>Ga0335080_10000729_pt1:0-22500 | contig 30751 bp, 23 predicted proteins | sample Lox_Sample_34_FD_206720 | JGI IMG/M metagenome (GOLD analysis project Ga0335080, IMG submission 206720) | Soil microbial communities from Loxahatchee National Wildlife Refuge, Florida, United States - Lox_Sample_3.4 | ecosystem: Environmental > Terrestrial > Soil > Wetlands | place... | reverse complement strand
TCCCAGGGTTAGCCGGATCCTAAGTCGAGGCCGAAAGGCGTAGATGATGGGGAGCAGGTTAATATTCCTGCGCCATCTTTGTAGCGTTGAACTGAGGGACGACGGAGAAGGTTAGACGGGCCGGGTGGTGGATGTCCCGGTCTAGCGCCGTAGGGGTGCCGCGTACGATCAAAAGGCGCGGCAGTCATCCCCGAGGGCGAAAGGGAGCGCCTAGCGCGAACTCGTCGATACCACGCTTCCAAGAAAAATCCCGCAGGGAGCTGCAAGGGTGTCCGTACCGCAAACCGACACAGGTGGGTGAGGAGAAAATCCTAAGGCGCCTGAGAGAACTCTCCTCCAAGGAACTAGGCAAATTGACACCGTAACTTCGGAAGAAGGTGTGCCCTCGGTAGGTGAACCCGTACAGGGGGAGCCGAGGAGGGTTGCAATGAAACGGCGGTAGCGACTGTTTACCAAAAACACAGGACTCTGCGAAGGCGACAAGCCGACGTATAGGGTCTGACTCCTGCCCGGTGCTGGAAGGTTAAGGGGATCCGTCAGCCGCAAGGCGAAGCGGTGATCCGAAGCCCCAGTAAACGGCGGCCGTAACTATAACGGTCCTAAGGTAGCGAAATTCCTTGTCGGGTAAGTTCCGACCTGCACGAATGGAGTAACGACTTCCGCACTGTCTCGGAGAGGGACTCAGCGAAATTGAAATAGCTGTGCCGATGCAGTTTACCCGCAGCAAGACGGAAAGACCCCGTGAACCTTTACTACAACTTGACAGTGACACTAGGGATTGACTGTGTAGAATAGGTGGGAGCCTTCGAAGCCGGGCCGCTAGGTTCGGTGGAGGCAAAAGTGAAATACCACCCTGTTGATTTCTGGTGTCTAACCGCGCTCCCTCACCGGGAGCCGGGACACTGTCTGGTGGGTAGTTTGACTGGGGCGGTCGCCTCCCAAAGTGTAACGGAGGCGCGCGATGGTTCCCTCAGCCCGATTGGAAACCGGGCGGCGAGTGCAATGGCATAAGGGAGCTTGACTGCGAGACAGACATGTCGAGCAGGTGCGAAAGCAGGTCATAGTGATCCGGTGGTCCTGAATGGAAGGGCCATCGCTCAACGGATAAAAGGTACTCCGGGGATAACAGGCTTATCTCCCCCAAGAGTTCACATCGACGGGGAGGTTTGGCACCTCGATGTCGGCTCATCGCATCCTGGGGCTGGAGCAGGTCCCAAGGGTTTGGCTGTTCGCCAATTAAAGCGGTACGCGAGCTGGGTTCAAAACGTCGTGAGACAGTTTGGTCCCTATCTGCTGTGGGCGTAGGATACTTGAGAGGATCTGACCTTAGTACGAGAGGACCGGGTTGGAGGCACCTCTGGTGTACCAGTTGTCACGCCAGTGGCATCGCTGGGTAGCCATGTGCCGATTGGATAACCGCTGAAAGCATCTAAGCGGGAAACCGACCTCAAGAATTGGTATCCCCGCCGCAAGGCGCTGAAGACCCGTCGCAGACGACGACGTTGATAGGCCGGGTGTGTACGCGCAGCAATGCGCTCAGCTAACCGGTACTAATTGGTCGTGCGGCTTACTTTACCTTTGTTTCTTGCATGCTCCCGATGGATTTCGATCCACGAGGGAGTACGGGATTCGAGGTCAAGGTCGAGGTCAGGAGCTCCGCGCTCCTGGACGCTGAAAAGAGAGACGGCACCTCTCTCGGCAGGAATTGAACCTATCCTTCGTATGCAGTGAAGCTTTTCCGGTGGCTATATCGGAGGGGTCACACCCGTTCCCATCCCGAACACGGAAGTTAAGCCCTCCAGAGCCGATGGTACTCCGCGGGAAACCGCGCGGGAGAGTAGGTCGCCGCCGGGTTTTTTTGATGACGGCCGTCAGTCCCCTCCCGGGGCTGGCGGCCGTCGCCGTTTTGCGGGTCTGGGGGCCAGCCCGCGGTTGCGAGCGCGTGGCTTCATCCGGGTCGTGGATCCGTGCGGCGGCAACGGGCCGCCTTCTCCGGTTCGCCAGCTTCGTCCAGAACCGAGAACTTCCGGGCGCCGCCCTCCCGCGACTGCGTTGCTCCGGTGTGCCGCTCGTGTACTGTTCGGCCCCCCAAAGGGCGCCCCCCCCGCCGGGTCCGACCGGTCGGATGTTGTCCAGCGCTGCCCGGCGGCCGGGGCGCGGTCTCTACAGTCAGTCATGACGGAGGAGGACACCGTGAGCGATGGAACGCGGAAGAAGGGCCTTCTGAAGCGCCGGAGTTTTCTCAAGGGATCGCTGGGGGTCGGAGCGGCGCTCGCTGCCCCCACCATCTTCTCCCGCAAGGCCTCGGCCCAGACAGAGAAGGTCCTCAAGGTCGTGCACTGGAAGCACTTCGTTCCAGCCTATGACACCTACTTCAGCGGCTTCGCCAAGAAGTTCGGCGAGAAGCACAACTGCAAGGTGGAGGTGGACTTCGTCGCCACCCCGGACCTGCCCACCGCCATCGCCGCCGACATCTCGCGCGGGGGCGGACACGACATCTTTCACCTCAACGGCACCGGGGCCTGGCTCTACGACCAGGTGGAGGTGGACGTCACTGACGTCGCCAACCGGCTGGGCAAGGAGTTCGGTGGATGGAGCCCCGGCTCCGAGGACATCGCGGTGGTGAAGGGGAAGTGGCTCGCCATCCCCCACTGGTACATCCGCTATCCATGGATCGTGAACCGCGCGTACCTGAACGAGGTGAAGGAGGACTACAACTCCAAGACGACCTACGACGACATCCTCCGGATGGGGGCGAAGCTGAAGAAGGCCGGCCACCCCATCGGCATCCCGTTCTCGCAGACCCCGGACGCCAACGACGACCTCATCCCGATCATGGACGCCTACAAGGCGTACACCTTCGACAAGCAGGGCAACATCGCCTTCGCGAAGAAGGAGATCGTCGAGGTCCTCAAGTGGGGCGCCTCGCTCTTCAAGGACTGCATGACCGACGAGGTGCTCAGCTGGGATGACTCCTCGAACAACCGCTTCATCGCCTCCGGCAAGGGATCGATGATCTGCAACCCGATCAGCGCCTACCGGACCGCGGCCAAGGACAATCCCGACGTCTACAAGGCGCTGGAGATCCAGCCCCCTCCGCTCGGGCCCGCGGGCCGCATCGGCGGCGCCCGGACCATGTCCTACGCCATCTACAAGTTCAGCCAGGTCCAGGAGTTGGCGAGGACCTTCCTCTACGAGATGAACGCCGCCGGCCTCGAGGGGATGGAGGCCTCCACCGGCTACAACCACCCCTTCCTGAAGGCCTTCCTGAAGAAGCCCATGCCGGTCATCGGCCACGAGCCGAAGCTCCAGATCGAGCAGGATTTCAACGACTGGGTGAAGTTCGTCGGCTACCCGGGCCCGATGACCAAGACCGCCACCAGCATGTACGCGAAGTTCATCATCCCGACGATGTTCGCCGAGGTGGCCAACGGCGGAAAATCGCCCCGGGCGGCGATGGACGACGCGGAGAAGAAGCTCCGGGCCGTGGCTGGCTGATGGCCGAGGTCGTCCTCAGCGCGGTCGAGAAGCGGTTCGGCGACGTGGCCGCCGTGGCCGGGGTGGATCTCACCGTCAGGGATCGGGAGTTCGTGATCCTGGTGGGGCCCTCCGGCTGCGGGAAGACGACCACCCTCCGCATGATCGCCGGGCTCGAGGACGTCTCCGGAGGCGAGATCAGCATCGGCGGCAGGTCGGTCACCCACCTGCCGCCGAAGGACCGGGACATCGCCATGGTGTTCCAGAGCTACGCGCTGTATCCGCACATGACCGTGTACCGGAACATGGCGTTCTCGCTGCAGCTCCGCCGGATGCCCAAGCCGGAGATCGACCGGCGGGTTCGCGAGGCGGCCTCGATCCTCGGACTGAGCGACCTGCTCCACCGGAAGCCCCGTGCACTCTCCGGCGGTCAGCGACAGCGAGTGGCGGTGGGCGCCGCGCTCTGCCGTCAGGCCGGGGTGCTGCTCTTCGACGAGCCGCTCTCCAACCTCGACGCCAAGCTCCGGGTCCACATGCGGACCGAGCTCAAGCGCCTCCATCAGAGCGTGAAGTCCACCATGATCTACGTCACCCACGACCAGGTCGAGGCGATGACCATGGGCGACCGGATCGTGATCATGGACAAGGGGAAGATCTGCCAGATCGCCTCCCCCCTGGAGGCCTACCGGACCCCGGCCAACCGCTTCGTGGCCGGGTTCATCGGGACGCCTCCGATGAACTTCTTCGACGGGGAGCTGCGAGGGGAGGGCGCCGGACTCTCGGTGGTGCTCGGTGGAGACCTCACTCTCCCGGTGCCCCGGCCACGTCTGACGGGGGTCAGTGGCCGGCAGGTCACCCTGGGCATCCGCCCCGAGCACATCCAGCTGGGAGCGGAGGGGAACGGCACCCGGGTCAAGGTCCCGGCGGTGGTCGACGTGGTCGAGCCCCTGGGCAACGAGGCCATCGTCACTGCTCGCTGCGCCGCGGGGTTGCTCCAGATCGAGACCGAGATGCAGGGGGAGCTCAGGCCCGGCCAGCCGGTGTCGCTCCTCTTCGATACGGCGCACGTCCATCTCTTCGACCAGCAGACGGAGCGCGCGCTCTGACCACCCTCCCTGCGGCTCCGGCGCCCATCGAGGCGTCGCCGGAGAGAGGGCCTCCGCCGCTTCCCCGGCTCCCGTTCCTCGAGCGGGAGGCGCCGCTGGGGTACGTCCTGGTTCTCCCCGCGGTCCTCTACCTCGCAGTCTTCATCGCCTATCCGTTCCTGATGGCGATCTGGCTCAGCCTGACCGACGCCGAGGCCGGGAACCAGAAGTGGAGCTTCATCGGGCTGGACAACTACTCGAAGGTGGTCAGCTCCGAGGTGAAGGTGAACGACCTCGTCCTGGCGACCCTGCCCACCCGCGCGGAGGCCGAGGCGTTCCAGAAGGTCCGGAGCACGGCCAAGCTCCAGACCACGCCGCAGGGCCCACGCTTCCGGACCGCAGTGGTCGTCGCCGGGCGGACCATTCCCCTCTTCGAGATGGACAGCGCCTCCGACGCCGAGTTCGCGGCCGACACCGTGGTCAGCGAGTTCGACTGGCAGGTCCGACACGCCGGGAAGGGCTGGGCAGTGGTCGCGCACGGCGGGGACGAGCCGATCCGCTTCGGTCCCTTCCCGGACCGGAGGGCGCTGAAGAGGGCGCTGGAGTCGAGCGTCCTGGTCAAGGCGGGCACCCAAATCCAGACCAACGGCACCGGGGTGATCCAGGACCCGAACTTCCGCCTCTCGCTGGTCAACACCTTCAAGTACACGTTCGGGACGGAAATCATCAAGCTGCTGATTGGCGTGCCCTGTGCGCTGATTCTCAACCGGAGGTTCGGCGCCCGCCGCCTGCTCCGGGGCCTGGTGGTGATCCCCTGGGTCATCCCCATCGCCATCAGCGCCCAGGCCTGGCTCTGGATCCTCGACTCCACCTACAGCGTCATCAACTGGTGCCTGGTTCACTGGGGGATCCTCAGCCCCGGGAACATCGTCAACTTCCGGGGCGATCCCCAGTGGGCGATGCTCAGCGTGATTCTGGTGAACGTGTGGCGAGGGTTCCCCTTCACCGCGATCGTCATCCTCGCCGGGCTGACCGCCATTCCCGACGAGATCCTCGAGCGCGCCCGGCTGGACGGAGCCAACGCCTTCCAGCGCTTCATCCACATCATCGGGCCGATGGTCCGGCCGATCCTGATGGTGTCGCTGCTCTTCTCGGTGATCTTCAGCTTCACCGACTTCAACACCATCTGGATCATCACCAAGGGTGGCCCGTACGACCAGACCCAGGTGCTCTCCACCTACGCCTACCAGCTGGGGGTGAACGCCGGCTACCTCGGCAAGGGCGCGGCGACCTCGCTCTTCATGTTCCCCCTGATGGCGCTGATGGTGTTCTTCATGCTGCGCTTCCTGAGGAAGGAGAGCTGACCTTGGCGCCCCCGGGCCGCTACCGCCTGCTGTGGCGCCGCTTCCGGCCCAACCTCCTCTCCTGGGTGGGGATGGTGCCGTTCCTGCTCTTCGCTCTCTTTCCCTTCTACTGGATGGTGGTCACCTCGCTGAAGGCGGACGCCAATCTCTACGACCTGAGCCGGAACCCGTTCTGGTTCAGCCAGGTGGACGGCAGCGGCCGCCCCTACCACAAGGACATCATCGTTCCCGCCTCGTACACCGAGGGGCCCATTCGCTGGAACATCGCTCCCGGCGCCCACACCACCCGCTTCGACAGCGAGACCGACCCCAGGCCCATCGCTCACGTGGGAACTCAGCCGGTCTACAGCCCGGTGGACGGGGCGCTGACCTCGGTCAGCATCCGCGAGGGGCAGGTGGCGCATCCCAACGAGGTGGTGGGGGTCATCGACGTCAGGAGCCCGAGCCTCACCCACTACCGCTACCTGGTCTCCACCCCGTTCTGGCGTTGGATGAAGGTGAGCCTCGTCACCGGGTTGATGGTGGTGCTGATCACCTTGATCTTCTCGGTCCCCGCGGCGTACGGGCTGGCCCGGCTCGACTTCGCCGGGAACCGGGGGATCGGCATCGCCATCTTCCTGACCTATCTCATCCCCTCGACCATCCTCTTCATCCCCTTCTCGCAGTTCGTCGGAGCCCTGAAGCTGGACAACAGCATCTGGTCGCTGATCCTCAGCTACCCGACGTTCACCATCCCTTTCTGCACCTGGCTTCTGATGGGGTTCTTCCGGAGCGTCCCCAAGGAGATCGAGGAGCGCGCGCTGCTCGATGGCGCCACTCGGCTTCAGATGCTCCGGCTGGTGGTCATCCCGGTGGTGCTCCCTGGCATCCTGACCGCGGCGATCTTCGCCTTCACCCTCTCGTTCCAGGAGTACGTCTACGCGCTGACCTTCATCAGCTCGACCCTGAACCGCACCCTGCCGGTGGGGATCACCGTCGACATGGTGCGCGGCGACGTCTACTTCTGGGGCCCGCTGATGGCGGCGGCGGTGCTCGGGTCTGTCCCGGTGGTCATCGTCTACGCGCTCTCGCTCGATTACTTCATCTCCGGCATGACCACCGGCGCGGTGAAGTGACCGCCGCTCTCGTCCCCTAGGGAGAGCTCCCGGGGCGCGGCGGTGCTGAAAGCAGCAGGTAGCCCTCCGGGAGGAGGCTGGTGCAGAGCATCACCGCATCGATGTCCAGGTGCTCCCGCCAGGAAAGGGCGCGCTGATGACCTGGCTCGAGCCAGAAGCCGCGGATGGCCGGGGCGAGCGACTGATGCTCCTCGACGGCCTGGAGGAGGAGCGCGGTCTGCTCCAGATCCGGAAAGCGCTCCGGGTGCGCCTCGAGGCACGCCGAGATCACCGGGACCGCCTCCAGACCGATCGCCAGCCCCAGCTCCCGGAAGGCGAGACGCCGCGCTGCATCCCCGCCCAGCAGCGGACGGAGGCGCTGGAGGCCGGGCAGGGTGGCGGCGAGGAGACGCGAGAGGAGAGGGGTCCGGGCGAAGGCCCCCAGCGCGATCAGTTGCGCGGTCCAGGCGGCATCGGCGAGCAGCCCACCCAGGCCCAGCGGGTCGGCGGTGATCCAGGAGCCTTGCTCGGACATCTCGCGCAGACTCTGCTCCTGGGTGCTCAGCGCTGGGCCTCGTGACGAGGTACCGAGCACCTGCGCGGTCCAGCGGAGTTCGGCGAAGGTGATCATCCCATCCAGTGCGTCGTGCTGACCCGTGGACGAGACGAGGGGACGGGAGAGGTCGATGCTCATCTTCCAGGCCAGCCTCGGCGGCCCGGGGAGCAAGAATCCGGCAAAGGCCGCCGAGGCGAGTTCCCGGGACCAGAGCTCTAGACGGACCTCGCCCGTCGCCCGCGCGAGCTGGTCGAGGGCGTGCATCCAGCGGACGAGGTAGTGGAAGTACTGACCATCCTGGTCCCACTCCCGCTCCTCGTCCGGGGGCATGCCGGGGGGGCGCTCGGGGAGCCGCTTGCCGATCCGGAGCCCACCGCGCGTGGGATGGGCCTCGCCCTCGGCCTCGGTTGCCGCGCTGATCCATCCGGACCGGGCACGGTCATCGGGCCGGTGCCGCCCGAGGGTGTGGTGCACCCGGTCCACGAGCATGCGGGCCAGACGCAGCCAGTCGGGCTTCCCGGTGGCCGAGGCCAGGGCGACGAGGTTGTGGACCGCGAAGGCATCGGTCCAGAGGTAGCGAACCTGGTCCCGGTGGCCGAGGACGCCGGTCCGCTCGAGGAAGTCCGTCATGAGCTTCGCCGCGGCGTCGTGCTCGCTCTGGGAGTTCATGCGGCCAAGGGCCTCCGGACGGCCGAGGGTGCAACTCCCGCGCCCGCGGGGCGCGCAGCTCCTGCGCCCCCGCCGGGAGAATCCCCTGTTCTTGCGGGGATCTGACGGGCACGGGCGGTGCAGCCGCCAGGGCCCATGGAATCGGTGCACCGCGGGGTGCTCGCCGCGGGCGAAGGACCCCTCCACCGGGATGGCGCGCAGCCTGGCTGGTTGCGGCGGCACTGGCGCGTTCTCTTGCCCGTCCTGCTCGTGGTCCTCGCGCTCGTGGCGGCGCTCGTCTTCGAGGTCGCTCGCCCCCGGCCGAAGGGCAGTGGCTTCCGCTACGAGACCGCCCCCGTCTCCCGCGGACCCCTCCAGGCCCGGGTCACCGCCTCGGGGACCGTCTCGGCCCTGGTCACGGTCCAGGTGGGCAGCCAGGTCTCCGGCCGTATCCAGTGGCTGGGCGCGGACTTCAACACCCTGGTCCACCGGGGTCAGGTCATCGCCCGCATCGACCCCGCGCTCTACGCGGCGGCCGTCGAGCAGGCGCGCGCGGCCGTGCTCACCGCGGTCGCCAATCGGCAGCTCGCCGATTCGCAGCGGGACAACGCCCAGCTGCAGGCCGAGCGGAACCGCGCGCTCCGCAAGGAGAACCTCGTCGCCCAGTCCACGCTCGACGACAGCGAGACCGCGCTGCGGGTCGCCCAGGCGCAGTCGCATGCCGCGGCCGCCCAGGAGGCCAACGCCCGCGCGACGCTGCACCAGGGGGAGATCAACCTCGCCTACACCACCATCGTCGCGCCCATCGACGGGGTGGTCATCTCCCGCAACGTCGACGTGGGGCAGACGGTGGCGGCCACGCTCCAATCCCCGACGCTGTTCCTCATCGCGCAGGACCTTCGCAAGATGCAGGTGGATACGAACGTCGCCGAGGCCGACGTGGGCCGCCTCGCGGCCGGGATGACGGCGACCTTCACCGTGGACGCCTACCCGGCGAAGACGTTCCGGGGCAGCATCCGGGAGGTCCGGAACGCGCCCCAGACGGTCCAGAACGTCGTCACCTACGACGCGGTGATCGACGTGGACAACCCCGCGCTCGAGCTCAAGCCGGGGATGACCGCCAACGTGACGGTGGTCTACGCCGACCGGTCGGACGCGCTCCGCGTGCCGAACGCCGCGGTCCGCTTCCGTGCGCCGCCGGCGATGCTCGGAACCGCTCCTCCGGCCCCTCCGCTCCGCCCGGATCAGCGGCTGATCTGGGTCCTCGGGGACGGGGGGGCCCGGCCCGTCGCGGTGAGGCTCGGCGTGTCCGACGGCGTGCTCTCCGAGGTCCTCGAGGGGGCGCTGGAGCCCGGCACCACGGTGGTGACCGAGGCCGTGGCGCCCTCGAAGAGCGGGCCGGGCAGCTATGGGCGGGTGTTCTAGGAGGCCGTCGTGGCGGCGCTGATCTCCCTCGAGGACGTCAGCAAGGTCTACCGGATGGGCGACGTGGAGGTGCAGGCGCTCCAGCACGTGGACCTCTCCATCGAGGAGGGTGAGTTCGTGGCGGTGATGGGGCCCTCCGGCTCGGGCAAGTCGACGCTGATGAACATCGTCGGCTGCCTGGACCGGCCCACCACCGGGACCTACCGCCTCGCGGGGAAGGAGATGGGCGGGCTTTCGCGGGCGCGGCTGGCCGAGGTCCGCAACCGGCAGATCGGCTTCGTCTTCCAGCACTTCAACCTCCTGCCGCGAACCAGCTCGCTCGAGAACGTCGAGCTGCCCCTGGTCTACGCCGGGCTGCCGGCGCGGGAGCGGCAGGAGCGCGCTCTCCGGGCGCTGTCGCGCGTGGGTCTCGCCGACCGGGCGGACCATCAGCCGAACCAGCTCTCCGGAGGGCAGCAGCAGCGCGTGGCGATCGCCCGGGCGGTGGTGAACGACCCTCACCTCATCGTGGCCGACGAGCCCACCGGCGCGCTCGACACCCGCACCAGCATGGAGGTGATGGCGATCTTCCAGGAGCTGGGACGGGCCGGGGTGACCATCCTGCTGGTCACCCACGAGGCCGACATCGGCCGCTGCGCCGGGCGGATCGTCACCATGCGCGACGGCCGGATCCTCGGTGATCGCCGCCAGACCCCGCTCCGGGCGGACCCCGCCCGGACCCCACCGCTGACGGCGGAGGCGACGGCATGAGCCCCGGGACGCTGGCACGGCTCGCCGGACGGGCCCTGGGGCGGAACAAGATGCGCTCCTTCCTGACCACGCTGGGCGTGGTGATCGGCGTCGCGGCGGTGATCGCCATGACCGCGATCGGCGAGGGAGCGAAGGTCCGTGTGCAGCAGACCTTCGAGGCCATGGGAACAAATCTCCTGGTCGTCCTCTCGGGCTCGTCGGCCACGGGGGGCATGCAGGGAGGGTTCGGCAGCCAGCCCACTCTCACCTGGGACGACCTCCGGTCGATCCAGACCGAGCTGAGCGCGGTGAAGGTCGCCGCCGCGGTGCTCCGCGCGAGCGCCGTCGTGCAGGCCGAGGAGCAGAACTGGACCACCGCGGTGGTGGGCACCACGCCCGACTACCTCCAGATCCGCAACTGGGGCGTCTCCGCGGGCCAGAAGTTCGGTGCGGAGGACGTGACCTCTGGGACGAAGGTGGTGCTGCTCGGACAGACCGTGGTCGACAAGCTCTACGGGCCCGGGGCCAACCCGGTGGGCCGGACGGTGCGGATCAAGATGGTGCCCTACCAGGTGATCGGCGTGCTGGCCCGCAAGGGTCAGTCACCGATGGGCTCTGACTACGACGACACCGCGATCGTTCCGGTCACGACGTTCCAGGCCAAGATCCAGGGAGGGCTCGGCCAGTTCATCCCCGGAGCGATCTTCGTCGGCGCCGTGTCCGCCGACGCCACCGGCCGCGCCCAGCAGCAGATCTCGGGCCTCCTCCGCGACCGGCACCGGCTGGGGCCGGGTATCGAGGACGACTTCTCCGTTCGAAACCTCTCCGAGATCGCCAGTGCTCAGGCCCAGGGAACCCAGGTGCTCACCGCGCTGCTGGCCAGCATCGCCGCGGTCTCGCTGCTCGTCGGCGGGATCGGGATCATGAACATCATGCTGGTGAGCGTCACCGAGCGGACGCGGGAGATCGGCATCCGGATGGCGGTGGGAGGGAAGCCCGCAGACATCCTCGCGCAGTTCGTCGCCGAGGCCCTGGCGCTCTCGGCCGGGGGTGGGGTCATCGGCGTGGCGGTGGGCGTGGGTGCGGCGCTGCTCCTCGCCCGCGAGTTTCACTGGCCGACGATCATCCGGGTGGCGACGGTCCTCGTCTCGCTCGGATTCAGCGCGATGGTGGGAGTCGTCTTCGGGCTTTACCCGGCGCGAAAGGCGTCACGGCTCGATCCGATCGACGCGCTTCGCTTCGAGTGAGTTTGCAACGACACCTCTTCGACAATTGGCATGCAACATTTGATTGCGCAAGCAAGTGCCGACTCGTGTCCCGAGCCGCCCGCGCTCGCTAGTATGCGGGACGATGTCGTTGCTCGGCAGGGTACGCACCGTCGTCAATCACGGTCTCAAGCCTGCCGGCCTCGAGCTGCGGCGGGTGACCGAGTGGAACGACGACCCCCGCGCGTTCATCCCCTTCGCCGCGACGCTCGACGCGGCTCGAAGGGCAGGGCTGTCGGTCCCCGACTTCGTGGACCAGGCCTACAACGTCCCCGGAGCGACCGAGGCCGCGGTCCAGCGCATGCGGGAGCTCGGCGCATTCGACGGTTCGATCGAGCGGAGCTGCGAGATCGGCCCGGGCACCGGCCGCTACCTCGTCCGCATCCGGGCGATCTGCCGGCCCGGATACTACGAGATCTACGAGACGGCTCCCGACTGGGCGGAGTGGCTGGTCCAGCAGCACGGGGTCGTGCTCCAGCCGACCGACGGCAAGTCGCTGGCAGCGACTCCCTCTTCCTCGATGGACCTCGTCCACGCGCACAAGGTCTTCGAGGCCCTCTCGACCCTGACCGCGCTCGGGTACCTCCGGGAGATGGCCCGGGTGGTCCGCCCGGGCGGGAGGGTGGTCTTCGACGCCATGACCGAGGGCTGTCTCGATGCTCAGGTGCTCGAGCGCTGGATGGCTGCCGGCGCGCTCCATGGTGCGTACCCCGCCGTGCTCCCGCGGAGCCTGGTGCTCGGGTTGGCGCAGGCCTGGGGACTCCGGCTGCTGGGCAGCTTCCTCGTCCCGATGAAGCCCGGGTCGACGGAGTGCTTCGTGTTCCTGAGCGAACGGCAGTCCGAGCAGAATGGAGCCTGACCGGACCGATCGGGGCGCGAGCGTCCCGCAACCGGTGCGCGCGAGGCACCGGCGCCACGCAGCGATTGCACCTCACGATCAGCGCGAGGCGACCACCCGGGGGCGGGCCCTCGGGGCCACCACCGGGGCGGTCACCTCGAGGACGAACTCGCGCGCGAAGCGGTCCACCGCGTTCCAGTCGGTGTACTCGTGGTCCATCGAGGTGTCGGTATCGCCGCCCTCCTTGCGCGCGATCCGCCGCATGACGAAGCGGACCAGGAAGCTGTACTTCGTGTAGGGGAGGGCGCCGGCGACCAGCTCCACCCGGACGGGGCGCCACCCGGTCTTGGTCAGGAACTCGTCGACGATCTTCATCGTCTGGCCTCGCCCATCGCTCGTCCTGCTCAGCACCGCGAGGTTGACCGAGAAGAAGAGGCTGGGCACCCGCTGCAGCTCCGGGAGGTGCGCCCGGACGAATCGCTCCACCGGACGGAGATAGCGCTGTGCCCGGACCGGAGAGCCGACGAACACCGCGTGGTATTGCTGGACGTCGACGCGGGCCGGTGCGCGCTCGACGTCGAGAACGTCCACCTTGTGACCGGAGAGCCGGAGCGTCGTCCCGATCCGCTCCGCGACCTTCCGGGTCTGACCCTCGCGGGTGGCGTAGACGACGAGAACGTTGGCCATGGTGCTCTCCTGGACGGACTCCTTGCGGGGTGCAACAACCGGTCCCGCCCCGGACGGGCGGGTCGGTGGGGAGGGCATGCCTGGCCCGGCAAACGCGTTCTTGTAGTAGGACGGCTCATCACATGGACGTGAAGCCCTTGCCCCCTCCCGCACCCGCGCGCGGAGCGAAGACCTCGCCTGCGGACGGCCGCCCCCCGGTGGCCGCGACCGCGCCGCAGCCCTTCGTCTACCCGCTCCGCAGCGAGTTCCGGGAGCCGGACTGGACCCGCATCCCCGGCTACCGCTCCGTCTCCCGGGCCGACTGGGAGAGCGCGCTGTGGCAGCGGCGGCACACGGTCAAGAACCTGAAGGAGCTGAAGGAGACGCTCGGCCACCTCCTCCCCGACTCGCTCCTGGCCGGCGTGGATCGCGACCAGCGCGAGCGGGCGACGATGTCGATCCTCCTCCCGCCGCAGATGCTGAACACCATGGACCTGGAGGACCTGTGGCACTGCCCGGTCCGCAGGTACATGCTCCCCGCCTTCGAGGACCGGCGCACCGACTGGCCCAACCACCCGCGCGCGAGCCGCGACAGCCTCCACGAGGCGGACATGTGGGTGGTCGAGGGCCTGACGCATCGCTACCCGACCAAGGTCCTGGCGGAGATGCTGTCCACCTGCCCCCAGTACTGCGGTCACTGCACCCGCATGGACCTGGTGGGCAACGACGTGCCCCAGGTGGAGAAGCACCGGTTCGCGCTGCCCCAGCCCGAGCGGTACGAGAAGATCCTCGACTACCTCCGCCGGACGCCGGGGGTGCGCGACGTCGTCGTCTCCGGCGGCGACGTGGCCAACCTCCCCATCCAGACGCTGGAGACCTTCGTCTCCCAGCTCCTGGACATCGAGAACATCCGCGACATCCGGCTGGCATCGAAGGGCTTCATGGGACTGCCGCAGCACTTCCTGCAGCCGAAGGTACTGGAGGGGCTCACCCGCCTGGCGAAGAAGGCGTTCGAGCGCGGGGTGCAGCTCGCCCTCCACACCCACGTCAACCACGCGCGCCAGCTGACGCCGCTGGTGCAGAAGGCCGCCGACGCGCTGCTCAACGCGGGCTTCCGCGACATCCGGAACCAGGGCGTGCTCCTGCGCGGAGTGAACGCCACCGCGAAGGACCTGCTGGAGCTGTGCTTCACGCTCCAGGACCACGCGCACATCCTCCCGTACTACTTCTACATGTGCGACATGATCCCGAACTCCGAGCACTGGCGGACGAGCGTGGCGGAGGCGCAGCAGCTCCAGCACGACATCATGGGTTACCTGCCGGGGTTCGCGACCCCGCGCATCGTCTGTGACGTGCCCTTCGTCGGAAAGCGCTGGGTGCACCAGGTCTCGGAGTACGACCGGGAGCACGGCATCTCCTACTGGACCAAGAACTACCGCACCGGCATCGAGCTGTCGGATCCGCACGCGCTCGAGCGCCGATACGAGTACTACGACCCGGTGTACACGCTGCCCGAGTCGGGGCAGCAGTGGTGGCGTGAGCACGCCGGCGTCTGAGGCGCGAGAGCACGATGCAGAGCCCGGACTGGCGCGGCCTCTTCCCCGGGGCGACCGAGGAGCAATGGAGCGACTGGCGGTGGCAGATGCGCCACTCCGTCCGCTCGCTGGAGCAGCTCGCGCGACTGGTTCCCCTGACCGAGGACGAGCGGCGGGGCTGCGAGGAGACCCGCGAGACGTTCCGGCTCGGCATCTCGCCCTACTACCTGTCGCTGGTCGACCGGGAGCATCCCTCCTGTCCGGTGCGCATGCAGGCGATCCCCACCCGGGCAGAGGCGCGGGTCCGGCCGGGGGAGCTGCGCGATCCGCTGGGCGAGGATCCGCACCGGCCGGTGGCGGCCATCGTCCACAAGTACCCGGACCGGGTGCTGTTCCTCGTGCTCGACAGCTGCTCGACCTACTGCCGCCACTGCACGCGCCGGCGGATCACGAAGGGTGGCGAGGCGGTGCTCGGGCGGGAGGCCTGGGCCGAGGGCGTCGCCTACGTGCGAGCCCATCCCGAGGTGCGGGACGTGCTGGTCTCGGGAGGTGACCCGCTGCTGCTCGCCGACGACCGGCTGGAGGCGCTGCTCGGGGAGCTCCGGGCGATTCCCCACGTGGAGATGCTCCGCATCGGAACGCGCGTCCCGGTGACGCTCCCGATGCGGGTGACCGAGGCGCTCACGGTCATGCTGCGCAGGCACGCGCCGCTGTTCGTGGTGACCCACTTCAACCACCCCAAGGAGCTGACGCCCGAGGCCCGCGTGGCCTGCGAGCGGCTGGTCGATCACGGGGTGCCGGTGGAGAACCAGTCGGTGCTGATGCGCCGGGTGAACTCGGACGCCCGCATCCTGAAGGAGCTGAACCACGCGCTCCTCCGGACACGGGTTCGGCCGTACTACCTCCACCAGATGGACGTGGCGGAGGGGCTGGAGCACCTGCGGACGCCGCTCGCCGCCGGCGTCGCGATCCTCGAGCAGCTCCGGGGACACACCACGGGCCTGGCCGTCCCCCATCTCGCGGTCGACCTCCCGGGCGGGGGAGGGAAGGTGACGCTCCAGCCCGAGTACGTGGTGGAGCGGCGCGGGCACGAGACGGTGTTCCGGAACTACCGGGGGGAGCCGTACGTGTACCCGGAGCCGGAGGAGACCGACTGCAGCTGTCCGTACGACGCGGTGTGGACGCGGCACTCGTAGGGTCGTTCTCCGACGCACGGACATGCGGCCCCCCACTCCGTCCGCGTCGGCGGACTCCCTCGCCCGGGAGACAGCGTCACGTCCACACACCGATGCTAGGATCTCTTGCGTGCGCATCGTTCTCTCGGTGCTCGCGGTCGGGGTCCTCTGGGCCTGCACCGCCCACGTGACGCCTGCTCCCGCAGTCCCTGCCCGGACGCTGGGAAGCTGCACGCTCGAGGTGCTCTCGCTCCCCCCGAGGACGCCATACGTCGTTCTCGGCCAGGGTTACTCGGACAACATGAGCGAGGAGAGCGTCTCGGCGCTCTTCCAGAAGGGTTGCGCGCTCGGCGCAGATGCGTTCGTCGCTCCCCTGCCTCCCGAGAGCTTCCTGACCAGCAGGGGAGACCCGGCCCGACTCGCCGGTACGTTCATCCATCGCTGTCCGACGACCGGCTGTCCCGCGAACCAGGAAGCACGCTGAGGCTTCCCTCCGTCGGGAACTGGCCTGCCCGGTCGGGACGGGCGATCCTCGTGGCCCCGGATGCGCCCGGTCCTCCTCGCCACACTCCTCGCCGCGACCGTCGCGCACGCTGCCGAGACCGTCCGCATCGCGATGGGCGAGCGCCCCGAGCGGGAGGTCGTCATCCGGGGCAAGGGCTTGCAGCTCGGGCAGGACTCCGAGGACGGGCCCTTCGTTCCCCTCGACCGGGACGAGGTCCGCGTCCGCCACGTGGGCGACTCGATGGAGGTCGAGGGCACACGGGTCGACGGCCCGGTGCGCTTCCGGACCTCCGACACCGCGCACGTCCTCCGCGCCGGGAACGTCCAGGTCCGTGGCGAGGTCGTCGCCCTTCCGAAGGGCAGCCGCGTGCTCCTGGTCAACGTCCTCCCGCTCGAGGACTACGTGGCCGCGGTCCTCGGCGGCGAGATGCCGGTCAGCTTTCCCGAGGAGGCGCTCAAGGCCCAGGCCGTCGCTGCGCGCACCTACGCGCTCCAGCGCAAGCTCGAGGCGCTCGGCCAGCCGGTCCACCTCGGCAGCAGCGTCCTCGCCCAGGTCTACGGCGGCGTGAACCGCGAGAACCCCCGCACCCGCGCCGCGACCGCCGCAACCGCCGGGCAGATCCTCACCTGGCAGCTGGCGCCCATCGAGGCCTACTTCCACGCCTCCTGCGAGGGGAACACCGAGACCGGGCTGGACGCCCTGGGCCGCGACCTGCCGTATCTGCAGTCGGTCACCTGCGAGTGCCGTCCCGGACCCTCCACCCGCTGGAAGGCCGACCTCGACGCCTCCGCGCTCGAGCGGGCCTTCGGCGGACACGGCGAGCTCCGCGTCGCCGCCCGGACGCCGACCGGCCGCGTTCGCCGCCTCGAGCTCGGAGGCCGCAGCCTGAGCGGCGTCGAGTTCCGGCAGCGCCTCGGCTACGACCGGGTCCGCTCGCTCGCCTTCGACGTCTCGCCGGAGCGGGGAGGCGGGGCCCGGCTCACCGGCCGCGGGCTCGGCCACGGCGCCGGCCTCTCCCAGTGGGGAGCCAAGGAGATGGCCGACGGCGGGCAGGACTACCGGGCGATCCTGGCCCACTTCTATCCGGGCACCGAGCTCCAGACCCTCTACTGAGGGGCCCGAGGTGAAAGTCGGCACGGGGCGTGCTCACCTCCCGGGCACGATGAACCTTCCGACGGAGTGGATGCCCCCGCCGATGCTGGTGCGCTCGGCCATCGCTGCGGTGTGGCTGTACGAGGGACTGTGGAGCAAGGTGCTGGGCCGCCAGCCGTCGCAGGGGCGCATCACCGAGGCCGTACCGTTCCTCGGTCCGGGTGCAGGACCTGCGTTCCTCAAGGCGCTGGGCGTCGTCGAGACGCTGCTGGGCCTCTGGGTGCTGAGCGGGTGGGAGCCGGTCTGGGCCGCGATCGTGCAGACGGCGCTGCTGGTGTCGATGAACTCCGTCGGGCTCCTCTTCGCCCGGGAGCTGATCCACGACCCTCCGGGGATGGTGCTGAAGAACGCCGCGCTCGTGGTCCTGATGTGGGTCGCGGCGGCGCAGGGCAGGGCAGGGGGATGACCGCGACGTCGTCGGACACGCCCTGGGCCGCGGGCCGGTTCGACCGGCGCGCCCGGCCACGCCGGGTGCTCTTCGGCCAGATGTACGAGGACCCGGAGATCGAGCTCGGCGTCTTCCCGGCGGGCGCTCCGGTGTTCTGCATCGCGTCCGCCGGCGACACAGCCCTCGCGCTCGCCCGCCGCCATCCGGTCACGGCGGTCGACATCAACCCCGTCCAGCTCGACTACGCGCGCCGGCGCCTCGGCGGGGAGCCGTCCCGGACGGGGAGCGCCGAGCGCCTGCTCGCCCTGGGCCGCGCGCTCCTCCCCCTCGCCGGCTGGCGCCGCCGCGACCTCGAGACCTTCCTCGCCTTCGAGGCCGTCGCTCCCCAGCTGGACTACTGGAGGGCGCGCCTCGACACGCGTCGTTTCCGGGCCGGGCTGGATGCGCTGCTCTCGGTGAGCGGGCTCCGTGCCGTGTACGCGTCGCCCTTTCTCGCGATCCTTCCCGCACACTTCGGGCGCGTCATGCGCGGACGGATGGAGCGCTGCTTCGCCCGCCACCCCAACGCCTCCAACCCCTTCGCCCGTGCGCTGCTGCTCGGCGAGCGACCGCCGCCCGGGCCGCCGCCGGGTCACCCGGTCGACCTGGTCTGCGCCGACGCCGCGGCCCATCTCGAGAGGTGCCCCCCGGGGAGCTTCGGAGGATTCACCCTCTCCAACGTCCTCGACGGCGCGCCGCCCGCGTACCGGGACCGGCTCCTCGCCGCGGTCGACCGGGCGGCCCGCCCCGGGGCGGTCCGCGTCCTCCGGAGCTTCGCCGAGCCTGCCGCGCCCGTTCCGGACGACCGCGCGGCCGAGGACCGCTCGATGCTCTGGGGGATGGTCGAGGTGCACGGCTTGCGGGTATAGCGACACGCTCCGTTGGCCCTCTCCGACTACGACTTCGAGCTCCCCGATGCGCTCATCGCCCGTACTCCGCTCGAGCGGCGGGACGCGTCGCGCCTCCTCCTCCTCGATCGCGACTCGGGAGCATTCGCGCACCGCAGCTTTCGCGAGTGGCCGGGGCTCCTCCGCCGGGGCGACCTGGTGGTGCTGAACGACACCCGCGTCCTCCCCGCGCGCCTCCTGGGCCGGAAGCAGGGGAGTGGTGGACGGGTGGAGCTGCTCCTCGTGCGACCGGAGGCCGAGGTGGACACCGCCGCGGCGCTGGACGGCCGCGCCGAGGCCGTGGCCTGGGTCTGTCTCGGCCAGGCGAGCAAGGGGCTCCGGGAGGGCGCGGTGGTCGAGCTCGACGGTGCCTCCGCGACCGTGCTCGAGGCGCCGGGGGAGGGGGAGCTCCTGGTCCGCTTCCGGTCCGACAGTCCCCTCGGCGCGTTGCTCGAGCGGGCCGGGCGCGTGCCCCTGCCGCCCTACGTGGACCGGGAGCCGACGGAGGAGGACCGCACGCGTTACCAGACGGTCTACGCCCGCGCCGACGGCTCCGTCGCCGCGCCCACCGCGGGACTGCACCTGACCACGGCGACGTTCGCCGAGCTCGATGCCCGCGGGGTGGATCGCTGCTTCGTCACCCTCGAGGTCGGTCCGGGGACGTTCCTGCCCGTCCGCGGCGAGGACGAGTCCACGCACCGGATGCACCCCGAGCGCTACCGCATCCCCGAGGAGACCGCCGCGGCGGTGCACCGGGCCCGGAAGGAGGGGCGGCGCGTCGTCGCGGTGGGGACGACGGTCGTCCGCACGCTGGAGAGCGCGGTCGAGAACGGTCGCGTCCACGCCGGCTCCGGTACCTCCCGGCTGTTCATCCGCCCGCCCTACCGGTTCCAGGTGGTCGACGCGCTCCTGACGAACTTCCACCTCCCGCGCTCGACGCTCCTCATGCTCGTCTCGGCCTTCGCCGGGCGCGAGGTGGTGCTCGGCGCCTACCGGGCAGCGGTGGCCGAGCGCTACCGCTTCTTCAGCTACGGCGACGCCACCTTCATCGCCGCCGGGGTGGTCGGGTGAGCGTCCGCTTCGAGCTCTTCCATGCGGATGGCGGAACCCGCGCGCGCCGGGGGCGCCTCCACACCGCGCACGGAACGGTGGAGACGCCGTTCTTCATGCCGGTCGGCACCCAGGCCACGGTGAAGGCCGTGGGACAGGACGATCTCCGTTCGCTCGGGGCGGAGATCGTCCTCGGCAACACCTACCACCTGATGCTCAGGCCCGGAGAGGAGCTCATCGCCGAGCTGGGCGGCCTGCACCGCTTCATGGCCTGGGACCGGGCGATCCTCACCGACTCCGGCGGGTTCCAGGTCTACAGCCTGGCCCAGAACCGGAAGATCACCGAGGAGGGCGCGAGCTTCCAGTCGCACCTCGACGGAAGCCGGTGGCTGCTCACGCCGGAGCGTTCGGTCGCCATCCAGGAGCGGCTCGGCGCGGACATCCTCATGGCCTTCGACGAGTGCCCGCCATCGAAGGCCGACCGCGGCTACCTCGAGCAGAGCCTCGCCCGGACCACCCGCTGGCTCCGCCGGTGCGCCGCGGCCTGGACCCGGGGCGCGGGCGCGCTCTTCGGCATCGTCCAGGGAGGGCTCGATCTCGGGCTGCGCCGGCGCCACGTGGACGAGGTCTGCGCGGTGGAGCTGCCCGGCTATGCCCTGGGCGGTTACTCGGTGGGAGAGAGCCCGGAAGAGATGCATGCCTCGGTCGCCGAGGTCGCGCCGCTCCTTCCCGCGGACCGGCCGCGCTACCTGATGGGCGTCGGCACGCCGGTCGATCTCGTGACCGCCATCGAGGCCGGCATCGACATGTTCGACTGCGTGCTCCCCACCCGCTGCGCCCGCAACGGCCTCCTCTTCACCACCGAGGGGCGGCTCAACCTCCGGAACGCGACCCACGCCCGCGACCCACGACCGCCCGACCCGGCCTGCGCCTGCTACACCTGCCGCACACACTCCCGGGCCTACCTCCGCCACCTCTTCGCCGCCGACGAGCTGCTCGCCCTGCGGCTCGCGACGCTCCACAACCTGCACCACTACCTCGAGCTGATGCGCGGGGCGCGCGCCGCCATCGAGGCCGACCGGTACGGCGCCTTCGCCGCCGAGGTGCGCCGCCGGGAGTCAGGGCGAGCGCCGGCCTGAACCCTGTCGATCGGCGCAGCCATGCGCCGCCCCATCGGCGTCCCCCGGGGCGGGGCTGATCCAGGAGCGGCCCGGGCTCGGGGACGACGCCCCCGTTCTGATCCGGCCCCGGGGAACTCCCGAGGAATCCCGGGTGGCTATCGCCGGTTGAACGTCCGTTCAGAGGAGCAATTCTGATCCCGGTCTGATCCGGATGGGCGTTCGCGCCCGCCCGCTCAGCCGGGGAGCGACGCGCCTTGTCGTCCGGTGCGCCCTCTTGCTAAGGATGCGCGCCCTCTCACGATTCCCCTGTTCCTCGAGAGGCCCCGACGGAGTCCACCCCCGTGCTCACCCACCAAGTCCTGCTGGCCCAGGCGGCCGGCGGAAGCCCGCAGTCGCTCTTCATCTTCATCGCCGGGATGTTCGCCATCATGTACTTCCTCATGATCCGGCCTCAGCAGAAGCAACTGAAGGAGCACCGCGCGCTCCTGGCCAACCTCAAGAAGGGCGACAACGTGGTCACCCAGGGGGGAATCATCGGCCGCGTCTACTCGGTTGCCGACAAGGAGGTTCAGATCGAGGTCGCCAGCAACGTGAAGCTGCGGGTGCTGAAGACGTCGGTCCAGACGATCCTCAAGGAGCCGTCCGAGGCGACGAAGTCGGACGACGGCAAGGCGGAGAAGGAGTCCAAGTGATGGGGCGTGGCAACTGGGGCCGGTGGGTGAGCATCCTCGCGGTCACGCTCGGCTCCCTCTGGTACCTCATCCCCACCTACTACTCGTTCTTCGTGCTGCCCAAGGCGCAGCGGAACGACCTCAAGCTCCTCCAGTCGAAGCTGCCTCGCTGGGCGCCGGGAGCCAGCCACCGGCTCAACCTCGGCCTCGACTTGCAGGGCGGCATCCACATGGTGATGCGGGTCGACACCCAGACCGCGCTCCAGAAGCGGGTCGAGCGCCGTGGCCTGCAGATCGTCAACTACCTCAAGGACCAGAAGATCGAGGGCGTCACCTACACCACCGATCCGAACCGGCTCCAGCTCACCCTCAAGGCCCCGGACGCAGCCGGACTCGACAGCGTGGAGAAGGAGCTGAAGGGGTTCGACGACTTCAGCAGGGTGGGGCGCGCCGGCGACTCCATCACCTACCAGCTGCGGGACACCCAGGTGTCCCGGTTCCGCGACGAGGCGGTCGACCAGGCGATGCTCGTCATCCGCCGCCGCATCGACAAGTGGGGCGTGGCCGAGGTCGACGTGCGGAAGATGGGCACCGACTCGATCCAGATCTCGCTCCCCGGCCAGCAGGACCCGGAGCAGGCCAAGGAGCTCATCGGCACCACCGCCCAGCTCGAGTTCCGGATGGTGGACGAGAAGAGCCCGTACTTCAGCCAGCTGGTGGCCAAGCATCCACCCCCGGCCGACTCCGGCATCCGGCTCGTCCATCCCAACGGCTACGAGCAGCTGGAAGGGAAGGACCGCGAGGGGCTCCTCGCCTACGCCCGCCAGGAG
>Ga0335080_10000728_pt1 | contig 30753 bp, 19 predicted proteins | sample Lox_Sample_34_FD_206720 | JGI IMG/M metagenome (GOLD analysis project Ga0335080, IMG submission 206720) | Soil microbial communities from Loxahatchee National Wildlife Refuge, Florida, United States - Lox_Sample_3.4 | ecosystem: Environmental > Terrestrial > Soil > Wetlands | place: USA... | reverse complement strand
GCCGGGATCGCGCAAGGTTTCGTCGAAAAGAGCGGTGGCGATTTCGGTTGAAGATGGCCCTGATTCAAAATCCACGACTTTCACGAGAGCTTCGGAGCGCTCCCGCTTATAGGTTTTGGTGAAGCCGGTGACGGCGCCGCCCAACGGGGCGACAGCTCCGTAGTCATCGTAGCCGTGCTGTCCACCCAGCCGGGTGGCGGAGAGCAGGAACGTATCCGAGGCGGCGATCTGCTCGTAGAGGGCCCGCATGGCGTGGTAGAGCGACTTGACGCGCAAACCGACGGCCCGATGCCATGCGGGCAGATCCATCTGGCTGATGGATCCCTCGTGATCCAAGGCGGGAAGCCAGTAAATGCCGTGGACGGGGCCCGCGGCCAACCAAGCCTTGAGGCGATTGGTGAGAGAGGTGGTGTCGCCGGACGGTTCGAGGCGCAGAACCTCAGCGCCGACATCCTGGAGTTTCCGGGTGAGAGCGTCGGCGACGCCGGCTTTGTCGGGCATGATGACGATGCGGCGGCCGGGACCGAAATTCACGCCGGTCGGCTTGCAAGCAGTGAGAGCGGGCCGGGGAACCGGCACCGGAATCCGGCGCGGGATGCGGTTGGTGGCGTCGAAGCTGGCGGGAGCCGGGCGGGGAGCAGCGATGCGGACTGGAGCTGCCGAGACGCTGGCCACAGGTTTCCGGGCCAGGGCCGAATCAGAAGTTGGGATTGCGGCAAGAGGACTGGGTTTCTCGGCTGAGGCTTTTCCCTCTTGAGCAAAGCGGATGACATGAGCCAGGGTGGGAAAGTCACGGAGCTTGAGATTTTCGCTGCGCGGGATATCGTAGGCAGCGCGAACGGCGGCGAACATTTCCGCCTGTTTGACGGTATCGATGCCGAGGTCGGCTTCGAGGTCGAGGTCGAGATCCAGCATGTCCTTGGGATAGCCGGTTTTTTCGGCGACGATTGCGAGAACCGTGTCCTTGATGGAATCGGCGGCTGGAGCTGCGACTGCTGGAGAGGAGCTAGGCGCGGGAGCCTCAGGAGCGGATGCAGGGGTCGAAGAAGGAAGCGGCGACGGATTGGCGAGGTCGGGACGGTTCTCGAACACGAAGCGAATGACGTGGGCGAGGGTGGGATAGTCGCGGAGCTTGCGATTCTCGTCACGCGGGATGTTATAGGCTTCGCGGATGGCAGAGAACATTTCCGCTTGCTTGACGGTGTCAACGCCGAGGTCGGCTTCGAGGTCGAGATCGAGATCCAGCATGTCCTCGGGGTAGCCGGTTTTTTCGACAATCAGGGCGAGGACGCGTTCCTTGACGCCTTGTTTGGCTGGCGCGGGAACCGAGGAGGCGGGGGCGATGGCCGGCTTGACGGGCACGGGAGCCGGTGTGGCGGCCGGTGGTGGAACCGATGCGGCGAGCTCAGGGCGGTTCTGGTAGACGAAGCGGATGACGTGGGCGAGGGTGGGATAGTCGCGGAGCTTGCGATTGTCGTCGCGCGCGATGCCGTAGGCCTCGCGGATAGCAACGAAGACTTCGGCCTGTTTGACGGTGTCGACGCCGAGATCGGCCTCAAGGTCAAGATCGAGATCCAACATATCGATGGGGTAACCGGTCTTCTCTGCGACCAAGGCGAGGACGCGTTGTTTGACCTCGTCGGGACTGGAGGCGGCGACTGCCACCGGCTTAGGGGCAGGAGCGGATGCGACCGCCGAGATGAGAGGAACGGACGGGCTCGGTGAAGCAGCCTCGCGGGCGGCGGAGACTGGCACGGGCGCGATGGCCGGCACGGGCCTGGGAGCCGGGGGCGGAGTGGAAACTGCGGCTGCGGGACGGGATTCGGGCTGGACCGCCTGGCGGGGATCGGGGACGCGTAGGGTCCGACGCACGACTTCCAGCTCAGTGGCGGGATGACCGGCGATGCGAGTGAGCCATGCGTTCCAGGCCGCAGTATCGGAGATGCGATAGGAGTAGCCGAGAGCATCGGCCGGGCGATGCACGGAGTCCCCGGTGGGCAGCCAGTGGAGCAAGGTCATGCTGACCTGGGAGCCGAAGCCCGCACCGAGTCGCAAGGCGTACTCGACGGGATAGGAGCCGCCCTTGGAGAGGTTGAGAACGCCGAGCTCGGGGTCGACTTCCTTAAAGTTGGCGACGGGGGGAACACATCCCGTCTCCAGGGCTTTGACGGCGACGACATCTTCGATGCCGGTCGCCATGGCGTGGCCGGTGAAGCCCTTGGTATTGGCGATGACGATACGATCCGCAGCCTGGCCAAAGACTTTGCGCAGGGAGTGGATTTCGGCAGAGGCACTGCCGCCGCGGGCGGGAGTATAGGTTTCGTGGGAGACGAAGACGGTGCGCGGGGCGATCTCCTGGCGGGAGATTCCGGCGCGAGTCTCGGCCTGCGAGACCAGAGTTTCCATGATGAGCCCGATGTGCTGGACGTCGAGGCGAGTGCCGTGGAAGGCACTGTTAGCGGTGACCGAGCTGAGAAGTTCACAAATGGGCTGAATGCCGCGTTCGCGGGCCGCGTCGACGCTCTCGACGACGAGGGCGGCGGCGCCCATGCCGATGATCATGCCGTGGCGGCGGCGGTCGAAGGGAATGGCAGCTTCTTCGACGACATCATCGGTGGCGGCGGCGCCGCTGGCGAGGAATCCCGCGCCCATCCAGTCGATCAGGTGGTCGGAGGTGACGTCATCGGCGGAGATCACGACCACGTGGCGGCAGCGGCCGGCGTGGATCCAGTCTTGGGCGAGGCACAAAGCCTGGGTGGTGGTGGAGCAGGCGGAGTTGATTTGAGTGTTGGGGCCGCGGGCGCCGATAAATTCGGCGAATTGAGAATGGCCCATCGCCAGCACCTTAAGCAGGAAGCGGCGCTCGAAGACGTAAGAGTTCTGCTCCATGGCGGCGCGCAAGTGCTCGATGCGCCGGCGAATCGCGGCCACGAGATCCGAGTGCCCGTTGGCGCCGACCACCTGGGAGAGTAAGTCTTCGAGGAGGTCGATCTGCCCGTGGCGGGCGCGGTCGGAGTAGTAACGCTGCATTTCATCGGCGAAGGAGTCGTAGCCGGGAAAAGCGGAAGCAAAGATGATGCCGGTGTGGTCGCGGAGCTCGTCGGGCAGTCCCCAGCGGTCGGGCAGTTGCGTGCCCTTGCTGGTGGTCTTGTAGCGCATGACGAGGGGAATGCCGGCGTCGCGTAAGGCGTCGATGCCGGCGGCCATCGCGAGCTGGGTGACGCGATCCAAAGCCGCGATGCGCTCGGCGGAGACGCCGAATTCATGCTCCAGGTCGAAAGCGCCGCCGCGGCCGGCGAGTTTGATCACATCGGCGACGTCGTCGATGTTTTCGAAGGTGGGGCCGCCGTTGTCACTCTTGACGAGGCGGCGGATATGCTTATCGAGCATGGCCTGGCGGAAGCGTGGCGGCACCGGGCCGATGAACTGGTCACCGCGCAAGATGCGGGCGACGTTGCCATCGTCGAAGATGCGGCCGGCGCCGGGCAAGCCGATGGCGGCGCCGGTGATCACGACGGGCGCGGTGGCAGCAGGTTTCCGGCCGAGGAGTTGATTGGCACGATCGAGAGTCTCGGCGAAGAGATGACCGAGGGCCGTGTAACGGTCGGCAGGTGGCGCGGCTGCGGAGGAAGCCGCGACGACGGTTTCGACCGGCAGCGAGGAGTGGATGGCCCGGCCGCCCAGGCCTGAGGCATAAAGCGCGCAGAGCGCCTGATTAAAGGCCCCGATGTCGCCAACCTTGGGGTGGTTGGTGAAGAGCGAGACCACGTCAGCGTGGTCGGTGAGGACATCCTCGGCAAAACCCTGGAGCGCTTTTTTCGGACCGACTTCGACGAAGATGCGGGCGCCGGCGTCGTAAAGCGTGCGCAGGCCCTTCACGAATTGAACGGGAGAGGCGACCTGCCGGGTGAGGATGTCGAGGATTTGAGGCACGACGCCGGATCCCATGGGATAGAACGCTCCGTCTACATTGGCGACGATGGGAATACGAGGGGATTGGAGGCGGAGGCGCTCGAGTTCCTTGCGCAGGGGAACGCCGGCACCGGCCACGATCGAAGTATGGAAGGCGTGGCTGACGGGCAAGGAGACGGGCTCGTAGCCCGCTTTCTGGAATAGCGCGATGGCCTGCTCGACGGCTTTGCTTGCGCCTCCGATGACGGCCTGGCGATTGCTGTTGATATTGGCGATGACGACATAGCCTTGCACGCTCCGCAAGATACGCTCGACTTCGGCGATGGGGGCAAAGACGGCAGCCATCTTGCCGTTGTCGTCCATGGCTACGGCGGCCATTCCGCGACCGCGGGCGCTGACCGCTTCCAAGGCATCTTCGAAGGGAAGGGCGCCAGAGGCAACCAGGGCGCCGTACTCTCCAAGGCTGTGCCCCATCGTCATATCGGGCCGGATGCCGTAGGCGGCGAGCAGGCGGGTCAAGGCCTCGTCGGTGGCGAGAACGGCAGGTTGAGTGATCTCGGTCTGACGGAGGTCTTCTTCGGCGCGAGCGACCGCGCCGGCGTCGGCAGGATCGACGAAGATGAAGTCGCTAAGAGGTTTTCCCAGCAGCGGCGTCATGACGCGATCGGCCTGTTGAAAGGTCGCAGCGACGATGGGCTCGGCATCGCGCAGGGAGCTAAGCATGTTGGCGTACTGGGAACCCTGTCCGGTGTAGAGGAAGGCGACCTTGGGGGCGGGGCCGTGGCCGCGGAAGATGCCCTGAGCACGCAGAGCCTTCCACACCGCAGGCTGATCGGCGGCCAGGGCCTTAAGCGCTTTGGCACACTTGTCGGCGAGCTCGGCCGCGTCGGCGTAGTCGATGGCGATGCGTTCGGGCGCACGAAGGTCGGACTCGACGGGAGGGGCGGGAGCGGGCGCATTCCCGTCCTGAGCCGAGCGCAGAACAAGCTGCAGGCGCTCGATCAACTGCTGGTTCGAACCCGCGCCCATGACCAGCGCGCCTCGCAATGGGGCCTTGTAAGAGCGGCCATCGCCGGAAGCTTGGGAGACATCCTTGGTATTCATGATTTCAGTCGCTTTCGTGGGAATTTCGGTGACAGTCACGGATCGCCTGCCGTTTCCATTTCCGTTGAGCCGGTGGGGAACGTATTCCTCGAGGACGGCGTGAAAGTTGGTTCCACCAAAGCCGAAGGCACTCAAACCGGCGCGGCGGACACCGTCCGGAGGGGCGGGCCAAGGTCGCAGCTCACGATTGACGTAGAGAGGGGAGTGGCTGAAGTCGATGGCGGGATTGAGATGTTGGCAATGGAGGCTCGGAGGCAGCACCTTGTCGCGAAGAGACAGAGCGGCTTTGAGCAAACCGGCCGCGCCGGCCGCGCCCTTGAGGTGGCCGATGTTGGACTTGACGGAGCCGAGAGCAACGGAAGCCGTGGGCAGGTGGAAGCCGCCGAGAACATCTGCCATGCTTTCCACCTCGACGACATCACCGACGGCGGTGGAGGTGCCATGGCCTTCGATCAAGCCGACGGTGGCGGGGGAAAGGCCGGCGTTCTGCCAGGCGCGTTCGATGGCAAATTTCTGGCCGATGGGATTGGGGGCGGTAATGCCTTTTCCCTTGCCGTCACTCGATCCGCCCATGCCGCGCAGGAGGGCGTAGATTCGATCACCGTCGCGCTCGGCGTCGGCGAGGCGCTTAAGCAGGAAGATGACGGCGCCCTCGCCCATGACGAAGCCGTCAGCGCCTTCGGCATAGGGGCGGGTTCCGGTGGCGGAGAGCGCGCCAATCTTGCTGAACTTGATGAAGGTGGAAGCGCCCATGTTGCGGTCGATGCCGCCGGTGACGGCGACGTCGAAGTCGTTCTCGATCAGGCCTTCGACGGCGGAGCTGATGGCGGCCATGGCGGAGGCGCAGGCCGCATCCACGACGTAGTTGGGTCCGTGGAAGTTGAAGATATTGGCGATTCGTCCGGCGATGCAGTTGGAGAGTTCGCCGGGCATGGTGTCCTCGGTGATCTCGGGAAGGAGGCGGCCCATGCGATCGTGGAGTTCGCGAGTGATGCTCTCGCGGACTGACGGGGGAAGGGCGGCGAAGCTGGCGCTGTCCTCCAGTTCGCGGGCGTACTCGGGAAAATAGATGCGCAAGATGGTGAAGTAATGTTTCTCACCGCCCATGGCGTTACCGAGAATGACGGCGGTGCGATCGAGGTTGAGAGAGCGCTGAGGATACCCAAAGTCGGCGAGAGCGGCGCGAGTGCAGGCGATGCCCCATTTCTGCGAGCCATCCATACCTTCCGCGACGCGAGGGGGGATGGGCAGACGCCAGGCCATCGGATCCCACTCGTGCTCGCGGACCCAGCCGCCGATCCTGGAATAAGTTTTATCGGGAGCGCTGTGATCGGGATCGTAGTAGAGGGCGGGGTCCCAGCGCGTGGGATCGACTTCGGTGATGCTGTAGCGTCCCTGCTTTATGTTTTCCCAGAAAGCTTGGGCGTTGGGGGCATCGGGTAGAACCGCCCCCAGTCCCACGATCGCGATGGCTCGATGGGCCGTATTTTCCATGACCGCCCTCCGTTAGAACCTGATATGTCGTCGTGCCTAGGCCGCCTGCGCGACCGGCCTGGCGGCACGGTTGTAAAGCCCGTCGCAGATGTAATCCATGTCGGCAATCGTTCCCGCCTGCGCGCGGTGGATGGCCGGCAACCCTATGGCGTTCTCGAATGTGGCGAGGTCAGCGGCGGCGACGCCGCCCGCGCCACAGACCCAGCGCAAACCTTCTTCGCCGACTTTGAGGGCCGCTTCGCGAGCGAAGATTCGGCTGAGCGCGGCGAGTGCGGGCGCATCGAAGCGCCGGTCGGCTTTTTCGTGAAGTTTGCCCTCAGCCGCGGCGACGGCGCGGCGGCACAAGCAGGCGGCAGACTCGGCGAAGGCGATCAGTTCGCCCAGGCGAAGCAGAATGTGCTGATAGCGAGTGAGGCGGGCCAGACGGGCTTTCTCTATGACTTCGGCCAGAGCGTGGAGGGCAAGAGCCGCGGTATCTGCGCCGACCTCGGGATGGCCAGCGTGCAAAGCTTCGAGAGCACGGGCCTGCTCGTGGTAGTACTGGCCCCGGGTCTTGAGGTGAAGCTGCCAGCGATCCCGGCTGATGGTCATCTCCATGATTTCGGAGGTTCCTTCGTAGATGGTGGTGATGCGGACATCGCGGCTGATTTTCTCGACCATGAATTCGTGGGTGTAGCCGTAACCGCCGAGAGCCTGAATGCCGGCGTCGGCGGCCTGATTGCCGGCCTCGGTGGCCATGTACTTGGCGATTGCGCCCTCGGTGTTCAGACTGCCTTCCCCGGCATCGATGCGTTGCGCTGTCTCTTCAATGTAGGCACGGGAGGCTTCCAGCCGAGCCACGTAGGGGACGATGAGCTTGTGGGTGTATCCCTGCTTCTCGGAAAGAGGTGCGCCGGCCTGAATGCGCTTGGTGGAATAGGGAATGACGCGATCGAGCGCCGCCCAGCCTGCGCCCAGGCCAAAGGCGGCGACCATGAGGCGAGTGTAGCCGAAGACGGCCTGGGCCTGATTGAGGCCCTGACCTTCGACGCCACCGATGAGACGGCCGGCGTCGACATAGACATCGTTGAAGGCGAGCGCGGCGGTGTTGCTGAGCCGAATGCCGTGTTTATTTTCCGGCTCGTCGTGGGTGAAGCCCTTTGCGCCCTTTTCCACGATGAACCAACTGGGGCCGGCGGGAGTGCTGGCCAAAACGGTGTAGGCGTCGGCGATGCCGCCATTGCTGATCCACTGTTTGCTGCCGTTGATCCTGTAGCCGACGACTTTGCCGTCCTCAAGGACACGCTCGGCCGTGCTTTTGAGCGCCCCGAGATCGCTGCCCGCCTCGGGTTCGGTTGCTCCGTAAGCGAACAGGATGCCCTCATTGGCGATGCGGCTGAGCCAGAATTTCTTCTGCTCTGGAGTTGCGCCGACGGTGATGGGATCGCTGCCGAGGAAGGTGGCAAGAACGGCGGTAGCGACACCGAGATCGATGCGGGCCATTTCTTCGCAAACGCGATAGACGTCAAAAGAGCCCCCGCCCATGCCGCCAAAATCCTCGGGAATGAACAGCAGCTGGATGCCAAGCTGGTCAGGGCTGCACATGTGGCGAACAATTTCCAGGGGGCATTCGTCACGCTCATCTAACTCGATGAGGGTTTCGTCAGCCAGGCGTTTCCTGGCAAAGTCCTTGAGCGATTTCAGGCTCAGCTTCAGCGTCTTGGGAGTAATCATGGGTATCTCTCTTTCAGCGCACGGCGCAGCGTAATTCGCGAATCCTGGTGGTCAATTCCGGCAAAAACTCGAGCAGGTCGGCGACGATGCCGACATCAGCGACCTGGAATATGGGAGCTTTGGGGTTCTTGTTAATGGCAATCATGAAAGGGTTGCCCTTGATGCCGGCCAAGTGCTGGAACGAGCCACTGATGCCGCAGGCGAGGTAGACCTTGGGCTTGACGGTCTTGCCGGAAGAGCCGACCTGGCGGGACTTGTCGAGCCAGTTGGCATCGACGACGGGGCGAGAGCAGCTGAGCACAGCGCCCATGGCATCGGCCAACTCCTGGGCGATGGCGAGGTTGTCTTTTTCCTGGATGCCGCGGCCGACGGAGACCAGAACCGGCTGGCGAGTGATGTCGACGTCACCAGCCTCGGCGACGATGGTGCGGAGGTAGCGACGGCCGGCCGTCAACGGGCCGAGGTCAGAAGACTTATCGACCACGATGCCATTGGCGGGAGGATTGGTTTGGGGTGGAAAGGCGCCAGGGCGAATGCTGATCACCGCGCCTGAGGAAACGTCGCAGCGAACGCGCGCACTCACCTGCCCGCCGAATTCCTGCCGGATGAGCCTGAGATCATTGCCTTCGAGACCCTCGATGCCAAGGACGTCAGAGACAAAAGAGGAGTTGGTCTTGACGGAGAGGCCGGGGGACAGGTCGATGCCGAAGTGGTCATGGGCGACGAGGAGAATGCTTCCCGGCGGCAGGACCCTGGCCAGCGCTTTGCGCACCAGTTCCGCATTGGGGTAAGCGAAGGATTCGCCGGCAATTCTCCACACCTCGGCGCAGGAGGCGGTGAGTTGGGAGCAGGCGGAATCGAGTTCGGGGCCTGCCCCGATGAGAATGGCGGTAGGAGACGCGGCGGGATCAATTTTTCTGGCTGCGGCGAGCAGTTCGGAGGCTACGTCGTCAGGGACGCCGTCTTTATGCGAGACGTAGGCAAAGATGCGAGGCATCAATTGAGCCCTCCTTTGGCTTTCATCAACTCGATGAGCTTGCCGGCGATTTCTTCGTGGCTGCCCTGCAGGATCTCTGCGCCCTTACCCAAGGCGGGCACAAAGTAGTCCACACGCCTGACCTTGGCGGCGGAGTGGCCGACCGAGTTCTGGTCGATGCCGAGGTCAGAGCTGCTCAGGGTAGGAATCGGCACGGAGGCGACCTGGCGGATGCCCTTCATTCCGACGTAGCGAGGCTCGTTGATACCGGTCTGAACGGAGAGCACACAGGGCAGGTCGATCTCGTTTAGCTCGGTGTTGCCGCCCTCGATTTCACGGCTGACTTTCAGCTTGCCGCCGTCGAGAACCTCCACGGAGTTGACCAGGGAGGCAAAGGGATAGTCGAGCATGGCGGCGAGCATTCCACCGACCTGAGCGGCTCCGTCTTCAGCCTGCACGCCGGTGAGGATCAGGTCGTAGTGGCCTCTTTGCACGAAGGCGGAGAGGATGGCGGCGATACCGCGCCCGTCCGATCCAGTGAAGGCGTCATCGGTGAGGAGCGCGGCCTGGTTAGCGCCCATGGCCATTTCGCGGCGGAGAATTTCTTCGTCGTCTTCGCCGCCGACGGTGACGACGGTGACGTTGCCGCCGATCCGGTCGCGAATCTGCAGGGCCTCTTCGACCGCGTAGTTGTCGGGCTCGTTGATGGAATAGACGAGTTCGTCACGCTCGATGTCGTTTCCGGCACTGTTGAGCTGAATCTCGTTTTCCGACGTGTCAGGAACTCTTTTTGCGCAAACCAGAATTTCCACGCTAAAACCTCCCTCAATTGCGGCTTCATGCCACTTGCGAATCCTCTTTTGCGATCTGTTTGTCGACTAGTTCGGCCAGGTCGATGGCCGTCATCTTGCCTTCAAGGCCGGCCACTTTAATTGCATCTTCTATATTGGTCATGCAGAACGGGCAGGCAGTAACGATCACATTGGCGCCGGCTTCGGCGGCCATCTGCACCCGCTTTACGCCCATGCGTTGATCTTCCTTAGGCTCGTAAAAAAGCATCAGGCCGCCGCCTCCGCAACAGAACGAGCGGTCGCGAGAGCGGGCCATCTCGACGCGCTTCAAGCCTGGGATGGAGTCGAGCACATCACGGGGGTCGTCGTACACCTGGTTATGGCGGCCGAGATAGCAAGGGTCGTGGTACGTGTAGACGTCGGAGGAGTTCTTCACCGGGTTGAAGGCGATACGGGCAGCCCTGACCTCGGCGGCGACGACCTGACTGATGTGTTCGACGGGCGGGATGCCGGAGTAATCGTGCTTCAGCGCGTTGTAGGCGTGGGGATCGGCGGTTACAATGCGCCCGACGCCGGAAGCCTGGATAGCCTCGACGTTCTGATCGCGGAGGGCCATGAAGAGAAATTCCTCGCCGAAGCGGCGGGCTTCATGGCCGCTGTCTTTCTCGGCGGCTCCGAGGACACCGAAGTCTTCGCCGACATGCTTAAGAATCCTTGCCGTGGCGCGAGCGATCGACTGCAGACGGTCGTCGTAGGCAGTGGCGCTGTCGACGAAATAGAGGGTGCGGGCCGCGGAGGAATGGTCCAGCGTCTTGACTTCGCAAGTCTGGCGAAATTCTGCAGCCTTCAACCAGTCGACGCGCTTTTTCTCCAGCTTGCCGTAGGGGTTGCCACGGCTCTCCAGGGCCTTGAGCGGCTTCTGGAGGGACTGAGGCACGTTGCCGTCGTCGATCATGCCGCGGCGCAGGTCAACAATCTTGTCGATGTACTCGACCAGGAGCGGGCACTCAGCCTCACAGGCGCCACAGGTGGTGCAGGACCAGATTTCGTCCGGGGAGTAGAGATTGCCGATCAGGGCAGCGCCGTTGCCGGACCTGCCGACGAGCGGGTAGTGCCGGAATGCGTAGTCCCTGGCTTTGAGCGTAAGAAATCGTGGGGACAGAGGTCTGCCCACGGCATTGGCGGGGCAATTGTCGGAACAGCGGCCGCAATCGGCACAGGAATAGAAGTCGAGAATGTGTTTCCAGGTGAAGTCTTCGAAGGTCTTGACCCCAAACGATTGAACCTGATCGATTTGCCGCTCCGGGATGCCCCATCGCACCGGCTTGAGAATGCCGCGGTCCAGCCGGGTGAAGCAGACATTAAATAAGGATGTGACCACGTGAAAGTGCTTTCCCAGGGGAAGGAAGCAGAGAAAGACGAAGAAAGTGAGATCGTGGGCCAGGTAAGCGCCGAAATGAAGATTGGAGAGCCAGGACGAGGGCAACGAAAGTAGTGGAGTCCTCAGCAGCCAGGGGAGTGAGAAAACAGGCAAGACGCGGGCGGTCTGAGCGCGAAGGGCTGCTTCACTGGCCTCAAAGAGGCTCTCCGATATCATCAGGGTGGCGATAAGAGCCAGGATCAGAACGGCTTCGGAAGTGTGAGCTTTGCCGTACTTTGCCGGGACCGCGTAGCGGGCGGGCTTAAACGCGAGGCGGCGGAGGGCAGCGATAATCGCGGCCAGAAATACCAGCGTGGCGGCGTAGTCCTTGACCACGTTGTAGCCCGCGCCCAGAGGGCCGGAAAGGCCGGGTAAGACAAAGTGATCCGAGATACCGAGAGTTACGAGCGACAGAGAGCGGACAGAGAGGATCAGAAAGCCGGCGAAGATGACGATGTGGAGAAATCCGGCGAAGAAGTAGCGCGGCTGCTTCCATTGTCCAAGCCCGAACTTCAGGACCTTAAGCAGGCGGAGATGGAGACGATCAAGGCGAGGATCGGGAGCCGCGCGGAACAGGGGCGCAGCGCGCCGGGCCAACAGATAAAAGAAGCAGCCGGTGCCGGCGAGGGCGACGATGGAGAACAACACCCGGCCCTGGACCAGCCAGTAGTCAACCTGGGCGGGAGACTGGAAACCTTCTACCAACATTCCGAACTCTCCTGGGAGAGAGGTCTGGAGCGGGGGGAAGAAAGAATCCAGCCGCTACGAAGGCCCTCTCGAATCCCGAGCGGCGCTGGGAGGTTCAGCCTCGGCGAAACCAGGAGCGCCAATAGAGTCGCACGTCACGGGAGACATCATGATTGTGATTCCATCGGCGGGTAGCCTCAATGATGGACCGCACACTGCCTTGTGACGGATGAACATTGTGAGAGAGACAAGAAGTCGCTGGAGAGGGGGCACGCATTTTCTCCGCGACCTTGGTGCAGCGGGAGGGTGACGGCGATCACTGAGCGGAGGAATCGATAAAATAGAAAATAGGGTCAGATGGAGGGAGGAGTCGGACCTATGAGCTGGCTGACGTGGCTGGAAGCGGGCATTGACTACGGGCGGAAGCTGGTGGATTCGGGCCTGGAAGGCGCGGGCCGGGGACGCGACGAGTTTCTGGCAGGCGAAGAACTGGCTCCCCTCCTGGATCATTCAGCGGAAGAGGCGTTGCTTGGGGCCGCGATCGGGACGTGTGTGGGAGTGGTGAGCGGCTATGTGGGAAGCCGGCAGGGACAACGAAAGCGAATGATCGTTTACGGGGTGGTAGGAGGCACGCTGGGTCTGGCGGCGGGGCTGGCCTGGGGCACACGCGGCTTAACCAAGAGTGTGGCTGAAGGTATGATGAAAAAGGTGAACCAGGTAAGGGACGAGCACTGGCTGGAGAAGAATCCGATCGACTACGCCTAGGTCAATCTGACCGACGGATCACCACAGAAAATGGACGGGCCTAACATTGTGTCGCGATGGCGATGAAAGGGCCGGCCCATGTCATGAATCCGATTGCGGAAGACAATCCAAGTTCGAGGTAGCGCGCTGCTGTTCGATCTGGACGGAGTGCTAATCGACTCCACGCCGGCGGTAACACGAGTCTGGCAGCGCTGGGCGCGGGAGCACGGATTCGATGCGGACGAGGTCGTGCGGCACGCCCACGGGCGCCCGAGCATTGCGACCATCCGCGCGTACCTGCCGGACGCCGACCACGAACGGATGAACGAAGAAATGGAGCGGCGAGAGATGGAAGACCTCGACGGCGTAGCGCCGCTGCCCGGGGCGTTGGAACTGGTCAACAGCATTCCGCCCCATGGCTGGACGATCGCGACGTCGTGCACGCGTGATCTGGCGCAAGTGCGACTGCGGGCCGCGGGCTTTCCCGTTCCCGAGGGACTGGTGACGGCGAGCGACGTCAGGCGGGGAAAGCCGTCGGCGGAGCCCTATCAGAAGGCGGCGGCAAGCCTGGGAGTTCCGGCAGCGGAGTGCATCGTGTTCGAAGATGCGCCCGCGGGCGTGGAATCGGGTAGAGCCGCGGGGGCGAGGGTTATTGGCCTGCGAACGACGGTCGAGGAGGCGGAACTCAGGAAGGCCGGCGCCCAGTGGATCGTCAATGACTGCCGTGACGTACGCCTTGTGCCCGGAGGCGACGAGCTGACGCTGATACTGGACGAGGATTGACCTCGGCCTGCCAACTTCGCGGTTGAGCTTCTGAGTCTAGAAGCCGGGTCCCTCCGGGTACGGCGGGAGATCGGGCGGCCGGGCCGGCAGCGTCATGGGATGCTCCTGAATTTCCTTCATGACGAGATCGATGGCTGTCTCCAGTTGTGGATCGCGGCCTTCCCTGACCAGGTCGGGCCGGTTATCGACTTCAATGTCGGGGGCGACGCCGTGGTTTTCAATAAGCCACTTGCTGTCGAGGCCATAAAGGGAGAATTCGGGGCGGGTGATGTAGCCGCCATCGATCAAAGGAATTTCTCCACGGATGCCGCGAACTCCGCCCCAGGTGCGCTCGCCGATGAGCGGCCCCAGCTTATAGAACTTGAAGTAGTAGCTGAAGAAGTCGCCATCGGAGGCGGCATAGTGGTTGGTGACGCAGGCCATGTGGCCGTAGAAAACGTTGTCAGGAATCGTACCGGGCTCGAAGTTGCGGGCTGAAGCCATCCCTGCGAGGACACGGCGCAGGCGTTCGAAGATGATCTGATCGACGAAGCCGCCACCGTTGTAGCGAACGTCAAAGATCAGGCCTTGCTTACGAATCTGGGGGAAGTACTGCTTGACGAATTCATTCAAGCCGTCGCCACCCATATCCGGGAGATAGATGTAACCAATACGGCCGCCGCTGGCCTGTTCGACCTTGCGGCGATTGGTTTCGATCCAATTCAACTCATGCAGGCGGAACTCGCTGGGGATAGGGCGGACGACGACGTTGTGCGCGCCCTGCTCGGAGGGCTTGCTATTGATGGAGAGTGTGGTTGCCTGGTTGACGGTGTTTACGAAAAATTCGTCCGGATTCTGGGGAATCCTGAGGGGGCGGCCGTTGACGGCAAGGAGGTAATCGCCTTCCTTCACCGTGACTCCGGGCTCGGTAAGGGGTGAACGCAGAGCGGCATTCCAGTTTTCGCCGGGATAAATTTTGGACAGGCGGTACATGCCACTGCTGGGATCGGGTTCGAGATCGGCCCCGAGGAGACCGACGTTGACGGCGTCAAGATCGGGGTAGTCACCTCCGCCGACATAGGTGTGGGAGTTGGAGAGCTCGCCGATGAGTTCGCCCATGATGTAAGTGAGGCTGAGACGGTCGGCGACATAGGGCAGGAGCTGGGCGTATTTGTCGTGCTGTTGCTGCCAATTGACGCCGTTCATCGCGGGCTCGAAGAAGTAGTCGCGTTCCTGACGCCAGACTTCGTCGAAGATCTGCTTCCACTCGGCGGGTGGATCGACCTCCATTTTCATGGCATCGAGTTTGAGAGCGCCATCGCCGGCATGGGCGAGGGGCTTGGGATCAGCTTCTTTGGAGTCTTCGGGGACCTTGGCATCGACGATGCCATAGGAGTGCTCTCCGCCCTCTTCGCCCGGGCCGCCTTTGGGCGCGCCGTAGAGGAGCTTCTTGCCGTCGAAGGACAGGGCGTACTGGTCCGCGCCCTCGATGAAGACGTGATCCTTGCGGTCCTTAAGGTTATAGGCATGAATAGCCGGGGTCTCGCCCGGCAGCGGTCCGGACAAGCCCTGCACAGGCGCGACAATATAGAAGATGACGCCCCTGGCGGCGGCCAGAGTTTGCATATTGCCCGGCGGGATGGGCAGAGCCACGATACGATGCTGGATTCCATCGAGATCGATGCGGAAGTCTTTCAAAGGAGGCCGGGTTCCGGGCGCTTCTTCCTTCGCGGTTTCAGCGGGTTTTTCGGGTGGGGTCGAGGCCTCGGGTTTGGGGTTGGGCGAGGGTTTGCCCTTCTTCGGTGTTTCCTGCGGCTTCTGACCGGGCGGAACGGGATTAGGGACCGGCTGCAGGAGGACATCCGGAGTGGAGGCCACGGCGGCCTCATCGCTCAGCACGGGGAAGGGCGAGGGCTCATCGGCGCGCAGAGTCACGATGTAGACGCGTCCGGCCTTGGGGTTGGCGAATTCCAGGTCGTAGACGCCGAGAACTTCGTTGAAGTCGCGATTAGAGAAGAAGTAGAGGTACTTGCCTTCGGGATCGAAATAAGGCGCCGAGCTATCGCTTGAGCTGGTGGTGACGGCGGTACTCTTCTTGTCCGCCAGGCTGTAAAGATAGATGATTCCGTTGCGGTTGTCGGCGGCCTTTGAGTAAGCGACCCAATTGCTGTCCGGGGACCAGTTGTAATCGGTCAAATCAGCGTATTTGCCCTGATCGATCAGCACCGGCTTGCGGTCTTTGATGTCGACATAGAAGAGGCGGGTCTGCTTGTCGGCGAAGAGCAGCTTTCTGCTATCCGGAGACCAGACGGGCGGAAGACGAAACATCTTGCCGTCGGTGGTGATGCGCTGTTCGGCGCCCAGGCCATCGGGGGAAGCGAGGTAGAGCTCATCTTCGCCGGTGCGATCGGACATATAGGCGATCCAGCGGCCGTCGGGCGACCAGGCGACGTATTTTTCGCGGGTGCCGGAGGTGCGAGTGAGATTGCGAATGCTTCCCTCTTTGGCGGGCACAGTGAAGACATCGCCGCGGGCGGAGAACACGGCGCGCTTGCCATCTGGCGAGATATCGAAATCAGAAATGAGTTTGCTGACCGAAGTCCAATGTTTGCGGGCGAAGGTGCGGTCCGCTGGCAGATAGATAGTGAGCTTGCGCTCTTTCTGGGTGTTCAGGTCGAAGAGATAAAGATAGCCGCCATTCTCGAACACGATGGCATCAGGGCCGAGGCTGGGCCAGTTCACGTCGAAATCGGTGAAGTGAGTGAGTTGTTTGATCTCGTGGGTGGAGAGGCTGTAGCTGAAGAGGTTCAGGCGATGCTCCGGCCCGCGGTCGGAGTCGAAGTAGATGGTGTCGCCGTGCCACATGGGAAAGGTGTCGGTCCATTCGGTATGCGGCATCTGCTCGATGTGATTGGCCTTGAGGTCGTAGATCCAGATGTCCTGGGCCATGCCTCCGGTGTAGCGCTTCCAGGTGCGGAAGTTCCGGAAGATGCGGTTGTAGGCGATGCTGTTGCCGTCGGGCGAATAGGAGGTGAGGCCGCCTTTATCGAGGGGCAGGGCCTCGGGCATGCCGCCATCGAGGCTGACGCTGTACAAGCGGCCGAACCAGGTGTTGTACGTATCGCGGCGGGTGAGGAAGACGATGCGCTTGCTGTCGGGGGTCCAGGTGATGATCTGGTTGTGGATGCCCATGCGTTCGTTGAGGTGATCGCCGCCGGGATGAAAGGTCAACTGGCGGGGTTCGCCGCCCTCGGAGGGCATGACATAGACGTTGTAGTTGCCGTCGTATTGTCCGGTGAATGCGAGCCATTTTCCGTCGGGGGAGAATTTCCCGAAGAGTTCCTGGCCGGGATGACTAGTCACTCTGCGGGCGACGCCGCCGTCGCGCGAGACCAGCCATAAATCACCGCCGTAGCTGAAGACGATCTGGTCGCGGGAAAGGTCGGGGAATCTCAATAAACGTCCCTCGGGGAGGTTCTGCGCGGACGCGATGGTGGCGATGGCAAGGGCGGAAACGATAAGGGCAGAGCGAAGTGACATAAGCGGGTCTCCTCGACGAACAAAACAACACATTGTACTTGAACGAGAAAGAAGAGGGCGGTGAAGGCGAGGCCAACGGCGATCAGTTGAGGTCGAGGAGGTTACCGATTTTTTCTTTGAGATAAAGGGCCCAATCGGGCAGCCACTTCTTATAGCGGAGGGTGACTTCGGTGTGGACGGTTTTGGCGCTTCGGGGTGAGGAGCGGTTATCGAAGACGAGATAGTAGCTGCCGGCGCCGGGAGGGAGCAGGGCGCTGATGTTGCTCTTGGTGACCTTGCCGCTGTCGTAGAAGTTGCTGGCGTCGTAGCCGCTCTTCCAGGTGACGAAGGCATTGTCGGCGAAGACATAGACTTCGAGTCCATCGGCGGGGCCGCCCATGGCGATGAATTCGCCGCTTACGGCGACGTCCGTGGTGCCGGAGGGTACATCGAACTTGCAGGAGGCGAAGGCCCGGGAGTTGACCGAGACGGTTCTGCCGCTGATGGTCTCGGTGTGCCAGGGAGAAAACATGGTCTGCAATTCGGGTGAGCCGAAGCCATTGGTGAGGGCGGCGGCCACGATGGCGATGAGGAGCAGGGGCAGGAGAAACCAGAGCGGGCTGATGACTTTCCTGCGGCGCCGGGCGATCGGGGAAGCCGAAGCGTCGGCGGGCACGCTGGCGTCAGCGCTGAGACCGCCTCCACACTCCGGGCAGAACTGAGCGCTGTCGGGAAGATTGGCGCCGCATTCAGTGCAAAGCATGGCGACCTCCTTCCGGGAGGAGGAAATGAAGAGACCGATTGGCCAGGCTGTTCATGGTCACTTACCGGCGAAGGAGCGCATTTTGTGACAGAGTAAGCCCAAAGCTTCGACTTGACTAGTCCCCGTCGAAAAAATGGTGGAGGTGGCGGCAGTGTGCCGGGTTTTCCGGGAAAGCGGAGTCTATTCCGTCCGCAGGGCCTGCATGGGTTCGAGGGTAGCAGCGCGGCGGGCGGGAACCACGGCAGCGATGAAGGCGGCGAAGCTGAGAACCGCCATGGTGAACAAGATAATTGCGGGGTCGTAGGGCTTGACGCCAAAAAGCTGGCTGGTCATGGCACGGCCGGCCAGGATAGTGGCGGGAATTCCGATGGCGAGGCCAATCGCCACCTGCAGGAATGCGCCCTGCAGAACCAGTTTCAGGACCTTCAGCCGATCGGCCCCGAGGGCCATGCGAATGCCGATTTCGTTGGTGCGGCGTTCGACCGAGTAGGCGGTGACGCCGTACAGACCGACGGAAGCCAGCACCAGAGCGAGCAAACCGAACAACGAGGTCAGCTTGGCGATCATGGCCTGCTGGGTGAAGTTGCCCTCGACCTGGGCGGAGAAACTCATAAAGTCAATCACAGCGAGATCGGGATTCACCTGCGCCAGGGCGTGGCGCACCTGCGGTTCCAGTCCGGCGATGGCGCCCGAGGTCTGAAGCTCGACGGCGTTGAGGTAGTGAGAGCGGTCTTCAAAGGTTATGAAGCGAGGATCGTCGTAGACGACGCGTTGCGGGAAGGCGAGGAAAAACATGGGCGGAACTTTGCGGGTCGGCTCACGGTACTGCGTGTCTTCGCTGACGCCGACGATCTCGAAGCTTCCGGCATGTTTCATGTCGATGTCGCCGAAGTGGTGACCGATGGGACTCTCATCCTTGAAGAAGCGTTTGGCAAAGGCCTGATTGACGACGGCCACGTTGCGGGACGTTGCGGTGTCCTGGCCGGTGAGGGTGCGGCCCTGGAGAATCCGGGTGCCGGTGGTCTCGAAGTAGCCTTCGCTGATACGCACCCATGACGCATTGTACTGATTGCTGTCAGGGGGCGGCGGGGCCTGACCCTCAATGAAAACGGTCTCGCTCCAGTTGTCGCCTTCCATGGGGCTGTAAAGCGAGAAACTGACCCGGGTGACGCCGGGGATGGCGGCCAGATTCTCGCGTAACTGGCGGTACAAGGCTTCGAGCTGAGCGGGTTGGTAGCGTGCCATCTGGGGATCGATGTGCAGGATGTAACGATCCGCGGTCTGGAAGCCGAAGTTCTGATTGTGCATGTTGCGCAGGCTCCGGGTAAGGAGGGCGGCGGCACACAAGAGCACGAGGGAGAGCGCGGCCTGAGCAACGACGAGCGACTTCTGGGTCCAGTTGCGGCTGCGGGCGGTGGAGCGAGAAGCGCCACGAAGGGCGTCGGCAGGATTGGCGTTAGCGGTCAACCAGGCGGGCGCGACGCCAAACAGGATTCCGGTCGCGGCGGAGACGGCGAAGGCAAAGGCCAAGACCGGCAATGACGGGGAGGCGTGGATAGCCACGTAGGTATTGCGAAAAGCGAGATGCAGGATGAGCCGAGTGCCGGCGTACGCCAGACCGATTCCGGCCAGCCCTCCGAGCAAAGCGAGAACCGTGCTCTCGGTAAGAACCTGGGTAATCTGGCGGGAGGGAGACGCGCCAAGGGCAGCGCGGATGGAGGTCTGCTGCCTGCGATTGGCGGCGCGTACCAACATGAGGTTGGCGACGTTGGCGCAACCGATCAGGAGGACGAAGCCAGACACCCACATCAGCAAGTGAAGACCGGACTGGTACTCGTCGCGGAGCATCTGCACGCCCGCGCCTCCGGGGGAAAGGTGGAGGGTCTGCTTGGGCACGAGGTCGCGTTCTCCGGGCTGAAGCTTGGCCACGGGGCTCAGCAGCCACTCCTTCAATTCGACCTGCATGCGGGCTTCGATGCTCTTTGGGTCGGCGCCGGGGGCGATACGGCCGATGACATCCAGCCAGTCCTGTTGGGGAAAATCCAGGATACTGCTGGAGCGATTGATGAGGGGCTCATCGGCGAGCGGAATCCAGAAGGCAGGAGGGCGCTGGAGACGATCGCCAAAGAAACCGGGAGGAACGATGCCCACCACGGTGAAGGGCTGGCCGTTCATGGTGAAGGAGCCGCCGATGATCGAGGGATCCTGCCCATACTTCTGCTGCCAGGTGCGATAACTCATGACGGCGACGGGGTCGGCTCCCTTGCGGTCATCGGATGGCGACAGCATGCGCCCGGCGAAGGGGCCGATGCCGAAGGCGGAGAAATAATTTCCGGAGACGTATTCGCTGCGTTGGGATTCCGCCGGCTGGTTGTTTCCGGCGCGGCGGACACCGATGAGGTCGTTGCCCGACTGGAAAGCGGCGAGTTCGAGGAAGCCGGGAGTGTTATCGCGAAAGGTTTTGTACTTGTCGTAGGAAAAAAGCGACCAGTCATCCTGCAAGCCGCCGTTCACGCAGCAATTCTCGACGTCACCAACGCGGTAGAGCTCGCCCGGTCTGGCCACGGGCAGCGACTTCAGGAGCACGGCATGGACCAGGGTGAAGATGGCGGTGGTGGCACCGATTCCAAGCGCGAGGGTCAGGACGGCGGTGGCGGTAAAGCCGGGGGCGTTGGCGAACTGACGAATGGCATAGCGAACATCCTCGAGGAGTTGCATAGCGTCGCTTGACTCCAAGTACGAAGGCCGGCTTCGCCGGGTTCGGTTGAAGAGACCCTGAGCGGCTTCCTCAGAGCGGGATGAACCGTAGTTTGAGACGGCTGGAGCGGGAAAACGTGAGCGGGGGGCGCCGGCGATGGGTGGATCAGAAAATCGAAATAAGGAGGCCCGCTCGAGATGAGCGGGCCGCCTGTTGCTGCAAGTGATTGTTTCAGCTAGCGCGCGGCAAAGGTTTGTCGGTCTTCTGCCAGTCAGCGGTGGACTCTCCGGTGGAGGCGATGTCGGTTGCGCCGGTGCGCTCAAGGAGGTTTTTGGCCTTCTTGGTCCAGTTGGAGTCATCGCAGTGGACTGAGAGCAAGATGCCTCCCTCTTTAATACGGCCCTCGTAGCGCTTGGCTTCGTATTCCGGAATACCCATTCCGATGAGGGCGCCGGCGATGCCGCCAATGGCTCCGCCGACACCGACGCCGGTCAGGGCGGCGACAATGGGGCCGGCGGCGATGAGCGGACCGACGCCGGGAATGGCAAGAGCGCCAATGCCGGCCAGCCAACCCAGGGTGCCGCCAATCACGGCGCCGGTGGTGGCTCCGGTGGTGGTGCCTTCGGGCGCCTTGGTATTTTTCTGAACAGCGAAATCTTTCGTGCCCTGGTTCTCGGGGAACAGAACGGAGACATCGGTATTGCGGAAACCTTCAGCGCGCAAGAGGTCGACTGCGTACTCTACGTCGGCCGGAGTGCGATAGATTCCGAATGCTGCGGTATTTTTTCCTGCCATCAGATCGCTCCTTATTAAGAATCAACATTCTCGAATTGCAGAAGCACGTTGGATGGCGGGGCTGAAGCGCGAGATGGCCCCGGCGATGTGGATAAAGAGTAAGGTGAAGTCAGGTGTTCAGGGGTGATTTGTTTCCTTGAGGAATGTGCCTTCCTGCAGTTCGGTGAAGGCCTGGCGAAGCTGCTCCTGAGTGTTCATGACAATGGGGCCGTACCAGGCAACGGGTTCCTGAAGAGGTTTACCCGAGACGAGGAGGAAGCGAATACCGTCGTCGCCGGCGCGAACGCTGATTTCGTCGCCACGGTCAAAGAGGACGAGGGAGCGATTGTCGGCTTCGACGGGCGGGGTAGTGTCCGACCACTTGATGGCCTCAGTAGGGACGGCGAGGGGGCCTGAGGCATTGCAGAACTTTCCGCTACCGGCGAAGACGTAGGCGAAGGCATGGCGGGTGGTCTCGACGGGAAGGGTTTTGCTTTTGCCGGGAGAGACGGAGACGTCGATATAGACCGGGTCGGCGGCGATACCCTCGACGGGGCCGGTTTTTCCCCAGAAGGTGCCGCAGACCACGCGAACGTGAGTGCCGTCATCGTCGGTGATCTCAGGAATTTCCGGGGCTTTGACCTCCTGATAACGCGGAGGCATCATTTTGAGCGAGGCGGGGAGGTTGGCCCACAACTGGAAACCATGCATGCGGCCGGCAGGGTCACCCCTGGGCATTTCCTGGTGGATGATGCCGCTGCCCGCGGTCATCCATTGGATGTCGCCAGAGGAAATCACGCCGCGATTTCCCATGCTGTCACCATGCTCTACGGTTCCCGCGAGCACGTAAGTGATGGTTTCGATGCCGCGATGAGGGTGCCAGGGGAAGCCAGCGAGATAGTCTTCGGGGACATCGTTACGGAAATCATCGAGGAGAAGAAACGGGTCGAAGCTCGTGGTGTTGCCAAAGCCAAAGGCGCGGCGCAGATGCACGCCTGCGCCTTCGAGGGTGGGCTTCGACTTGATGAGCTGCTGAACCGGCCGAATCGACATGCTCTGCTCCTTCTTAGATAATGCGCAATCGCCGCGGGCAACGTCTGAGTTCTGAAATCTAAGATTCGGCCAGAGCCCGATGCACGAGGTGGACGGCGATGGCTCCCTCACCAACCGCCGAGGCTACGCGTTTGACGTTGCCGGAGCGGACATCGCCGACGGCGAAGACGGCGGGAAGGCTGGTCTCAAGCATAAGCGGCGAACGGCTGAGAGGCCAATGATGCGAGTTGCCGTTGAGTCCGTCGAGATCGCGGCCGGTCAGGATAAATCCTTTGTCATCGAGCCGGAGGCAGCCATTAAGCCAGTCGGTTCGGGGCGAGGCGCCGGTCATGATGAAAACGTGACCGATGGAGTGAGTTGAGGTCTCCCCGGTGGCGGCGTCGCGCCAGGAGACGCTTTCAAGCTGGTTGTCGCCGTCGAGGGCGACGATTTCGGTGTTGCGGTAGAGTTCGATGGCGGGGTTTTCCTGTATGCGCTGAATCAAGTAACGGGACATGGTCTCGGAGAGGTCGCGCGAGCGGACCAGCATGTAGACCTTGCGCGCGGTCTGGGAGAGATAGACGGCGGCCTGGCCGGCGGAGTTGCCGCCCCCGACGACAATGACCTCGTCATTCCCGCAGAGCTGGGATTCGATATATGTCGCGCCGTAGTAGACGCCCTGGCCTTCAAACCTGGCGAGATTGGAGATCTGCGGTTTGTTGTATTGCGCGCCGGTGGAAATGATGATGGAGCGGGCGGCGATGGAGTTGCCGTTGTCGAGGAGCACATGATAGGGGCGGCGTTCGCATTTGAGCTTTACCGCGCGATGCCCGACCATCAACTTGGCGCCGAATTTCTGCGCCTGGGTGATCGCTCGCGCGGCCAATTCCTGGCCCGAAACCCCGGTGGGGAAACCGAGATAGTTTTCGATCTTGGAGCTGGAGCCGGCCTGCCCGCCGGGAGCGTCGGTTTCGATGACCAGGGCGTCCAGGCCTTCGGAGGCGGCATAGACGGCGGCCGCCAATCCCGACGGGCCTCCGCCTACGATGACGACGTCGCGCACCAGAGCCGGGTCCACACTGGCATTAAAGCCGAGGCAATCGGCCAGGGCCTGGGTGGAGGGATTGCGAAGCACGTCGTGACCGTTGCAAACGATAACGGGAACGTCGGAGAGTTTTACATCGAAACGATCGAGCAGTTCCTGGGAAGTCTTGTCGGTATCGAGATCAATGAAGGTATAGGGGTGACCATTGCGGCCGAGAAACTCGCGCAGGCGGAGAGTGTCGGCGGAGTGGCGGGAACCCATCAGAATGACGTTGCCATAGCCGCGAGTGATGAGGGCAAGCCGGCGGAGGATGAAGGCGCGCATGAAGATTTCGCCGAGTTCGGCGTCCCTGGCGACGACCGAGCGAAGTCCATCGGGAGCAATCTCGAGGAACTCGCCGGGCTCGGTGACGCGTCCGCGCACCAGGCAACGCTGGCCGGAGATCATGGTGATTTCGCCGGTGAAACCTCCGGGGCTGTGAGTGGCGATGGCCTTGTGGCCGTCCAAAGCGGGCTGGATGATTTCCAGCTTTCCCGAGAGCAGGACGAAAAATGGCACCTTGCTGTCGCCGGGCTCGAAAAGGATTTCGCCGGACTCAACTTTGCGCAACTTTCCATGATCGCGCAGGCGGCTAATCTGCGTCTCGGTCAGATGCGGAAAAGCCTGGGTCGCAGGATCAAGGGCGCTGGGAGCGGGCCAAGAAGACATGAAGTTTCCCCGATGAATGGAATCACGAACTGCCAGTACTAGATGATTCGGGTTGTGGGGAGGGTTCAGGCAGGGCGGAATACTTTGGTATCAATCGGGCGAAGGATATTCAATTGCTGCGCTTCAGGCGGAGAAGCCTTCCGGTCCACCGGCCATGCGTTTGAAGCCGCCCTCGGCGAGCGAGGAGGGATTCTTGCCGGCGCGCCGAAGGCGGTCGGCCGCCTCGGCTTCCGCTTCCACACGCTGTTCCATGGTGATCATGTCCCGGACGTGATTTCTGGCTTTGGTGATCTGCTCGGTGGCGATCGAGTACCACATGTAGGCGTTGACGAGGTCGGCGGTGCTCTTTTTCTTAGCGAGGTAGATCTGGGCGAGGGCGATCTGAGCGGCAGGCATGCCCTGTTCGGCGGCTTTCTGGCATTCGGCCAGGGCGGCCTCGCCTTCGCCGAGGGCGGCGTTCTGCAAGAAGTATTGCGAGAGCAGGGGTGAATTGGGGTCCTGGCTCAGGGTCATGAAGAGCAGCTCAATGCGGCTGGAGACACCGAGCTTGTCAAAGACGCGGAAGAGATAATTCTTGACGGTGTGCTGGCTCAAACCCAGACGCTCGGCGATCTCACGGTTGGTGAGGCCTTCGGCGAGGCACTGAACGACGTCGAATTCGCGTTTTGAGAGCAGATTCAAGCCGCTGGCGTTCATGGCGCGAAACGTGGGAGAGGACGCCAGAGCTTCCATGGCGAGAGTCAGCTGGCCGCTATTGGCCCAAATCTGGCCCTGATAGACGCGGCGAATGCACTTGCTCAACATCTCGATGGAATCGAGACGGCTGAAGATTCCTTTGGCGCCGGCGCGAAAGGCGTCGAGAATATCCTCGGGTTTCGAGGAGTCCAGGAGCATCACCGCGCGCAAGTCGGCGAAGGAGGCGCGCAGTTCGCGCAGGACGGCGGAACCGCGCTGAGGCTCATCGTCAAGATTGGAGCTGATGACCAGAACGTCGATGGGCCGGACCTGGACGGCGGCAATGAGACCGTGCGAACCCGCGTCCAGACGAATAACCGCCAGACCCTCATCGCGACTCAGCGCGTCGGCCAGCAGGTGAGTGTGCATGCGGGTGTTGTCGATGACCAGAACGCGGATCGCTTCCGCCCCCGCCGGTATGGTTTGGCCGTGATCCATAATGCCTCCCGTGGACAAGTCCCCAGTGCAGTCGCCGAAAGAAAAGCCTACAGACGACAAAAGCGAACCATGCTCAATACACTTCTACGACGGAGCGATTCACTCAGAAGGGGAACCTGTTTTCTCTGGGGGAGGACTCTTAACAGGCGTCAGCTATTTGACAGAATTGCCGCCTTACTTTGACACGACTCAAGGACGTGCAACTCTAACGCCTCTATATTTCGACGAAGTGTATCCCAACTCACGTGGGGAAGCAAGAGGAGGTGTCACAAAAAAATGCATAGGGCGCAAATCAATTGCGATCATGCGCAAAATGCCTCACCTGGCGGCGGCACATGCTCAGATTGAGATGCCGACGGTCGCGGAGGGGCCTAGCGTACCGTCACTGCCCCGCTATACGACTGATTCAACAGAGCGAAAATTTGATCCGATTTCCTGTTTCGAGAGAAAGCGCCGCAGGCACAAGACGATCTTCTCATGCCGGCCATGCGCAACATGTTCTCTATGACTAGAGAAGGGCGGCCCTAGCCGTATCATCCGCGATAACCGGGAAGGTTCGCTCCCTTTGTAGTGAGAAGTGCATCGGGGAGAGAGTGTACCTCTTGCAGCAGTCTGCATCCGCCTTTAATCTCGCGAACACTGACGGGCAAATACTCAACGCTGAGTCCCATCCCCCTTGCCCGATACCGAGAAATCGTGATGTGGGAACCCCAGGGTCAATCAGGCACACGTGACTCAGAGGGCGAAGCTATGAGCACCTTCACTCAATCGTGGGAAGTGCAGCCGGCCGCGGTGAGCCAGTTCGAAGAGAGGAGCTGGTACGCAGTGTTGACACGGGCGCGGCACGAAAAAACGATCGCCCACCGCCTGGGGCAGCAGGGGATCACGACGTTCCTGCCGCTGGTCCGCGAGGTGCATCGTTGGAGCGATCGCCGAAAAATTGTCGAGCTGCCACTATTCAGTTGTTACGTCTTTGTGCGATTGAATTCGTCGGCCGAGCAGCGGATGCGGGTGCTGGGCCTGGATGGAGTTTTCAGTTTCGTGGGCGTGCGCGGGGCGGGCACCGCCATTCCCGACTCTCAGATCGACGCGGTGCGCACGTTGATCAGCCAGGAAGTGCCGTGGCACAACCATCCATTCCTGAAAATCGGGCAGCGAGTGCGAATCCGCAGCGGGGCCTTAGATGGAGTGGAAGGAGTGCTGATGGCGCGGGACGGCGAGAACACGCTGGTGGTATCGATCGACGCGATTCAGCGGTCTCTCGCGGTACGGATCGAAGGGTACGATGTTGAAGCGTTGTAGAGACGAGGACTCGCAGGATTCGGAAAACAACGACGAGGTGAGAACATGGCGCGCTTACTACGCAATCTGTGGGAGCATCAAGAGGGCCAGGACATCGCCGAATATGCAGTCATGCTGGCCGTGATCCTGGTTATTGTGGTCGGTACCATCCGGCTGATCGGCGGAAACGCCAACAACGTCTTTTCCGCAGTTGCCAGCTCGATCAACCCGTAGAGCCGGTTTTCTGAAGAAGACCGAGTCTTAAGTGCCACCGGAAGTATCCAGTCCGCCCTCCCCATTCGACCAAAAGGAAACCCGAGAGCCGTGACCGAAGACTCAATTCCGGCAGTGCGCCTGCTTGTCGTCAGCAAGGAATCGGCAGTTCTGCGCCCGTTGTGGTCACTGGGCCAGCTGAATTCCTGGCAAATCGAGACCGTTGGGAGCAGTTGGGATGCGCTGGAACGGGTGCAGTCGGGAACCGTACCGGACCTGCTTCTGCTGGATGTGCCGCGGGGCGACATGGAACGGCTACAGACTCTGCGCTGGCTGCGGCGGATGCGGCCGGAGTTGCCGATCCTGCTGGTGGGGCACGGCGGGGACGCGGAGCCGAGAAAAGAAGCGATCCGGCTGGGGGCAAGGGAATACCTGCAGTGGCCGCTCCGGGAGAATGAATTGGAGCTGGCGATTCGAAGCCACCTCAGCTCGCGCAGCGACAAGGTCGACAACGAGATCGAAGACGGCATCGAGGAAATCAGCGAGGATGCTTTCTTCATTGGCGCGAGCCCGGTGATGCAGAAGGTGCGTCTGCAGGCGGAATTGCTGGCCCAGGCGAACTTCCCGGTGCTGATTGTGGGAGAGAAGGGCAGCGAGAAAGAGGCGGTGGCGCGGCTGATTCACAAGGTGTCGGCCCGGGCGGGCCAGAGATTTCACAAAGTGAACTGCGCGGCGCTGTCCAGCGGGCCGTGGGAGAACACGCTGTTCGGATCCGCGCCGATGGGCCGGAAGGCGGGGCGTCCGGGGCCGGAGGGTCTGGAAGCCGGAGCGAGTGGCACGATTTTCTTCGATGAGGTCAGCGAGCTGCCGATGAGTTCGCAGGCAAAGCTGTTGTACGTGCTGAAGCAGGGGCATTTCGCGGGGGCCGAGGCGGCCGAGGCTGACCTGCGGGTGATGGCCGCGACGAGCGCCAACCTGGGGCAGAGCCTGGCCGAGGGCAGCTTGCGGGAGGACCTTTACTGTCGGCTCAGCGCGTTTTCGGTTTACGTGCCGCCCTTGCGTGAACGCAAGGAAGATATTCCGCTACTGCTGGCGAATGCCATGAAAGGCTTCGCCAAGCACTACGACTTGCCGGCGAAGGTATTTTCCTCGAAGCTGCTGCAGAGGTGCCAGGCGTACTCGTGGCCGGGAAATCTGAGGGAACTCGAGACCTTCGTGAAGCGGTACCTGGTGATGGAGGGAGAAGAGGCAGCGCTTTCCAATTTCCAGCGGGAAGGAGACAGTCCGCGGCGAGGGGCGAGCACGGATGGGCCGCAACCGGGCTTCGAAGTTCCCATCAAGACGGGGGCGCCGGGCCTCAAGCTGCTGGTCAAGGGTGTGAAGGGGGAAGCCGAGAGGAACGCGATCGCCAGCGCGCTGGAGCAGACTCACTGGAACCGGAAGGCGGCGGCGCGTCTGCTCAAGGTGAGTTATCGAACGCTGCTGTACAAGATCCAGCAGTACCACATGGCGCCACGAGAAGCCGAGGTCACTAACTGGTCGTGGGCGAATGGGGCAAAGAGTAATTGAGAAAGCCAGCAGGGCACTCATCATTAACGGTCTGAGGAGGAACCTATGAGAGCGATGGCAAGAGCAAGGAGTCTTCCGGCGAGTGCGCGGGCAGTGATTGTGGCGATTCTGTTCCCGGTGCTGGGGTTCGCACAGGGGCAGCCGACGCAGCAGGCGTCGGCGGGGGCTCCGGCGGCGCGGCCGGGAGCGGCGGCTCCGGATACGGGGGCAATGCCAACGGCGGCTCCGGCAAAGGTAGAGGATGGAGCCGACGACTCTTTTGTGATCGGGGCGGACGATGTGCTGGCGGTCAACGTCTGGAAAGAAACGGAAATTTCGCGGACGCTTACCGTCAGGCCCGACGGGAAGATTTCCCTGCCCCTGCTGGGCGATCTTCAGGCAAGCGGAAAGTCGCCAAAAGCGTTGCAGCAAGAGATCAGCGGCAAGCTGGCGGCTTACATTTCCGAGCCGGAGGTCACGGTTATCGTGCAGGAGATCCGCAGCCACCGGTTCAACGTTCTGGGGCTGGTGCAGCACCCGGGCTCGTATCTGTTGACCAACTCGGCGACGGTGCTGGATGCAATCGCGCTGGCGGGCGGGTTCCGCGACTTCGCCAAGCAGAGGTCGATTTACGTGTTGCGGTCGAACCCGGATGGAAGCAAGACGCGGCTGGGGTTCAACTACAAAGAAGTGATCAAGGGCAACAATCCCGAGCAGAACGTCACACTGCAGCCGCGCGACACCATCGTGGTTCCCTGAGGAGACTATGCGGACACACTTCAGCCGTCTTTGCCTGATCTGTGCGGTCCTGGTCCCGATGGGGTGGGCCCAGGAAGCGGAGATTGGCGCCGCGGACGATGCGCCGCTTACTCCGCCAATCACACTCAACGGCCAGGGGCCTTCGCTGGCCTTTCAATCGGAGAAGAGCCGGGGAAGCTATTTGTCCGGAGGAGTGAGCGTAACCGGGACGTACACCGACAATGCCCTGCTGTCAAGCACGCACGAGCTGAGCAATTTCAGCACGCTGATACAGCCGCACATCAGCCTGTCGCAGGCGATGTCGCGCTTGAGCTGGGACTTCAGCCTGGGCGCAGGGCTGATCGTGAATCAGAATCTGAGCGAATCCAACCAGGCGTCGGAGAATCTCAACTTCGGCCTGGCCTATCGCCTGAGCCCACACCTCTCTTTGCAACTGAACGATGCCTTTACCAACACCACGGGGCTTTTCTCGGGCATCGGGGACTCGCCGCTGACGCCGGGCCCGGGCGCACTGGAGCAGCCCAATACTTCGTTGATCGTGCCTCTGGCGCAGAGAACGCTGGCCAATTCAAGCGGGGTCGCCTTAAGTTATCAAACCGGCCCCAACAGCATCACTGGAGTGCGGGGCAGCTATTCATTACTGAATTTCCCGGACGCGCAACAGCAGTCACAGTTCGGATCGCTCTATGACACCCAGACGTACTTGGGCGAGGCGTTTTACGACTATCGGATGACGGCAAAGCAGTGGGTAGGGGTTACGGTGCGGGCGCAGAAGTTCAAGACTGAGTCAGGATTTGCGGATTCCGATGTCGGCAGCCTGCTTCTGTTCTATGCGGTGAATCCGACACCGACGGTGACCGTCTCGGTGTTCGCGGGACCGGAGTATCTCGATATTCCCACGTTTGCGGGGATTGGGCGGCCGCGAGATCATCTGTGGACTTCGGCAGAAGGAGTCACGGTCTCGTGGGAAGGAGAGCGGACCAGCACCTCGGCGGGATTCGTGCGGCAGTTCAACGACAGCGGAGGGCTCTCATCTCCGCTTACGCTGGTGTCTGTGAATGGTCGTTTGCGCCGGCAGTTGAGCCCGCATCAGAACATCCAATTGGGTTTTGCCTACGCGCTGAATGACCCGGTTGAGATTGCTCCGAGCCTGCAGGGCTTTTCGGGATCGTTCCAGTTCGAACGCCGTTTCGGCAAGAACCTGGCGCTCACCGCAGGCTACACCAGGAGCCAGCAGGAAGTGCCAGCCAGCCGGAATACAGTGGGCACCAACCAGTCGTGGGTGTCGCTGTCGTATGACTTTACCCGTCCTCTGGGACGGTAACTCGCAAGGAGACTTCAGGAACGAGATTCGGCAGATTCTATGTACAACACGTTTTTTGGTTTAAGTCGCAGCCCGTTCGAACTTTCACCGGATCCTTATTTCATCTTCCCGTCGGCGAAGACGAAGGAGGCGCTGGCGTCGATCTACTACGCCATGTGCCAGCGCAAAGGGTTCGTGGTGGTCAGCGGCGAAGTGGGAACCGGCAAGACACTGATGGTCCGCTGCCTGCTCGAACTTCTCAAGCGGCAACAGATTCCGTTCGCCAACATTTTCAATCCCCGGCTTTCGGTGGTCGACTTTCTGGGGTACATGA
>Ga0335080_10000727_pt1 | contig 30771 bp, 29 predicted proteins | sample Lox_Sample_34_FD_206720 | JGI IMG/M metagenome (GOLD analysis project Ga0335080, IMG submission 206720) | Soil microbial communities from Loxahatchee National Wildlife Refuge, Florida, United States - Lox_Sample_3.4 | ecosystem: Environmental > Terrestrial > Soil > Wetlands | place: USA... | reverse complement strand
CGCACGTACGCGCCGTCGCGCGACTTGAACGTCTGGTACTCGCCGTCGACGCACTCCTCCATCACCTTGACCAGCCGGCCGTCGTGATCCTCTGCCAGCAGCGGGTCCCACCGTGTTCCCCACACGACCTTGATCACGTTCCAGCCGGCACCGCGGAAGTCCGCCTCGAGCTCCTGGATGATCTTGCCGTTGCCGCGGACGGGGCCGTCGAGCCGCTGCAGGTTGCAGTTCACGACCCAGATCAGGTTGTCGAGCCCCTCTCGGCCGGCGAGCGCGGTCGCGCCCATCGTCTCGGGCTCGTCCATCTCGCCGTCGCCGAGGAACGCCCACACCTTGCGCCCCGAGGTCTCGGCGACGTTGCGCGCCTCGAGGTACTTCATGAACCGAGCCTGGTAGATCGAGGTGATCGCGCCGATCCCGAGCGACACCGTCGGGAACTGCCAGAACTCGGGCATCAGCCACGGGTGGGGGTAGGAGGACAGGCCGGAGCCGCTGACCTCCTGGCGGAAGTTGTCGAGCCGCTCCTCGGTCAGCCGCCCCTCCAAATACGCCCGCGCGTAGTTGCCCGGCGAGGAGTGCCCCTGGAAGTACACGAGGTCGCCTCCGTGGTCATCGGAGGGCGCGTGCCAGAAGTGGTTGAAGCCGACCTCGTACAGCGTCGCCAGCGACTGGAAGCTCGCGATGTGACCGCCAAGCTCGGAGGACAGCTTGTTCGCGCGTACGACCATCGCCATCGCGTTCCAGCGGATGATCGACCGCAGGCGCCGCTCGATCGCCGTGTCTCCGGGAAGGCGAGCCTCGCGCTCGGGCGGGATCGTGTTCACGTACGGGGTGGTGATGCTCGCGATCGGGCCGCTGCCGGCGAGCTGGGCGCGCTCGACCGCGCGGGCGAGGATCTGGCGGGCCCGGTCGGGTCCGTCGTGCTCGACGACGGCATCGACGGCCTCGAGCCACTCGGTGGTCTCGACCGCGTCGATGTCAGCTCCGGCGCCGTTTGAGCTTGGGGTCTGGACTCGATCTGTCATGGCGGAAATGCCCCGCTTGTCGAGACTGACTGGAAGTGGTCACTATAGCCCGGCCGGTTGCGCCGAGGGGCTCACGTGCGGGCCATTTCGCGTACGGTGATGCCATGGCACTGCAACAACTCCAAGGCGTCGTCGGAGCCCCGTGGGCGCGTCCTCTCGCGGGCGCGCTCGACCAGCTGGTCGTCGAGTCCGACGCGCTCGCCGGCAACCCGCTCGGAGACCCCGCGCGCCGGCCGCTGTACGTCTACCGCCCGCCCGGCGTCGAGCTCGACCACCCCAAGGGGCTGCCGACGGTGTTCGTGATCCAGGGGTTCACCGGCCAGATCGACATGTGGCTGTCCCACTCGGCGCTCGAGCCGAACATGATCGAGCGGGTCGACGCGATGTTCCACTCGCGGGCGTGCCCGGACGCGATCGTGGTGTTCGTCGACGCCTGGACTTCGCGCGGCGGATCGCAGTTCATCAACTCCGCCTCGACCGGCCGCTACCTCGACTACCTGTGCGACGAGGTCGTGCCGTTCATCGACGGCCGCTATCCGACGCTGGCCTCGCGCGATCACCGCGGGCTCGCCGGCAAGTCGTCCGGCGGCTACGGCGCGATGGTCGTGCCGATGCTCCGCCCGGACGTGTTCGGAGCGCTCGCCTCGCACGCCGGCGACGCGCTGTTCGAGTGCTGCTACCTGCCTCAGTTCCGCAACGTGGCCCGGTCGTTGCGCGACAACTTCGAGGGCTCGTACGACGTCTTCTGGGAACAGCTCGCGGCCGCCGACCACTTCGACTTCGGCAAGTTCGGCGACCCGTTCGAGATGTACGGCTACGCGTCCGCGTACTCGCCGGACCTGACCGCACCTGGACGGGCGCTGCTGCCGTTCGAGATCTCGACCGGCCGCCTGATCGACGACGTGTGGGCGCTGTGGCTCGAGCACGATCCGGTGCGGATGGCTCATCACCACGCCGACGCGCTGCGGAGCATGCACCGTATCTACCTCGACGCCGGCAAGGCCGATGAGTATTTCCTCGACCTGGGCGCCCAGGCGTTTGCCGAGGAGCTGTCGAGGATCGGCGCCGCGCACACGCTCGAGCTGTTCGACGGCAAGCACGGTGGCATCACCTACCGCTACCCGGGGGCGATTCGCGAGCTGGTGACGGCGCTCCAGGGATGACCGCCACCGCCGAGCAGGAGCTGGCGTTCGCGGGTCCAGGCGCGCTCGCGGACCTGGTCCGCCGCCGGGAGGTCACGCCGCGGGAGCTGGTCGAGCTGAGTCTGCGACGAATCGAGGCGATCGACGGGCGGCTGAACGCATTCCGGGTGACGATGGCCGACGAGGCGCTTGCCGCAGCAGACGCGATGTCCTCGCCCGACGGTCGCTTGGTCGGCGTCCCGATCGCGATCAAGGACGACATGCCGGTCGCCGGCCAGTCGACGACGCGCGGGTCGCGCTCGTACGCGACTCCGGAGGCGGCCGACGGCGAGGTCGTCAGGCGCCTGCGCGCGGCCGGGGCGATCCCGATCGGGATCACGAATGTCCCCGAGCTGATGATCTTCCCGTGGACCGCGAGCGCGGCCAACGGCGTCACGCGTAATCCCTGGGATCCGACCCGGACTCCAGGCGGTTCCTCGGGCGGCTCGGCGGCGGCGGTGGCGTCCGGGATGGTGCCGTGCGCGACCGGCTCGGACGGCGGCGGGTCGATCCGGATCCCCGCGGCGTGCTGCGGGCTGGTTGGGATGAAGCCGACCCGCGGGCGGGTGTCGAGCCAGCCGGCGCACGAGGGGTGGCTCGGCCTCAGCGTGTTCGGGGCGCTCGCGCGGACGGTCGCCGACAGCGCGCTGCTGCTCGATGTGATCCACGGGTCGCTGCCGGGTGACGCCGACGCCGCGCCGCCGTTCACCGGCAGCTACGTGCACGCCGCCGCCACCCCGCCGGGACGGCTGCGGATCGGCATCTCGCGCAAGCTCCCGCCCGGCTTCATCGCGCGGCTGTCGAGCGATCAGCGCGGAGCCTGGGAGCGGACCGGAGCGGTGCTCTCGGAGCTCGGGCACGACGTGGTCGAGCGCGATCCGGCCTACGGCCTCGTCGGGATCGAGTTCACGCAGATGTGGATCCGGGGCATCTACGAGGAGTCCCGCACGGTGCCCGACCGCTCGCAGCTCGAGCGCTCGACGCGGCAGCTGGCCGCCGCCGGCGCTCGTCTGGTTCCGGGCCGCCGGCGTGAGAAGCTGCTGGCCGCGCGGCCGGCTCGGATCGCGCGCGTGCTCGAGCTCTGGAACGAGATCGACGTGCTGCTGATGCCGGTTCTGGCGAGCACCGCGATCGCCGCCGAGGGCGCCTACGGCAAGTCCGCGCCGGTCGCGATCGACCGCTCGTCATGGTTCATGCCGTTCAACCCGCTGTTCAATGTGACCGGGCAGCCGTCGATCGCGGTGCCGGCGGGGTTCGGAGCCGACGGCCTCCCGCTCAGCGTCCAGCTCGTGGGCCGGCCGGGGGCGGAGGATCTGCTCTACTCGCTCGCCGGCCAGCTCGAGAGCGCGCGCCCGTGGGCGCATCATCGCCCGCCGGGCTAGTAGAACGGTCGGCGGCGCCTGACGGCGGCGCCTCAGTGGAACGGTCGGCGGCGCCTGACGGCGGCGCCTTGGCGAACAGCTCCTTCGACAGTGCCAGGAACTCGGCCGCCGCGGGGGCCAGGCGGCGCCCCTCGCGGCAGGCGAGCGTGATATCGCGGCGCAGCGACGGCTCGATCAGCGCGGCGACGGCAAGGTGCCCCGCCGACCGGTCGGCGTCTGACTGGGGGAGGATGGCGACGCCCATGCCGCGGGCCACCAGCCGCCTGATCCGCTCGCTCTCGTTCGATTCGAGCTTGATCTGCGGCTCGAATCCGGCCTGGTGGGCCGCGTAGCTCAAGAGCTCGCGCAACCGGGCACCCTCCCGGTAGCTGACGAACTGCTCGTCGGCGAGCTCCGCCATCCGCAGCTGGCCCCGCCCGGCGAGCGGGTGGTCGTGGGGCAGGACCACCACCAGCTGCTCGGAGACGAGCTGGCGCAGCACGAGCCCCTGGGTCTCGATCCGCTCGGTCACCGACAGGAACGCCAGGTCGAGCACGTCGTCGCGTAGCATCTCGGCGAGCTCCTCGCTCGACTGCTCGCGGACGGTCAGCTCGACGCCCGGATGGCGCTCGTGGAAGACCGCGAGGGCGAGCGACACGTCGACCGGGCCCATCGTATGCATGGTGCCGACCGACACGTGGCCGGACCGCACGCCGGCGAGCGCCTGCATCTCCGCGTTGGCGGCGTCGACCTCGGCCAGGATCCGCCGCGCGCGGGCGACGAGCGTCTTGCCCGCCTCGGTGACCGTGACCCGCCGGGTCGTCCGCTCGACAAGGGCGAGCCCGACCTCCTGCTCGAGCCGGCGGATCTGCTGCGAGAGCGCGGGCTGGGCGATGTGCTCGCGCGCCGCGGCCCGCGTGAAGTGCTGCTCGTCGGCGAGCGCCACGAGGTACCGCAACTGTCGGAGTTCCATAAGCAGAGCCTATAGATGACTTCGAGGATTCGTATTTGACATATGAAAGCGCCGGCGCCACCATGGACAAACACCCTCTCCTCCCTCAGAGCGCCCCGTCGATCCGGCACCCCAAGTCACCCGCCGGATCCGGGGTGTCTCTGTTTCCAGCGTCGGTCGGGCTATGCGACCAGCGGAGCGAGTCGGCCGATGAGCGCCACCGCGTCGAGGTCGTCGTGCACGAGCGTCTGGCACATGATCCGGTGCAGGCCGGCGTCGCGATAGGCGGCGAACTGATCGGCGGCCTCGTCGATCGTGGCGACGATCCAGCCGTTCGGCGGATCGCGCAGCAGCGCGTCGCGCTCGCCGCTGATGCGCTCGGCGACGCGGCCGGCGCGGTCCTCGAGGTCGGCGCGATCCGATCCGAGCACCGTCCCGATCATCGCCGAGAACGGGATCGGGTCGCGGCCGACCCGCTCGCAGGCCTCGGCGATCTGACTCAGGCGGGCACGCGCCTCCTCGAGCGACGGGAACGGCGAGTTGTACTCGTCGGCGAATCGTGCGGCCAGCGCCGCGCTGCGCGGGGCCGCGACGCCGCCCATGATCAGATGGGGGTGGGGCCGCTGGACGGGCTTCGGCTGGGCGTCGAGGTCGCGCAGGGCGTAGTGGTGCCCGGAGAACGAGAACGGGCCGTCGGCCCACGTGCCCATCAGCACCTGAAGCTGCTCCTCGAGCACGTCGATCCGGGTCTTCGTGGACGCGAACGGAAAGCCATACGCCTCGTGCTCGCGCTGGTGCCAGCCGGCGCCGATCCCAAGCTCGATCCGGCCACCCGACACGTGGTCGGCCGTGACCACGAGCTTGGCGAGCACCGACGGGTGGCGGAAGCTCGCCGGCGAGACCAGCGTGCCCAGCCGCAACCTCGTCGTCAGCGCGGCCAGCGCGTTGGTCGTGCCCCAGGCGTCGAGCGCCCCGCGCTCGGGGTGCCGGCCGTCGAGGTTCTGGTAGTGGTCGGAGCGAAACAGTGTGGGGATCCCGTGCTCCTCGCACGCGCCGGCGAGCGCCCGCCACTGCGGCCAGCTGACGCCCTCCTGACCTTCGATCATCAAGCAGAGATCCAAGCCGGGCCTCCTCGGTACGGGGGTCGCGATCGCTCGCGCGGGGGCGGCGATCGCCCGAGCGCGGGGTGGCGATCGTATTGCAAGCGTGCGTGCGTCCCGTTGTCGGCCGCTTGTCGACGTCCGCTCGCGCGAAACTGCAACTTGTGAACGCGTGGCGCCGCAGCCCCTTCTTCCGGTTCGACGTGGCCGTCGTGTCGGTGGTGGCGACTCTGATCATCGCGCTCGTCCTCGCCGGCACCGGCGGCGGCGATCCGCCGCGCCGGCGCGCCGACGCGGCGGTGAACGTCGATCCGAGCGCGCCCGGGCCTGCGGTGCCCGCCGGGTTCGTGGGGCTGTCGCTCGAGTACCCCGCGCTCGAGGCCTACGCCGGCTCCGATCCGAGCTCGCTCGACCCCGTGTTCGAGCAAATGGTCCGCAACCTCGCGCCGGGCCAGTCGCCGATCCTGAGGATCGGCGGCAACAGCGCGGACAGGACCTGGTGGCCGGTGACCGGCGAGAGCCCGCCGGCCGGCGTCACGTTCGACATCGACCGTCGGTGGCTCGACGTGACCCGGGCGCTCGCGCAGAAGCTGGGCGCCCATCTGATCCTCGGAATCAACCTCGAGCAGGACAGCCCAAAGCTGGCGGCCGCGGAAGCGCGCGCGCTGCTCGACGGCGTCGGCCGGCAATCGGTGAGGGCGCTCGAGCTCGGCAACGAGCCGGATCTGTACCCGGCGTTCCCGTGGTACCGGTCGGCCGGCCACGCGATTTTCGGCCGCCCGAGGAGCTACGACGAGGCCGCGTTCACCCGTGACTTCGCCGGCTTCACCGGGGCGCTGCCGCAGGTGCCACTCGCCGGTCCGAGCCTTAGCGGGACGATGTGGACGCGTGATCTCGGGCAGTTCCTGGCCGCCGAGCCACACCTCGGGTTGGTGACTCTGCATCGATATCCGCTCCAGGTGTGCTTGACCCCGCGCACATCGGCTCGCTACCCCACGATCGCCCGGCTGCTGTCGCCGGCGACCTCGACCGGGCTCGCCGAGTCGTTCGCGCCGTACGTGTCACTGGCGCGGGCCTATGGCCTGTCGCTCCGAGTCGACGAGCTCAACACGGTCTCGTGCGGGGCCGATCCCGCCGTCAGCAAATCGTTTGCCTCGGCGCTGTGGGCGCTCAACACGCTGTTCGGCCTCGCGAGCGTCGGCGTCTCCGGCGTCAACGTCCACACGTTCCCGGGCGCCGGATACGAGCTGTTCAAGGTCACAGAGAGCGGCGGGCGGTGGCGGGCAGCCGTGTCGCCCGAGTACTACGGCATGGTGATGTTCGCCGAGGCGACGCCGCCAGGATCTCATCTCTTGAGCGTCAGCCACACCAGGGTCCCCGAGGTCGACGTGTGGGCGACCCGCGCGGCCGACGGCGCGGTTCGAGTGGTGCTCACCAACGCGGGCCCGAGGACCCACGAGCTCGCGGTCCGCGTGCCCGGCAAGTGGGGCAGCGCGACGCTGACCCGGCTCATCGCGCCGGGCCCGAGTGCCACGAGCGGCGTGACCCTCGGCGGCCAGAGCTTCGGCGCGCAGACGAGCACCGGCGTGCTCGCGGGCCGCGCTCAGACCGCGTCAGTGCCCGACGACGACGGGCGCTACGTGGTCGAGTTGCCGCCCGCGAGCGCCGCGATGCTGGTGCTGTCATCGCGCGCGGCCGGCCATCGGTGACAAGATGGCGAGATGCCTGACCTGCTGATCCACGGAGACACCGTGCGCCACTCGACGATGCGCCACGAGATCCCGCTGATCGTGCCCGACCCGTTCCTGTACGCCGAGGCGCGGGGCGAGCGACACGTGGTCGTGAGCTCGCTCGAGCGCTCCCGCATCGAGGCGCTCGACAGCGGCATCACCGTCCACACGTTCGAGGAGTTCGGCTACGACGAGCTGGTCTCCTCCGGCGCCGATCGTGCCGACGCGGTGCTCGAGGTCATGGTTCGCGCCGCCGGCGCACTCGGCCTGGACCGCGCGGCGGTGCCGGGCGAATTCCCGCTCGAGCTCGGCGACCATCTCCGCGCCGCGGGGGTGACGCTCGAGGTCGAGCGGGAGCTGTTCGAGACCCGCCGCCGCGTCAAGAGCGGCGCCGAGTTGGCGGGGATCCGGCGGGCGCAGTCCGCCGCGGAGGAGGGTATGCGGGCCGCGGTCGAGCTGCTCCGCCGTGCCAAGCCCGGCGGCCCCGGGCTGATCGCCGGCGGCGACGCGCTCACGTGCGAGCGGGTCAAGGAGGCGATCAGGTCGGCGGTCGCCCGCGGCGGCGCCAGTGCCGACGCGCTGATCGTCGCCCACGGCGCTCAGAGCGCGTCCGGCCACGACATGGGGTCGGGCCCTATCCAGCCGGGTGAACCGGTGGTCATCGACCTGTGGCCGAACGATCTGGAATCGGCGTGCTTTGCCGACATGACGCGGACGTTCGTGGTCGGCGAGGCTCCCGCCGAGCTGCGCAAGTACCACGAGCTCACGCGCGATTCGCTGGCGCGCTCGCTCGAAGCCGTCCGACCCGGCGTCGCCGGCAAGGAGCTCCACCGCCTGTCGTGCGAGCCCTACGAGCAGGCCGGGCTGCCGACGCAGCGGACCAAAGCGCCGGGACAGGTGCTCGAGGAGGGCTTCTTCCACTCGCTCGGGCACGGCGTCGGGCTCGACGTCCACGAGGCGCCGCTGCTCGGACGGGCTCCGGACGTGCTCGTGGCCGGCGACGTGATCACGCTCGAGCCCGGCTGCTACCGCCCGGGCTTCGGCGGTTGCCGGCTCGAGGATCTGGTGCTCGTGACCGAGGACGGAGGCGAGTTGCTGACGCGCTTCCCGTACGGGCTCGAGCCGTAGCTCTCGCGGCGGGGTGAGGCGGCGCGCGGCGGCGCGAGGGCGAGGCCGGGCGCGGCGGCGCGAGGGCGAGGCGGGGCGCGCCCAGCGCGAGGGCGAATAAGTCGCCACTCGACGACCTCCCGGCGTCGAGTGTTGCGAAATGCGCGACAGGGGCCGACTGAACGGACATTCGCCCCGGGGTCCTGGCCGAGTGTTGCGAAACTCGGGGTCCGGGGCGCGTCGGATGGCGCTCGGGCGGGCCGGTCGGGCCCTTGGCCGAACGGGTCGGGCGCCCTGAGCAGGACAGCAGCGAGTTTCACATCGCCGTCGCCGGGGCGATGTCGCCCAGAGTTCACGCCGTGGCGTTCCTCCACGCAACACGCGGGGTTTGCCTTCCTGGTCAGAGTCGCCCCGCCGGCGGCCACGCGGCCCATCTGAGCCGCTCTACAACAATCAACGGTTAATAATCCCCGCTTTTCGCACAACTCAAACAACTGGTGTTCTGCGCGGCGCGCTGAGATGATCTGCTGTCGAGGGTCCCTCGGTGCTCGTCGACCTGCACGCCCATTTCCCGATGCATCTGCTCCCGGCCGAGCAGCAGCGCACGCACGAGCGAGCGCGAACCTGGTGGCGGCAGCGGTGGCAGAGCCGCGTGGTCGACCTGATCTCGCACGTGGCCAACTATCAGGGTCCGGGGGACACGCCGAGCGTGACCGAGAAGCTGATGCGCGACGGCGACGTCGCCGTCGCGCTGTCGATGCTCTACCAGCCGTTCGACGAGATCGATCTGACTCAGAGCTACGGCGCCCCACCCCGGGACAGCTACTTCAAGGACATCGTCGACCAGCGCCAGACCGTCGAGGATTACGTCGCCGCCCACGCGGGTCAGGTTGCGATCGCCCACTCGGTGAGCGAGCTCGACGCGCTGCTCGCCAGCGGCGCGCCGATATTGATCCACGCGATCGAGGGCGGGTTCCAGCTCGGCCGCGAGCCGGCGGAGGTGCGGAGCAACGTCAAGGAGCTGGCCGACCTGGGGATCGCCTACGTCACGGTGGCGCACCTGTTCTTCCGCGATGTCGCCACGAACGCGCCGGCGTTGCCGTTCCTGCCGGACTGGCTGTACAACCGCGTGTTCCCGCAGCAGCACGGCGAGGGCCTCACCGCGCTCGGGCACGTCGTCGTCGACGCGATGGTCGATGAGGGCATCCTGATCGACATCACGCACATGCGCTCGCAGTCGATCCAGGACGTGATGGCCCAGCTCGACGCCCGCGACCCGGCGAAGGAGATCCCGGTGATGGGAACGCACATGGCGTATCGGTTCGGCGGGCTCGAGTACTCGTTCGACGACGAGACGATCAAGGCCGTGGCCGCGCGCGGCGGGGTGCTCGGGTGCATCCTGTGCGAGCACTTCATCACGAGCGGCCTGTCCAGCGCGAGCTCGCTCGAGGGGTCGCTCGAGGCGCTGTGCAAGCACATCGACAAGGTCCACGAGCTGACCGGAAGCTATGACCACGTCGGGATCGGCTCCGATCTCGACGGCTACATCAAGCCCGCGCTCCCCGGCCTCGAGGACATGAGCCGGATGACCGCGCTCCAAGATCATCTGCGCGCGCGATACGGCGCCGCGGACGCCGACAAGATCTGCCACGGCAACGCGCTCCGGGTGCTGCGAGCGGAGTGGGGCCACAAGCGGCCTTAGTCAGTGGTCGCTCACGCATGTACGGTCGCATTCGAGGCGCGCGTGGCGGCGCCGGCGCGGGCTTGCGGCCCGCTCGGCATCCGTCCTGGCGTTGTTCGGCCGCGCCCGCGGCCATCCGGAGTCCTCGGGGCCCTCAGCGGTCGAGGATCGCCGCGAGCGGCCGCGTGTTGAGGACGTTCGCGGCGGTCGCCCAGCCGCGCCGTGCCGTGGCCACCGCGAGCGTCATATTGCCGAGCCCCGCGACCCCGTGGGCGTCGGTTGAGCAGACGATCTCGACGCCGGCCCGCAATGCCTCGCGGACGTGATCGCCGCTTAGATCGAGACGTAGCGGGAGGCCGTTGACCTCGACCGCCACCCGCTGCTCGAGCGCGACCTCGAAGATCCGCTCGAGGTTGAGCGCGTTCTCCGGACGGCGGTTGATGTAGCGGCCGGTCGGGTGGCTCAGGCAGCGCACGTACGGGTTGCGCACCGCCTCCTCGACGCGCCGTGTCATGTCCGGCCCGGGCATCCGCTGGCCGCCGTGCACGCTTGCCTGGACCCAGTCGAGCTCGGCGAGCACGTCGTCGGGGAGGTCGAGCCGCCCGTCGGCGAGGATGTCGCATTCGATCCCCCGCAGCACCCGGAACGGCGCCAGCAGCTCGTTGGCGGCGGTGATCTCCTCGCCCTGGCGGCGGACACCGTCGGCGGTCAGGCCGCGAACCGCGCCCACCGCCGGCGTGTGATCGCAGATCGCCACGTAGTCGTACCCCCGCTCGCGAGCCGCGCGAGCCATCTCCTCGACGCTCGCCCTGCCATCCGACCAGGTCGTGTGGCAGTGCAGGTCACCGCGGATGTCGGCGACCTCGACGAGCGCCGGCGGCTCGCCCGTGAACGGCGCCTCGCGCAGCTCCGGCGGACAGAACGGGATGCCGAGCGCGCGGTACACCGACTCCTCGTCGGGCGCGTCCGGGAGCGGCTCGAGCGCCTCGACGTACGCCGGCGAGCCCGTCGCGCGGACGAGCGCGGTCCCGAACCGCTCGGGCTCGGCCGCGACGAGCTCGACCGGGACGCCCTCGACGGTGACCCCGACCGCGCGCCGGTCGCCGCGCTCGAGCAGCGCCACGATCTGCGGCAGGCCGGCGAAGCGGTCGAGCAGTGGCCCCGGCTCGGACGCGGCGCAGACGACCGCCAGCAACTCGCACGAGTCCCGCCACCGGCGCACGTCGCCCGCCGGCTCGCCGCCGAGCGCGGCCGCGACGGCGCCGACGAGCTCGCCGGCGCGGTTCAGCAGAAGTCCCTGCCGCGGGCGCGGCTGCTCCTCGCGCGCGAGCGCCTCGAGCAGGAGCGCCTCGGTCTTGGCGCCGATCCCGGGGACCTCGCGCAGGCGTCCCGAGGCGGCCGCCTCGCGGAGCTCGTCGGCGGTGCGCACGCCGAGCGCCCGCGCCAGCTCGACCGACCGCCTCGCGCTCAGGCCAAGGTAGCGTCCGAGGCCGACGAGGTCGGGCGACAGCTCGCGCTCGAGCTCTGACAGCTCGGCGATCTCGCCGGTCTGGATGAGCTCGCGCAGCCGCGCCGCGATCCCCTGGCCGATCCCGCGCAGCTCGCGCACCAGGTTCCGGCGCACGAGGTTCTCGACCGGGAGTGGGGCGCCGCGGATCGTCTCGGCCGCGCGGCGGTAGGCGCGGACCGTGTACGGGTTCGATTCGACGAGCTCGAGCATCAACGCGAACGTCTCGAGGCGATCGGCGATCTCGGTGTTGTCCACGGGCCGTAGTTTCCCCGCGCTGAGGGGGCGCCGGCGGACCGCGCCGGCCTGCGGCGGAACCCGCATACAGCTTGGCTTGCCTGGGACGCCATCGCTGGCGCAAGAAGAACCGGCTGCGGTCAGCCGTTTGTTGGCGTAACAACGACGTTCGGAAGGGTGGGATATGGGAGTAATCGCAATGCTCGAGTTCAATAAGGCGCTGGCGCGTCTCCATGAGACGTACGTCGCGGCGGTCGAGCGTGACTATTGGGTGTACTGAGGGCGATCATGGTTAGCTTGGGTCGTAGACCGCGCCCGGGTCGTGGAGGCCGTTAGCCGGTCGCGGATTGAAGGCGCGCAGGCGCGTCGGCGGATCCGCGATCCACGGTCTCGCCGCGGACGGCGGATGATCGGCGTGCAGCCCGACGCCGCTTCGCCTTAGGTCGCGACGAAGATGGGCGGATCCCGCGCTCCGACGGCCGATCAGGCGGCGCGCGCGGGGGCGGATGCCGGGGCGACCGGTCCACACGACGCCGGGTCGTCGAGGCGACGCGAGCCCAGCAGCGCGATCCCGACCGCGACCGCCCCGGCGGCGCCGGCGAACCCGAACGCGGCGGGAGCGCCCGCGCTCTGCACGAGCGGGCCGGCAACCGCCGCGCCGATGGCCTCGCCGGTCGAGGCCGCGGTCAGCGCCCACGAGAACGCCTCGGTGTGCGTGCCTTCGGGCGCGAACCGGTCGACCATCGCGTAGACGCTGGCGGCGGTCGGCGCGATCGTCGCCCCGGCGAGCAGGATCACGCCCCCGACCGCAAGCACGCTGCCGGCGGCGAAACCCAGGGCTCCGTGGACGACGGCCAGCGCGGCCAGGAGCGCGATCAGGCCGCTCGAGCGCCGCACGCCACCGCCGAGGCGCGTGGCGGCGATGCCTCCGAACAGGGATCCCAGCCCCCAGAGCCCGAGCAGCGGCCCGGCGGCCGCCGTGGCGCCGAGCGCCTTCGCGGCGCCGGTGACGCCGACGTCGGTGGCGCCGAACACCGCGCCGGTGGCGAGCTCGATCAGCGCCAGGGTCACGATCGCCGGCGAGCGCAGCGACCCTCCGCGACGCCGCGGCGCCGGCGGAGCGGAGCGCCACGCCCGCGACGCGGGCTGCGCCGCGAACGCGAGCGTCGACGCGAGCATCACGACGCCGGCGAACGCCACCGCCGCTCCGGTCGACCAGATCGCCCCGACTCCGAGCGCGAGCGGGGGGCCGAGCACGAACGTCACCTCTAGCACCGTCGACTCGAACGCGAACAGCGCCGGCAGCCGGCTCGGGTCGGTGACCATTCCCGGCAGCAGCGTGCGGACGCAGGCCGACAGCGGCGGCGTCGACATCCCGGCCGCGGCGGCGAGCGCCACCAACGCCGCCGGCGGGGTGCTCGCCGGCGCGAGCCCGGTGGCGACGAGCGTCAGTGCAGTCACGGTGGCGCCCACGACCAGGACGGTCGTCTGGCCGCAGCGGTCGACGAGCCGCCCGAGGAGCGGGGCCGAGACGGCGCCGGCGATCGCGTAGGCGCCGCTGACCGCGCCGGCGACGGCGAACGAGCCCGTCAGATGTTGAGCGTTGACGAGCAGCGCGATGCTGAACATCGCGAGCGGGAGGCGCGCGAGGATCGAGCTTCCGAGCAGCGCGCGTGCGCCAGACGCCGAGAGGATCGAGGAGGTTGAGGGCGTGGTCGTCATCGTGCGGCCAATCTAGGGCGAAAGCGGCTCACTGATAAGAGCCAATTCCGCATCGATCTAGTGGACCGGTTCGTCGCGGGGAGCCGAGTCCCTGACGCCGGGAGAGGGCCGGAGCCGGACGCCGAGGAGGGCCGCAGCCGGGATGGCGCGTTCAGAGCAGGTCGGCGACCGTCTCGATGCCGCGTGCGATCGCGGCCCCGGAAAGATTCCCGAAGCCGAGCACGAGCTGCGGTGGACCGGCGCTCCCGCTGAGGCGGAAGGAGCTCATTCCGTAGAGGCCGATCGAGCGGGCGCGCGCGGCCTCGACGATCCCGTGCTCGTCGGCTTCGGGCCGGAGGTGCGCGACCGCGTGGAAGCCGGCCGCGAGCCCGTGCAGGGCGACGTGCGGCGCGTGCCCGGCGAGCCTAGCGGCGAGCGTGTCGCGGCGGGCGCCGTACACGTCGCGCATGCGGCGCAGGTGGCGGTCGTAGCGACCCGACTCGATCAGCGTCGCCAGGGCCAGCTGCTCGAGCGTCGGCGAGCCGCGGTCGCTCAGTCGCTTGTCCTCGGTCACCGATTCGAGCAGCCGCGGCGGGCAGACGACCCAGCCCAGGCGGAGCGCCGGCGCGAGCGACTTGCTGACCGTGCCGATCAGCGCGACTCGATCGGGAGCGAGTCCCTGGAGCGCGCCGACCGGGTCGCGGTCGTAGCGGAACTCGGCGTCGTAGTCGTCCTCGATGATCGTGGCATCCCGCTCGGTGGCCCAGGCGACCAGCGCCTGGCGGCGCTCGGGGGCCAGCGCGGTGCCGGTCGGAAACTGGTGGGTGGGGGTGAGGATCACCGCGCGGACGCCGGTGTCGGCGAGCGCGCCTACGTCGATCCCGCGCTCGTCGATCGGAACCGGGACCGCCTGGATCCCGAGGCGCGAGCAGATCTCGTGGTAGTCGTCGTCGCCCGGGTCCTCGATCGCCACCCGCCGGATCTCGTCGCCGGCGAGCGAGCGCAGGACGAGGTTGATCCCCTGGCCGAAGCCGAGGCAGATGACGATCCGCTCAGCGGCGGCGACGGTGCCGCGGACCCGGCGCAGGTAACCGGCGAGGATCTCGCGCAAGGTGCCGGTCCCGCGCGGATCGCCGTAGCCGAGCTCGGTCGGGGTCGCGCTGCGGCAGCTGTCGCGCATCGCCCTGGCCCAGTCGGCGCGCGGGAAGCTCGTGAGGTCCGGGACGCCGGGGCAGAAGTCGACCGCGAGCCGCCGCGAGGGAACCGGCCCGGTGAGCGTCGGCGCTGCCGCGGGCGACCGCGCCGGTGCCGCCGGGGCGGGCACGAGCGCGCCCGCAGCGACCCGCGTGGCCGAGCCGGCGCGCGAGGTGAGGAACCCCTCGGCCTGGAGCTGGCTGTAGCACTCGATGACGAGCCCGCGCGAGATCCCGAGCTCCGCGGCCATCGCGCGCGACGACGGGAGCCTCTCGCCGGCGGCCAGCCTGCCCGAGCGGATGGCCTCGCGAAGCTCGCGCTCGAGCTGGACTCGCAGCGGCTCGGGGTGAGTGCGATCAAGTGTCAGCAGCACCTCCGGCCCCAAACCGGCCCACTCGATCGGCATCGAATCGGATCCTACTGGGAGGCCGGTTTCACCCAGACGCCCGACGCACCGGTCCGGTTGCGCATATGCTCGGCCGGTGGATGATCCGCGGTGGGCCACGTTCGATTGCTACGGGACGCTCGTCGACTGGAATGCCGGCATCCGCGCCGAGCTCGACCGGCTGTTCGATTCCTCGGTAGGCGGCGAATTGCTGTCGCGCTACCACGTGGTCGAACCGCGGGTCCAGAGCGAGCACCCGACATGGAGATATCGCGACGTGATGGCGGCGGTTCTCGCCGAGCTGGCGTCCGAGGCAGGCGTGACGCTCCCGGGCGACGAAGGCGACGCGCTCGGCCGGTCTCTGCCGGGGTGGCCCGTGTTCGCCGAGGTCCCGACGGCGCTGGCGGAGGCTCACAACCGGGGCTGGCGGCTGGTGGCGCTGTCCAACACCGATCGCGACTTGATCGAGGCCTCCATCAAGACGATCGGGGTTCCGTTCGCCGGCGCGATCGTGGCTTCGGAGGTCGGGTCCTACAAGCCGGCTCCCGGCCACTGGCGCGCGTTCTACGACTCGACCGGAGCCGAGGCGGATCGCCATGTGCACGTCGCCCAGAGCCACTTCCACGACATCGCCCCCGCTTCCACGCTCGGCATCCCGACGGTCTGGATCAACCGCCTCGGCGAGCTCGTGGAGCCGCCGCCGACGCGGGAGCTGCCGGACCTTCGGGGGCTCGCCGATGTCCTCGACGAGCTCGTTCCCGAGTAGGCCACGCGGCGGCGGATACGTGAGGCCGCCCGGGCGCTGTCGCAGGGCCGGATCTGCCCGTGTACGTCGTGGGGAGCCGCTGTGCCGGCAACGCCTGCAGCAACGGATCGGCAACGGCGCCAAACCCGCGGACCCGGTACGCCGTCCGATTCGCAAGCGACAGGCACCAAGCCCGCGCACGACGGCACTCCCCGTCTGAAACCTGTGTTGCGCAATTGACCCCTCTCAGATCGCCCTGGTTGAATCGCCGCCGGGGCGCCGAGGAACTCGGAGGAGGTCTGGGATGGGCCGTGAAGTCGGAAGGCCGGCGAACGCGTCCGAGCGGCGCCGGCGACGCGCCGGCGCGTCACTGAAGGTGTTGGTGCCAACCGTCGCCGCCCTGGGTGTCGGGGCTGCCGTTGCCGTGGGACAGATCGGTGGCACCGGGGCCACGATCACCGGGTGCGTCTGGACTGACACCAACGGCGACGGCACGACGCCGGTCGTCGGAAGCGTTCGCATCTATGACCCCGCGATCACGGGGGACCAGCCCTGTTCCGAAGACGAGCAGCAAACGACCTGGAACCAGCAAGGCCCGCAAGGCCAGACCGGTCCGCAGGGACCGCAGGGGGTGCAAGGACCCCAGGGGCCGGCAGGCGCGGCCGGGCCGGCGGGGCCGGCCGGGCCCGCCGGGCCGGCGCCGACCGTCCAGGTCTCCTCAGCGTCCGGAGCTGACATCACGATGCTCCTCGCGCCGACGAACGATCTGGGCAAGCTCAACTCGGCACCCGCCGGTGAGACGATCGACCAGAAGAATGCGAACGCGACCAAGGCGTTCGAGCTGTCGTCGTTCACGCTCGACGCCGAGAACCCGGTCTCGATCGGCTCTGGCTCGACCGGGGCCGGCGCCGGCAAGGTGAGGTTCGAGAAGTTCACGTTCGTCAAGCTGCTCGACAAGTACAGCGCGCAGCTGTTCCAGGATCTCGCCGCCGGCACCCGACTGGCCTCGGTCGAGGTCGTCATTCGAAAGCCGGGGGCCAACGGCACGGAGAACCCCGTAGTCCAGTACATGCTCAAGTCGGTGTTCCTCACGGCCATCCATATATCCGGCCAGTCGAGGAACGCGACCGAGACGATCCAGGGCGAGTTCGGTGCGATCTCGTTCGTCCTCTACGGGCAGAGCAACACCGGACAGTCCACGGTGAGCTCCGCCGGCGGGTGGAGCCAGATCACGAACACCCCGGTGACCGTTCCGGGCATTGGGACCATTCGCGACACGCGCCGGCGCAAGTAGCCAGACACGGAGGGGCAGATCGGTCGCGCGGGGACGCTCAGAATGCCGAGCGTTCCCGCCGAGTCAGTCGCCGGGCGTGGCGTCGAGCTCGAGCTGAAGCGGCGAACGCTCGACGAGCGGCTCGTCGGTCATCCGCGGCCGGCCGCGTTTGGACCAGTGCACGCGGATCTCGTGGGCTCGGCAGCTTCGATAGGTGACACGCTTGTCGAGCGGCTGGACGGCGAGGCCACCCGGCGCGTTTCCGGTCACGAGCGCGTGGAAGCGCCGGCCGAGGCGATCCACCTCGACGATGTCCCCGGTCTGGATGCCGGCGAGCCGCACCAAGCCAAGGTTACGAGCGGCCGGGGACGTCAACGTTCAGGGCGCGCGCCCTCCGCCGGGTCGCCGGCGTCCTCGAGCTCGGGTGGGAGCGCTTTGGGACCGTCGGGATACAGGAAGGCGAGCGTCTCGGCCGTCATTCCGAGCGTGTTGGCGCCGTGCGCCAAGGGGTCTCGGCCCCGAGCTGCTTTCCGAGGTCGGCGTTCTGCAGCCCCATCCGATTGGATGGTCGCCAGAACGCATCCTCGGATCTGAGCAGTCGGTACCCCATGCCGGATGAGTGAGGCGCATCAGGTGGGGAGCGCGAGACCCACGAGGTATGTCGCGCCTCCGACGATCACGCCGGCAAGGGTCATCTCCAACCCTGCCGACCACCAGGTCCGGAGCGTGACCAGCGATTTCGCCGCGCCGACGAGGAAGTGCGCAACCAGCGACACGACGGCCGCGAGGATGATCGCGACCGTGCCGGTGGTGAAAATGAACGGGATCACCGGAACGATCGCGCCGAGCCCGGTGGACACGCCTGCCGCGAGCGCCGCTTGCTTGGGGTCGCCGGGGTCGCCGGCGATCCCGAACTCTTCCGCGGCCAGCGCGCGCAGCATCGCGTCGGGCTGCTTGGAGAGCTGCTCGGCCATCGCGTCCGCGGTCGCCTCGTCGATCCCCTTCAGTTGATAGAAGAGCGACAGCTCCTCCCGCTCCTCCTCGGGGTGCTCGGCGATCTCCTGCCGCTCTCGCTCGATGTTGGCAGCGGCGACCTCGGCCTCGGACCGCTCCGCCAGAAACGCGCCGGTCGCCATCGACAGCGCAGAGGCGACCGCGGCCGACACGCCCGCGGTGAGAACGAAGCTCGAGCCGCCGGTCGCGCCCGACACCCCGGCCACGATCCCGAACACCGCGGCGAGCCCATCGTTGGCGCCGTAGATCGCCCCGCTGATCCAGCCACCGCCGGTCCGGTGCCACTTCTCGCGGCCGAGGAGCTTGTCGAGTCGCTCCTGCGCGGGATGCACCGGAGCCTCGGCCCGGGCGCCGTCGGGCGAGCCCGCGCGGATGTCGCCGACTGCGCGCGAGTGCGCGCGCTCGTCCTTGCGGATCTCGCGCAGCAGCGCGTCGGTTGCGGCGTCGCCGGTCGGCCGTTTGTAGCGGTCGCCGACCTCCTCGTCCTCGGCCGCCTCGCGTGCGGCCAGCAGCCGGTCGATCGGCGCGATCCGCGCCTGAAGGCGCGTCCACCGCGAGAGCCGCACGCTCTCGGGCGCGGGAACGTCGATGGACAGCTCTGCCATGCGCGCCTCGAGCCGCTCCCGATGACCAGCTTCGGCCTCGGCCATCCGCCGGAGGATCTCCGCCTCGCGGGCCGGCATCCGCGCGGCGATCAGGTCGTAGACGCGACCGGCCTCGACCTCGGCGCGCCACGCCTCGAGCAGCCTGTCGCGCACCTCCGGAGAGACGTCGGTCGCATCCGCGCGCATCCGCGCTCAGACTACCCGCGGCGTGCGGGCCTGGCGTGACCCGCCCGTCACGCCGAGTTCACATGTGGATGTTCTCATCCGCCCTGAGCGTGCGCTGCAACGCGGACCATGCGCGGGCGATCCGGGCACCGAGCATGCAGTTGCCACGGACGATGTCGAGGTTGACGGCCACGCTCGTGCCCTCGGTATGCCGGTGGATGTAGTCGAGCAGGAACGGGGTGATCTCCTTGCCGCGGACCGACGCGGCCGCGGCGGCGTCGAGGGCGTCGGCGAGCAGGCGGTCGTGCAGCGCCGGGTCGAGTTGCGCCGGCTCCGGCAGGGGGTTGGCCACCAGGATTCCGCCGGCAAGCGCGAGCGTGTCGGCCGCCTGCATGATGTCGGCGATCTCCTCCGGGGTGCTCACCGAGAAGTCGACGGAGTGGCCGCTGTCGCTGAGCCAGAACGCCGGGAAGCGGTGGGTGCCGAACACGACCACGGTCACGCCGAGAGTCTCGAGCCGTTCGAGCGTGGCGCCGATGTCGAGGATCGACTTGACGCCGCCGGAGACGACGGTGATGCGGCGGCTCCCGAGGATCCCGAGGTCGGCCGACTCGTCGAACGTGGTGTCGGCGTCGCGGTGGACGCCGCCGATCCCGCCTGTGGCGAACACCCGGATGCCGGACCGTGAGGCCAGCAGCGCGGTGGCGGCGACGGTCGTGCCGCCGGTCGCCCCCTGCGCCATCGCCACCGGCAAGTCCCGGGCGCTGAGCTTCAGGGCGGCCTCGGTGCTGGCCAGACGCTCGAGCTCACCGGCATCGAGGCCGACGTGGGCGACGCCGTCGAGCATCGCGATAGTCGCGGGGACCGCGCCGTGGTCGGCGACCGTCCGCTCGAACTCGAGCGCCGCCTGCAGGTTCTCGGGGCGCGGCAGACCGTGCGTGATGATCGTCGATTCGAGCGCGACGACGGGATCCCCGTCGGCGAGCGCGTCCGCGACCCGCCCCGAGAAGGCAACACTTCGCCCTGCGGATCTCACCGGCGCACCCTATCCTCGGCGCCTCGTCGGCGTTCGATCAGGATCGCGACGTGCGACCCCCAGAGCACGATCATGGTCCACGCGGCGCCGATCAGCCACCCTCCGATGACATCGGCGGTCCAGTGAACGCCGAGGTAGACCCGTGACCACCCGATGCCGGCCGCGAGGCCGAAAGCCAGCGCTTTCGCGGCGCTTCTGACTTCCCAGCACGGACAGCACCCGCGCGAGCGTCGTGAGGCCGCGGGTTCGGTGCACGACCATCCACGTCGTGATCGAGGAGTCGAGCGAGGTCGACCCGTTCGGCCGTTCCGCCAGGCGGAGCAGGTCTCCGCACAAGATCGCCGCGGCCATGATCGCGGCGAACCACCCAAGCTGCAAGGCGCCGCCGTCAGGCGCCGCCGACCATCCCACTATCACCAATACCAGCAGAGCCGGCGTGGTCGTCCGTCTCACCAGCCAGACCACCCAGGGGAACCTATCCCAACCATCGACCGCCCCCGGCGGTCACAGACGAGGTGAGAGGCGTGCATGATGTCGGCATGTCCGCCGAGATCGCCACGGTGCCGGAGAGCACGCGGCTGTCGCTGTGCACGATCGGCGACCTGATCCTCGACGTCGTCGTCCTGCCCGACCGCCCGCTCGCGCCGGATGCCGACACGCCGGCGACGATCCGCTTCGCCGCGGGCGGTCAGGCCGCGAACGTTGCAGCCTGGGCGAGTGCTCTGGGCGCCTGCAGCCGGCTGATCTGCAAACGGGGAAGCGACGTCTCGAGCGAGCTGGCGGCCGCCGAGCTCGCGCGGTACGGCGTCGAAATCTGCGGGCCGGTGGTGGAGGGGCGGGGTGGCGTGGTCGCGTCGATTCGCGACGTCCTCGGGCGCCGGACGATGGTCTCGGACCGGGGCGCGGCCTCGCTGCTGCAGCGTTCCGAGCTCGATCCGTCATGGGTGCGGTCGTGCGATGTGCTCCACGTCTCGGGCTACTGCCTGCTGCAGGAGCCGATGGCCGAAGCGGCGATCCACGCCGCGGCGCTCGCCCGCCGGGTCACCGTCGATCTGGCCTCGGCCCACGACATAGAGATCGTCGGGGCGCGGCGGTTCAGCGAGCGCCTTCGCGCGCTCGGTCCCGATCTCGCGTTTGCCACCGAGGCTGAGCGGGCGGCAGTCCCGGACTTCGACGCGACGTGGGTGATCAAGCTCGGAGCGCGCGGTGCGAGGTTCCCCGAGGGCCTGTATCCGGCCCGGCCGGTCGCCGCGGTCGACACGACCGGCGCCGGCGACGCGCTGGCAGCCGGATACCTCGTCGGAGGACCCGAGCTCGCGGTGCAAGCCGCGGCGCGGAGCGTCGGCCTGATCGGCGCGATGCCGTCGGCTCCGCGGCTCGGCTAGACGATCGGCGGGACCGCGTCCGCTATCACCCGATCAGGGTGATGTCCCGGCAGCGGCTCCGCTCCAGACTCGTGCTCGATGCGAGCGAGACGCGCGCTTCGAGCCCCCTGACCAGATAGGAGCCAGCTGTGGTGCTGCCCATCGCCTCTTCCTACCCGTTCCTCGACATCCTGTGGACGACGCTCATCTTCTTCGCATGGGTGATCTTCATCTGGATCGCGATCACCGTGCTGATCGATGTGTTCCGCCGCCACGACATATCCGGATGGGGAAAGGCAGCGTGGACGATCTTCATCGTGATCCTTCCGTGGATCGGCGTGCTGGTCTACCTCATCGTCAACCACGACGGGATGACCCAACGCCGCGTGAAGGACGTCCAGGCCAGCCAGGCGCAGTTCGACGCGTACGTGCGCCAGACCGCGGGCACCGGCGGCCCGGCCAGCGAGATCGAGCGCGCCAAGGCGCTCCTCGACAACGGCACGATCACCCAGCAGGAGTTCGACTCGATCAAGGCCAAAGCCCTGTCCTCCTCGTAAACCCGACCGGCGAGACCCGTCGAGCCGCCGGCGGGACGGCTTCGGCGGGAGTCAGCCGGCGGGCTCGCGGAGGCTGCCGATGCCGAGCGACCCGTCGCCGGGCGCGTCCGCCGGAGCGCGTGCGTCGCCCGCGCCGGTGTCGCTCGCGGCGGCATCGTCGCCGGGGGTGAGGTCCTCGAGCATCTCTGCGGACGGAACGAAGAACAGGCTGCCGGTGACGGCAGTCGAGAAGTCGAGGATCCGGTCGGTGTTCCCGGGCGGGTCTCCGATGAACATGTTCGTCAGCATCTGCTCAATCAGCTCCGACGTGCGCGCGTACGCGATGTAATAGGTGCCGAACTCCTGGACGCCGACCCGGCCGAACGGCATGTTGAAGCGCATGATCTGGCGCTCCTCGCCGTCGGGTCCGGTGATCACGTTCAGCGCGAGGTGGGAGTTGGGCGGTTTGTCCTCATCGGGAAGCTCGATGTCGTTCAGCTTGGTGCGCCCGATGACGAGTTCCTGCTCCTCGGTCGACAGAGCGTCCCACGCGCGCAGGTCGTGGACGTACTTCTGGATGATCACGTAGCTGCCGCCTGCGAACGCGGGGTCCTCGTCGCCGATGATGACGGCTTCCGCCGCGGCGTCGCCCTCCGGGTTCTCGGTTCCGTCGACGAAGCCGAGCACGTCCCGTTCGTCGAAGGACCGGAACCCGTGCACCTCGTCGACGACCTCGACGTGCCCGCGTAGGTGGTCGGTCAGGCGCTGGGCCAGCTCGAAGCACAGGTCGAACCGGTGGGCCCGAATGTGGAACAGCAGGTCACCGGGTGTCGCGACCGCACGGTGACGCGGCCCGCTCAGCTCCCGGAACGGGTGTAGCCCGGCGGGACGCGGCCCGCCGGTGAGCCGATCCCACAGTCCGGCCCCGATCCCCACCACCAGCGACAGCTCGGCCTCCGGCACCCGGAATCCGACCGAGCGCTTGAGCCCGGACGCGTCCGCCAGGACATCTCCGATCGCCGCCTCGGCGCCCGGCACCGCCGTGAGCACGAGGAAGATCGCCGCCTCGGTCGGGTGGCTGAGGATCGGCTGAGGCTCAGGGGCGGTCACGCTCGGCGCAACATACGGCATCGCGGTCGAGCCGTGCCGGCGAAGCCGCCGGAGTCACACCGGCGTGGTGGCCGGGCGAGCGTTCAGTTCAGACCGACGGCGCCATCGGGTCCTCGCCCGGGGTCGCCCCGAGCTCGGCGCCCTGAGTCGGGTCCTCGTACGCTCCCTCGCCCACCTCGCCGCCCTGGCTCGGGTCTTCGTAGGCCTGCTGGCCGATCTCCGTGCCCTGCGTCGGGTCGACCGTGGTGTCGGGGGCTCCGGACCCGACCGGGTCTTCCCCCGCGGCCGCGCCGTGTTCGACGCCCTGGGTGGGATCTTCGCTGAACGACATCTGGTGCTCCTCTCGACCGGTCGAACCCGCTGCCTCGCGCTCCCGGTCCGCACGCGCAGCTACCTGCTCGCTGGTTTACCACCGGCGGGCGGTCCTGGCAACACCGGGCGCGGAACCGTTCTTCGGGCACACAGGGTCTGAACGGGCGTGATGACTGAAAGAAAGGACGAGACACATGAATCTCACGCACCTGAACCCTGAGAGCCCGGGCGCAGCGGTCCTAGCCGATCGCCCCGAGATCGACGAGGGCCTGGCGCGCGCCACCTTCGCCGCGGGCTGCTTCTGGGGCGTCGAGGCGTCGTTCCGCGAGATCGAGGGCGTGGTGTCGACGAAGGTCGGATACACCGGTGGGACGACCGCCGACCCGACCTACGAGCAAGTGTGCTCGGACACCACCGGGCATGCCGAGGCGGTCGACCTCTGGTTCGACCCGGCACTCGTCAGCTACGACCAGCTCGTGGACGTGTTCTGGTCGATCCACGATCCGACCACGCGCAACCGGCAGGGCTGGGATCTCGGCAGTCAGTACCGCTCGGCGATCTTCTTCCACGACGCCGACCAGGAGAGATCGGCGATCGCCTCGCGTGAGGCCCGTCAGGCGAGACTGAGCCGGCCGATCGTAACGGAGATCGTCCCCGCTCCGCGGTTCTACGACGCCGGGGAATACCACCAGCGCTACTTCGAGAAGCACGGCGGCGCGGCGTGTGCAGCGACGGTGCGCTAGTTGACCGGTCCACTGCCGCCGGATATCCAACGGGCGCGGCCGCCTAGCCGGAGGCCCCCGGACCGCCTCGTCAGCTGCCGGTCAGCCCTCCCCGAGCTGCAGGTACGGCTCGAGGAGGGCGCGCAGCTGCATCCGTCCCCGGTGCAGGCGGCTTTTGAACGCGGCCTCGCCGACGCCGACGATCTCGGCCGCCTCGTGGGTGGAGAGGCCCTCGATGTCCCGCAGGACGACCGCGGCGCGCCACTCGACCGCGAGCTGCTCGAGCGCCGACGCGAGCTTCTGCTCGAACTCGTGATCGAGCGTCCGCGCCTCGGGGCCGAGATCCGGGGACTCGGGTAACGAGACGACCGGGTCATCGCGATCCGGATCTGCCTCGACGCGGGGAGGGGGTCGCCGGGACAGTCTGCGCTGAGCTTCGTTGAAGGCGATCCGGTACAGCCACGTCGAGAACCGCGCCCGGCCCTCGAACCGGGCCAGGCCCCGCCAGGCGCGCAGGAACACCTCCTGTGCCACCTCGTCGGCCTCGTTCGCGTCGAGCCCAAACCTCCGCAGCGCGCCGTGCACGCGGTCGGCGTGGAGCATCACGAGCTCGGCGAACGCCTCCTCGTCGCGGTCACGGGCCTTCCGAATCAGCTCGATCTCGGAGCTCGGCCCGGCGGTCACCGCGGGTTTATATCGCCTCTCCCCGCGCGCCCGGCGGGCGCTGCGCGAACGCGCGCCCGCCGGAAGCTCCGCCGCTCAGCTCTGGTCGAACTCGAGCGAGCAGGAGTTGATGCAGAAGCGCTCCCCGGTTGCCCCGGGACCGTCGGGGAACACGTGACCGAGGTGTCCACCGCACGCGGCGCAGTTGACCTCGATCCGATGCATGCCGAAGCTGTGATCGTCGAGCAGCTCGACGTTCGCTCGGTCGGCCGGCTCGGTGAAGCTGGGCCACCCGGTGCCCGACTCGAACTTCGTCTGCGAAGAGAACAGCTCCGCGCCGCAGCCGGCGCAGCGGTAGGTGCCGTCGCGCTTCTCGTGTACGTAGGCGCCGGTGAATGGCCGCTCGGTGCCCTTCTGGCGCAGCACGTCGTACTGCTCCGGCGACAGCTGCTCGCGCCACTCGTGGTCGGTCCTCTCGACGCGGGGCTGAGCAGTCTCGTTGTGGATGTTGGTGTGCTTGTTCATGCCAACTCTGACCCGCCCAGGCCCGGAAACGATTCAGCCTCGCGAGGGATCGGTCAGCCGCACTCGCACCGATGCCGCGATCTGGACCGCCTCGGTGCCGCCGCTCGGCGCCCGCAGGCGATGCAAACCGTCCACGACCGCGCGGAGTCCCGCGAGCAGCCGACGGCAGTCGTGGCATTCACCGAGGTGGCGCTCGATCCGCCCTAGTCCGCTTGCACCGAGCTCGCCGTCGATGTAGTCGGACATGTGCCGCGGGGCCCACCGATGGTCGCGCGCGAAGCGCTCTCGATCCGCGAACGTGCTCACCTGACGTATGACCCGGTCAACGGCCAAACAGGTTCGCACGACCGATGAATTTCGCGTCCGGCCGCGGTCTCCCAGGGTGTGCGGCCCGGTTTCATATAGAAAATTCTGCGGCGGCGCCTGACGGCGGCGCCTCGTTGGGAGGACTCCGACATGGCCAAACTGATCTATTCGTCAGTCGCCTCGCTCGACGGCTACGTCGAGGACGAACGTGGCAAGTTCGACTGGGCGGCGCCCGACGAACAGGTGCATGCGTTCATCAACGACCTCGAGCGGCCGGTCGGCATCTACCTGTACGGGCGCCGGATGTACGAGACGATGGCCTCCTGGGAGACCGTGAGCACAGCTCCCGATCAGTCGGCGGCCACTCGCGACTTCGCCGAGATCTGGCGGGCCGCCGAGAAGATCGTGTTCTCGCGGACGCTCGAGACGGTGTCGAGCGCGAGGACGCGCATCGAGCGCGAGTTCGAGCCTGGAGCGATCGGCCGCCTCGTCGCCACGTCGGGAGCGGACGTCACGGTTGGCGGCGCCGAGCTCGCCGGTCAGGCGATGCGGGCGGGCCTGGTCGACGAGTGCCAGCTGCTGCTCGTGCCGGCCATCGTGGGCGGCGGGAAGCGTGCCCTGCCGGACGGCGTCCTGGCGCGGCTCGAGCTGCTCGACCAGCGGCGCTTCGAACGCGGCGTCGTCCACCTCCGCTACCGCGTGCTGAACTGATCAGCGCAGCTTCGCGTGCGGCCGGCGTGCGGGCGCGGGCGCGTCGGCATATCGAGACTGGACCGCCCGAATCTGGTCCGCGTATGCCTCGCACGCGGACTCTTCTCGGTCGAGCGCGGCCGTGTACGCCGCGAACGCCACCGCCCGATCGGAGGCCGGCGCCTCCAGGAACCGGTCGTAGGCGGCCCTCACGTCCCAGCATCCGGTTCGCCAGTCGCAATACAACTCGATCAACCGATCGACCAGGTCGGGGCGGATCTCGGGACTCATGCCGGCCAAGCTAGATCGTCGCTGGCCCGATGGGAAGGTCCAATCCGTCGAGCGCTGACAGGACCAACGCCGGGCAGCTCGCGATCGGGCCGAGCGGTCGGGTCTTACGATCCTCCGGCGTGGATATCCATCTCGCCCTAGATCGCGCCGCGCCGTTGCGGGCTCAGCTGGAGCGCGAGTTGCGCGCGGCGATACGGGCCGGGCGGCTCCGCGCGGGCACCAAGCTGCCCCCGAGTCGGTTGCTCGCCGATGAGCTCCAGGTGTCGCGGGGCGTCGTGGTCGAGGCGTACTCGCAGCTGGTCGCCGAGGGTTACCTCGTGGCCCGCTCCGGGGATGGGACGAGGATCGCGGACGGGCTCGCTCAGCAGCCGCCCGCGCCGCGCGCGCCTTCCGGTGCGGCGCGCCGGATCCGGTACGACCTGCGCAGCGGCATGCCCGACCTGTCGTACTTTCCCCGCCGCGAGTGGCAGGCCGCGATGACGACCGTGCTGCGCGAGCTGCCGGACGCGGCCTTGTCGTACGGGTCGCGCCGGGGCCTGCGCCGGTTGCGGTTGGCCCTGACCGAGTATCTCGGGCGCGTGCGGGCAGTCGTCGCGGAGCCGGAGCGATTGTTCATCTCTCCCGGCGCGGCGCCGGCCATGAGCGTCATCTGGCACACGCTGCGGCAGCGTGGCGCCACCCGAGTGGCCGTCGAGGATCCGGGCTGGCGGGCGATACCCGAGACGATCGCCCAAGCGGGGCTCGAGGCGGTCCCGATCGTGGTCGACGAGCACGGCCTCGACGTGGGACGGCTCGAGCAGGTCGACGTCGACGCGGTTGCGCTCTCGCCCGCTCACCAATACCCCACGGGTGCGGTGCTGGCTCCGGTCCGTCGAGCTCGATTGATTGCCTGGGCCAGGCGCCGCGGAGCGCTGATCGTCGAAGACGACTACGACGCCGAGTACCGCTACGACCGCGAGCCGATCGCCTCGCTTCAAGGGCTCGCCCCCGACTGTGTCGCCTACATCGGGACGGCCAGCAAGACGCTCGCGCCCGCGGTTCGCCTCGGGTGGGTGCTGGTCCCGAGTCACCTCGTCGGCGAGATGGCGGCCCAGCAGGGAGTGGCGCGTGCGGCGCCGAGCACTCTCACCCAGGCCGTCTACGCGGCGCTGCTCGACCGCGGCGAGATCGATCGCCACCTCCGCCGCACCCGTCGCGTATATCACTCCCGGCGGAACGCGCTGATCGAAGCGCTCACGCAGTGGCTGCCGGATGCCCGGGTCCGCGGCGCCGCCGCCGGGCTGCACGTGATCGCATGGCTTCCCGACGACGCCGACGAGACGGCGATCAGCGAGGCGGCGGCAAGCCGAGGCGTGGCGATCCACACCCTCCACCAGGACTGCGCGGTATCGGCGCCGCTCGGCCCTGCGCTCTTGCTCGGGTACGGGCTGACCGCCGAGCCGGGTCTTCCGCGCGCGGTCCGAGAACTGGCCGCGGCGACCGCGCGGTAGCGCCTCGGCGCAGACGTCGATGGCAGCCGCGGTGGGCGGCGGCCGGTGCCCGCCCGTTATTGGTCTACCGAACGCGGGCTGACTTGGCCCTCCCCAAACGACCGGCGCGGTCGTACGATCGCCATCCACGTCGCAGTCGGAGCGGAGGCAGTCGTCATGGAGGTCGAAGGCACGAACCGCGCTCTCGTCATTGGCGCTCAGGGCGTGCTGGGCGGCTTGACGGCGCGCGCGTTGACCGCCGCCGGCTGGGTCGTGCGCTCCGGCGCCCGCCGGCCCCGGCCGGGACAGGTCGAGATCGACCTCGGCCGACCAGATTCGGTCGCGGCCACGGTGAACGAGCACGAACTCGTCGTCAACACGGTGCCTCACCCCGACCTGCTCGCCGAGCGGCACGTCCTCGAGCATGGCGGCGCGCTCATCAACGTTTCCGACCTCCCCGCGGCGGCAGGACGCTCGCTGCGCGCGGTGGCCGGCGGCGCCCGAGGAACCGTGGTGATGAACGCCGGCCTGGCGCCCGGCGTGACCGCGATCGTCGCCGCCGATCTGCTGGGGCGACACCCCGCTGCCGGCGAGCTCGAGATCGTCTACACGGTGTCCCTCGCGGTCCCCCGGGGGCCGGCAAGCGCCGATTTCATCCACCGCGGCCTGACCGCGATGGCCCGCCACCGAACCGCGCTGGTTCCTCTCCCGGCCCCCTTCGGCGAGCGCCGCTGCCTCGGCTTCGGCGAGCGCGATGCCGGCTGGCTGGGGGGAATCGCCGAAGGCCGGATCGTTCGCCAGTACGTGTGCGTCGCCGAGCCGGCGCTGCATGAACGTCTGCTCGAGCGCAACAGCGCGGGCGCGATGGCCGACCTGCCCAGGTCGCTGATCGCGATGCGCAAGCAGCGCGCCCACGTGACCGCCAGCACCGAACCGGTTGGGCACTGGATCGCGGCGATTCACTCCGGGCGACGGTTGAGCGTCCGCACGGTCGAGTGTGTGGGCGGATTCCTCGGCGCCGCCCGCAGCACGGTCGTGTTCGCCGACGCGTTGCGCACGCAACCGACCCCTCGAGGATGCTTCGACCCGGAGGAGATATGGACGTTGAGCGGCGTCGAAGCCAAGCTGCGCGCCGCGGGAATCGCCGTTGTCTCGCGGTCGCCTGCGCCGACATGAACGTCATCGGCGGCTGATCGATCGGCGTCACATCCACGGGCAGCGGCGGGTCTTGCTGGTCAGAGGCAGGCAACCACGCGACGTGACAGGAGATGCATGCGATGGCACGGATTCACGGCGTACCGCAGGACCAGGCCGGCCCGATCGTCAGGCTCGTCTACCGGTTCATGCGCAAGGGCATGAAGAAGATGACCGGACGCGAGGCCGCTCACGGCAGCGGGATCGAGCCGGTCGAGATCTGGGCCTACCAGCCCAAGATGATGAGCGGCATGGGCAAGTTCCAGCAGGCGGTGAGAAAGATGTCATGAGCAGTCCGTCCGACCCAACTTGTAGGGACCTGAAGCGAAATCGGCGTCAGGCGGCGACCTGCCGGGGCTCGAGCGTCACGTGGTGTCCGAGCGCTTCGAGCTGTCGGACGAGGCGTTTGGTCGCGCGGTCGGGATGCTGGCGGGTGTGGTAATCGCCGCCGAGGTCGTGGTACAGCTCGCCGGTTCCGAGCATGTGCCAGGCGGCGGTGAGGATCGAGTGCCCGACGGCGGTGACGGCCTTGGCTGGTCCGCGTCGCCCGCGCAGGCGCTGGTATTGCTTGGCGAGGTAGGAGTCTTTGGTCAGGGTGGCGGCCATCGACGCTTCCGCGAGCGTGGCTCTGAGCCATTTGGAGCCCTTGCGGGTCTTGCCCGAGCGGCGTTTGCCTCCGGACTCGTTGTTGCCGGGGCACACGCCGGCCCAGGAGGCGAGGTGCTTGGGGGTCGGGAATGCGCTCATGTCGACATCGATCTCGGCGATGAGGACCTCGGCGGTGCGCTGCTTTACGCCGGGGATCGTCGTCAGCAGGTCACGCTGGGCGGCGAAAGGGGCGATCCGCTCCTCGATCTCGGCCGACAGCCGGGCGATGGCTTCGTCGAGGAAGTCGAGGTGCGCGAGGATCTGGGAGACGATCAGCGCGTGCTCGGTCTCGAACCGGCCCTCGAGCGCTTCGCGCAGCGCCGGGATCTTCTTGCGCAAAGCCCGCGCGCGGGGTCGGCGAGCAGTTCAGGGTCGGTGGTGCCGGAGACGAGCGCGTCGAGCATGTCGCGCCCGGACTTGCCGAGGATGTCGGTGGCGACGCGGCCGAGGTTGATGCCGGTGTCCTCGAGGATCTTGTGCAGGCGGGAGGACTCGCGCTGGCGGTCGTTGATCTGGGTCTTGCGGTGGTCGGGTTGCGCAGCGTGCGGAGCGGCTTGGGTGGCACGAAGCTGGGCTTCAGCAGTCCGGCCTCCAGCAGCTGGCAGAGCCACTGGGCGTCCTTGACGTCGGTCTTGCGGCCGGGGGCCTGCTTGACGTGGCGAGCATTGACGAGCATCGGCTCGAAGCGGTCCTCGAGCACCGCCCGGCACGGCTTCCAATACACGCCGGTGGCTTCCATCGCGACCCGCGTGACGTCGAGCGCTTCCAGCCAATCCCGGAGCGCAAGCAGATCGTGAACGGTGGTCTTGAACTCGGCGACATGCTCTTGAAGTTCGCGGCCGTCCCAGACCCGCACGCACGCGGTCACGCTCGCCTTGTGCACGTCCAGCGCGCCCGGGCGATCAACGATCCTGTCCATCACCAACTCCTGAGGCTGACATT
>Ga0335080_10000726_pt1 | contig 30774 bp, 26 predicted proteins | sample Lox_Sample_34_FD_206720 | JGI IMG/M metagenome (GOLD analysis project Ga0335080, IMG submission 206720) | Soil microbial communities from Loxahatchee National Wildlife Refuge, Florida, United States - Lox_Sample_3.4 | ecosystem: Environmental > Terrestrial > Soil > Wetlands | place: USA... | reverse complement strand
AGGGTTGAAGTCTCAGGCCTGTGGCCGGAGAAAGCCAGCACCAACCAGACCGGGATCCTCGCCTTTTTTAAGGTGAAGAATATCCAGGAAAGATAGAAATCTGGAGGATAATGTAGGGCTGACTAATAGGTGTCTTGAAACTTGAGATATCTGGAGTTCTTGAGTGCTTTGGCACATATGGAGGAGATGTTATGAAGCGCAGGCCGCTCTCCTGTATCGCAACAATTTTGCTGGTGATGCTACTCGCTCAGGTATCGCTGGCGGCGACTGACTTTTCGGTCGTATTCAACTTCGATGGCACACATGGCAGTGAGCCGGTGGAGGAGGTGCTCGCTGAAGATAAAGACGGAAACATGTGGGGAACGACCCTCGGAGGAGGCGACCGGGGAGATGGAACTATTTTCAAGCTGACTCCAGACGGCAGCATAACAACTATCTACAGCTTCGACGTGTGGACCGCTCCGTTCGGATTGGTACTTGGTGTCGATGGCAATTTCTATGGCGTCGGTGTTAGTTCTGGTGTTGTCTACAGGGTGACGCCGTTGGGCGAATACACAGTGCTTCACACCTTCCGAGGAGATGACGGTACAACCCCGAGTGCCCTGATCCAAGCGAAAGATGGTAGTTTCTATGGCACCACACAGGCCGGAGGAAGCAAAGGCGGGGGGACAATTTTCAAGATTACGCCAGCAGGTGTCTTTACTAAACTCTACGATTTCGAATCGTATCAACCCTATCAGCAAAGGAGCTTGATGCAGGCCAATGACGGGATGTTTTATGGTGTCGCCTTGCTCGGTGGCAGTTCCAAGGCGTGCACGGGGGGCTGCGGCACGGTCTTCCGGTTCAACCCCACCGGCAAGTTCAAAGTGATCCATGAATTCGCGGCCACTGATGGTTCCGGCCCGAACAGCTTGATGCAGGCCAGGGACGGAAGATTCTACGGAACGACATACGAAGGGGGTGACCTGACGAAATGCCAATCCTATGACGTCAAAGTCGGATGTGGCACAGTCTTCAGGATCAATACAAAAGGCACTCACTTCAAGACCCTCCGCATGTTTGAGCAGAGCAATGGCAATAACCCCGAGGGGCCTCTGGTTGAGGGACCGGATGGGCGCTTTTATGGTGTCTGCGAGTCAGGAAGTCCCCGGAAGACGGCTGGCGGCAACGTGTACTCCATCGGCCCGAGTGGCAGTCTGAAGATCCTGCACGTCTTCTCCGGGCCTGACGGTCTCTTTCCTGAGGGGGGACTTTTACAGCACAGCAACGGCAAACTCTATGGCACCACACAAGAGGGCGGTACAGGTGCGGGCGGGGTTGTGTTTTCGGTCGATGTCGGTTTTACAAGGCCCCAAAAGTAATGCGATTAGGCCGGCATATCTCGGGAGCTTCGCTCCCTTGGGGCAGGTGACGGCACCTGCCCCTACGTTTGTAGATGTATCTGTACGGATGCGATCGCTGACTCCTGACTACTGACCCCCACTATTAGTTGGCGGCGCTACTCGAACCGCTGGGCTGGACCTCGGTCATGCTTTTCGTGGGTTCACCGGAGGACGTCCCGTTGGCCGGGGTTCCCGGTTGCTGCGGGGCATACTTGGAGGCGCACTTGGCCTGCAGTTGCTTGGCGTGGAAAACGCCATCGTGTCCGAAGCTGCCTTCGGCCAGGGCCTGGGAGTTGTCTTTGAAGGTATCGGGAGGAGCTTCGGTCCCGGTATAGACCACGGGCAGGCTCAGGTCCTGCTCCACCAGCAAGAACTCCACCTTGGTGCCGGAGCGTTTAATTGAGCCGGGCTGCACGTTGCCGGCCACGCGCAGGCGCTTGGTATAGGCGCTGTCGCCCATACCGTGCAACTCTTTGATGGTGACGTAGTAGCTCTTACTCTCTTGGACACCGGTATAGGCCAGGTATCCCAGGGAGATCAGGATGAGCACCGTGGCCGAGCCGAATTTCAGATATCTGCTGGTATCGCTGGACATAACACCCCGCAAAGCCTAAGCAAACTGTATGCTCCCGCAGGCCGTGGGTCAAGGTAGCAGGCAGGGCGATTTCGCTCATGTAGAGGCGCGGCTGGCCGCACCTCTGGCGGCGCTCGGGAACAGGCTCACGAACGCTCTCTCGAGCATCCGGCTGAGTTCGCCGAGCAAGGAACCCTGCGTGGGCTCGCTTGACCGGTGGCGCACGCCAGATCCTTCGCACCGCTGAAGAACGCGGTCGCTCAGGATGACGCTCGATTTGGAATCGTGGCGCGTCTACCTCACGCGCCATTCCCTGCCGCCGCAAGCCACCAAGGCACGCCGCGTCTCTACCCGGGATTTACCAGACACGGCAGGCGTTGGCCGAGACCATGGGCTGGCCCGCTTTGCAGCCCCAGGCTTTCTGGAACTCGGGCATGTTTTGCATCACGCCGTTTACGCGAAAGCGGCCGGGGGAATGCGGATCGATGCTCACAAGCATGCGGGAAAATTCCGGTCTCCGTTTCTCGCACCAGACTCGTCCAAACCCAAGGAAGAATCGCTGTTCAGGCGTGTAGCCGTCGAGCGTCTGGGCGGCGGGATTGCTCTTGTCGGCGGCAATCATGTTTTCAAGCGCCATGAGCGCGATGCGGGCACCGCCATTGTCGGCAGTGTTCTCGCCCAGCGTCAGGCGCCCATTCAGCTTCAGATCATCGACGGCGGTGAAACTGCTGTATTCGTCGGCCACGCAACTCGCGCGCTTCTCGAATTCCTTGCCATCCTGTTCGGTCCACCAGTCGCGGAGATTGCCCTGGGGATCGAATTTGCGGCCCTGATCGTCGAAGCCGTGGGTCAGTTCATGACCGATCACCACGCCGATGCCGCCGAAGTTCACGGCATCATCCATCTGCTTGTCGAAGAAAGGCGGTTGAAGAATGCCCGCTGGGAAGACGATCTCGTTACGTGAGCCGTTGTAGTAAGCGTTCACCGTCGGCGGCGTCATACCCCATTCCTTGCGGTCGAGCGGCTTGCCAATTTTGTTGATCTGGCGGTGCGATTCGAAACTCTCGGCGGCCGTCAGGTTCGCCATCAGGTCGCCGCGCACGATAGTCAGAGAACTATAATCGCGCCATTCATCGGGATAGCCGATCTTGTTGCGGATGGCTTCCAGTTTGAGCTTGGCCTGCTTCTTGGTTTCGCCCGACATCCAGGGCAGATCGTGAATATCTTCGTCGAGGGATTTCTCCAGGGCGTCGACCATCTTCAGCATGCGCTGCTTGCCCTCGGCGCCGAAGGTCAGCTCGACATATCTCTGGCCCAAAGCCTCTCCCAACTCGTTGTCGGTGAGATTCACGCAGCGCTTCCACCGGGCCTGGATTTCGGCCTGGCCGGTAAGGTTCTTCTGCATCTGGAAGTTGGCATCGACAAACGGCTGCGACATCCACGGGGCGGCGGAGTCGAGTACATGCCAGGCGACATAGGTCTTGAGCGATTCGAGAGGTTCGGTCTGCAGGACGTCGTTCACCTGCTTGAAGAAATCAGGATTGCTGACGTTCAGCTCGGCAAAGCCGGGAGCGTTCACAACCGCGAAGTAGCGTTCCAGATAGAAATTCGGGGCCAGGTCATTGGCCTGCTGGCGCGTCATTTTGTGGTCGCGGTTCTTGGGATCGCGGCGCGCAGTGCGGTCGAGCGACGCCTTGGCCAGCTCAGTTTCCAGGTTGAGCACGGTCTGCGCGAGATTGGCGGCTTGCTGCGGCGGTTGACCCGAAAGCGTGAATACTTGGGTCGCATACTCAACCAGGTGCTTGCGCATCTCCACCATCTTGGGATCGTCTTTGATGTAGTAATCGCGGTCGGGCAGAGTGAGGCCGCCCTGGTCGATATAGGCGATCACCTGGCCGGCATTGTGCAGGTCAGGATTGGAATAGAAATTGAACAGCGGATTGCCACCCATGAGATGGACGCGCGCGATCTCTGCGATGAGGGCAGCCTTGTCCTGGATGGCGGCGATGCGCTCAAGTTCCGGCTTGACGGCGTCGACACCCTTGGCGTCGACCGCTTTCTCGTCCATGCAGGAGCCGTAGAAGTCGCCGATCTTCTGATCGATGGGATCGCGGCCGGCGGAGGCGGCCGAGGCTTTCTCCAGGATGCCGTGCAGGGTGGCAAGATTTCGCTCGTGCAGCTCGGTGAAGCTGCCCCAGCGCGGCTGGTCGGCCGGGATCTCGGCGGTCTTGAGCCAGCTGCCGCAGGCGTACTGGTAGAAATCGACGCAGGGGTCAGCGGATTTGTCGACGGTATCCAGCTTGTGGCTGGGCTCGGCGGGCGATTGCGCCAGACTGGCTGCGGTGACGCACAGGCAGAGAGCCAATAGAATTCGATTGCGCATGAACACCTCGTGTGGAGATCGACTGATTCTAGGCCGAGGCGATTAGACGGGCAAGATGGAGAAACGTTAGGCGGCAGGAGAGGGCTAGTCGCAGGGTTCGCGAAGAACCACCGCCGGGATCGCAGCGCAGACCTCTACCCTCTCTGCGGCTCCTCTAAGCGATCCAGCGATTCAGGGCTTTCCTGTTCATTCGCGGCGTATAATCTGAAGCTTATACAGCTCTCATCGAGGGTGGTAATCGCTTATGGCTTTTTCCGACAGTACTCCCACTGCGCCTGCCCATGGCCGAAACGGCCACTCCGTGCCCAAGCCGCGCGCCGAATGGATCGCCGGCCGCCAACGTGAGAATCGAGATGGCAATTTCTCGCAGATGCACTATGGGCGGCAAGGGCTAATCACCGAGGAAATGGAATACATCGCTGCCAAAGAGAAGCTGGCCGCCGATTTTGTACGCAGCGAAGTGGCGCGCGGGCGAATGATTATTCCGGCGAACATCAATCATCCTGAACTGCAGCCAATGGCGATCGGGGTGGGCTCGCTGTGCAAGATCAATGCCAACATCGGCAACTCGGCGGTGTCGTCGAATATCGATGAGGAACTGAAAAAGCTGCATACCGCGGTGCACTACGGCGCGGACACGGTCATGGATCTTTCTACCGGCGGAGACATTCACGAGATCCGCGAAGCGATCCTGCGGCACTCGCCGGTGCCAATTGGGACCGTGCCGATCTATGAAGCGGTGTCACGCGTGAAGCGGATTGAAGACTTATCCGCCGAGGTGATGCTGGAAGTGATCGAAGAGCAGGCGGCGCAGGGCGTGGACTACATGACCATCCACGCCGGGGTGCTGATCCAGTATCTGCCGATGGTATCCAAGCGTATCACCGGCATTGTAAGCCGCGGCGGGGCAATCCTGGCACAGTGGATGGCGCATCACCACAAACAGAATTTTCTCTACCAGCGCTTCGACGACATCGTCAAGATCTTCGCCAAGTATGACGTATCGTTCTCGCTGGGCGACGGCCTGCGCCCGGGCTGTGTAGCCGACGCCAGCGACGAGGCGCAGTTCGCGGAACTCAGAACCCTGGGCGAATTGACCAAGAAGGCCTGGGAGAGCGACGTGCAGGTGATGATCGAGGGACCAGGGCACGTTTCGCTGGACAAGATCAAAGAGCAAGTGGACAAAGAAGTCGAGTATTGCTACGAGGCTCCGTTCTACACGCTCGGTCCGCTGGTGACTGACATCGCGCCGGGCTACGACCACATCACTTCCGCGATTGGCGCTGCGATGATCGGCTGGTATGGCGCCGCCATGCTCTGCTACGTCACGCCGAAAGAACATCTGGGCTTGCCGAATGAGAAAGACGTGAAAGACGGCATCATTGCCTACAAGATTGCGGCGCACGCGGCCGATATCGCCCGGCAGCGTCCCGGAGCACGCGATCGCGATGATGCCCTCAGCTACGCCCGCTACAAATTCGACTGGGAAAAGCAGTTCGCACTATCGCTCGATCCCGAGACCGCCCGCTCCATGCACGATGAGACCCTGCCTGACGAGCACTACAAAGAAGCCGCGTTCTGCTCGATGTGCGGCCCGAAATTCTGCTCGATGAACTATTCGACGAAAGTTGATGAGTACAACAAGCAGACCCATGGACTGGAAAAGAAAGATTATTCGGAGCTGGTGGAGAAGCTGGTCACGCTGAAATAGATGATCCAGTACGAAGTCTCTGTCTCCGCTTCTTACTGGACGGTCAGAGTCACTGTAGTTGTCCTCTGGACGCTTCCCGAAGAGGCCCGCAAGGTCAGCGTGTAACTTCCGGGTGATGTCCCCGTCCCGCCACCCGGTGAGGACCCGGATGATCCTCCTCCACATGAAACCAGTGGCAACAGGAGAACGAGTGTACCGAGTCGTGTGAGTATCCGTCCGCGATTCGATCCCAATGAGGTCAAGATTATCGCTCCGCCGACAAATGGCAACCAAAGAAACACAGCCCAGCGCCTGGGTGTGTTGCCGGAACTCGGTGCGATGCCTGAACGCAGTTGGGAGGAGTTGCCGGTAGTCGTCACGGTTGCCTTAGCGGACCCCTGTGACGAACCGATACTCAACACGGACGGCGCAACACTACAGACCGCCCCACGAGGCGCGCCCGTGCAATCCAGTGAGATGGAGCTGGTATACGACGCCCCCACCGGGGCGATTGTGATGTCGTAGGTCGCATCTCCGCCGGCGCTCACAGTGGCGCTAGCTGGGGCCGCAGCAATTGTGAAATCAGTTGCGGAAATCGAAACTTTAGCAGTGTTATCGGCCGGGTTCGCATCGCTTTCAGTCTCCGACGCCGTAATCCCCACACTGGCAGCACCAGCTGCGGTTGGAATGATTGTCAGTCCAATCACGACTCGGCCGGCGGGATCAATCGAACCCAAATTGCACTTTGGCGGCTTGATGCTGCAAGAGCCCTGACTCGGAGAAACGGCGCCTAAGGTCACCGGCCCCGAGAGAGAAAACGTCAAGGCGGTGGACGTGGCCGTGACAGTACCATTGTTGTCCAAATACATGCTCGCCTGAATGGGATTGCCCGCTTCGGGTGAGCCGCCATCGAGACCTCCGGTAAGCGTCAGATCGGGAGCGAGGGGAAGGACTTTAAGAGTGGCCAAGGCATCGGCTTGAATCGCTCCGTCGCTGGCGCGCACGTTGAAGTTGTAAGTGCCAGGCGGGATGTCGGAATCGGTATTTACGATCAACGAAGTCCTGCCACTGCCATCTGCCGGGAAAGAGACGCGGTCGGGGCTGAAACTGCAATGGGCCTGCGCAGGGAGTCCCACGCAGGAGAAGGTGACAGTCGTCGTATAACCTCCGATGCTTGCCACCAACGGGCCATAGTCCCAACTGCTCTGCCCAGGAGTGACTCCTTGATTTGGCAGCGCCAACCCGACCTGAAAGCCGACGCCGCCGCCGTCAACCCACTCCGCCCCGTACGTCGTGCCGGAGAATGTGCCGGAATCCGCAGTGATGGAGAAGACATGATGCGAGTCGAAGCCCGGTTCAAATTCGAAATTTACGATTTGACTGATGCTGCCGGGCGCGATGGTCGCGGTATTGGGTAAATTGATTTTCGGATCGCTTGCGGAAAGTGAAAAGGTCGTGCTACTTGCCGATGGAACATCCAGTGATAACTGCAGTTGGCCGATGCCTACCACCGGCTGCGCCAACAGGCCGATCTGGAACGGCGCCGCCGGCGCCGCCGGTATCGAATGGAATGACGAACTGAACTTGTCGAGTTCTACGAGATCCGAACTTCCGTCACCATTCAGGTCAAGGGAGAATTGGGGCATGTCGCCATTCAGGAAGCGGTAGGTGTCATAAGTAGGTACAAAGGATCCATCCCCACTGCCCAGAAGAAACTGCACGTAGGGTTGAAAAGGATATGAGCCGGTTACCCGCTGGAAGATGGCAATATCAGTGTTTCCGTCGCCATTGAAATCCCCCAAAGTGCAAAAACCGCCTCCCGCATTGCCCGTTCCCCGCCAGGTTGGAAACACGAAAGAGCTGGTATAGGGCTGGTACGTGTGTGCGGGCACGAAACTACCGTCGCCCTTTCCCAGGTAGATCGAGATGACAGGAGATTGGTCGGGAGATGGGAAGTTACTTTGGGGGTCGCGGCAGAGAACGAGATCGGGCGTGCCGTCGTGGTTCACATCCGCCAAGGTGAACGGATCCGAGTTGCTCAGGATCTCGCTTCCTGGGAGAAACGTTCCGTCTCCATTCCCCAGGAACTCGTAAACGTCATTCATGGTGTACGGCACCTGGTCCACATAAAGGCGGGTGATCACGTCCAACTTGCCGTCCCGGTTGAAATCGCCAGCATAGACTGAGATGGCCCAGCGATCGGCACTCCCGCCGAAGGTAACCGGGGGCCGCTGCGTGAAGGTTCCATCCCCGTTTCCGAGAAACACATTAAGGCTTTGCCGATTCGTATTGTCGCCGCTCCCCATGGTTACAAAGTCGAGCTTGCCATCGCTATTGAAATCACCCACAGCGATGAGCCCGTTGCCAGAGGGCGGCGTAATGATAGAGGGCGAGCCGAAGGTTCCGTCGCCGAGGTTGGGTGCGAAAGCAACGAAAGGCGCCGGGGTAGTGATGAAATTCCCGTACCCGACGGCCAGGAAGTCAGGGTGTCCGGTATTGCGAAAGTCCGCCAAGACAAAGTCCTCAGCCTGATTCAGGCTGTCAGGAAAAGCATCGAACCGGCGAAGGGGAGAAAATTTACCCCCGCCTAAGCCCAACTGCACAGCAATCTGATAATTACCCGGACTGGTCGCAGGTAACTCCACCAGCACGAGATCCTGTTTTCCGTCTCCATTCAGATCGGCTAACCGCACGCCAGACATTGGTGAATTTACGACCCCGAAGTTGTAGCCGACGCCATAGCCCTCGGGTGGACCGAAGCCGCCGCGGCCGTCGTTGAGGAAGAGGCTGGCGGAGTCACTGTCTTGGTTCGCGGTGATTACGTCTGGAGATCCGTCATTGTTGAGATCTGCGAAGGCAAGGCCGACAAGGGACACATCCCCGGCATACACCGAAGGTTGCGCGAAGTTACCATGACCGTCGCCCTGAAGCACAGATAACAGATTACCGGCCACGTCCCCGTACGTGTAGTTGAACGTTAGAATGCTCCCGCTGACGATTTCAAGGTGACCGTCGCCGTCGAGATCACGCAGTGCGAGCGAAATTCCGACATCCCCGAGAAGGAAGTAGGTTGGGGGACCGAAAGTTCCGTCGCAGTTCCCGTGATACGTCAGGGCGTGGGCTAAGGCGTCGGTCACGACGGCATCGACGCAACCATCCTCATCGAGGTCGCCCAGTTCTGTGGTCAGGTTTTCCACGATGAAATCTGAGGCAATCTCCTGTCCTTGAACAAAACTCCCGTCGCCCCGGCCGACAAAAGCCAGAACCGCACCCGTACCGGCGCCACGCACCTTAGCGGTTGCGTCAAGAACGCCGTCACCATTGAGATCTGCTACTGAGACCCATTCCGCGATCACATTGCTTACGTTCACAGTGGAAATGACGGGGGCGCCAAAGCGTCCATTACCCAAACCTGGGAGAACGATCAACGCATCAGCTCCTGCACTGGACACGCCGGCCAGAAGGTCGGTCCTCCCATCTCCGTTGAAGTCACCGGTCTTGAGGAATACAGGCAGGTCTGGGAGGAAGTACCGCTGCTCCGGTGCGAATGTACCGTCCCCGTTTCCCAGGAAGACAGCTATGCTGCCGCTGTCCGCCTCGGCTACAACAATGTCGAGTTTTCCGTCACCGCGAAGGTCGGCAGTAACCACAGAAATTGGAGAGAAACCTGCGGTGGGCTGGATTGTCGGCAGCTGCCAAGTTCCGTCTCCACGCCCCAGAAATATCCAAAGGCTGTCGTCGCCAGCGTTACAAACTACCCAATCGGCATTGCCATCACCGTTGAAATCACCACTGGCTACGCTCACCGGAAGATAACCAGCCGGCAACGAAGGCCGTAACTGAAGCCCGGGCAGAGCCGCGACCCCTGCTGCCACCGATTGGATAGCTTCAGCGCCTGGAGGCTTTTGCGGCTGAACGATTACCGAGTTCGCATGCTTGCGCTGGAATCGCGCAAGATAAGTGAACCCTTGCTGTTTCGCATAGTTCCAACCCAAAAAACGAGTCGCTGGCAGACTGCTGGGCGTCTGTTTCGGGATCTGCAGTTCGGCTTGTTGAACCGAACCTGAGATTGGCGCGAGAAAGGTCCGATGCGAATCCTGAGCGCGGAGAGGTACCAGGAAGGGACCGCTAAAGCTCAACAGAGCGAGAATGCCAGAGCCCAGCCAATGTAAGCTGCGCTCAGCAGAGGCGCTCTCTGCAGATAGGGGGGTGGCAACCACGCGACGCAACATTGGAATGCACCCTCTACCACCTTCCCCTCAAAAGGTGGGACGTGTGATTTTATGGCGGGCCCTGCGTGCCGTCAACAATATCGACTCAATATTTCAGCTACTTCCCTTTTCGGAACGGCAGGCGATATAAGTGATGCTACTGCCGCTTATCCCCGGAAGTCCGCTACCCCGTCCCACACCAACTGCACCGCGATCGCCAAGATCAGGAATCCGAAGACGCGGTTGATTGCGCCCACCGCGCCGGGACCCAGGCGGCGTACGAACGGCCCTCCGAGACGCAGAAACAAATAAACCACCAACCCCAGCGCTACGATGCCTATCACCATCCCCAGGTAAGCAACCATGCTGTCGGCGTGAGCGGCGAGACCCATTACTACGCCGATTGAACCGGGGCCGGAGAGCATGGGCATGGCCATTGGGGTGAGCGAGATGTCTTCTTTTGTGCAGGCTTCGTCGCTCTCAGCGGAGGTGATGCGGCTGCTTCCCGTCACCATGCCCCACGCAGTGTTGGCGACGATCAGGCCTCCGGCAATTTTCAGGACGGGAAGCGATATGCCGAAGAAGTTCAGCACGAAGCGGCCGAAGAAAAGAAACACCACCAGGATGGCAATGACGTATAGCCCAGTTCGGAGTGCGGTTCGGCGGCGTTCGGCGGGGCTGAACGAAGTTGTCAGCGAGAAGAACAGAGGCACGCCGCCGAACGGGTTCACGATCGGAAACAGCGCGAGGAAGGTGGCGACGCCCGCCGAGGGGAGCGTCATCAGGATGTCGTGGACGGCGTCGCCTTTCATAGAATTAGCGATAGCTCTCCAGCACTTTGGCGGCGCGATTCAGCGCCGCGGCTAACACTTCCATCTGCTGCCGGGTGCGATTCAGGTCATGCTTGTCGATGGCCTCATTCACTCCGGGAATCACGACGGCAGCGTAGCCAGTGTATTGTCCGGGAGCGTAGATGGCGTGCCGATACCAGGGCCGGTTCGGCAAACCGTCGGGGGTGAGCAGGGCGGTCTCTGCCGCGCGTAGAGCCTGGTTCAGTTTTGTGGGGTCGCTGGGCGGTTTCTGTTGCCGGGTCAGGATCTTCTCCCCTGCCTGCTCGAAATGGCGGGCAGCATCGGCAAGCGGCAGGAAGTTGGGAGCGCTGGCGCCGAACTCGGCATTCGCCTTCTTCCCAGCGGCATCGATATAGGCGGCAACTTCTTTGCCGTACTCGTCATAGTCGTACGGCAGCACATCCGCATCGGCCATGCGGAGGATTTCCAGCCCAAAAACTCGAGCCATCTCCTGTTCGTAGACGAAGTCCGGATCGGCGAACTTCTTGAACCAGGCGAAATTGTCGAATACGGAGTGATACACACCGTAGGATCCGGTGGAGCTCACGTCCGTAGCGGGCACACCTACGTGCTGCAGAAAAACCGTGTAATCCGATCCACTGCCGAGGTCTCCGACAGGAACGTCGGGCTTGGCTTGGGCGGCGGGAGTGCGCCGGCTGTCACCGATGGCGTCAGTCGGCTCCTGACGGACTTCGGAGCCCGGTTGTCCGGCTTTCCTCCAGGCGTCATAAAGCATGCCACCCTTCGGACTGGGCACGGCCCTGCTGACGTCCCGCAGGAATTGCTTCAGACTGGGCACCGAAGAAGCAACAAACTTGGGGCCCGAAACCGCGACGTCCATGTTGAAGTAAGCGGGCGCCTGCTGCAGCTCGGGAGTGTGCTGCTCGCCCCATTCGGTAGAGCCGATCAGGCCTTCTTCTTCTCCGTCCCAACTGCCGAAAACGATCGTGCGCTTCGGCTTCCAGCCGGACTTTAACAGCTGGCCGACGCCGTGCACAGTTTCCAGCATGGCGGCGGTTCCGCTATTCGGATCGACCGCGCCATAGACCCAGGCGTCGCGATGATTGCCGGCGACAACCCACTGGTCCGGTAGCTCGCTGCCATGCACTTTGCCGATCACATCCCACATAGTGCGGAATTGGTAATCCTGCTTGAGGTGCAGCCTCACCTTCACCGGCCCAGGCCCGACGTGGTAGGTGAAGGGCAGGGCTCCCTGCCAATCGCGCGGCGAATCGGGGCCGCCGAGGTGCTCGAGGATGGGCCAGGCATCGGCATAGGAAATGGGCGTGGTTGGAATCTTCGGCAGTTGGGCGGACTGTTCCGGAGGAGTGCGCTGGGAATCTGGCAAAGAGGGTACGGAGGCGATCCCGGGCGTGGTCGGATCGCCGGGAAACTGGAACATGTAACCGATGGAGCCGCGCTGGACGCCGGTATCCGGACGCCACGGGCCCTGGGGATATTTGTCGCCGCGGCGCCAGCCGTCGTCGGCCGGATCAGAGTAGATGATTACCCCGGCGGCGCCGTGCTCTTGCGCAACAAAAGCCTTCACGCCGCGAAAGTTCTCTCCATAACGCACCAACACGATCTTGCCGCGAACATCCACCTTCAATTGCTCGAGTTTCTGGAAATCCTGCGGCGAGCCATAATTGGCGTAGACAATTTCGCTCTCCACGTCGCCCGACGGCGACATGCCGTTGTAAGGAGTGATCACCCGGGGATCGTTCTGGAAGGGATCGCTGCTCACCTGCTCGCGCGTCGGACCGTGCATGGTGACGCCTTCCGGCGCGGTCACATCGACGCTGATCTCCGCGGGATAATTCATCCACACGCGGTACTCCACGATTTCGGTGTCCAGGCCCGCTTCCCGAAACTTGCCGGCAACGTAATCGGCGGTCGCCTTGTCTTCGATGGAACCGGCAATGTGCGGGGCTTGGGTGAGGATCCGCAGATGCTCCTCCGCCAGTTTTGGATCCGGAACAGCGAGAAAACGAGCTTCCAGTGCGGTTTCCGGGTCGGGGTTGCGAAAGCCGAAGATCGCCGTCGGCACGGGGAGTTCGGCGGCAGAAGTACCGCCCATGGGAACAAGCGGAAAGATGAAAAGAGCGAGTATGGCGCCGAGCAATCCGCCGGAAAGAATTCGCATGAGGCTCCTGAAGAAACGCCGGAGATATCGCCTCGCCGGCGCGAGAAATCAAGTACGGATTCGCGCAACGACTTCCCGCCGTTGCGCCGAAAAACGACGATTGTACTCTTTTAAGCGCCGGTTACGCCCTGCGGTAGACTGGAAAATATGCCGGCCACCGATCCTACCAAGCGATTCTCTACGCGAGTCGAAAACTACGTGCGTTACCGGCCGGGTTATCCGCCTGAGGTGCTGGATCTGCTCCGGCGCGAGTGTTCGCTGACGCCGGAATCTATTATCGCCGATATCGGCTCCGGCACCGGCGCCTTGAGCCGCATGTTTCTGGAGAATGGCAATCGGGTTTTCGCCGTCGAACCGAATGCCAAGATGCGGCAGAGTGCGGAACAATTACTGACCGGCTACCGGAGGCTGGTTTCGGTGGACGGTACTGCCGAGGCCACCACTCTGCCGGATCGTAGCGTGGATTTGGTGACCGCCGCCCAGGCGGCGCACTGGTTCGATGCCAAGCGGGCGCGGCAAGAGTTTATCCGCATTCTGAAGCCAGAGGGTTGGACGGCGCTGATCTGGAACGAGCGCCGCCTCGATGCCACGCCCTTGCTTCGCGCCTACGAACAGCTGCTCATCGACTATGGCACCGACTATAAGGAAGTCCGCCACGAGCGGACGACTGCAGCCATCGACGGATTCTTTTCGCCCTCGCCCTTCCAGAAAAGAGTGTTCGAGATGCGGCAGGAATTCGAATATGAAGGGCTGGAAGGGCGGTTGCTGTCGTCGTCTTACACGCCGCAGGCAGGGCAGGCGAACTACCAGCCCATGCTGCGGGAACTGCGCCGCATCTTTGATGAATACCAGGTGGATGGGCAGGTCGCTTTGGAATACGACACGCGGGTGTTCTATGCAAGGTTGATTTGAGCCTTGCCCCGTCGAACGGACCCATAGAACACCGAGCTGCGCCGAAACACGCTTTTCAGGAGGAAACTTTGCCGGAACAGAAGGGCTTCCATATGACTTCCGACGAGTTCCGCCGCCACGGGCACGAGGTGGTGGATTGGATCGCGGATTACTACTCCCGCATCGAATCCTTTCCCGTCGTGTCACGCGCGCATCCGGGAGAGATTCGGGCAGCATTGCCCTCTCACCCCCCGGCCAAGGGAGAGACCTTTGAGGCGATCCTGCGGGACATCGATCCGATCATTTTGCCCGGGATCACCCATTGGCAATCTCCGAATTTCTTTGCGTATTTTCCCTGCAATGCTTCGGGGCCGGCGATTCTGGGCGACCTGCTTTCTTCGGGGTTGGGCGTGCAGGGCATGTTGTGGGCTACCAGTCCTGCCTGCACGGAACTTGAAAGCCACGTGCTCGATTGGCTGGTGCCGATGCTGGGGTTGCCGGAGAAATTCCTGTCCAGCAACACCGGCGGAGGAGTGATTCAGGACACGGCGTCGAGCGCATCGCTGTGCGCGGTGCTGGCGGCACGGGAGCGAGCCACGAATTTCGCCAGCAATCGGCACGGGGCTACGGGAAAACTGATTGCTTATACCTCATCGCAAGCTCATTCTTCGATTGAAAAGGATGTCCAGGTTGCAGGTCTGGGGCGGGAAAATCTTCGCCTGATTGAGGTAGATCAGAACTTCGCCATGCGCGCTGACGTGCTTGCGCGGCAGATCGCGGACGATCGGCGCGCGGGACTCACTCCCTGCTTCGTCAGTGCGACCGTTGGAACCACTTCCTCAAATGCAATCGATGCGGTGCCGGAGATCGGGCGCATATGTCGGGAGAACAACCTTTGGCTGCATGTGGACGCCGCCATGTCGGGCACGGCGGCGCTTTGCCCTGAGTATCGCTACATTCACCAGGGGCTGGAGTTCGCTGACAGCTACTGCTTCAATCCGCATAAGTGGATGTTCACCAACTTCGACTGTGACTGCTTTTACGTGGCCGACCGCAAAGCGCTGATTCAGACTTTAAGCGTGCTGCCGGAATATCTGCGGAACAAAGCTACGGAGTCTGGAGCGGTAATCGATTACCGCGACTGGCAGATTCCCCTGGGCCGCCGTTTCCGTTCGTTGAAGTTGTGGTTCGTGATCCGTCACTATGGAATTGAGGGACTGCAGTTTCACGTAAGGCGTCATATCGAACTAGCCCAGCAGTTCGCGGATTGGGTTAGGCGAGATGATGACTTCGAGTTGGCAGCACCGGCGCCCTTGAATCTGATCTGCTTCCGGCACAAAGCAGGCGATGCACTCAACCAGCAGCTTATGGACCGCCTCAATCGTTCCGGCGATCTGTACCTCACGCACACGCGCCTGAACGACAAGCTGACGCTTCGTCTCTGTGTGGGCCAAACCAACACCGAGGCGCGGCACGTGGAACACGCCTGGCGGCGCATTCAGGAAGAAGCCAAGAAACTCGTGTAGGCCCTGACGATGTGGATTGCCCTAGAAGGAATGCCTCAGAAAGAATGCCTTCGACGACAGTTCTAGGTTGGTGGGATCGAAGAACAATCCGTCCCCGGTTCCCGTGGTCCGTTCTCAGAGAGTATTTTGGGAGGTCAGTCAGCGGGCATCACGGCCGGGCGTGGGACGGGCAACCCTGCGACCCGAGACGCAGTAACTTCTTCGGCGGGCGCCAGCCACTTGCGAATCTCCGGAAGCACCTCTCGCGTGGCCATCTCGCCAACCTGTATCAGTTCGCGGTGACGTTCGAAGTCGTCATATTTGAAGCCGTTGACGTCCGGCGTCACCACAACGTCGGCGGCGGATTGCCACAAACAGGCGGTACGCTCCTGGGCGATGGCGAAGCACTGACCGATGACGTCGAAGATATGACGCGGGCCCCCGCCATTAGTCCAGCGGCCTTTCAGCTCAACCGCGATCACGCGGTCGGCGCCCATTTCACGGGCGGGAACCGAGGGCACAGCGTAAGCGAGCATCCCGTCTACCAGCATCCGGCCTCGCATTTCGACCGGCAGAAACATTCCCGGATAGGCGCAACTGGCGCGAATGGCCTCGACCAGGGGGCCAGAGTGAAATACCACGCCCTCGCCGGTGTGGAAATCGGTTGCGGTCACTCCCAGGGGAATGCGGAGTTCCTCAAAGGTCTTCACTTTCAGCAGGCTGTTGAGAAAGCCGATCATGCGCTGGTTGCTGGCGAAGCCGAGGCGGGAGAGCGTCCAGCGGGCGAAATGTTTTAAACGCACGCGAGTGGCAACCTGTTCCAGTTCGGCGATGGAGATGCCCCCGCAATAGGCTGCGCCAATCAGCGCGCCCACACTGGTGCCGGCCACAAAACGGATGGGAATATTCTCTTCTTCGAGGACTTTCAAGACGCCGATATGCGAAATGCCGCGGGCAAAGCCTCCGCCGAGCGCCAGACCAATGCGGGGCGCGGGCCGGAGAACTTCCTTTTCCGGCGCCATCCTGGAAAGCTCGCGCCCAAACGCCTGTACCGAGCGGACAATCTTCCCCAGAGTCTTCACAGCCACCCCACGTGCCCCAGACTTGAACTATCTACTGCAAATAAGATGCCACCGGATGGCCAGATGTTTTCGTACCTCCGGCGTGGCGGCAAGTTACCCCTGAGAGGTTACTCGACGGATCACGGTAACCGGTGACTAACCGCTGTGATCCTGATAACTTGGCGGCATGGTACGGGAAATCTCGGCGGGCGGCGTGGTGGTGCAAAGGGTCTCAGGTAACTGGCAGATCGCGGCCATTGAGCCACAGAGGGAGCCATCCGGCTCCATCCAGGGTGGGAAGAAAAAGTCACAAAAAGTGCTACTGGCGTTGCCCAAAGGGTTAGTGGATCCGGGGGAGATGCCGGAAGAGACCGCGGTTCGCGAAGTGCGCGAAGAGACGGGACTCACCGCAGTGCCGATCACAAAATTGGCCGACACCAAGTATGTCTACGTGCGGACATGGGGCGACCAGGAGCGAGTGTTCAAAATTGTCAGCTTTTATCTGCTCCGCTACGGATCAGGCCGTATCGACGATGTCACCCCGGAGATGCGAGTTGAAGTGAAACGCGCACTATGGCTCGGGCTGGAGGAGGCAACGACCAGGCTTGCATACAGCAATGAGCGCAACGTGGTGAAGCGCGCCCTGGAGTACCTGAATTTGCATCCCGAAATTGCGGCGTGAGCGCGGCCCGGAAGTCACAGCATAGTGTGATCGGTGCACTTGCGCATGGGCCATCGGGTGTGCGCCGGATAGTTTGCGTAAGCTATTGAATCGAAATGATTTTGCTTGACATCCCCTGGCCGGATTCGTAACATGGAATCAACTTAATAGGGCGCATGCCGTTGCCATCCTCACCCCACATCTAATACGGCATGCGCCTGCTGTGTTTTGGGCGCTTTTCTGCAGCTTCCCGCATAATGAATGGGTGCGTACTTGCCTGCTGCTGTTGGCGTCGTTGATCGCATGGTCGCCCCTGAGTTTCGCCAGGAACCAGGCTTCGACGACGCTCGATCCGGATTACATTTCAGCCTTGGCCACCGCCAACCGGTTTCTCTATGCCTGGCAGAATCAGGATCAGGAAGCCGGCCTGATCCTGCTGACTCAAGTCGCGAAGCGGGACACGACGGAAGATCGAGTGGACGCGTTCTTCGTTCCCGGCCCGGGTACGCAACGATCCTATGAGATCACGCGCGGCCGGCGACTGAGGACGGGACGCTATTCCTTCCCCGTTACCCTCCTGGAACATGGCCCAAATCGGAAGGGACATCCCAAGCGATATTCGCAGATCGTCGTGATCCGCACTGGCAAAGATGACTGGGCCATAGATAAACTGCCGTAGATATGAAACCCATCCATAAGGTTGCTATCCTGGGCGCAGGCACCATGGGCGCGCGCATTGCTGCGCATTTCGCCAATGCCGGATTGCCGAGTTATCTGCTGGATATCGTTCCGCCGGACGCGGACGCTCCAGCACGCAACAAGATTGCCGAAGCCGGCCTGGAAATGGCGAAAAAGTCCAAGCCCGCCGCCTTCATGGAACCATCGCTCGCGCGGCTGGTCACACCGGGCAATTTCGAGGATGACCTGCAACGCCTCGCCGATGTGGATTGGATTATCGAGGCGGTGGTCGAGAATCTAGAGATCAAGCGCGGGTTGCTGAAGAAGGTTGAGGCGGTGCGCAAACCCGGCACGATTGTCACGACCAACACCAGCGGGCTGCCGGTTGCCAAGATTGCCGAGGGTTTTTCGGAGGACTTCCGCCGCGCCTGGTTTGGCACTCATTTTTTTAATCCGCCGCGCTACATGCGGTTGCTGGAGATCATTCCCACACCAGAGGCCGATCGTGCCCTGATCGATGCCGTGGCGCATTTCGCCGATGTGCATCTTGGCAAAGGCATCGTCATGGCGAAAGACACGCCCAACTTCATCGGGAACCGCATCGGCACGTTTTCCGTGCTCAACGTGATGCGCCTGATGCAGGAGATGGACCTGACCGTCGAAGACGTCGACGCGCTAACCGGGCAGGCGGTGGGCTGGCCGAAGTCGGCGACGTTCCGGACCATCGATCTGGTCGGACTCGACATTCTGGGCCATGTGGTCGGCAACATGACGGCGAATGTGCATGACGAGCGCAGCGACCTCAAGCTGCCCGACTTCTTCCGCCGGATGCTCGAACACAAGTGGCTGGGCGACAAGACCAAGGGCGGTTTCTACAAGAAGGTCAAGGGTGGCCACGGCAAGGAAGACGAGCGCATGGCCATGGACTGGAAGACGCTCGAATATCATCCGCGGCACAAGGCAAAGTTTCCGGCGCTCGAGATGGCAAAGAATGTGGAAGAGACGGCAGCGCGGATCCGCATGTTGCTAGGTGTGGATGGCGCTCCCCAGAAGGGCGATCGCGCGGGACAGTTCCTGTGGACGGCGTTGACCGATCTCTGGACCTACTCGGCCAACCGAATTCCGGAAATTTCTGACTCCGTGGTCGAGATCGATCGCGCCATGAAGCTGGGCTTCAACTGGGAGCTGGGCCCGTTCGAGTTGTGGGACGCCGCCGGCGTTGAGGCCACGGTTGCGCGCATGAAAAAAGAGGGCCGGCCGGTTGCCGCCAATGTCGAGAAATTGCTCAAGGAAGGCCGGAAGTCCTGGTATCTCGATGATCCCCATACCCCGTCGGGACGCATGTACTTAGATGTCGACCATGAAAACTGGAAACCGGTGCAGGTGCCATCGGGTGTGTGGTCGGTTGGGGTCGCGAAGAAATCAAATGGCGTGGTCAAGAAGAACTCCGGCGCATCGCTGGTAGACCTGGGCGACGGCGTGGGCTGCATCGAATTCCATTCCAAAATGAACGCCATCGGGGCGGACATCGTGTCGCTGGTCACGCAGACGCTGAAGCGTGGCGGCCCGGGTGATACTTTCGACGCCTTCGTTATCACCAATGACGCGCAGAATTTCTCCGTCGGCGCCAACGTGATGTTGCTGCTGATGTCGGTGCAGGAAGAGGAGTGGGACGAGATCGATCTGGCTATCCGGCAATTCCAGGGGATGACGCAAGCCATCAAGTTCTCGCCCAAGCCGGTGGTGGCGGCGCCGTTCGGTCTGTCTCTTGGTGGCGGTTGCGAAATCCCGCTGCATGCGGCAGCGCGACAGCCGCATGCCGAACTCTACATGGGGTTGGTGGAAGTGGGGGTTGGCTTGCTGCCCGGCGGCGGTGGCTGCAAGGAGATGGTGCTGCGGGCGGTGGACAGCGCGGCCTCGATCCGGGCCGGCGGCCGTGGCGAATCGGTTGAAATGATCGAAGCCATGAAGAGAGTCTTCGAGACCATCGCAACCGGCAAAGTTGCAACCTCGGCGCACGAGGCCCGCGGACTGGGCTTCCTGTCCAACTCCGATGGGATCACCATGAACCGCGAGCGGGTGCTGGCCGACGCCAAGGCGCACGCTCTCGAACTGGTGCACGAGGGATACGAACCTCCCCAGCCTCGCAGCGACATTCCGGCGCCGGGAGAAAATATTCTGGCGATGCTCAAGATGGGCGTGCACCTGATGCGCCAGGGCGAGTACATCACGGATTACGAAGTAAAGCTCGGCGGCAAGATCGCCGAGGTGCTATGCGGAGGCATCGTCACCCCTGGAACTCCGATCAGCGAGCAATATTTACTGGATCTGGAGCGCGAGGCCTTCAAGTCGCTGTGCGGGGAAAAGAAGACGCAGGAGCGCATTCAGTACACGTTGAAGACGGGTAAGACGCTGCGAAATTGATGATAGGTCATTTTGATGTGGCGAGCGTATCTGGAGAGAGGCTTCTCGATAGTTGGAAATGGCTGTGTTCCAGCGATTTTAACCTTGTGGCCGAAAGGGTAGCGTTTTTCGAGAAGGTCAGCTAACTGTGACTGCGCCAAACTCTTGCGAGCTTCGCTCGATGGAGAGCCGAGGGCGGCTGTCCCGACGTGATGCGGTTAGGCGCCTTCGCCCTTTGCTTCGGGCACCGAGGCGGGCACGGCGCGATGATTCGCCCAGTCTCGCAGGGCTTGGATTTCCTCGGCGCGGGTGGTGGAGAGCGGGACGGTGGCCTTCAAGGCCTCCAGCAGGGTTTGGGTAGTGAGCGGCTGCTTACCGGAATACGCGGCGTAGAGGGCGGTCTGGACGGCGGCGTCGATCTCGGCTCCGGAATAGCCTTTTGCGGCGCTCGCGACGCGGTCCAGATCGAAGTCGGCCAGATCGCGCTTCCTGCGCGCCAACTGAATCCCGAAGATTTGCTTGCGCTCGGACTGATTCGGCAAGTCCACAAAGAACAGTTCATCGAAGCGGCCTTTGCGAATCAACTCGGGCGGCAGAGCACTGACGTTGTTGCAGGTTGCCGCCACGAACACCGGGGCTTTGCGGTCCTGCATCCAGGAAAGAAATGCGGCGAGCAGGCGCGAGGAAACGCCCGCGTCGGCCGAGGCTGAATCGGGCCCGCTGCCGGCGAAGACCTTCTCCAGTTCGTCGATCCACAACACACAGGGCGCCAGCCCTTCCGCCACTTGAAAGACTTTCTGGATTCGCTTTTCGGTCTCACCAATGTACTTGTCGAAGACGGCAGCCGTATCGAACTTCACCAACGGCAGCTTCCATTCTCCAGCGATGGCGCGGGCGCACATGCTCTTGCCGCAGCCTTGCACTCCGAGAATGATGACGCCACGGGGCGGTTCCAGGCCGAAGGCGCGAGCTTGATCCTCCCAGGCGCCGCGGCGCATGGCAAGCCACTTCTTGAGATTGTCGAGGCCGCCGACGCTGGCCATGTTCTCGGAAGCGTCCACGAAGTCGAGCATTCCGGAATGCCGCAAGAGTTCCTTCTTTGCAGCGAGCACATCGGTCACTGTTTCGGGGCTTAGTGCGTAACGCGTCACCAGCGCTTGCGAGATGGCTCGCTCGGCTTCTTCTTCGGTGAGGCCGCGCAGGTTGGCGGCCATGGCGTCGACACCGGCGGCGTCTAGTGCCAGCTTCAACGTGTAGGACTTAGCCATCCGCTTGAAGATTTGTTCGATGATTTCCCGCAGCCGTGGTTGGTCGGGAAGCGGCAGATCGAGATATTCGATCAGGCTGGCGAGCTCCGGGGGAATCGTAATGCTGGGCGCGGTGAGGATGAGCGTACGCCGGTTCGTGGCGAACTTCTGGCCCACGTCGCGCAGGCGGCGTACCACCACCGGATCATCCATGTGGCGGTGAAAATCCTTGAGGATGAAGACAGCTTCAAGCGTCATGCTCTCCATGTTGGCGAGGGCCTGCACCGGTTCGCGGGTGTTGTAGATGGCAGCTTTGCCCGCGGCGCCCGGGTCGGCGGTACCCATGGACGAGAGCACTGCGTTTGCTAACCGCTCCGCTTCGGTGCCTCCGGAAGGGTTAGTGGTCACTCGTGTTTCGGAGCGGGTAAGACCATCTTTACTGTTCCAAGTTGTGACCTTGTCGACCCGTGCCTGAGCGACTCCGGCAGCGGCTGCCGGGGCATTGCTGCCCGAGCGCACCAGGCCGTCGGCAATGCTCCATTCGAAGACTGCCAGGCTCAGCTCCGCGCAAGCTGCGCGCACCAAGGTGACAGCGCGCACCTCCTCCACGGTCTCCATGACGACGATGGGAGTAGACGAATTGATGAGGATCTTCAGGCGCTCGAGTGGTTCAGGCATGTGTTTGACCGATTGGGACTTACTCCCGTACAATAATGCATTCGGAACCCGCCCGAACAACTCTCAAGAGATAACGAAGGTAACGGACCAGAATGGCAAATCACTTTTCGGCGCTGAAGCGCGCCCGTCAAACCGAGAAACGCACCGCCCGCAATCGGGCCAACCGCTCGCGCCTGCGCACCGCGTTGCGCGACCTCCGCGAATCGCTCGACAAGGGCGACCGCCAGAACGCTGAGCAGACCTATCGGCAGACGGCTTCCGCGCTGGACAAGGCGATCCAGAAGGGCGTTCTGCACGAAAACACCGCCTCGCGGTACAAGTCTCGCCTGGCTGCGCGTGTCAAGGCACTAGCGGCGAAGTAGATCTCAGACAGCTTTCAGCCGTCCGCTTTCGGCTCTTGGTTAGAGCAGAACGCCAAACGTCTCCCGCAGCGTTGCCTGCCATTCTTCTTCCGAGTGTAGGAGACGCTCTTGCTTCTTTCCATTCTGGGTGACAATCAACTTCATGTCTGCCAAGGTGATTCGCCCGTCGGGGGTAGCGAGAGTACACAGGCGTTTGCGGGTGAAAGGCGACTCAGGTGAAGTCTGATGGTAGTGGCACATCGGGGCGAAGTCTGCAAGACGCCTCGGCTGCAGGGTAAACCGGTACTGCTTTTTCCAGAAGCCGTCCAGTTCGGTGCGTTCCAATTCCAGCGATTCATCGGAGGGAACGATGCGGTAGTGGCGGCCGTCCTGCGCCTGCTCGACTCCTGCTTGCAACCGGAGCGGTTCCAGGAAACAATCTCCGAAGCCGACGTCGGCAAGCCAGGGTTCGTCCAAATCCACGCGCAATGTCAGATGGTCGAATTCGGGGCTGGCGCTACCGTCGTCGCGAGGCACACGGGCGGAGAGCAGGGTGACCTGGAAGCCCAGCTCACGCAGCAGGGCGGCGAAAGCGCCGTTTATCTCGTAGCAGAATCCGCCGCGGCGGCGCTCCACGATTTTTCGCAGGAAGGCTTCTTCCGCAACCAGGATGGGGCGTTTCAGCGGGATATCAAGATTTTCAAACGGAACCGCCAGCATATGGGCGCGATGGATGGCACGCAGAGTTTCGGAATTCGCAGTGATGGGTCCGGTATAGCGGATCCGATCGAGGTAGGCCGGGAGATGGGCGCGGCTGGCCATTATCGCTGGGAGGTACCGAGTTCTGCGATCCAGCAGGACCTAATCTGCGAGTTCCTGCTCTTTTGAAATGCTCAGTTCCGCGAGCAGGGCATCGCGCTCTTCCATGAGCGCGACCTGATCTTCGCTCTGCAGTTCCTGGACGTCGGCCGCGCTGTCAATCTCGCTCGGGCTGGTGATGCCGAGCAGGACGTTGATTTCCTCGATGCGGCGTTCTTTGTATTGGCGCTCTTCGGGGTTCATGGCACTGTCTCCGGACGAAGTTAAACCGGTAATTCCTCCTGTGACCATCCGGCCGCCTCAAGTTTCGGCTCGGTCGTGAGGTCGAGCACTAATTTCTCGAGCACCATTCGCTTACTGGGCGGATTGGAGCGCAATGCCAGATCGGTCTTGGCCACCAGACGGATGGCTCGGGTTAACTCCCGCTTCGACTTGTAGCGGCGGGCCTGGCGAATGATGTCATCCGCGGCAAAGGGCGGGACGCGAAACCCCTGCCACAGCGCAGCCCACAGCATGCGCTGATCGCGAACGTTGCGCTCCAGGATCACGAGCATCTGGCGGAAGGTTTTCGCCAGCATGTAAAGATGGCCGATCGCCGCCTCATCGCCATCGCCGGTGGTAAGAATCGCGTCCAGCATTTCCAGCGCACGGGTGCGGTCCTTGGCGGAGATCGCGTCGGTCAGCTCATACAGCGAGCGCTGTTTGGCGGCGAGCACCATGGTCTCGACGTCACCCAGGGTAACGCGCTTTTTCTCGCCCACGTACAGGATGAGCTTCTCCAATTCGTTGGAGATCATCATCATGTCGCCGCCGAGCGCGTCCACCAGCTCGCGCGCGGCATCGGCATCGATCTTGATTTCCTGTGCGCTGCAGTACTCGCCGATCCAGCGGACGGCCTCGCCCTCTTCGACCCGCGCCAATTCGACGATGCCGCAGAATGATCCCATGGCTTCGCGAATGCGCTCGTAGCGGTCCTTATCGGTCAAATCCATGCGACGCACGTCGGCGGGGATATTGATGTGATCGGCGATGAAGATCAGCACGGCATCGGGATTGGGATTCTTGCAGTAGTCTTCGATGGCCGCCAATTTTTCTTCGTTCGATCCGCGGCCGAACAGACTCTTCACCCCGCGCACAAAGAAAACCTGGAAAGGCGCCATCAGCGAGGGCGTGCGGGCGCGGTCGAGAACCTCGGCCAGGTCGGTTTCCGCCAGGTCGAAGTCGAAGACGCTGAAGTCGCGCAGGTCGGAAGGCACGAGGTGAGCGAGAATGGCCTCACGGCAGCGCTTGCGGAAGAAGACCTCATCGCCCACGAACACGTACGCCGGACGCAGCTTGCGGGCCTGCACCTCGGAAACGAAGCGATCCGCCTGGGCAAAGGCCCGCATCAGAAACCCTCCAGAATATTGCTGACCAGGGTGCGGGCGAATTCGCGTGACAGGCGGGTTAGTGCCGGCGAATCCTCCTGAAAGAAGCTGGAAAGATCGCTCGACACCTGGTACTGCTCGCGAAAAATGTACTGCGGATTCTGATAGAGCACCTTGCCCTGACGGTCCGTCAGCGCAACCTTCATGCTGACCGTAACCAGCACGCTGGCCGCGCGGCCGGTTTGCGAATCGTAGGTCAACGGTGAGGACGAGGTCGAGATTACGGTGCCGCGTAAGGTGGCGTCGGCGGCATCGGTGGCTTGGTTCGCGATGTGGTAGTGAGTGCGCGTAACAAACTCCTGCACCACTGCGGAAGTCAGAATCTGCTCGATCTTGTAGGTTTGAGTCTGGTTCACGAAGCTGGGGACAGCGATGGTACGAACGTTTTCCGGTAGAGTGACGGCGTGTCCGGCGGTGTGATAGCCGCAGCCGGCGCTGAGCAGAACAGCGCCAGCGGCGAGCACGCTCAGCACGCCCCTCATTGGATCTTGCCCCGGGGACGGCCTGCGGTCATGCTCTCAGCGCACTCCACCGCGGTAGTGGCGGCAATCCGCAGATTGTCGGCAGCCGCCCACAGCCATAGCGCGCTTCCCTGCCCGGCGTCCGGTTTGATCGAAACCAGAATGTCTCCCTGTCCGGCAGCATTCACATTGCTGGGCGCACTGTCTGCCGAATCACTCAAGCTAACGTGCTCCCCGGCCAGCGCAGATGCGAGATCAGTCACGCTGGGCGCCCGCTCCATCTCCAGGTAGATTGAAAAGGCGTGCCCATGAAATACCGGGCCTTGCACCAACATCGCCGAGACGGGCGGTGCGTTTTCTCCGGCAATGGTCCGGTAGTGTTTCAGGATTCGCTGCTCAATGCTCGACAGCGGAGGCAATGAGGCTTCTCCGTAGCGCGATACCAGATTAAACGCCACCTGGGTATCGAAAACCTTCTTGGGCAACTCCTGGAAGGAAAGCAAATTTACGGTTTGCTCGTGAAGCTCGTCCATTCCCTTTTGACCATGTTCCGAAGCAGGCTCGAAGATGGTCGCGATCGCGCGCTTGATCGCACCCAACTTCTGCGCCCGAAGCATCAGCAAAGCCAAAACGGTTGCGGCAGGATGGGCCACGACCGATGGACCCGGCTGCAATTCCGGAGCGTGCACAATTCCCAACTGGCGCTCGATCCAGGGTGAACGCACGGCGGCTTCCGGCTGAGCTTCCAGGGCGTAAGACAGATCCACGATGGCGCTCCCGGCATCGCGAGCAACGATCCAGTTTTTGCGCGTGCATTCCGCGTCGGAAGCGAAGAAGGTGAAGTCGAGATGTTCGAACTGTTCCGCACGCACCCGCTGGATAAAGCTGATCTCATCCCCCAGGGTTTCGAGTTGGCCGAGCGATTCGTCGTCATCCAGCAACTTCACATCGACAGATGGGAAACTGCGATCGCTCAGCACCTCCGCCACCTCCTTTCCTTTCAGCGTGGCTGCGCCCACAATGGCCACACGATACAGGCCAGAGCCGCGGAGGGTCTCCCCACGAGCGGACGGAACCGGTTTGGATGGCGAACTCACGATGGCTGCGACGCCTCCTTATAGGCCGGCGGGGGCGGATTCTTTCGCCGGAAGACCCACTGCAAGCGCCACAGCACGCCCGAGAACATGTAAATCAGGGCGATGCCAAACAACACGTAGCGCGAAAAGTACCAGATCGAAGCGAACAGCAGCCCGAACAGGATGATCAGCCGGAAGGGCTGGCGCGAGCGAAAGTCGATGTCTTTGAAGCTGTAGAAGCGCCAAGTGCTGACCATGAGATAGGCCACTGCCACCACCATGAACAGCCAGGTCACGGCAGTCCACCAAGAGCCGATAGGGTCTCCCAGCGAGAAATGCACGACCGCGGCAATCACTCCCGCGCCCGCCGGAATGGGCATGCCCACAAAGTACTTCTTTCCGGGCCGGCCCGGGTTCGAGGGTTGCGGATTGGTGGTGATATTGAAACGCGCCAGGCGGCTGGTGCCGGCCATCAGGAACAGAAAGCTGGCAATCGCTCCTAGCTGGAGCAGCCTGCCATACAACTCGCCAAGGGTGGCGGCGGGCAATAATCGAAAGCCCCACATCCAGGCGAGCATGGCAGGGGCTACGCCGAAGGTGATCACGTCGGCGAGGGAGTCGAGTTCCCTGCCGAAGTCGCTGCTGGTCTTGGTCAGGCGGGCAATGCGCCCGTCAAGACCATCGAAGAGCACAGCGAATCCAATCGCCTTCGCCGCATTGTCGAAATACCAGGCCTCCCCGGAGATGCCGTGGGTGACTTGCAGAATTGCGTAGTAGCCAAAGGCGATGTTCGCGGTGGTGAACAGCGAGGGGAGAATGTACATCCCCTTGCGCAGGCGGCGTTGGGTCTGGTCATCCCGGCGGCGTCTTGGAATCTCGGGAAGGTCTGGTTCCATCACCGTGCTCCCTGTGTTTGTTCGGCGCCTGCGGCTACCAATTGCGATTCATGGCCAGGAAGGTAGGCCAATACACTGGCGCCGCCCCTGACGCGGTCCCCAACCCTTACCTGTAAATGGGCAGACGGATCCAGCAGAACGTCGACGCGCGAACCGAACTTGATCAGGCCGACGCGCTCGCCGCGAGCGACGCGGTCTCCGGATCGCTTGGTAAATACGATACGGCGCGCCAGCACGCCGGCAATCTGCTTGAAAATCACCGTCTGGCCGTCGCCTTCAACCGTCACGATGTTCTGCTCATTGAAGTCGGCGGAACGGGCATTCATCGCGTTCAGGAATCTTCCCGGCTGGTATTTCACCTCACGGATAGTGCCAGCGATAGGCGAACGGTTCACGTGGACATCGAAGACGCTGAGAAAGATGCTGATTCGCGACAGCTCGCCGTGGTCCGTGTCCACGGCGGTCACTTTGCCGTCACCCGGAGAGACAACCGCACCGGCGCGGTCGGGGACCACCCGGTCAGGATCGCGGAAAAACCACAGAAAGAAGGCAGCCAGCAGAGCAGCGGGAATTCCCCAGGCCGGAGCGGCTAACCAACCTATCAGCAGGGCGGCGCCAAGAAGCGGGATCGCGTAATAGTAGGCGTCTCGAACCATGGGGGACAGGGAGATTATAGAGCAGAGCCGAGGGTGCGCGGCTCAACCTGTTAACTGCTAAATAAAAAAGGCGCTTACTCGCGCCTTGAATCAGGGCAGATAAACCCTGTTTGCGGCCTGAGCCGCGCCAGATTGGACAAGGAACTTAGGCTACACCCTGCTGCTGCAGCTGGGTTCTGAACTCCCGCTCGATGGATTCCATCTGATCTTTGAGGCGGAGCTTCAGCTTCTTCAGCCGGACCTCTTCCAGCTTTTCGTCTTCGGTAAGATAACGTTTTTGGGTGAGTGAATCGAGACGTTGTGCGTACGTGGTGTGCTCCTGCGCCAGACGGCGGAATTCATCATGACTGGCGAGGAGCTGGTCTCTTGAAACTAGCATCCAGCACCCTCCTAACCGGGATCAGAGCTTAACCTACCACACGATTTTGCGGGCTTCAATCCCAATTTTCATAGATTTTAGGGCTGTAGATGTGCAAAGAGTTGCACTGGAACCGGTGCAGTCATGTCAGGGAAAGACGGTAGACGATGGCATCCTCTTCCGGATCGCGGTAGTAGCGAGTCCGGCGGCCACTCTCGACGAACGCCCACTTCTCGTAGAGCGCGCGGGCTGGTTGGTTCGATTCCCGCACTTCCAGGAAGACAGCCTCCGCCCCGTGGTTCCGGGCATGTTCCAGGAATTCACCTAACAGCCGCGCCCCCAGTCCCCGGCGGCGGGCCTGCTCGGTCACAGCAATATTTTCGATCTCCCAGATCGCGGCGGCGGGACGCGCGACCACAAATCCCAAGGCCCGGTTCTGTTCTTCAATGACCAAGACTAGTCGCTTCGGTCCTGCATCGGCGAAAAGCCAGTCGTATTGCTCCTGGGACCAATGGGCTGCGCCGGCGGAGCGACGCTCCAGCGCCATAAGGGCTGGAATGTCCTCGGAAGTGGCGGGACGGAGGAGCATGTGGCTAGATTCGAGTTTCGGGCTTGGCGAAAATTTCGGCGTCGGTGCGGCGGATGTAGTTGGCTTCGAGTTGGTCCGGAGCGGTGGTTTCACCAGCCTGAATTTTCTTCCAGCCGAGACGGGCGATGATATCGCTTTGGGGACGGTTGATCCGTTCCATCGCCAAACCCGCTTCGGACGCCAGGTTCGCTATGATCTGTTCGGGCGTAACGACCTTCAGTCCGCTGGCCGATTTCAGAAATTCATCCGGCGTCAGCAAGCGTTCCTGATGGACAATCGCCCGGTGGGATGAGACATCGTACTCCCCCGCGTAAATGTCACCTCGACCCGCATCCAGCGCGGCAAGAACCGCCCCGCGCGCCGAACCGGACTGCGCCACGGCTTCGAGCAGCGATACCGCGGCGATCGGCTGGTGAAGGACTTCCGCCAGCGCCTTGACCGCCGCCAGACCCACCCGCAGGCCGGTGAACGAACCCGGTCCGGACACCACCGCAAAACCGTCCAGTTCCTTCCTCGAGACTCCGTGCGCGGAGAGAAGAGCCGCAATCTGCGGTACCAATAGCGCGGAGAAAGTTCCCCCTTGCAGAGGGACCACCTCCATGACTTCGCACCGCACGTTGCAACGTGCCAGCGCGATGCTGCCGTGTTTGCCGGATGTGTCAACCGCAAGGATAAGCATGGATAGAATTCGAGTAATCAGCGGCAGAGCCTGTCCTGAGCCCGACCTCGCCGAAATGCCTGCTCAGTGGCTCTGCACCAGTTCCAGCAGCACGCCGCCCGCGCTTGCGGGATGAACGAAAACATAGCGATGCCCACCCGCCCCGACCTTGATTTCCTCCGACACCAGGCGCACGCCGTCGGCTCTGAGCTTCTGCACCGCCGCGGGCAGGTCTGGCACGCGCATGCAAACGTGGTGCAGGCCCTCGCCCCTCTTGGCGAGAAACTTGGCAATGGCCGAGGTCTCGGAGGTCGGCTCCAGCAGTTCGAGGCGGCTCTCGCCGACGGGCACCATTACCAGGCGCACCTGCTCGGCTTCCACCGTTTCTTCCGGGGAGACGCTCAGGCCGAGTTTCTCGTAGATGCCTTTGGCCGCCGCCAGCGACTTCACGGCGATTCCAAGATGATCAATGCTGTACATCGAATTACCTTCCTTCAATTTATTAAGACAACCATCTAAAACACCGGGTTTTTCGACAGCGGATCTTTCTCCGATCCTCATCCCAATTGTCATCCGAGCGAGGTGTCCTTATTCCTGTGCTGACTTTGCCAGCTTCCCGACAATCTCTTCGACCAAGGTGTACGGGTCGCGCTTATGCTCGGCAACCTGCTCGGCATATTGGGCGACCTGGCCATCTCCCATGTGCGCTCGGGCCCTCTCCAGCAGCGCGTCGCGCAGCATTTCGACCAGGCGCTCCTGCCAGTTCTGAATGTTCTTCTGGCGGACGAGGTTTTGCTTTTGCAGATATGCCTCGTATTGCCTGATCGCGGCGGCCAACTCCGCAATTCCTTGCCCCTCGCTGGCCACGGTTTTGATGATCGGGGGAACCCAGTTGTCATTGCGCGGTGCCAGCGATTGCATCACGCGAATTTCCCGCTCTACGTTTTCAGCGCCATCACGGTCGCTTTTATTAATGACAAAAATGTCGGCGATTTCCATGATGCCGGCCTTGATGGTTTGCACGTCGTCGCCCATGCCGGGAACGAGGATCACGATGGTGATATCGGCCAGGCGCACAATGTCGACTTCGTCCTGACCGACTCCCACGGTTTCGATCAGGATGACGTTGCGGCCG
>Ga0335080_10000723_pt1 | contig 30827 bp, 29 predicted proteins | sample Lox_Sample_34_FD_206720 | JGI IMG/M metagenome (GOLD analysis project Ga0335080, IMG submission 206720) | Soil microbial communities from Loxahatchee National Wildlife Refuge, Florida, United States - Lox_Sample_3.4 | ecosystem: Environmental > Terrestrial > Soil > Wetlands | place: USA... | reverse complement strand
TCGTAGCCCTCGACCTCGAGGATCTCGCTCAGCGCGTCGAGGATATCCGGATCGTCGTCCACGACCAGGACCCGCCGCGTCGCGCGTGGCTCTCGCTGTGCCGAGGTCTTTCCGACCATCGCTCCGTTCCGGTGCCGGGTTCTCAACGAATCGTGCACCGGGCCGTCTGGAACCTCCCAGAGAGTACACCCCGAGGATGACGCGGCGTTGTCCTGTGGACGTCCGAGGTGTGCATACCGCCGACGCCTCCCGTGGACCGCCCCGACGACGCCACCGCCAGGTTCCTCTCGCTCGCCAGCCACGATCTGCGTGGGCCTCTGTCCACCGTTCGCTCGTACGCGTCGCTACTCCGCTCGCCCCGCTTCGTACTCGACGACCGCGTTCGCGCGGCGGTGGAGGTGATCCTCCGCAACGTCGACCGGGCACTCGGGCAGTGGGAGCTGCTCGCCGAAGCCTGGAGGCTCGACATCGGTGGGCTGGGTCTGGACCTCCGCGACGAGGACCTCCTTCCTCTGATCCGCGCGAGCGCCGACGCCGCCGCGACGACCGCCCGGGAGCGCGGCATCCGCCTGGACGTGCTGCTGCCCGCATCCCTGCCGCTCGCCCGGGTCGACCTCGACCGCGTCGTGCTGGTGCTCTCGGGCGCCTGGGCGCACTTGCTCGAGCGGACGCGTCCCGGCGGCGCCGCAGGCCTGGGCGCCAGGGCGGAGGCAACCGACGTGGTGCTCACCTTCTGGGACTCCGGGCCCCCGCTCACCCCGGAGGCGGAGGTGCATGCCTTCGACCGGCAGTGGCAGGCGCTGCAAGGCCACGAGCTCGGAACCGCATTCCGGATGGCGCTCGCCGGAGCGCTCGTGCAGGCCCATGGCGGACGGGCGGAGGTGGGAAGCCTGAACGGCCGGACGCTGTTCCACTTCCGGCTGCCGGGCCTGCGTTGAGGAGACGCCGGCCGGCTGCAGGATTCCGGGGTGGCTCCCGGATGCTCCCCGGCACCCGGTCGCGCTTGCACGCCGGGGAGGGATAGTGTCTACCCTCGTTCGGTCCCACCACAAGGTTGGTCTATGTTCGGTCTCAAGATGGGTGAGCTGCTGATCATCTTCCTGGTCGTGCTGGTGCTCTTCGGAGGCACCAAGCTGCCCCAGCTCGGCTCGTCGCTCGGCCAGGCCATCCGGAACTTCAAGAAGGGCTTCGGCGGCGAGGCAGACACCCAGGGAGAGGCGCAGCGGCAGGACGCACTCGGCACCGGTGGCAACGACGCCGGGAAGTCGAGCACGCGCTCGACGGCCTCGGCCAGCAAGGACGCGTGAAGCGGCGGGATTCCGCTCCGGAACGTCCTGGTGACTTCGCCAGTGGCGCTCCTGACCTGAACCGGAGTGCCAACTCGGGCCCCTGGCGCTCGTTCTCGACTCCAGGAGGACTCCCACGGCCACCGCGAAGGAGCCGGATGGCGGGCGCCATCCAGTCGACGATCGGGTCCGGGCACCCCTCCTCGGACCCCACGACCGAAAGCCCCGCCGCGGCGGCCACCAGCCGGCCCGACCAGTAGAAGCGTTCGCTGAGTTGCTGGTCGCGCTCGTCCCAGCACTTGGGCGCCTTCGTCGGGCAGCCGTGGATGGTCGGCCGCTGATCCCCACCGGAGATCAGCGGCAGCGCGCTGCCCACGCCCATGATGCGCTTGTCCGCCAACCGTCGCCCGTACCCCTCGGCGAGGTCCATCCGCCCGAGCGCCATGTCGAGCGAGCGCCCCTGCAGCGACGGGCCAGCCCGCCTCGAGCACCGGGCCTTGACGGTCAAGCGCTCCTGCGTGCGCTTCTCGACTCCGTCTCACCCGGCGAGGAGCTGGCCCGCAGCGACCACCAGTCGGCGACCCAGAGCGCGCGTGTTCGACTCCCGCTGAACGGCAAGCCGACCCCGCGATCGGTCGATGACCGACGAGCGCTCGCCGTTGCTCCTCTGGACGCCTGTTGTCGCGACCGAAGAGCCGGCCTGCGGCGACCGCCCAGTCGGCGAGGCGCTGCACAGCCGCTCTCGATTCCCATTGCAGAGGAGACCGGAGCGATGACCGATGGGCGATCGCCTCTCGAACCCATCTCATCGCGTTGCTGGGAGTTCGGCTGCGGCGACCGAGCAATCCAATCGGCGGCCACGGTTGCGCAGCGCTCTCGATTCCCACGGCAGAGGAGAGCGCGTCGATGACCGACGAGCGCTCGCGTCTCGATCACGTTTCGTCGCGTGATGAGGAACTCGGCTGCAACCGAGCAATCCAATCGACGCCCCGGCCGCGCACGCGCTCTCGACTCCCACCGCACGGCACGACGGCCACGCGACCAGCACGCGGTCCATGACTGGCGGCCGCCCGCACGCCTCCCGTCCTCTCACCGCCCGCGAGGCCGGCCCGCGGCGACCGCTCAGTCGACGACCTTCTCGCCGTCGTAGAGGCCATCGAGGATGGCCTGGTACCGCACCGTGCAGGCCTTGCGCTTGACCTTCAGGGTCGGGGTGAGGTCGCCCGACTCCTGGGTGAAGTCGTGGTCCATCACGTGGAAGCGCTTGATCTGGTTGTACGGCGGCTCGTGCGCGTTCAGGGTATCGAGGACCTGCTGGACCGCGGCGATGATCTCCGGGCGCACCGCCACGTCGGCATAGCTCGCCGGCGGCGTGATGCCCGAGTCCTGGAGCAACTTCCGCGCCGCCTCCTCGTTCACCGTGATCAGCACCGAGAGGTACTTCCGCTTGTCTCCATGGACCATGGCCTGGCTGACCAGCGGGAAGGTCTTGAGGCTGTTCTCCAGATTCTGCGGAGCGACGTTCTTCCCGCCGGCGGTGACGATGATGTCCTTCTTCCGGTCGGTGATCCGCACGAACCCTGCGGGATCGATCTCGCCGATGTCGCCGGAGTGGAGCCAGCCGTCGGGCTCGATCATCTCGCGCGTTGCCTCCGGCGCGTTGAAGTACCCCTTCATCACGTTGGGGCCGCGGATCAGGATCTCTCCGTCCGAGGCGATCTTCACCTCGCAGCCCGGCATGGGCGGCCCCACCGTGCCGATCCGCGCCCGGCCCGGCGGATTGACCGTCGCCCCCCCGGTGGTCTCGGTCAGCCCGTAGCCCTCGAGCACCTCGAAGCCGAGCATGTCGAAGAAGAAGGCGATCTTCCGTGACAGCGGCGCGCCACCAGAGACGAACAGCCGCATCTTCCCGCCCAGCTTCTGGTCCAGAGTGGCCTTCACCTTGCTGAAGACCAGCCTCCGGGCCAGCATGAGCGAGAGCGAGTCGTAGCTCCGCCCCTGCAGCCGCGCGTCCACCGATTCCTCGAAGAGGCGCATCGCCCAGCGGAAGAGCTTGCCGGCGACCCCCGGCTTCGCCATCCCGCCCGAGACGACGGCGTTGTAGATCTTCTCGAAGATGCGCGGGACCGCGGGGAGGATGGTGGGCGAGGTCTCGCCGATGTCCGCCAGCAGCGTGTCCGTGCTCTGGGCAAAGATCATCCGGTAGCCGAGCCCCACCCATGCGGCCTTCACGTCCTGCGCGAAGCTGTGCGCCAGGGGAAGGAAGAGCATCACCGCATCGTCGTTCCGGAGGACCTGGAGCGTGGTCAGCGCCCTCGCCTCGAACGAGAGGTTCCCGTGGGTGAGCATCACGCCCTTCGGGTTACCGGTGGTGCCCGAGGTGTAGATGAAGCAGCAGGGGTCGTCCATCCGGAGCGCCCCGATCCGCTCCTCGAAGCGCCGCGGCGACTGCTGGTCGAGCGCCGTACCCTCCGCGAGGAACCTGGCCATCGGAATCTCGGCTCCGGTCCCCTCCTCCTCCATGGTGACCACCGTCCGCACCGACGGGCATTGCCCGAGGATCGACCGCGCCCGGGTGAAGCGTCCGGGCTGCTTTCCGCTGCTCCGGTCGTGGTCGACGAAGAGCATCACCGACCCGGAGTGCTGGATGACGTACTTCACCTCGTCGGGAGTGTTCGAGGCGTAGATCGGCACGGTGATCGCCCGCGCCGCGCAGATGGCCATGTCCACCACGCACCAGGGGAGCGAGCTGTCGGCGAACACCGCCACCCGGTCACCCGGCTGGATTCCCCGGGCCACCAGCGCCGCCGAGAGGTGACGGACGTCGCCGAGGATCGTCTCCCAGTCGACGTGGGTCCACTTCCCGAACTTCTTGTGGGTCGCGGCCTCCTGCTTGGGCGTGCGCGCGGCGCGTTCCTGGAGGAGGTGAAGCAGCGTTCCGCCGGGCGATGCCGGGCTCGCTACCTGGCTCTCCGCTCTCATTTTGCGCCCTCCTTGTCCATCTGGGCCGCGATCTTCTGAGCGATGGACTTCACCCGCGCCTCCTCGGCCGGGTCGTCGGGAAGGTGGGTCTCCTGGACCCGCGCCAGCTGGGCTCGCGCCCCGGCGACGTCACCGTCGCGCCAGAGGGTCTCTCCGAGCCAAGCCATGGCCCGCATGTTGTTCGGATCGAGCGCCAGCGCCTTCCGGTACCAGGCCGCCGACTTGCCGAGGTTGCGCTTGGGCCAGGGGAGCTCGAAGTAGTACCGGCCCTTGGCGATGAGCGGCATCTCCTTCTGGAACTTCGGATCGATCTCGATCGCCTTGTCGAGGCGCTCGTTGAACTTCGACTCGAGTCCCTCGCCGAGCGCCTTCAGGATCCCGACCGCCTGGCTGTAGATGCCGATCCCAGCAGCGGCGTAGTAGTGCCCGCCGACCCAAGCAGGCTTGGCCTTCACGATCCGGTCGCCCAGGTCCCAGACCTCGCGGCCGAGCTTCTGCTTCCGGTCGTCGTTGTTCTCCAGCCCGTCGCCCACCCAGAGCTTGGCGCGAGCCAGACGGAACATCAGCTCGACGTCGTTCGGGTGCGCGTCCAGCGCCGCGGCGGACTGCCGGATCCCCTCCTCGGCCTTGGCCGGGTCACCCCGCTGGGTCCAGAGCGCGTCGATCGCCGCGAGGGTCGGGTCGGTGGAGGCCGGTGAGGCGCTCCCGGCGTCAACACCGTCCGCCGTGCGGCCCAGCGCCGGACAGATCAAGAGGAGAAAAAGACACGTCCAGCGCATGGCGGCCCGCGTAACACGCGGCCGCCGCCAGTGACAAGGAAGTCAGGGGCGGGTTGGCGCGCTGCGTCACTACGGGGTCCCGGCACGGAACGCCGCGCCGGGACCGAACCGAACGGCTCAGGCCGCGTCGGCGTTGGCCGGAGGCTCGAGCAGCTCCTCGTCCTGGTTGAACGCCGAGAGGTACCGGGCGAGGAAGTGCTTCGTCTTCAGCTCGACCTGACGAACGCGCTCGCGGCTGACGCCCCAGCGCTGTCCGAGCTCCTCCAGCGTCCGCGGCTTGTCCTGCGTGAGCCGCTCCTGGACGATGTCCCACCCGAGGTCGCCGATGCGCTTGCGGACCTTGGCCAGCGCCTCCTGGACGTCGGCGTCCTGCTCTCTGCCGAGGAACGTGTCCTGCGGCCCGAGGCCGGGCTCCTCCAGGCGATCGAGGAAGGTGGTGTCGCCGTCCTCGTCGATGGCGGTGTCGAGGCTGAAGTCCACCATCGAGCCGCGCTCGGACTCCCCGCCGCGCACCTGGCTCCGGTTGTCCTTCAGGTACCGGGTGATGTACGCGCGGATCCACCACACCGCGTACGTGGCGAAGCGGACGTTCTTCTTCGGATCGAAGTGCTCGATTGCCTTCATCAGGCCGACGTTGCCTTCCTGCACGAGGTCGTCCAGCCGGGCGCCGCGGTGGGCGAACTTCTTGGCGACCGCCACCACGAAGGGGAGGTTCGAGAGGGCGAGTGTGTCGCGCGCCGACGCATCACCCTTCCGGGCGCGCCGGGCGAGCTCGTACTCCTGCTCCCGGGTGAGCTGGGGACGACCGCCAATCTGGCGGAGGTACGAGGAAAGACTTTCTGAACGGGCTGCGCTGGGCATGTCTCAAACCTCCTTTCGTCGGATTTGCTGAAGTGATTCGGACCCTGGGGGGTCTTCAGAGGCCCTTCTTGGACGCACGAAGCGCCTCGGGGTTTCGCGCGCTGCAACGCCCGAGAACCTGGGCATTCTTCCGGCTTACGCGACGAATCGGCATCGCTTGCGAGGCGGTCGAGGGAGGGTCCGGAGAGGGGCACAGGGGCCCGGAGTTGCTCACGAAAGTAACGCAGGCCGAGCGCTCAGCAAGGCGCCCGCCGGGACGTTGCGGAACGGAGCAGCACAGTCGGAATCGGGAAAGCGCGTTCTCCGGGAAAGCGAGTTCTCTGATACCTCGATCGGGGAATCCTGGACTCGGTCCCCGGACGCCGTTCAGTCCGGCAGGAAGAGCTTCCCGGGATTCAGGAGCCCCTCCGGGTCGAAGACCTGCTTGAGGCGTCGCTGGAGGGCTAGCACGGCAGGCGCCTGCTCGAGCGGCAGCAGGTCCCGCTTGGCGATCCCGATGCCGTGCTCCCCGGTGATGGTCCCCCCGAGCTCGATCGCCACCACCGCCATCTGCCGCAGCGCCTCGTCCACCTTCGGCCGATCCTCCGTCGACTCGAAGAGGATGTTCGCGTGCAGGTTCCCGTCGCCGGCATGCCCGTAGGTGGCGACGGTCAGCCCCAGCCCCTGCCCGATGGTCTTGCAACGGTCGATCATCTCCGGGATGTGCGAGCGCGGGACCACCAGGTCCTCCGACAGCTTGTGCTTCGCCAGCCCGCGCAGCGCGATGCTCACCGTCCGCCGGGCCGCCCAGAGCCTCTCCCGCTGCCCCTGGTCCTGCGCCAGCCACGTCTCGCGGGCACCGTGCTGCTCCGCGATCTCCCCGAGGCGCGCCAGCTCCCCGAACACCGCCTCGGGCACGTTCCCGTCGACCTCGGCGAGCACGCACGCTCCGGTCCCGGGCGGGAAGTTGAACCCCTTCCCGTCCACCGCCTTCACCGCCAGGTCGTCCATCAGCTCGAGCGTCCGGGGGAGCACCCCCGCCGCCAGGATCGCGCTCACCGCCCGCGCCGCCTCCCGCACGTCCGCGAACACCAGCAGCGCCGTCTGCACCTCCCGCGGCAGCGGCAGCAGCTGCAGCGTGATCTCGGTCGCGATGCCCAGCGTCCCCTCGCTCCCGACCAGCAGCCCGACCAGGTCGTACCCCGCCACTCCCTTGATGGTGCGCCGCCCGACGCGGAGCACCTCTCCGTCGGGCATCACCCACTCCATCCCCAGCACGTAGTCGCGGGTGACGCCGTACTTCAGCGCCCGCGGCCCTCCGGCGTTCTCGGCGATGTTCCCCCCGAGGGTGCACCACTCCCACGAGTTCGGGTCGGGCGGATAGAACAGCCCCTTCGCTTCCACCGCCTTCATGAAGTCGCCGGTGATCACCCCCGGCTCGACCACCGCGACCAGATCCTCGGTGGAGATGGAACGGATGGCGTTCATCCGCTCGATGCTCAGGACGATCCCGCCCTCCAGGGGCATCGACCCGCCGCTCTTGCCGCTCCGCGCCCCGCAGGGCGTGACCGGCACCCGGTGCGCCCGCGCGATCTTCAGCACCGCCGAGACCTGGGCCGTGCTCGCCGGCAATACTACCAGGTCCGCCGGGGTGCTCCCGAGGTCCGACTCGTCCTTCCCGTAATCCGACAGCACGTCGGGATCGCTCTTCAGCGCCGCCGGCCCCACCGCCTCCACCAGCGCCGCACGGCAGGCCTCCAGCTGTTCCTTCCCGGGACGGGTCATCCGAACATCTCCACCAGGCTCCCGGTCATCGCCATCGGAGCCTCCACGCACAGCCAACTCACCACCCGCGCCACCTCGGTCGGCCCCATGTCCGGCTCCCATCCCGAGCCCTTCAGCATGTCGGTGTCCACGCTGCCCGGCAGGACCGCGACCACCAGCACGTCGCGCGCCTTCACCTCGGCGGCCAGTGCCTGGGTGAACCCGTTCAGCCCCCACTTGCTCGCGCAGTACGCGGTCATCCCCGGCGTCCCGACCCGGCCGCTGATCGACGAGACGTTCACCACCCGCCCCCACCGCCGCTCGGCCATCCCCGGGACGCAGCGCCGCGAGAGGTAGAAGGGGCCGCTCAGGTTGACCGCGAGCACCCGGTCCCAGTCCGCGTCGCTCATCTCGTTCACCGGGCGGCGAAGGGCGATGCCCGCGTCGTTGACCAGCACGTCCACCGGCCCCAGCCCGCGCTCGACCGTCGCCACCGCCGCGTCCAGCGCCACGGGGTCCGCCACGTCCGCGGCCACCGCCAGCGACCGCACTCCCCGAGACCGCAACGCATCGGCCACCGCGAGGCTTCCGGGCTCGCTCGTCGACAGCACCGCCACCGCCGCCCCTGCCTCCCCGAGCCGTTCCGCCACCGCGCGTCCGATCCCTCGCGAACCTCCGGTCACCAGCGCCACCCGTCCCGCGAGACCGCTCACCGCGCTTCCCCGGCCGCAGCGATGCGAGCCCACAGCTCGCGGCGGAGCATCCCGTCCTTCCGCAGGACGCCCTCGTAGGCCTCGGAGTGGGTCACCGCGTCCCGCTGCTCCTCGCCCCGGACCCGCAGACACGCCTGATGCGCCTCGAGGATGCAGGCCGCCCCCGGACTCTCCAGCCCTCGAGCGAGCGACCGCGCCACCCCTCGCGCCAGATGCTCCTGGAGGATCAGCCGGTGCGCCCAGGTGTCGAGCAGCGCCGCGAGCCGCCCGAAGCCGACCACGGATTCGCCCGGCACGTAGGCGAGGTGCGCCCGCCCCTCGACCGGCAGGAGATGGTGAGGACACATCGAGTGGAAGCGGAGCCCGGTCACCACCACCAGCTCCCCGCGCGAGCCCTCCGGCACCGGGATGCGCTCGGCCAGGATCGCATCGGGGTCCCGCCCATAGCCATCGAGGAAGTGCTCGGCCCACGCCTCGGCGACACGGGCCGGCGTCTCCGTCAGCTCGGGGTCGTCGGGCAGGCCGGAGGCAGTGAGGAAGGCCTGCACCGCTCGACGCATCCCCTCGACGTTCGGGGCCTGACCGGTGCGGTGGCCGTCCTTCGTCAGTCCGCGCTGTACGTGACGCAGTACTCGGGCGTTTCCCACAGGCGGAGCTCCTTGAGCTGCGGAAGCTGCGGCTTGAGCCGATCCCAGACCCAGACGATCACGTTCTCCGCGGTGGGATTGTCGAGGAAGTCGTTGAGGGTGTGGTGATCGCACTGGTTGAGCGCGAGCTCCCAGGTCTTCTTCCGGATCTCCTCGAAGTCGATGATCATCCCATCGCGGGGGTTGGGCTTCCCGGTGACGGTCACTTGAAGCCGGTAGTTGTGGCCGTGCATCCGGAAGCAGGGCCCGTCGTAGTACGGCAGCCGGTGCGCAGCGCAGAAGTGGAAGTCGACCGAGAGGTCCATCGGCATGCTTCCGTCGTAACCCCGATCTCCTCTCACTGCAATCGGCCGGCCGGACCTTGCAGCGGTCGCCGAGGACCCTCAGGCGCGTGCCGGTCCGCCGGAGAGCGTGAGCCGGTTTTGCACCGCCGACAGCTGCTGGCGCAGCGAATCCACCTGCCGGCGCACGTCGTCGAACCCGCGCTCCCCGGCCTGCGCGGCGAGCTCCCGCGCGCGCGCGACCAGCGCATCCAGCTCCACCGCGGCGGCGGCCATCCGCTCGGGTCCGGTCTTCACCTCGAGCGCCCCCGCCACCCGGTGCGCCTCCTGCCCCAGCTGTCCCAAGGCATCCATCAAGAGCTGCAGCTCGGCGCTCCGGGCCTGAAGCTCGAGGGCGCGGGCATGGGCCCGCCCGGTGAGGTCCTCCTGCATCCGCCGGCTCCGATCGATGGCCGTGACCAGGGCCCGGGCGTGGACCCCGATCTCCGACTCCAGCGCTGCAAGGGCACCGAGCGCCGCCGCCGTCCGTTCGATCTGCTTCCGCGTGTCGAGCGATCCGTGCAGCGCCCGCTCCACGACCTCGCTCAGCCGCCGCAGGGTCTGCTCCAGGGCGGACGCCGCGGCGACCAGGTCCAGCGCTTCGGGAGAGGTGGGCATGATCGACCGCCACAGAAGAGCGCCGGCCGGCCCCATCCGTGCGAAAACGAGCGAGCACTGTCGGAAGCTGGAAAGTCCGCGGGAGAGCTGATGGGTGCACGGCGCTGGTTCCACATCCTGCTCGGCGCCATCTTCCTTCCCGGGGTGTCTCTCCCGCTGGAGTGGGGCGCGGCGCTCCGCTGCTGGTCGCACCCGGGGGACGCCGAGGATCGCCGCTGGTCGAGACGTCTGCTCGGCCTCGCCGCGGTGGACACCATCGTCGTGGCGGCCCTCGTCGTCTCCTTCACGACGGGTCAACCGCTCGACCGAGAGCCGGCATCCCCGCCGCGGCGGGTGGCGATCGGCGTGACTCCAGACCCCTCGTTCCACGGACCCGGGGTCCGCCTCGGCGGGGTCCTCCCCGGAAGTCCGGCGGCGAGCGCCGGCCTCAGGGTGGGGGACGTCCTCCTCTCCGCCGAGGGCAAGCCGGTCGACTCGCTCGATGCTCTCCGCGCGCTGCTCACCGACCGAGGCCCCGGAGTGCCCGTCGACCTGGGCGTCCTTCGCGCCGGGGCACCGACGACCGTCCGCGTGACCACGGTCTGGTCCACCGCGCTCCGGCCGCCCCGCCGGGGCCTCTTCCAGGCCGATCCCGGCGCGTGCCTGCCCTCGCCGCGTCGCTGGCCCTGGGCGGAGTCGCTCGGGCTGGCCGGCCTGCTGGCGCTGGCCCTCGTCGCGACCCGGAGGGGCGCGGGACTCGGCGTCTGGCTCACCGTACTGGCGATCCTCGGAGGCAGCGTCGGCGCCCTCGTCGCATCTGTGGGGACCTGCTTGCTCTCCGGTGGGCCATCGACCGGGGCCGCGGTGCTCGGGCTCTGGGGCGGGTCGATCGGGCTCGGAGCCACCGCCCTGTTCGGGAGAGCCTTTACCGGCCCCGTGGCCGAGACCGCGACGCGCGACGTCCCGACGACGGTCCTCCTCGGGCTCTGGTACGCCTACCCGGGGATGCTGCGCCTCGTGGTCCTGCTCCTGACGCTGCGGGCATTCCTTCCCTGGAGCGCTCCCTTCGAGAGCCCGATCCGGGACCTCGCCCAGTCGGCCGGAGGAACGGACGGGCCAGGGTTCCTCTTCCTTGGCCTCGGCGCGGTGGTCCTCGCGCCAGTCGGAGAAGAGCTGGCGTTCCGGGGCCTCCTCCTTCCCTCGCTGAGCCGGTGGGTGGGAACGAGGGGGGCGATTGGGCTGAGCAGCGCGATCTTCGGAGCGTTGCACTGGTACTACGGCATCGGCATCCCCGTGCTGATCTTCGTGGGGCTCGTGCTCGGATGGGCCCGCGTGGTCAGCGGCGGCCTGCGCGCACCCATCCTCATCCACGCCGGCTTCAACCTCGTGCCGATCACCCTCCTCGGCCTGAAGCTGCTCCGAGGAGGCTGACCACCCGACGAGGCTCGCCCACCAAGGAAGCCGTGGCGCTGGTCGTGCTCGGAGCCTCCGGGCCCTGGGGCGAGATGGGCATCGGAGGCATCGGGTCCTTCTCGAGCAGCAATGGAGAAGATGCGCACGGCGGCCGGGGGAACGTCGGCTTCGCCGTCTACCTCCACCAACGCCTGATCGAGGACGGCGCGCCCTACGCGCTCCAGCCGTACCTCCAGCGGAGCGGATGGGTTGCCGCCAGCGTCTCGGCCAGCGCGTTCTCGAGCGACGTGACCGGCTACCCCGAGGCCTACGCGGGAAACGCACTCGGCGGATCGCTCTCCATCGACTCCTACCCCCGTCACGGCGCCTTCACCCTCTGGGTCTCTGCGTCCTTCGCGCGGTCGTCGACCAGCGGTCCCTCCCCCGGGGCGGCGTCGACGTACCTCCTTCCGCGCGCGGGGATCGCCCCTGGGCTTCGCTTCGGGGACACGCGCGTCAACCTCGGGTACCGATACGCGCCCACCATCGCCGACGACGTCTACGACGGGCGGGGCTTCGGGGAACCCTTCCTCAGCGTCGACCACGTCGTCGCTCGCAAGGTGTCGATCTCCGGGCTCGTGCAGCTGATCCTCTCCGGAGCGCGAGGGACCCTGGACATCGCCTTCTATCCCACGCGCGCGCTCGGCCTCGGCGCGAGCTTCGAGTACGCGGAGGGCGCCATCTACGACGACAGCCACACCGTTACGACGACAGCCACACCGTCTACCGGCGGCTGCGGGCAGGACCCGAGCTCACCTGCTCGATCGGTGACCGTGGCTGGCTGAGACTGTCCTGCGCGTTCAGCCACACCCTCGCGGTTCACCAGCCCGGAGACACGTCCGATACGCACGAGCTCGGCGTGGGATTCGGGCTCCGCTTCGGCTGATCCCCTTCGGCTCCGGACGCTTCGGGCCAGCACCCATGCAAGCACCTCGACCCGCGCCGGATCTCGCCCGGCGGCGCCAGGGAGAGGCCGGGCTGCAGCCCCTCGCGACGGAATCCCCCCGCCACTCCTGCCCGATCCTCTCCAGAAATCGCCAGCCGCTTCGGGCTATGGCGCCTGGTCGGCGTCGGCGACGGCAGCTTCGCCTCCTTCGAGGAATACAGTGATCTTCGGCGTGGGGATGTCACTGTCCCTGGGAATCAAGTCCCCGCTCGATTACTCGGTGTTCTCCGCCTCGGCCGCCGCGCTGCTCCTCGCCGCACGGTCGCCCTCCGCCGAGCATCGCTGACCGACATGCGCGCCCCGCTCGACCTCTCCTCCCCTCCTGCTCCCGCGGCCCCGCCGGCCACGCTCCACCCCGGGGCGGTCGACTGGCTCCTGCTCCTCGGCCCCGGCCTCATCTGGGGTGCCTCGTTCCTCTTCATCGCCGAGGGACTGCAAGCCATCGGCCCCAACGGCCTCACCTTCACGCGGATCCTCGTCGGCTTCGTCACCCTCGGGCTCGCCCCCAGCGCCCGTGGCCCCGTCGCCCGCGAGGACCGGGGAAAGGTGGCGCTCCTCGGCCTCCTCTGGCTCGCCCTCCCCCTGAGCATGTTCCCGCTGGCCGAGCAGCGCGTCTCTTCGGCGCTGACCGGGATGCTCAACGGGGCGAACCCGCTCCTCGTTGCCATCGTGGCCGCCGCCTTCTCGCGCCGGCTGCCGCCCCGGGAAGTGCTGGTCGGTCTCGCCGTCGGGCTCACCGGGACGGTGCTGGTGGCCTGGCCCAGCCTCCGCGTCGGAGGGAGCAGTCTGGACGGGGTGCTCCTCGCCCTGGTGGGCGTGACCTGCTACGGCTTCGCGCTCAACCTCGCCCGGCCGCTGCAGCAGCGGAGCGGGGCCCTCCCCGTCATCTGGCGCGCGCAGGGCTGGGGGCTCCTCATGACCGCCCCGCTGGGCGTCCCCGAGCTGCTGCGGGCACACTGGAGCGCCGGACCGCTGCTCTCCGTCCTCGCGCTCGGGGCGCTGGGGACCGGGGTCGCCTACGTGCTGCTCGCGGTGGCCGCAGGGCGGGTGGGCGCAACCCGCGCGGCGGCGACGACCTTCCTCATCCCCGGCGTGGCGCTCCTCCTCGGATGGCTGGTCCGCGGCGAGCACGTGGCCGCGCTGTCGATCGTCGGAGGGGCGGTGTGCGTCGCCGGTGCGTGGCTGATGCGGCGCGCACAGCTCGCCGCGCACTGAGCCACCCGCCCACGCGGTCGCGGGACTTCCCCGCGCACGGCGGATGAGGTCTCCTCCCCGTCCACTCGCAACCCGGAGGTGTCGATGTCGCGCCCCGAGCCCGAGCAGAGGACGGCGTACCACTACTTCCGCCGCATCCCCACCCGCTGGATGGACAACGACGTCTACGGGCACGTCAACAACGTCGTCTACTACTCGTACTTCGACACGGTGGTGAACGCCTTCCTGGTCAAGGAGGGCGGCCTGGACATCGAGTCCGGGCCGGTGATCGGGCTGTGCGTGGAATCGCAGTGCCGCTACCTCTCGCCGGTGGCCTTCCCGGACGTGCTCGACGCCGGCCTGCGCATCTCGCGGATCGGCCGCTCCAGCGTGCGCTACGAGGTGGGTATCTTCCGCTCGGGCGAGGACGCGGCTGCCGCGCAGGGACATTTCATCCACGTCTTCGTCGACCGGGCCACGCGACGTCCGGTGGACCTGCCCGATCGGATGCGCACCGCGCTCACCCGCCTCGCCTGAACCGTCCTCCCCGCCATTCTCCATCCGGTTCCCAGAGCGGGCCCCGAAGGAGGCGATTAGTGGAGCGGTCCCCTGCCGAGGAGCGCGCAATGAGAGCAGCCGTGCTGACCCGCTATGGCGACGTTGACGCACTCGAGGTCCGCACGGTCGACGAGCCGAGACCCAAGGCGGGCGAGGTCAAGATCCGCGTCGCTGCGGCCAGCCTGAACGCGCTGGACCTCAAGCAGCTCAGCGGCGCGGTGAAGTCCTACTTCCCCGTCACCTTCCCGGCCATCCTCGGCTTCGACGCCTCGGGCCAGGTCGCGGAGCTCGGCGCGGGCGTGAGCGGACTCGCGGTCGGAGACCCCGTCTTCGGGCAGGTGCGCCACGGGCTGGCCGAGCTCGCCACTGCACCGGCGGCCGTGCTCGCCCGCGTTCCGCCGGAGATCTCCCTGGTCGATTCGGCGGCCGTCCCCGTCGTCGCCCTCACCGGAGCGCAGCTCGTCGAGGAGGCGATCCAGCCGAAGCCGCGGGACCGTGTCCTGGTGACCGGAGCGCTCGGTTCCGTGGGGCGCGTCGCCGTACACGTCGCCCGGACCAGGGGCGCGCGGGTCATCGCCGGCGTGCGTGCCGTGCGCCTGGCCGAGGCGGGCCGGCTCGGGGTGGACGAGGTCGTCGCGCTCGACGATCCGGCGGCCATCGAACGCCTCGCACCGGTCGATGCGATCGCGGACACGGTCGGTGGGCCCACCGTCCTTCAGCTCGTTCCCCGCCTTCGCCAGGGTGGGGTGCTGGGGAGCGTGCTCGGCAAGCCCGCCGGCGTGCCGGACGCCGTCACCGTCCGCGCCATCGTCGCGCACGCGGACGGACCGCGCCTGGTGGCGCTGGCCCGGGAGATCGGCACCGGGAAGCTGGTCCTCCCCATCGCCGGGCGGTTCCCGCTGGACCGCATCCGCGACGCGTTCCGGAAGGCGGCGACCGGGGCCGGCAAGGTGCTGGTCACACCCTGAGACGGACGGACGCGGGTCACTTCACCGCGTTCGAGATCCGCTTGAACTCCGGCGTCCCGGCCACCCCGAGGAGATCGAACAGCACCGCCTCGACCGAGGACAGCGTGGCCCCCGCAGCGCGTGCCAGCTCGAGCCCTGCGTCGCGGTCCACCCCGTGGCGGCTGAGCACCGCATCCATGCAAACCACCGGGTGCCGGCCCTCGGCGACGAGGTCCCGGATCGTCTGGTAGACGCAGACGTGCGTCTCCATGCCGGCGACGACCACGTGGCGGCGGCCGGAGAGGCGGGTTCGCACGGCATCGTCCAGCGCCGAGAACCTGAGCTTCTCGACCACCGGGACGTCGCCCAGCCGCTCGCGGATCGACGGCACGGTGTGCCCCAGCCCCTTCGGGTACTGCTCGGTGACGGCGATGGGCAGGCCGAGCACACGCGCACCCTCGATCAGCGCTCCGAGCCGGCCGACCATCCGGGCCAGCGCCTCGGGCTCCATCACCGCCGCCAGGCGCTCCTGGACGTCGACCACGAGCAACGCGGTGTCCTGCCGCTTCAGTGCCTGCGCCTTCATACCGCGTACCCCATCGCTCCGGCCTTGGCTGGCGCCTCCGGATCCAGCATCACGTTCACGCAGGCCACGGTGCCCGAGCCGAGCGCCCGCTCCAGTGCCGGGCGGATCTGCGCCGGCTCGGTCACGTGCTCACCCCAGCCGCCGAACGCCTTGACGACCAGGTCGTACCGGGTCGGCGCGAGCAAGGTGGCGGGCGACTTCTCCGGCCCGAACATCCCCAGCTGCGGGAGCCGGATCTGCCCCCAGGCGGCGTCGTTCCCCACGACGCACACCATCGGCAGCTTGAAGCGGACCGCGGTCTCGAAGTCCATGCCGTTGAGGCCGAACGAGCCGTCCCCCTGCACCACCCAGGCCTGGCGCTCGGGGTGGAGCAGCTTCGCCGCGATCGCGAACGGAGCGCCCACACCGAGGCAGCCCAGCGGACCGGGATCGAGCCAGCGCCCCGGCGCCTTGAGGGCGAGCACCTTGGCCGCCAGCGCCACCCAGTTCCCGCCGTCGGCGATGAACATCGGGTCCCGACTGCCGGCGTTGGCGACGTCGGAGAGGTCCTTCGCGAGCCGGTAGTGGTGGATGGGAACGGCGTCGCTCCGCGTCCACTCCTCGAGCGCCTGGAGCTTCCGTTGCTCGGCAGCCCGGAGCTCCTGGACGTAGGCGGTGCGCGTCACCTTCTTCGCACCGTCGGCGAAGGCCGAGAGCGCCGAGCGGCTGTCCGCCACCAGGCCCACGTCCACCGGACGGTTGCGCCCCACCTCGGTGGGATCGATGTCCACCTGGACGATCTTCGACGCGGCGCTGAACGTCGGCTCGGCCCCGTAGTTGAGGCGGAAGTCGAAGGGCGTCCCGACGACGAAGACCAGGTCCGAGCCGGTCAGCGCCTCCTTCCGGGTGTGCTGGTAGAACATCGGGTGGTTGGGCGGGAGGCAGCCCCGTCCGGCGCCGTTGAGGTAGGTGGGGATCTGCGCCCGCTCGACGAAGGCCCGGAGCGCGTCGGACGCGTCGTCCCACCAGATGCTCGAGCCGGCGATCATCGCCGGGCGCTCGGCGGCGGCGAGCAGGGCCAGCGCCTCGTCCACGCCCTTCGGGTCCGGGGCCTGCCGGGCGCGCGTCCGGTAGAGCCGGGGAATCTGCAACGTCGCCTCGTCCACCCCGTTGCAGAGGACGTCCCAGGCGAGCTCGAGGAAGACGGGGCCCGGCCGGCCGCTCAGCGCGGTCCGGAAGGCCTTGGCCATGTAGAGGGGGACGAGGTCGGGCGACGGCACCCGGTCCGACCACTTGGAGATCCGGTGGAAGAGGTCCACCTGCTCCATCTCCTGGAGGCTGCCGCGGCTCTGGTTGAAGAGGGGCGCCGCGCCGCCGAGGAGGATGAGCGGCGAGTTCGCGGCGTTGGCGTTGGCAACCCCGGTGAGCGCGTCGGTGACCCCGGGACCGGCGGTCACCACCGCCACTCCCACCCCGCGGGTGATGCGCGCGTAGGCGTCGGCGGCGTGTGCCGCGGCCTGCTCGTGCCGGGTGTCGACGACCTCGATGCCCTCCTCGACCAGGCCGGCGTAGATGGGCGCGACGTGCAGACCAGAGAGGGTGAAGACGTGGCGCACCCGCTCCTCCTTGAGCATCCGCGCCACGAGCTGCCCGCCGGTGACCATCCCCATCGCATCGCTCCCGCCTGGCGCCGTGGCCCAGGCCGTCTAGACTGAGGGCGTCGTTTATCGCCCGTGACCGATCCTTTCCAGGACCTACGCCCGCTCGCCGACGGCTACGCGACGGCGCTCGCCCAGGAGGCCTTCGCGCGTGGGCTGGTGACCACCGCCGCCGACGGGACGCAGAACGCGATCCCCCCCGGTGCGACCCCGGTGGTGCTGCCCTCCCGGGTCATCGAGGAGCGCCACCGGCTGGCGCGACTGCTCTCCTCCGCCGGCTTCAAGATGGCGCAGGCGACGGTCCAGGGGCCGTTCCGCGAGAGCCTGCTCGGAGCGCTCTCCCCGCTCGAGCGCCGCCTGGTGGAGCTGTCCGCGCCGGGGACGCACCGGCTGGCGATCGCTCGCATCGACTTCCTCGTCTCGGACCGGCCCGCGGCGCTGGAGCTGAACGCGACCATCCCGGCGATGCCAGGCTACTCGGACATGGCGGCGGGCGCGTTCCTGCACGTGGTCGGCCGCGCGCTCGGCCTCGAGCCGTCGCTGGTGGCGCAGCTGACGCTGGACAACGGGAGCAACGTCAAGGCGCTCTACTGGGCGCTCCAGGCCGCCTCGGTCCAGGAGTCGGGCCGGCCACCGGACCGCATCGCGGTGCTCTGCCGCCGCGGCGACAGCCAGCTGTCGGAGGTCGACCACCTCGTTCGCCGGTTCAACGAGCTCGGGACCGAGACCCACCGCGTCTTCCCCGACGAGGCGAGCGGCGACGGGATGTTCACCGCCCACGGACGGGAGTTCGACCTCGTCTACCGCCACCTCTTCGTCCACCGGCTGAGCGAGAAGCCGAGCCCGTTCCTCGAGGCGTTCTTCGCCGGGGAGACCGCCGGCGGCTCGCTGCTCCTGAACCGGCCGGCTGCGCACGTCGAGGCCAAGAGCAACTTCGCCCTCCTGTCTCGCGCGCTGGACGAGCCTGCCCTCGCCCGCACCGCCCGCCTGAGCCCCGACGAGCTGGGAGCGATCCGCGCGGCGGTGCCCTGGACCCGGGTGCTCGCGCCGGGGCCGGTCCGCGGGCCCGACGGCGAGGCGGTGCGGGACCTGATCGCCGAGGTCGCGGCGCTTCCCCGGCGGTTCGTGCTCAAGCGCGCGTGGGACTACGGCGGGAAGGCAGTCTTCGTGGGCCCGGCGGCGGAGGAGCCGGGCTTCGCCACCCGCTCCGAGGCCGCGTTCGGCGAGCGGCTCGCCTGGCCGGAGCTGGTGCGCCGTGCGGCGGACGACACGCGAGGTGGTGGGTTCGTCGTGCAGGCCGTGGTGGACGTCCCGCGGGAGCGGCATCTCCTGGCCACGCCCCGCGGCCCGGTCGAGGCGGAGGTCTACGTCGACTACTCGGCCTTCTCCTCGGTGGGCGTCGATCCCGAGCCGCCCTGGAGCGGCGTGGTGCGGGCGTCCGCGTCGCGCATCGTCAACATCCAGGGGGGTGGCGGTGTCCTCCCCTTGCTCCGGGAGACGGTCTGGGCTCGGCTGCTCGATGCGCTCGGGACGGAATCCTGAGCAGCGTCTGGGCGTTGTGGACGCTGGCCACTGTCCGGCCCTGCGTTATGAGTGACGGGATTCGGGACGCTCGTCCCCACTGAGGAGAAGGCAACCATGGCCTGGGAATTCGATGCACGGAAGGCGGCGCGCGGCGGCGACCTGAGCGAGACGGGCGCTGGCAGCTACGGCCGTGCCGGGGCGATCGCCGGGACGGCCGCAGGCTTCATGGCCGGCGTCTACCGGTGGATGACGCTCGGCCTGGCGGTGACCGCCGGCGTGGCGCTGTACACCGCGAGCAACGTCCCGCTGGCGACGATGGTGGCCCGGAACATCTGGCTCGTCTTCGGCGCGCAGTTCGTCCTCGTGCTCGCGCTCACGTTCATGGCCCAGCGGCTGACCGGGCCGGTCGCAGCGCTGATGTTCATGGTCTACGCCGGGGCAATGGGGCTCACCATGAGCGGCATCTTCTTCATCTACCCGTTGGGCTCGATCGGGGTGACGTTCCTGGTGACCGCGGGCGCATTCGCCGCGCTCAGCCTCTACGGCACGGTCACCAAGCGCGACCTCGGCGCCTGGGGGACCTTCCTCTTCATGGGGCTGGTGGGCGTGGTCATCGCCAGCATCGTGTCGATCTGGTGGCACAACCCGGCGTTCAACTTCGCGCTGACCTGCGCGGTCGTCGTGGTGTTCGCTGGCCTGACCGCCTACGACACCCAGAAGCTCCGGATGCTCGGGGCGCAGTTCGCCGGGACCGGGCTGACGTCGGTCACCATCCTCGGCGCGCTGAACCTCTACCTGGACTTCATCAACCTCTTCATCGCCCTGCTTCGCCTGTTCGGCGGCGGGCGCCAGCGCGAGTAGCGGGGAACGTCCTCGCGGACGGGTCGAGGGACACCTCCGGCGAGCCTCGACGGGGCGCGCCTAGGCTAGCCGGCCGGCGGCGTCCGCTCCGGGACCCGGGGTCGAAGCCAGATCCCCACGCAGAGCTCCTTCGGGCTCGACGGGCTCTCGATCGGCGGGTGAAAGGCGACGTCCGTGGTCGAGGTTCCGCACGCGCGGATCGTCCGGCGACCGACTCGAGACGACGCGCGTCCTCCTCAGCTACGCCGGCTTCTTCGCCGCCCAGCTGAGGCAGTTCCCCTCGGGGTTCACCGCGCCCGAGAAGAGCTTGCAGCCGCCGCACTCCTTGTACTTCCCGGCCTCGAACTGCGCGCAGTTCGAGCACTTCTTCCCGCGCGCCGTGGACTTCTCCACGTACTGGAGCACGCGCCGCATCTGCACCGCCGCCGGATCAACCACGACCTTCTTGCTGCAATCGAGACCCGGATCGGCCCGAGCCTCCGTGCCGGCCAGCGCGAGCACCCCGCTCGCCGCACCCAGCCCCGCCCCGAGGAGCTGGAGCGCACGCCGGCGGTTGAAGCGCGTGGTCTGGTCGTCGTGTCCGTTCACGTGTCGTCTCCTCCAGGAAGGGTCCGCCCCGCTCCAGGCAGCCGGGGGACTCTCGGGGACCGCGGCCATCGAGTCAACAATCAGCTGTGACGGCGGTCGCTTAGGCGGAATGGGAGGAGCACGTCCTCCCGGAACACGTGCTGGATGCACGGGCGCGCAGGCTTGCGCCGGCCCCTCCCGGCGCGCTTCGCGCCGCGGACGTGCTGAGCGTCGCCCCTGCCCCGGCTCGCACCGATTCGCTACAGCGGACAGACGCCGACCGACCCGGCAAGCGACTCTTGACAGGCCACCCCGGGAGCGGGAGCCTCGACGACAAGTGGTCTGATGACCTGATCATCTGGAGACCCGAGTGAGGAACTCCCCCGGCCGGCAGCAGCGGCCTTCACCCGAGCCCGAGTTCCACGCCGTGCACAAGGGCCGGCGCTACGAGCCGGTGGCCGAGCAGATCCAGCGGCTGATCGCGAGCGGCGCCCTCAGCCCGGGCGATCGCCTCCCGCCCGAGCGGGAACTGGCGGCGAAGTTCGGCGTCGGCCGCAGCTCGCTGCGCGACGCCATCCGCACGCTGGAGGTGATGGGCATCGTCGAGTCCCGTCACGGCCGCGGCACCGTGGTCCGCGACCTGTCGACCGACGCGCTGGTGGTGCCGCTGGCGAGCGTGCTCTCTCACAAGCGCGAGCTCGTGGCCGAGCTCCTCGATGTCCGCCGGATGATCGAGCCGGCCCTGGCGGCCCGCGCCGCCGCCAACGCCACCGAGGACGAGCTCTCCCGGCTCGAGGACATCCTGCGGCGGCAGGCAGAGAAGGTGCGCCGCGGCGAGCCGAGCATCGAAGAGGACTCCGAGTTCCATTACGCAATCGCACTCGCCGCCCGGAACAGCGTGGTGCTGCGGGTCCTCGACGTTCTGATGGATCTGCTCCGCGAGAGCCGTGCGCGCTCTCTGCAAGTCAAGGGTCGCCCCGAGCAATCCTGCGCGGGTCATCGGCGCATCCTCAGGGCGATCAAGCGCCGCGACGGTCCCGCCGCCGAGGCCGCGGTGCGCAAGCACTTGAAGGAAATCGAAGAGATCGTGACTCGGCAGCTCTGACCGGAGGCGAGAGATGGGGCGTCTGTTCGCAGTCGAGATCGTCTATCGGGGAATCTTCCAGAAGAACCTCGCGCGGAACATCAGCCGGGCCATCGTCCTCGCCGCCCACCACGAGGGGAAGCCCGGCATCTCCTTCGGGCGGTACGGAGACAGCCCGGAGCGCAACGGCATCCCGGCGAAGAGCTTCGCCATCGTCGCCACCGACGACCTCACCCTCGAGGAGGGGATGGCCAAGTACGAGCCCAAGGAGGTCGACATCACCATCGTGGTCGACGACACGCTCTGCAAGGGCGTGGAGTCGTGGGCCTGGTACGGGCTACAGCCCATCAACCGGCTGACGAAGTCCGGCGGCACGGTCATCGTGACCTCGCACGAGAAACCCGAGACGCTGATCTCGATGGCCCACCGCAAGGAGACGCCCTACCAGCTGGCGATCGTGAAGGGCACCCCGAGCTTCTCCGGCCTCTGGGTCTACAAGGACGATCACACCGACGTGCGCATCCTGGGCACCATGGCCAAGGTCCTGCCCGAGCTGTTCGGCCTGGCCTCCGTCCAGCAGGTGATCCGGGACGAGTGGCACGACGAGCTGAAGGCCACCTCCGCGCAGCGCGCCTACGAGCGCGCCACCACCGTGACGGTCCAGCCCACGCAGGGCAATCCGGAGAAGCCCTTCGAGTTCCAGATGCCCAAGTGGACGGAGATGCGCGAGGGCATCGCCATCCCTGGCATTCCCCGTGGACATCAGATGAAGGATCCGACCACCGGCAAGACGGGCGGCTACCAGCCGGAGCGGAATCCCACCTTCAAGAAGTTCACCACGCGCACCATGCGGCCGGTGGTGAACTTCGACACCTGCATCAAGTGCACGCTCTGCTGGTTGCAGTGCCCGGACTCCTGCTTCGACGTCACGCCCGACGGCCTGTACGACGCCAACATGGAGGCGTGTTGCGGCTGCGGCGTGTGCGAGGCGGTCTGCCCGGTGTCCAACTGCGTCACGATGGTCAACGAGACCCAGTTCGCGAACAACGACAGCCAGTGGGAGGCGTGGAGGGAGGACAAGGCGGGCTACGAGGGCTGGCTCAAGGAGAAGATCGCGAACCGCCCCGAGCGCTCCCACGGCTTCCGTTTCCGCGGGCAGTACGAGAAGCAGGTTCCCGACATGCTGAAGATCGCCAAAGAGCGCTGAGGACCAGGGAGACCGATCATGACAGAGGCACTGGCAACCCCTCCGCAGACACGACCCACGACCGACAAGACCTCCCTGATCACGGGGAGCGAGGCGATCGCGGTGGCCTGCAAGCTGGCCGACGTGGACGTGATCACCGCCTACCCCATCCGTCCCTACGACACGGTCATGCAGTACGTGGCGAAGCTCGTGTCGAACGGCGAGCTCGACTGCGAGTACATCGTGGCGGAGAGCGAGCACTCACAGTTCGAGATCGTCAAGCACGCTTCCGCCGTGGGGGCGCGCGTGTTCTGCGGCTCGAGCGGCGTCGGCTGGATGTACGCCTTCGAGGCGCTCACCGTGACGCCGGCGCTGCGCATTCCCATGGTGGCCATGGTGGGGAATCGCGCGCTCGACGACCCCGGCGCCTTCGGCGTCGAGCACAACGACGCACTCGCGGTGCGCGACCTGGGCTGGCAACTGGTCTGGGTGGACAACGCTCAGGAGGCGCTCGACACCGCGCTCATCGCCTACCGCGTGGCCGAGGACCGGCGCATCTTCCTCCCCTGCGCCATCAGCTGCGACGGCGCTTTCCTCACCCACTCGCAGGCGCTGGTGAAGGTCCCCGCCCAGGAGAAGGTGAAGGCCTTCTTGCCCCGGTACGACCGGGGCGATCTCCTGCTCCACCCCGACAATCCCATCACCGTGGCCCCGCAGGCGAACGAGGACTGGCTGATGGAGATCCGCCGCCAGACCGCAGCCGCGATGGAGCGCTCCTCCACCGTCATCCGCGAGGCCTATGCCGACTTCGAGCGGATCTTCGGCCGGAGCTACGGGAACCCGTTCTTCGAGGAGTACCAGACCGACGACGCGGACGTCGTGCTGATCGGCATGGGAACGCTGTCGACTCCGGTGAAGGTCGCCATCCGGCAGATGCGCCAGGAGGGCAAGAAGGTCGGCTTCGTGCGCATGCGCTGGTTCCGGCCGTTCGCTGCCGAGGAGCTGGCGAAGACGCTCGGGCGCTTCAAGGCGGTGGGGGTCATCGACCGCGACTTCTCGCTCGGCGCGCCGTACCAGAGCGGAGTCCTCGCGACCGAGGTACGGGCGGCGATGTACCCGGCTGCCAAGCGGCCCCCCATCCTGGGGTTCATCTGCGGCCTCGGAGGCCGTGAGGTCACGGTGCCCGACGTGAAGAAGATGACCGAGAGCGTCTACCTGGCCGCGGAGGGAAAGACGCAGCCGGGAACGAAGTGGATCGGATTGCGTGAGTAGTCGAGCGTGGGAGGATCAACCATGGCTGTGAGCGACAAGGAAATGGCGGAGCTCCTGAAGCTTCGGCCCACGCAGACGCTGGACCCTTTCAAGGGCGTGAAGAAGCTCCCGCTCGAGGAGTTCTTCACCTCTGGGCACCGGACGTGTCAGGGATGCGAGTCGGCCCTGGTCATGAAGATGATGGTCAAGGCCGCGGGCCCCCGGACCATCGTGCTCGGCAGCACCGGCTGCATGTACGTGGCGAACACGACGTACTACAGCACCTCGTGGGTCGTCCCCTGGATGCACACCCAGCTCGGGTCGAGCGGTTCGGCGGGACTGGGCACGGCGGCCGGCCTCAAGGCGCTGATGCGCAAGGGCAAGATGAAGGACGAGCCGATCAACGTCATCGCCTTCTGCGGCGACGGCGGCGGGGCGGACATGGGGCTGTCGGCGATCTCCGCGACGCTCACCCACCCCGACTACAACGTGCTGATCCTCATGTACGACAACGAGTCGTACGCCAATACCGACATTCAATTGTCGGGTTCGACGCCGTACGGGGCGCACACCACCTTCAGCCCGCCGGGCAAGCTGAAGCGCATCATGCACCACCGCTGGAAGAAGAACATGGCCGGGATGATCGCGGCGGGTCACCCCACGTGCCGCTACGTGGCCACCGTCGACATGTCCTTCCCCGTCTATTCGATGAACGCCGTGCGCAAGGCGCTCTCCATCGGCGGTCCCACCTTCATCCATTCGCTCGACCCTTGCCCGAAGGGCTGGGATTACGATCCCATGCTGTCCCACGAGCTGGGCGAGCTGGCGGTGACGTCCGGCGTCTGGCCGCTCTACGAAGTGGAGGAGGGCGTCCTCAAGCTCGTCGGCAAGACCCGTGACATCGCCGACGGCCGCCTCAAGCGGTTGCCAGTGCGCGACTTCCTGCTCAAGCAGGGACGCTTTGCCCACTTCACCGAGGACGACATCGCCTATTTCCAGAGCAAGGTCGACGAGACCTGGGAGAAGTGGCTCATCCCGGGCGTCATTCCGTTCCGCAAGCAAATCGAGGAGGATCGCCCGCCAGCCTGAGGCGCGGAAACGAGGGCCGCCTCGACCACTTCGCACCGCGGATGTCGTCTGGGTCGAGCGGCCAGGAGAGGGACCGGCCAGGACCGAGCCGGTCCTGCGCCGAGAGGGCTGGACCGAAATTACCCGCCGTCCTAGATCGCACGACTCGACTGCAGCTCGCTCGAGGGAGGTGTCACCTGGCCGAACCTTCCACCCCAGGGCCCGCACGACCCGTCACACCCCCGGTCGCGCCACCGGTCACACGACCCCCGGCGGCCTCTACCGAAGGGGCGGCCGCAGCGACTGCCGAAGTCACGGCCGCGGTGCGCCCCCCTGCCATCCGCTGGGCACAGCTCTTCCTCGGCGTGCTCAGCATGGTGATGATCGCCAACCTCCAGTACGGCTGGACGCTCTTCGTCGGCCCCCTGGACCAAGCGCACCACTGGGGGAAGCCGGCGATCCAGGTCGCCTTCACCTTCTTCGTTCTGACCGAGACCTGGCTGGTGCCGGTCGAGGGGTACCTGGTGGACCGGTTCGGGCCGCGGATCGTGGTCCTCGTCGGGGGGCTGCTGGTCGGCATCGCCTGGGTGATGAACTCGATGGTCACCACGCTGCCCGGCCTCTACACGGCGGCGGTGATCGGCGGGGTCGGCGCCGGCGCGGTCTACGGAACGTCGGTGGGCAACTCGCTGAAGTGGTTCACCGACAAGCGCGGGCTCGCCGCCGGGCTGACCGCGGCCGGATTCGGGCTGGGGTCGATGTTCACCGTCCAGCCCATCGCCGACCTCATCAAGAGCAGCGGCTACCAGGCCGCCTTCTTCCGCTTCGGATTGCTCCAGGGCGTCGTGGTGATGCTCTGCGCGCTGGCCCTCCGGGCGCCCCGCTCGGGTGAGGTCCCGGTCATCACCGTCAAGCTCAAGAACAAGCAGACCGCCCGCGACTACACCTGGGGCGAGTCGTTGAAGAGCAAGCCCTTCTGGGTGATGTACGTGATGTTCGTGGCGGTGGCCACCGGCGGACTGATGGCCGTCGCCCAGCTGGCCCCGATCGCCAAGGACTACAAGGTCGCGGACGTCCCGGTAACGTTCCTCTGGATGACCGGCCCGGCGCTGCTCCTCGCCCTGAAGCTGGACCGCTTCATGAACGGAATCACCCGGCCGTTCTTCGGCTGGCTGTCCGACCACCTCGGTCGCGAGAACACGATGTTCGGGGCCTTCCTCGTCGAGGGACTGGGTATCCTCCTGCTCCTCAAGTTCGCCACCGACCCGGTTCTCTTCGTCGTCCTCAGCGGGGTGGTGTTCTTCGCCTGGGGGGAGATCTACAGCCTCTTCCCGGCGACGACCGCGGACATCTTCGGCCGGAAGTACTGCACCACCATCTACGGGTTGCTCTACACCGCGAAGGGCACGGCCGCGCTCCTCGTGCCCGTGGGCAGCGTGATCGCGCTGCACTCGGGCTGGTCGATGGTCTTCATCGTCTCGGCGGTGCTGAACTTCTTGGCCGCATTCCTGGCACTCCTCGTCCTGAAGCCGATGCGACAGCGCGCGATGAGCCATGAGCTCATCCCGGACGCGCTCGGCATCACTCGAGTCTAGGGGGCATGTCCCGCTTATCGATCGTTGCACTTCTCGAGGGGCGGCGGGCGATGCGCGAGGAGCTCGTCCCCGACGCGTCGGGCATCAGTCGTGCTTAGACTCGTGGGGAATGCCCCACCCATCGATCTTTGCACTCCTCGAAGCAGGTCCCGCCGACGCGCCGGCCATCAGCGCACCGGACGGCGTGAGATCGCTCACCTTCCGGGACCTCGTCGAGCTGGCCCGGCACACGGTGGAGACGCTGAACTCGATCGGAATTGGCCGCGGCGACCGGGTGGCGATCGTGCTCCACAACGGGCCGGAGATGGCGACCTCGTTTCTCTCGGTCGCCGCCGGTGCCGCCACCGCGCCGCTGAATCCGGGGTACCGGGCGGAGGAGCTGGAGTTCTACCTCGGTGACCTCAAGCCGAAGGCGCTCGTCCTGGACGCCGGCGTCGATTCGCCGGCCCGCGCCACGGCGAGCAAGATGTCCATCCCCGTGCTCGACCTGAACGCGGATCGCTCCCGGGGCGCAGGGTGGTTCACGCTCTCCGGCGGCGCGAAGGGAACGCCCGCCCGAGGGGGGATGGGCGACAAGGACGATCCCGCGCTCCTCCTTCACACCTCGGGGACGACGTCCCGGCCGAAGCTGGTCCCGCTGCTGCAGCGGAACCTCCTCGCCAGCGCCGAGAACATCGGCCGGACGCTGGCCCTGACCCACGATGACGTCTGCCTGAACATCATGGCGCTGTTCCACATCCACGGGCTGGTCGCGGCGACGCTCTCCTCGCTGGCCGCCGGCGCCTCGGTCTCGTGCACCCCGGGCTTCAACGCCCTCAGGTTCTTCCACTGGCTCGATGAGGTGCGGCCCACCTGGTACACGGCGGTGCCGACGATGCACCAGGCGATCCTCGCCCGGGCCAAGCGGCACGGCGAGGAGATCGCCCGGAGCCGGCTACGGCTCATCCGCTCCTCCTCGGCATCACTCCCCGCGCCGGTGATGGTGGAGATGGAGAAGACCTTCGGCGTCCCGGTGATCGAGGCCTACGGGATGACCGAGGCCTCGCACCAGATGGCCTCCAATCCCCTTCCTCCTCGGGCGCGCAAGCCCGGCTCGGTGGGCCTGGCGGCTGGACCGGAGGTGGCGATCCTCGACGAGGATTGGAAGCCGGTGCCGCGCGGCCAGCTGGGGGAGGTCGCCATCCGCGGGACCAACGTCACCCCCGGGTACGAGGCGAATCCCGAGGCCAACGCGAAGTCCTTCCGGGACGGCTGGTTCCGGACCGGCGACCAGGGGGTCCTCGACGAGGACGGCTACCTCCGTCTCACCGGGCGCTTCAAGGAGCTGATCAACCGCGGCGGCGAGAAGTTCTCCCCGCTGGAGGTGGACGAGGTGCTCTCGTCGCACCCCGCGGTTGCGCAGGCGCTCACCTTTGCCATGCCACACGACAAGCTCGGCGAGGAGGTGGCGGCGGCGGTGGTGCTCCGGGAAGGGGCGACGGCGACCGAGCGAGAGCTGCACGACCTCTGCGCCGCGAAGCTGGCGCACTTCAAGATCCCGAGGAAGGTGGTGTTTCTGAAAGAGATCCCGAAGGGCGCCACCGGCAAGCTCCAGCGCATCGGCCTCGCCGAGAAGCTGGGGCTCGGCTCGTGAGATGAAGATCTGCGTCGTCGGCGCCGGAGCGATCGGCGGGCTGCTGGCGGCGAAGCTGGCCGCCCAGGGCCACGAGGTGGGCGTCATCGTCCGCGGACCGCACCTGGCGGCGATCCGCGAGCGCGGGCTGAGCCTCCAGGAAGACGGCGCCGAGCGGACGTTCCAGGTCCGCGCCACGGATCGGGCGGCCGAGCTCGGCGTGCAGGACCTGGTGGTCATCGGCCTCAAGGCGCACCAGGTCGCGGGCGTCGCGGCCGACGTCCGGGGGCTGTGCGGGCCGAGCACGCTCGTGGTGACCGCCCAGAACGGGATCCCCTGGTGGTACTTCTCCAAGGTGAGTGGCCCCTACGCGGGGACGGTGCTCGAGTCGGTGGACCCGGGCGGGGTCATCGCCCGCAACATCGACGTCGACCGGGTGCTGGGGTCGATCATCTACCCGGCAGCGGAGATCGTCGCTCCCGGCGTCATCCGGCACGTCGAGGGCGATCGGATCTCGCTCGGCGAGGTCGACAACTCGGACACCGAGCGGCTGCGGAGCACGGCGAAGCTGCTGCGCGACGCGGGCTTCAAGGTGCGGGTGTCGACCGACCTGCGCTCGGAGATCTGGGTGAAGCTGTGGGGGAACTCGACCTTCAACCCCATCAGCGCGCTCACCCACGCGACGCTGGTCGACATCTGCCAGTTCCCGCCGACGCGCGCGCTGGCCGAGCGAATGATGCGCGAGGCGCAGGAGATCGGCCAGAAGCTCGGGGTGCGCTTCCCGGTCTCGCTGGAGAAGCGCATCGCCGGCGCCGAGGCGGTCGGGAAGCACAGGACCTCGATGCTCCAGGACGTGGAGACCGGCCGCCCGCTCGAGCTGGACGCGCTGGTGGGCTCGGTCCTCGAGCTGGGCCGAATCACCGGAGTGCCGACCCCCAGCCTCACCGCCGTTCACGCCTGCGTCGCGTTGCTGGCCAGGACGCTCGGCGAGTCGAGGGGCCGGCTGCGGATCGAGCCCGGCCGGTAGCAACGTCGACGCATCTCGATTGCCTGATGGCACTGGACGCGGGTGCGCGACGTGAGCACACCTTGCAGGGGCTCGCCGCGCGCGGGCCATACTCCCGCGATGCGTGAACTTCGGGTCCTCTGTCTCTGCACGGTGCTCGCGCTGGCCCCTGCGGCGTGCTTCACGGGAACCGTCGGAGGAGACACGAGCGGCGGTGGAACGCCGGATGGCGGCGGAGGAGGCCCGGACGGCGGAGGTGGAGGACCGGACGGTGGCGGCGGCGGTCTAGACGGCGGCCTGGCGATCACCACCTTCGGCGCGGACAACCGCCGCGACGGCGTCTTCGTCGATCCCGCCTTCACCAAGGCCCGCCTCCAGGCGATCGCCGCCGACGGGGGCCTGAAGCCGGACCCCAGCTTCGCACCCGCCATCACCGGGCGCGTCTACGCCTCGCCACTGTTCGTCGAGGGCGGCGTGAACGGAAAGGACGCGGTGTTCATCGCGACCGAGGAGAACCACGTCTATGCCCTCGACCCCGCGACCGGGACCGTGCTCTGGAACACGACCCTCGGGCCGCCGGTTCCTCTGAACCAGCTGGGCTGCGGGAACATCGACCCGATGGGGGTCACCGGGACGCCGGTGATCGACGTGAGCCGCGGCATCCTGGTGCTCGATGCCGAGATCGATCAGAGCGCCAGCGGTCCGGGGCATCACACTCTCTTCGGACTCACCCTCGCGACGGGCGCCGTGTCCTGGTCGATCGATCTCGACGCGAACGTGACCGGGTTCGACACCACCTACCAGGGCCAGCGATCGGGGCTCCTGCTGCTGAACGGCACGGTCTACATCCCCTACGGGGGCTACTATGGGGACTGCGGCGTCAACTACGGGTGGGTCATGGGGCTGCCGCTGGCGACGCCGACCGCCTCGGCGCTCTTCCACTACGAGACGCCCGGGCAGGGCGGCGCGATCTGGTCGCCGGCGGGGATCGCCTCCGACGGGACGTCGATCTTCGCCGTCACGGGCAACGGCGAGGGGAACCAGCCCACCTGGGCCTCGGGCGATTCCGACGCGCTGCTGCGCCTCAGCACCTCGCTGGTCTTCAGCGGCAACGCGACCGACTACTTCGCCTTCAACGACTGGCAGGGCGTCTCGGCCGCAGACGGGGACCTGGGCAGCAACGGGACGGTGCTCTTCGACCTGCCCGGTGCGGGGTCGGGACACCTGGCGGTGGTCATCGGCAAGTCCAAGAACGCGTACCTGCTGGACCGGGACAACCTGGGCGGCATCAACACCCCCGACCGTCCGCTCGCGGAGCTCGACGGCATCGCGACCGACGACGCGTCGGGGAGCATGGCGACCTACCAGCCCGCGAGCGGTCGTTACCTGCTCTACGACGCGCCCTGCCCGAACGGGAACGGGCTCGGGCTGCTCAAGATCAACCCCGGGAACCCGCCGACGATCACCCAGCCCGTGGGGTGTCTCGATCAGGGAGCGAACGGCACCGACCAGGGCGGCGCGCCCATCGTGACCACGCCCGACGGGACCAGCGACTTCGTCATCTGGGGCACGGGCGCCGGCGGCGACAACCAGCTCCACGCCTTCGACGGCGAGAGCGGAGCATCGCTCCTCACCACGACCGGAGCCCGCGGAACCACCCACTGGGTCGCGCCGCTGGTCGCGAAGGGAAGCATCTATCTCCCGGGGAACGGGACGGTGTACGCGTTTCGCGTGAAGTGACCTGGGGACAGCGAGCCCACCTCAACCCTCTCCGGGATCGGCGCGCTTGATCTTCGGTGACTCGAAGTGGCCCCGCATCCGGAGC
>Ga0335080_10000721_pt1 | contig 30868 bp, 25 predicted proteins | sample Lox_Sample_34_FD_206720 | JGI IMG/M metagenome (GOLD analysis project Ga0335080, IMG submission 206720) | Soil microbial communities from Loxahatchee National Wildlife Refuge, Florida, United States - Lox_Sample_3.4 | ecosystem: Environmental > Terrestrial > Soil > Wetlands | place: USA... | reverse complement strand
CGGTCCGAGCCGCCAATCCACTGGCGGAGTTGATATTTGCCGTCGACAACACGGCCTTCCCACGCTTTCCAGGCGTCTGTTTTACTCATCAAGGGCTCCGGCGAACCATCATTCTATGACATTCACCCTATGACATTCACCGGAGCCCGTCACATGCAGCGATTTTGAAGGTATTTCCAGGGTAATCTTGCCGTCAGCGGCTCTTGTAGCTGAACGTCACTTTCGTTTCTTCATCCAAAACAAGAGGGCGCACAAAGCTGAACGAAGTGCCGGCGCGCGGCACATCGATCGGTACGGGCAGTACTCCCGCGACGCGTTTCTGAAGATTCAAGACGTTTGCCGACGCTTGCTGCGGGATATTCTTCTTCGGTGATTCCAGTTCTGAATAGTCGCGGCCATTCAACGTGAGAGAGTTTTGCGCGGTGACCTCTACTGTTTCATTCAAGGCCCCAACATCTAAGCGAAAGCTGTATGTTGACGGGCGGCTTGAATCATAAACAGCCTGTCGCTCGACGGCCTTGAAACCTGAGGCCTCCGCTTTGATCTTGATTTGACCAGTCGGTACATTCGAGACCGCCCATCGTCCTTGCTGGTCGCTCCGCGTCGTCATGGAGAATCCGGTTGCTGGGTCGGAGACAGTCACGCGCACGTTTGGAACGACGGCGCCGCTGGGATCGGCGATCACTCCGCCAATCTGTCCCGGTTGGAGATTCGCCATGGTCACGGTGCTGGCTAAATCACTTTCTAGGTTCTGCTCCGAGATGTATCCGATGGTCTCCGGTCGGAATGCCGGAGGGACGCGATCGGCTGCGATGACATCTCCGCCAAAATCCTTCACCTTGTAACGCTCCGGCAGAAAGATTTCCCAGTTGAGAAGGTCGATCGGTATGTCCATGTTAGGAAGAGTTAGTTCTGCTCCACCCTTCTTCGCGAAAGGCGCTCCGGAATGCATGAACACAAAAGATACCGTGTAGGACTCGGTGGGGCGGAAACCAGGGCGCAGCAGCGGCACGCGATTTCCGTCCGGTCCCTGCACCGGTTTCACGCGTTCGCCGGCCACGTCCGCAGACAGAATGCTGGCATCTTGCGGCAGCGCGATTTTCAAGAAGGGTTGGGCCTGATTCTTGACGATTAACTTCACTTCGGTCAGCGATTTTCCTTCGGAAGTCACCATCGTCGTGACAACCGCGCTCTCAGCGACCGCTGCCAGAACACTTCCGTCGGGAAAGCGGACCCAGTCGAGGGCCAGCGTTGGAGTCTCATCAGGCTGACGGTGATAGCGAAATGCGGCTTGCGGTGGGAAGTGCGCGAGGGAGCGCAGGTATGGATTCGCTTCCTTTACATCCATGCGCTTGAGACCGCCGTCCTCTTTTGCGGTGATTTCCATGGTGCCAGCACCTTCGACCAAGACTTCTCCCGTTTCGCGCTGCGCTCCTTTAAAGCCGAGGAATGGGGCGTCCGCGCGTGTCGTGTTGATCGAACGCTCCATGGAGATCAGGAATTCGTGCGAGCGTTGTGCGGGCGCACTTACTTTGAGCGTCAGCACGCCCGCCTGTACCTCGGTAGAGTCGAGCGTGGCGCCAGTCACGCCCGTGATTTCATATCCGGATGGAATGTCCAACGCAAACTGCGCGGGCTCTCCCTGGATCACCGTGAGATCAGCGAGAACCGCGAGCCGCAGTTCCGCCTCGCTGACAGAGACGAGTGTTTTCGCATCAGAGAGGAATCGCACTTCCCGCGGAACTACGGGCACGACGATTTCGCGCGTCGCCCACCAGAACGTTGCCGGCTGTCCGGGGACAAGGGTGGCGTCAACCGTCGTGTGGCCGCTTTCAGACTTGCGGTTCGTGATTACACCCGAGCTCAGGTACGCCATGGTGTGATCGCCCGGAATCACGACGGACACCTGTACGCTGCCCGCCGCCGGCGCAGGAAGTGTGAACGACGCGCGTCCGGCCTCGATGCGCAAGGGCAGGCCAGCGTCGAGCGCAATGGAAAACTCTGCTGGACCGGTCAGGAGCGCCGCTTCCACTCCGTTTTCCTGAATCAGCGGGAGGCCCTTGCCGTTCTGATGTGCGTCGAGAATTGTCATCCCATTCGTCAGCGGAACCTTGCTGACTCCCTTGCGGAAGACTTCTCCTTGCAGGTCGACCGTGCCGCGGACGTTCTCGCTCCCCACCTGCAAGCTTAAGTCCGCGTGCTTAATCGAGTAGGGAAGCGGCGCGAGTTCGGGATGCTTCGGTGTTTTCGACGCCATCTCGACCAGCCGGTTGTATTCCTCGAGAGTCAGCGTGACGTTGCCCGGGTCGGGCAGAGGGAGATTCGATTTGTCCTCTGCTACACAGGCGATTGCGAAAGACCACATGAGCAATGTGAACAGCGAGCGGCACTTCATTGTGAGCCTCCCTTTTTGTCGCGCTGAAAACTGAGCTCTGCTGCTGGAAACTGGTTCTCACTTGTCAGTTCAGAGACCAGAAAAATCGACGGCCCGAATGCGGGGAAAGCAACGCTGACTGGCAGCACTCCTGTGACTCTTCCTCCGAGCGACTTCGCTTTGAAACTGTCGAGCAGGGCCTGCGTGTCTTTTTTCTCGTCGTCGGAACGTTGCTTGTCTGTGAGCACTCGAGTCGGCGCAGCAGCCGGAGCGTTCACTGAACCGGAAGCCCCGATGTCTATCATTCCGCCAAGGATGGGAGTTCCTAATGCCGCCGAAGTCGGATTCTGATACTCCTGCGCCCGAAAACTTCCCGGCTCCGGCGTCACGCGAAACATGGGCGGGTAGTAAAGCAACACGCCCGTTCGCGAGATGGGAAGATCGAGCGACGGCAGTGTGATGGTCCGTTTGCCCTTGTCGTTCCACGATGTGGCTTTTGCGATATAGAAAACTTCGACCGCGAATGCCGGAGCGTCATCTCCGCCGCGCGCTTTTTCGAGCGGCAAGAGCAGGCTGCCGTCAGGAGATTGTCCCGGGCGCACGGGCCGTCCCATCAATGTCGCGCTCCAAACCGTCGCTCCGGGAGGCAGGGTGATCTTCACGAAATTGCGCTGATTGTTACGAACGGCGTAACGCGCCTGCACCAATTCCTTGCCATCCGAGCTCATCAGGACCTGGTAGCGGGCCTCTTCAACATTCGCCATCAGCACTGCCTGCTGGTCGTAACGGGCCACGTTGAGGCTGAGAGAACGATTTGCTCCTGCTTGCCCCGGCCGTGCGCGATATGCAAACAGCGCCGGCGATTGGCGGCTGGCCACCATCGGACCGAGGTCCGTCGCATCGGCTTCTTCGAGACCTTCGATCTTTTGGCCCTTGATTTCACCGGCGCCGAGAATCTCAACCGCAACGCCGCCGGTATCGCGTTCGGTATTCAGAAGCCGCATCAGTGGAATATCAATCGCGCCGTCACGTGGGAGCCGGGACTCTCCGTTGATGACAAAGCGGGCGCTGTGTTGAACCGGCTCTAGAAAGGTGACGCCAAGCTCGCCGTTCTTGATCTCCCAGTCAGCGACTTCAGCGCCGGCAACCTGGTTGATAGTGATCTTGTTCGGAACCTGTAGGCGGACTTGTTTTGCCGCGCCCTGCACAATTTCGAAGCTCGCTTCGGCGTAAATGGAAGTCGAATCCTCCGCGAGGCTCGTTAATTGTGTGAGTGACCCTCGCAAGCGCAGCGGCAACTCGACGTGATGATCTTCGTTCTTTTTCCGCCATGTGAAACTGAGTGCCTCGTTCCCGCGGCCGTAAGCGAGCCACTTCGTTTCGGAGCCTGACTCTGTCTTGTCGGAGATCAGACCGCCCGCGACTCGAAGATCAATTCCTTTTCGAGGCAGTTGGACAGCTGCGCGCGTCACGCCTGACTCGGTGGATGGTAACGAAAGACTTTCATCGCCAGTTGCGACCGTTACGGGCACATCCACGTCGAGCTCGAGAATCCACCGACCGGCATGCGAAAGCAGCGCGCAAAGATGTGTCGCGCCTTTTCCCGAAGCTCCGGGGACCAGCGAGACCAGCTTGCCGTCGAGCCGCGCTTCGCGTACGAGTAGCCCAGTGGGGATAGGAACACGGACCCAGCCATCTTTCAGAACATCAACAGTTAGGTTCGCGCGCCCGGTTGCGAGCTCGCCGGCTACGCGCAAGTCATAATCCACGCGCGTTAGCGTCGCATCCAACGGCGGAGGTTCCGGATCGTGCTCCACTGGATATGCTTTCGCCCGCAACACGCGATATTCGTCGACGGGAATCACAACCCATCCCGCGAGGTGCGAAGGCTCGGCTGATTTTTCCTGGGCCAGGCTGGCCGTGCCCCAAGCAACAGAAAACAGCATCAACAGGGAAGTCAATGCTCGGAGCCGGAAGTGTCGTCTGCGAAAAGTCACTGCGAGAATCGAAGTGTTCATGGTTCAACCCTCACTCCAACTTGCTGCCGGATGTGCATCTTTTTGCACGCGGATGCGGCAGGATCACCGCATCTGAATTCAGAATGTCGGCGTGGAGAAAAATTGCGAAGAATTTCGCGTTGGTTACGTTGGGAACCTGGGACTGGGTGACGCCAGAGAAGCCTGCCTGCTGTACCATGGCAGGTCGCGCAAGTTGTTCAGGGGAGGCGCGCTGGCATTGGGAACAGAAAAATCAAGGCAGATCTACGAACGCACGCTGGGTGTGCTGATTGAGGCCAGCAGTTCGTCGTCCCGCGGTCCGGTGAATTTTGGCAAGTATCCCATCTTTATGGAGCGCGGCCGCGGCTCACGCATTTACGACATCGACGGCAACGAGTACATCGACTGGATGATGGCGTTCGGTGCGCTGCCGCTCGGACATGCGCATCCGGAAGTTGTCGAAGCGATCACGGAAGCCGCGACGAGTGGTGCCCACTTCGCGACGGCGACTCCGGTTGAACTTGAAGTTGCGGAGATGATCCAGAAGATCGTTCCAAACACCGAGCGGGTGCGCTTTGCAAATACTGGAACGGAAGCGATGATGGCCGCGGTTCGCCTCGCTCGCGGCGTCACGGGACGTCCGAAGCTCCTGAAGTTCGAGGGACACTATCACGGCTGGTACGACGATCTGCTCGTGAGCTCAAATGTGCTGCCACCGGCAGCGTTGGGTTTGCGCAGCGATCCGGTCAGAATTCCTGACAGCTCTGGATTGAATCGCACTTCGCTCGACGACACCATTGTCGTTCCATGGAATGATCTGGCGGCGCTTGAGCACGCAGTCGAAAATAATCCCGGAAAGATCGCTGCCATCATCACCGAAGGTGTGATGGCAAATATGGGTGTCATTCCGCCGGCGGAAGGATATTTGCAGGGGCTGCAGAAAATCGCCAAGAACAATGGAATCGTCTTCATACTCGACGAGACGGTAACCGGCTTCCGCATTGCGCCCGGAGGCTGCCAGGAGCACTACAAACTCGCTCCCGATCTGGCGACGTTCGGCAAAGCGCTAGGCTCGGGACTGCCAGTGGCGGCTTTGGTCGGCCGTGCAGCCATCATGGACGCGTTGCAATGGGGCGGCGTGCTTCACTATGGCACGCACAACGGATCGCGCATCGGCATGTTCGCCGCCCGCGCCAATCTTCGCGCGCTCACGCGCGACAACAACGCCTCATTCCGACATACGTGGAAGATCTCGGAAAAGCTGTGTTCCGGATTGCGGGATTTGTTCCATAAGAAAGGCCGCGCCGCGATCGTACAGAACGTAGGGCCAATGTTGCAGGTGATGTTTACGGAGCAACCCGCGATCCGCGACTACCGCGATTTTTGCCAGCACGTGGATCGCGCTGCTTTCCAGAAATTTGTGTGGTCGTTGTTCCCGCTCGGAATCTACGCGTCGCCATCGTCGGCTCTGCATTCGATCGTGACGCTGGCGCATTCAGAGCAGGACGTAGACGCCACACTCGAAGCGGCCGACAAGGCGCTGGAAGCAATGGACAGGGTAGCGTGATGGGCCAAACGTCGATCGCAGAACGTGCCTCGCGCTTACTCTCGCTTGAGGGAAAAGTTGCGATGGTCACCGGTGCAGGTTCCGGAATTGGCCGCGGTATTGCGCTCCGTCTCGCAGAGATGGGAGCACATGTCGCTCTGCTTGACATCGACGAGAAAACAGCCGCGGAGACATCTACATCGATTCAGAATGCGGGCGGCCAAGCTCTCGCTCTCAAATGCGATGTTCGGAAGGCTGAAGATTGCCGGGCTGCGGCCGAGGCTGTAATTCAGAAATGCGGCAAAATCGACATTCTGTGCAACTGTGCAGGGATTGCGATCCGAAAGAATGTAGTCGATCTCACAGAGGACGAGTGGGACCGCGCTCTCGACGTGACGCTCAAGGGAATCTATTTGCTGTCGCGCGAAGTGATTCCCCACATGATTCAGGCCGGAGGAGGCAGCATCATTAACATCGGTTCCGGATGGTCGCTCAAGGGCGGTCCGAACGCAGCCTCGTATTGCGCGGCGAAAGGCGGTGTTGTGAATTTGACGCGCGCGATGGCGATTGATCATGGCAAGCAAAACATTCGCGTGAACTGCGTCTGCCCCGGCGATGTGGATACACCGATGCTGCGGAGCGAGTGCGAGCAACTAGGCGAAGATGTCCAGGAATTCATGCGCGAAGCCGCAAATCGCCCGCTGGCAAGGGTCGGAGCTCCCGAGGATGTCGCGAACGCGGTTCTGTTCCTCGCCAGTCCGATGTCGAGTTGGATCACCGGTGCGGCATTGGTGGTTGATGGTGGCGGGCTCGCGTAATCGCTACCCCCCAGAAGCGAAGCACAGATCTCTGAAATGAACAAATGCGACGAAAGAACAACCGCGATTGTGGAAGAGCGGCCCTTCAGGGTCGCGTACTGGGTTTTCGAAGGGAAGCGGCTTTAGCCGCTGTGGTCGTGCCGCTGCCGCGCCGCTTCATACAGCACAATGCTTCCCGCCACACCCGCGTTCAAGGATTCCACCTGCGGCGTGTGCGGAACGGCGACAAGTTCATCCACCTGCCCCATCAGATTGCGCGGCAAGCCCGAACCCTCACTGCCAATGAACACAGCGGCAGGTCCGGTAAGATTCGCCTGGTCAATTGGGGTTCCCTTATGCGAAGACGTCGCGATCAGACGCACACCGGCGTTACGAAGTTTGCCCGAGATCTCGTCCACCCCGCCGGCGGACTTCGCTACGACAACCGGCAGTCGAAAGATCGATCCAGCCGAAGCTCGAATCACTTTGGAATTGAATGGGCTGACGGTACCTTCCCCCAATACAACGCCCGCACTGCCGAAGGCTTCTGCCGACCTTAGAATTGTGCCGAGATTGCCGGGATCCTGCAGTCCAACCAGCACGATCACCGGGCCGACTTGCAGGCGCTCGAGAACATCATCGACCGAGAATTCCTTTAGCCGAACCAGTGCGGCAACTCCCTGCGGGGTCTCGCTGGGTACGATGCTATCGAAGAGCTTGTCTGGCAAAAGCAGTGTCTCAACATGTGCGCCAATCTGCGGCAAGAGCCTTTCGGCCAGATTTTCGGCGGATTCCTTGAACAGCACCGCCTTAAACCGCAATCCGCTGCGGATCGCTTCTTCCACAATGCGGACCCCGTCCACTGCGCAACAACCATCTTCCGTCCGTTCGGCGCGGGCAAAAGCCTGCCGCACTTCTTTGGCGAGCGTGTTATGGCGGCCTTCGATGCGCCGAAGCCGCTGCCGAGCGTGTGCCTTTTCCGATGTTTGAGTCATGCTTTTTGTGCCGTCTCGCTTTGCTGCCTTCGCCAGTATTATGATAGGCTTCGCCGTCCAAATTCATCTTACTGATAGAGATCCAGAAGGGAGCGCTGTGCGCGCCGAGATCGTAAAGATTAATAGCGATAGTCCCGAGTCGTCCCTGGTGAAATATGCCGCCGATCAGATTCGTTCTGGCGAGGTTCTCGGAATGCCAACCGATACCTTCTACGGCTTGGCTGCCGATCCCTTCAACCTCCGCGCGGTCGATAAGGTCTATGACATCAAGACCCGCTCTCGTCACAAGCCTCTGTCTCTGCTCATCGAGAGCGTTGATCAAGCCGAAGAACTCGCGAAGCCCTTGCCCGAGGAATTCTACGCTCTGGCCCGGAAGTTCTGGCCGGGACCGCTCACCATCATCGTAAAAGCAGGATCGCGGCTTCCCTTAAAGGTTACTGCAAACACTGGCAACGTCGCCTTGCGCGTACCCAACGCAAAGATTCCGCTGGCGGTAGTTACTGCGGCTGCGATTCCGGTTACAGCGACCTCGGCCAACCTCAGCGGAGCCTCCGAGTGCACCACCGCTGAACAAGTGCGCGATCAGCTCCAGGGGCGGATTAGCATCATCGTCGATGGCGGCGAGTCTCCGCGTGACGTCGCCTCCACGATCGTCGATCTCAGTGATGAAACCGCGCGCTGGCGCATTATCCGCGAAGGGGCCATTCCGACCGACGAGATCACGAAGTTCTTCGCCCAGGGATGAGCGACGGTACCGCCAACCAGCCTCTCCAAACGCGCTGGTGGGTTCGTCTGCTGGTCGTGGTTGTCGTGGCAGTGTCACTCTTTGTGACGGTGACCGCTATCGAGGTCGTCCAGACCGCTTCGCAGCAAGAACTGCATCCCGCCGATGCCATCGTGGTGTTCGGCGCCGCGGAATACTCGGGCCGTCCATCTCCAGTGCTCAAGGCGCGCCTCGACCATGCTCTCGATCTTTTCCATCGTGGATTGGCGCCGGTCGTTATCACGACGGGCGGCTCAGCTTCTGATCCGGTGTTCAGCGAAGGCGGCGTTGGCCGCGATTATTTGATGAAGCACGGCGTCCCGGAACGAAGCCTGATTGCTGAGACCCAGGGCAAGGATACGTCTCAGTCCGCGAATCGGGTTGCCGTGATCATGCACGCAAATGGGCTCAAGACGTGCATCGCCGTGAGCGATGCCTATCATGTTTTTCGCATTCGGAAACTTCTGGAGCATGAAAGCGTCGGCCCAGTCTATGTAGCGCCGAGGCCGGATTCCCGTCCTCGAAGCATCGCGCAGCGTGTGTTCGCCGCTCTGAGGGAGTCGACGAGTTATTTATTGTGGCGAATGGGAATTACCTAGAATTCGAAGAAGCAGCTAGAAGCTGTCGATACCGTTCGTCGTGCGAACCTTGAACCAATCGTAGTGGAGATTGTTCGTCGCCAATCCATTTTTCACTTTCATGAACACATGCTGGATCCGCACTTCCAGTTCATTGTTCTTCATCGCCTGAACCGCGTCGTTACGGGCGCCGCGCGCTTCGGCCATCTGGCGGTTGCGGCATTTCTCATAGTCTCCGCTCTCCTGGCAGAGTTCGAAGCCATTGCTGCTGTTGGCATTTCGCAAGACTTGCATGTTCTTGTTTTCCTGAATGGCCGCAGCCAGCATTTCATCGTAGCGTTCGTACCAGATGCGTACTGCTCGTTCAGTCTCTTCCGGCGTATGAGTGGCCTTGTATCTTGAGATGGCTGCGACGACCTCATCGCCGTTCTCGGGCCCATCCATCTTCAGACGGGGCAGAGGGCCCGCCGATACTTCCATATCCTCGTCGGTGTAGACCTTCTTGGCATGTCCGGGCTTTGCGTTCTTGGATTGCTGCGCCGCACCTGCGATTGAGCCATCCGGATCTCCCGAAACTGTGGGTGGCGTTGGCTGACAGGATTGCGCAGCGGTGTGCATCGTAGTGAGAAGTCCAAGACCGCATAGAAGAACGAAGGAGAGCAGTCGGTGATTTGGGCACATCTTATCCATCTCGCGCTGATGTTATCAGCCGGATAAGAGCCCAAAAGATAACCGAAGTTTCAACCGAACGATTCCGAAATTTCAATAACCGAACAGATAATTGTGATTGCAATCACTGCACAAGCAGTCCGGACATATTCAGCCCGTGAGTCGCGGCGACTTCGTAATGAGCCGCCGTTGCGTCGTACCGCGCCAGATACTTCTGACGTTCCGGCGGAATGATCGCTGTTTCGTAATCGTCGTGACCTGCCGCGCTGCGGATGTCATCGATCGAGTTCCACAGCAAAATTGTGATGAACTCAACCTCGGCTCCGACATTCTTTCTCATGAGATAGCTGCCGCGGTATCCCTTCGCCTTGCTGATTCCCGGCAGCAGTTCAGGTTTCAACATCGCTTCGTAGGAATCTGCATGCTCCGGTTTGGTGTAACCATGCCACACCCTTGCAATCATCGTTCCCCCTCCACGTTCGACGCTACCATGACATCCGCTTGCGAAGTTCGGTGATGTGAGCGACGTGGTGTTTGCCGTGCCATGCGTACAGCGCGAGAGTCTTCTCTAGATTCATCTCTCCAGCTTCCGGATGGCGAAAGGTTCTTCTCCATTGCTCCGGAGTCAGGGAACGCAGGAGGCGGACCCAACGGTCGTGCAGGGACTCGAGCAAGGCGAGTGACACTTCGATCGGTGTAGCATTCGTGTCGCCGAGTTCTGCCCACAAACCTTCGGCGTAGGGTTTGATCGTAGGATTGTCTTCGGTCAGAGCAAGCTTGAACCGCACATACGAATTCAGGTGGCTGTCCGGGACATGATGCACCACCTGACGGACCGTCCAGCCCTCCGGGCGATACGGTGTATCCAGTTGTTCCGGAGTCAGGCCTTCGATTGCAGCCCGTAGTCGGGAAGGCGTCTGCGCAATGTCCTCAAGAAATGCGTCCTTTTGTTCCGGGGTAAGTGAACCGCTGTAGGTGAACTTGCCAATCGGGAAGCGGAGATCGTTCATTCAGTTTCCTCTGCAGCTTTTGAGTAGAAGATGACAAAAGCCGGCCCAGGTTTCAGAACTTTAGACGCTCGATCAACTTTGCTCACGGATCCTGCAGCCGCTGGCCATCTTCTGCGTGACAGCACGACGAGCGTTCGTATAGTGGCGGGGCAATTCGACGATGTCCTGAATGCAAAAACCGATAGGCAGTGACCGGCTGCCGATCGCTAGTTCCGGGTCGGCGCACCAGAGAGTGAACTACTACATATTGTGCCGCTCTTACGGAGGGCCCATCTAGTCCGGCTTCGAATTTCGGTTCCCCGTGGCCCAAGCTTGGTGCATCCAATGTCACTTGTAGGCTAAACTCTCTCTGCCGTTGAGCTTAGCCATTTTCCCGGGTCCGGTGGTGGGAACCGCGCCTGGTGAACGTGCGAGGGGAACTATGCCATCGTCGGTCTGGTCGGGACACTTAACGTTCGGTCTGATCTCCATGCCGGTGCGGCTGTTCTCGGGCGCCCGCAGTTCTGGCATTTCCTTCAACATGCTGCACCGCACCGACAAGTCGCGCCTGAAGCAGCAGTACGTCTGTCAGGCCGAGAATGTCGTGGTCGATCGCAGCGAGATGGTGAAAGGGTACGAATTTCGCAAGGACGAATACGTCGTCATCGAGCCGGATGAGATCAAGAAGATCGAACCGCAGACCGCCAAGACGATGGAGATTCTCGAATTCGTAAAATCCGGGGACGTCGATCCCGTGTATTTCGAATCTTCGTATTACATGATGCCGGAAGAGGCCGGGCGCCGTCCCTACGCTCTGCTCACCAAAGCTCTGGAAGAAAGTGAGTACGTCGCGATCGCCAAGATCACGATGCATAACCGCGAATACACCGTCTTTCTACGTCCCCACGAGGGGGGCATGATGTTGCACACGATGTATTACGCAGATGAGGTGCGCAAAGTCGAAGGTTTCGGCGCCCCCGACGTGGAATTGAAAGACGCAGAAGTCAAAGTCGCGCATCAGCTGATTGAAGCGCTGGCCGATGAGTGGGATCCCGAGAAGTACAAAGACTCCTTCCAGGAAAATCTGAAGAAGCTGATCGAAGCCAAACTCGAGGGCGGAGAAGTCGCCGCAGTCGAGAAGCCAAAGAAACTTGCTCCGGTGGTCGATTTGATGGCTGCGTTAAAGCAGAGCCTTGCGCAGATGGAAGGGAAGAAGAAGCCTGCTGCGACGGCATCAGCCGAAGAAGAGCCGGCGGCTGCGAGTGCTAAATCCCGGCGCCGGAAATAATAGCCTTTACGATCCCAAGGCCGCGGTAGCCCCAGGCATCCCACGCCCGGGCCGCGGCATCTTTCGCTAGAAGCTAGGAGTTGGACGCTGCTTCCCTAGCGCACAAGCGCAGCAATCGTTACAATAATCAATTCTGTCATTTGAACCAGGTGTTTTCTTCGGGGTGCCGATGAGTGTTCGACGTGTGAGTGCGCTGGCTCTGCTCGCGCTGGCAATGCTTCTGGAGATGTCATGCGGCGATGTGTACCGGCCAGTCGTCCTTCCGATCAACCCGACCCCACCGAGTCCCTCCAATTTTCACGCTGTCTTTGCCTTCACGAACAACGTTCCTTACAACAGCGGGGCGGCCTTTCAGATTGACGTTTCGGGCGACACTAATATCGGCCAGGCAAATATGGGAGTAAATCCCACGCACGCTGCGATCTTGCCGACCAACAACCGGGTTTTTGTGGCCAGCGCGGGCAGTTTGTATCCTGGAGTCGCCGATGTGGTGACCTCGTTTATTCCTGCAGGGTCGAGCATCATCGGGACGGGTTTGGGCAACCCTACGACATTCACGTTTCCCAACGTTGGGCCGATCGGGCCCGGCGGTTCGCCTGCATGGTCCTGCTCCTATCTTCCTGACTTCGTTGCGACGACTCAGAGTACGACCGCATTCGTTGCAAACTACGGCGTCGACAACGATCCGGCGTGCCAGCCGAACCTCAGCAGTACCGATTCTGTAGCCGCCTTGTCGGTTTCTTCTTCCTCGATCAGCAACATCACGTATCTGCCTGCCGGATCGCATCCGGTGGCCATGGCCGAAACCCCGGATGCGCAGCATCTCTACGTCGCCAATCAGGGGAACGGAACGGTGGTTGAGATTTCTCCTGCAGATCTCTCCATCAAGAACACGATTCTGGTCGGGAATGTCCCGGTGTGGGTGGTTGCCCGCAACGACAACCAGCGGATCTACGTACTGACGCAGGGCGATGGAAATCTGGTCTCGATTGATACCGCAACGGATACGATCCTTTCAACCCAGTCAGTGGGCGCCGGGGCGAACTTCATCTTGTTCGATCCGCACTTGAACCGACTGTACGTTACGAATCCAACCACTGGCACTCTGTATATCTTCAAGGCGACTGGCGGACCAAACGACACGCCGTCGCCGATGGCCACAATCGTAATGAATGCGGGCGTGAATCCGCCGTGCGCTGCCGCGTGTTCCCCCGTCTCCGTCGCCGCCTTACAGGACGGCTCGCGCTTCTATGTCGCGAGCTATGCCACGGAGGCAGCCTGCTCGGATGTCAATGTCGGTACGACGGTCCCGTGCATCATCCCCATGCTGACCGTATTTGACGCGCTGAGCATGACTCCAAAGCAGCCGACGTCGAACTTGCTCGCGCCCTCAAACTCGCTTCCGCTGTTGACGTCGCCGCAATTCGCGGCTTCTCAATATGCCGTGTCGCCGGTCGCGTCCTGTGCGCCTGCCTCGTCATACGCGCCCGGGACCACGCGTTTCCGGATGTTTGCAACCGCCGCTGCCGACAGCAGCCACGTTTACGTGAGTATTTGCGACGCCGGGGCGATTGCGGATGTCCGGACTGTGACCAGCACGATCACGACTGGAGGCAATAACCAGCCGGACGTTCTCATCACCGACCTTCTGGCGCCGCTTGGAAGCTGCAGTGGCGCGACCTGCAGTTCGGTTGCGACGATCACGTCTTATTCCGTGGCGTCGAACGTAGTGACGTTCCAGGCCGTAAACAATTTCATTCCGGGCGCCCGGGTTGCGATTTCAGGCTTGACCAGCACAGAAGGTGCGCAGATGAACAGCCAGACCCTCACCGTGTTGGCAACGGGCCTTTCGGGAACTCAATTTGAGTGCAACGTGTCGGGCCTGGCAGATATCGGTTCGACGATCGATGCTGGAACAGCCGTGCCGATCTCGCCTCCGCAAGCGCCAATCTTCCTGCTCACTGGACAGTAGTCACCTGCTTGCCGTGAAAACAGAGGCGGACTCTGATGTGGAAGAGCAGCTCTTTAGAGTCGCGGCAGAACGGCTGTAAAGATTGGGGGTTCAGCCCCGGTGCGAACTACACTTTGGCCGGAACTTCTTCCTTTGTGGTTTCTTTCGCCGTGTAGTGCGAGTCCACGTAGTCGTCGAGAATCTCGATAAACTCCGCGACGATGCAGTCGCCCTTTAATGTCGTGAACAGACGTCCATCGACGTAAACTGGCGCCTTCGGCTCCTCGAAAGTGCCCGGCAGGGAGATCCCGATATTCGCGTGCTTTGATTCGCCGGGGCCGTTGACCACACAGCCCATGACAGCCAACTTCATTTCTTCGACGCCGGAGTAGCGCGTCTTCCAGGTGGGCATCTGTTCGCGCAGATACGACTGAATCTGCTCTGCCATTTCCTGGAAGAATGTGCTGGTAGTACGTCCACAGCCGGGACAGGCCGTCACCTGCGGCGTGAAGCTGCGGATGCCCATCGATTGCAGAATCTGCTGTGCGACACGCACTTCTTCGCTGCGATCACCGCCCGGAGCAGGAGTCAGCGAGACGCGAATCGTATCGCCGATGCCTTCCTGCAGCACCACTCCCATGGCCGCGCTGGAAGCTACAACCCCTTTGGCGCCCATGCCGGCCTCGGTGAGTCCGAGATGCAGCGGATAGTTGCAGCGTGCCGCAAGAGCACGGTAGACGTCGATCAAATCCTGTACGCCGCTGACCTTCGCGCTGAGAATGATCTGATCCGCTCGCAAGCCGTATTTCTGCGCCAGGTCCGCCGAATTCAATGCGCTTACCACCATCGCTTCCATGGTTACTTCGCGCGCGTCCTTCGGTTCAGCTAGCTTGGAGTTCTCATCCATCATGCGCGTCAGAAGCACCTGGTCGAGCGATCCCCAGTTGACCCCGATACGCACCGGTTTCTGATACTTCACGGCCACTTCGATCATGGTGCGGAAATTCGAGTTGCCACCCTTGCCGATGCTGGCGTTCCCGGGATTAATGCGGTATTTCGCAAGATCACGCGCGCACTCCGGATACTTCGTAAGCAGAACATGCCCGTTATAGTGAAAGTCGCCGATGATGGGAACTCGCACGCCCTGCTTATCGAGTTGCTCGACGATATGCGGGACGGCAGCCGCGGCGTCATCGTTGTTGACAGTCACGCGCACCAATTCGGAGCCCGCGCGGGCGAGAGCGGCCACCTGTTGCACGGTCGCGGGGATGTCCGCGCTATCGGTATTGGTCATCGATTGCACCACAACTGGTGCATCTGACCCGACCCGCACACCGCCGACGACGGCCGTAACGGTCTTCCTGCGTTGAATCGTAGCCATAGTGGGAACTTTTAGTTTATCACGTGAAATTGGGCTAAAACCCGTGTCGCCTTACGGTTGGATGTCGTTGGCAACCCGCGGACGCGGGAAAAATCCACAGGCAGGCCTTCACGCCGCTGTAAACTCATTCTAACCAACGAGCTCACTCGTCTTCGGCTTCCAGTTCTCCATTCCGTCTCTGGCCTTAACCACCTGAATCCATTCCATGAGGAGACCCATGACGCACCACAAGAAAGCCAAGTCCGGCAAATCTACCTCTACTACCAATGCAGCCTCCAGCGCTCCGAAATGGCCCAGTTACACGGGAACATCAAAACTGGTCGGAACCAGCCCCGGCGGCCGCGTGACGGTCTACGTGGATCCTTCTTTGGGGCAGCAGGCCTTGCAGAATGCGCAAGATCTCCTCGCCGACGCAGACAGGGTCGTTACGGCCAATGACACCATCTTCGGGACTACAGGCGGTAAGGTCAGCGTGATTGTCTTCGCGTTGGGAGGAGCCACCGACGGCACGGGAGGAGCCGACCACATGGGTTGTGATTATGTGAACGGCAATGCGATCGAGGTTGATGCGTCCTTCGGCAACTCCTCCCGCGTCTCTGCGCTCTTCGAAGCCGAACTGAGCGAATGTTCAATGAACGGCAATCTGTGTGGAGAGAGTACTGGAGAGGCGCTATCGCGGTGGTGCGCCACCGTCATCAGCAATAACGCCCTTGCGGATTTCGCCACCGCTCCGCAGTGGGCGCAGGATGGCATGCCCGACTTCGTCGACAAGACTGACGACACGGATCAGAATGCCGACAGCACTGGATGCGGAGTGGCCTTCATTTCATGGTTAATGAGCCTTGGCTTCAGCCTCGACAAGATTGCCCCGGAGATGGTCTCCCTTGGCGATTCCGGAACATTCGCTCAGCTGTATGCGAATCTCACATCAGACTCGGCCTCGAATGCCTGGCAGAAGTTCCAGACCGCGATCCGGAACCTTCCGAATGGAGTGACTAGCGACGATCCGTTCAATGCGTTCACTGCTTCTGCAGTTCCAGCAGCGATCCCGGGGCAGGCTGCCGCGATGCCTGCGGCCGAAGTTCGCGCCGCAAAACCACCGCAGGCTCCCCGGGCTGTCTGCGCTCCGAAATCGAAACGGCTGTTGCCGCCAGGAAAGAAGGCGTCCTAAGCGGACGCCTTCTGCGCTACTTCGGGACAGGCCACGTGCTGGACTTGCCATTCACGACGCTCCCTCGGTGCAGGCCGAGCCATGATGGCCTTGACCACGTGTGCCGCGTCTCTCCCGATTCCAATGACGGTTGCTGAGGAGGCGGCGTAAAGAAAGTGAAGCCCAACGAAGTACAAGCCAGCGACATCTTTCACGACTCCCCGCTCCTGCTTGGGTGATCCGTGCTGGTCGAAGATCGGCAAATTGATCCAGGAGAACCCCGGCTCATATCCCGTGCACCAGATGACGTTCTTCACTTCCATCGTGCTGCCATCGGCCAGAACGGGTAGCCCGTCTTTCACGCCCGACACTCTGTCCACGCGCTTTATGCCGGCATCAAGCAAGTCCTGCGGTTTTACCCGAACGAGAGGCCCAGCTTGCGCAAGCATTTTGGAACGTGCCTTCCGCCCGATCGAAGTTCCCATGCTCAAGATGTAGTGCCCGACAAATCTGACGATCCTGAACAGGACATGTCGCGCAAGGAAAGTCTCAGTGCGAAACGGAATATGTCCTGATTCTTTTCCCGCGAGCCATGTCGGATGCGTTTTGGCGACCTCGAGAGCGATGTCTGCTCCCGAGTTTCCCACGCCGACCACTAGCACTCCGCCATCCTGGAGTTGCGAGGGATTCCTGTACGCGTGAGAGTGGATCTGTGTGATCGCAGGATCCAGTTCCGCCGCAAAAGATGGCACCGATGGTTCCTGGTAGTTCGCCATCGCAACGACCACGTTGTTGGCGACATAGCGTAGGTCATCCGCCTCGACGACGAAGTGATCGCCCTCTTTTGCAAGGCGAGTCACCCTGACGCCACTTTGCACTGGCAGGCGAAAATGTGCCGCGTAGGATTCCACGTAGTCAGCCATTTGATCCTTTGTCGGGAACGCGCCTTTTTCCCTGGGAAATGGAAGGCCCGGCAAACGAACGTATTGCGATGGGGTGAAGAGCCGCAGGGAATCCCAGCGATTCCGCCACGCATCGCCAACCCGGTTACTAGCGTCCAGGATCAGGAATGAAACGCCCTGTTTGGCCAGATAGTAGCCAACGGACAGTCCCGCCTGTCCGCCCCCAATGACAATCGTATGAAGCTTCTCGACTCTGTATTGATTCTTCATATCCACCTCACGCATTTGAGGGTAGGTGGAATCGCAAACTACCGCATCGGGCGGAGTACCCATCACAAGAAGATTTTTCCAATGGGTATTTCTATGTAGAGGGCTACACGAGCTGATTCTTGTACGCGAACGCGGTCGCGGCAGCGCGGGAAGACAGATCAAGCTTGTTGAAGATATTGCTGACGTGCCGTGCCACGGTTTTTTCGCTGATCCCGAGTTTGATCCCGATGGCGCGGTTGCTCTTTCCCGAAGCAATCAGTTTCAGAACTTCAATTTCCCGAGTGGTCAGGGGAGTATCCGATGACGCTGTTTTTTCGATTGAGATCGCCTGCGCACGGGCGAGATCGGGAGCGGCGCCTAATTTCTGAAACACTTCGCAGGCAAGATCCAACTCCAGCCTGCCAGTGTCACAATCGTCCATTTCTCCGCAAGCCATGGCCATCAGCACTCGAGTTCTTGCCGCCTCGTAAGGAGCGTCCAGTTCGCACCAGATGGACCAGGCTCGCCGCAGCGCCGCCAGCGCAGCTTTCGCATCATGTTCGGCCAAAAGCACAGATCCTTCCGCCCGCATCGACATAGCGTGAAGTTGAGGCGCTTCAAAGTGGCGTGCAATCTCTGTCAGTTCATTCGCGGCCGTGCGCGCCGCCCCGATATCGCTCGATGCGATCATGATCTCGACGGCTGACTCCAGCACCCGCGCGCGGCTGCCCGGCTCGTGCGTTTCGTCCAGCACACGTCGAATGGCCGCACTAGCCGTACTGACTTCACCTTGCGCAAATCGAAGCAGGGCAAAGCCAGCTTGGGGTGTCCGCAGCCATCTCCCGGCCTCGCGGTACGCGTTCTCGGCTGCAGCAAAATCTCCGCGCAGGCGATGCAATTCCGCAAGCCGGTAGAAGGCGGAGCCAGCTTCTCCCCTCGGGACCTGAGCAAAGCGGTCGCAGGCCTGCTTCAAGTGCTGCGTGGCATCCTGCCACGCTCCGTGGAGCTGGAGAATTTCCGCCTTTCGGATCGAGCACTGGCCATGATAGGGAACCATATCCGGCTGCGAAGAGCACCAGCGGTCCAGCGCCGCCGTCCATTCCTGCGCGCGCCGCAGGTCGAAGATTTCGCCGCATGCCTCGATGACGCTGCAATAAATGCCGCCGGCGGTGAGCGGCGATACTTCGCCTGCCATTACGGCGGCCATCGCTTCATCAAGCAGGGCAACACCCCGAGCAATCTCGCCTTGCCGAATTAAGGCGCGGCCCTGGCCTTGCCTGCCCATCGCGACTAGATCGCGATCTCGATATTGCTCACCGATCTTGGTAGCTTTCAGGAACGCTTCGTGTCCTTTTGCCGGCTCATCGGAATGAGCAAAGCGGAAGCCGACCGGCAAAAGCAGATAGCCTCGCTCTACACATTCCGGATGCTGCTCCAGCACGCGCTCCGCGCGCGAAAGCCATCCGCTGGCTTGCGCCAGATCGTGGTTGAGAAGGGCAATGAAGCCGACCCAGAAAGCGCATCGAGCGGCGGGTTGTGCCTCGCCATGACTTAGGAAAGCCTGGTGTGCACGCGCCAGAATGTCCGTTCCTTCGCGGTCGCGGCTAGTCAGCAGCAAGGCTTGTGCAAGGAGTGCCAGGTCCGGCGGATCGAGCGGAGATTCACTGTCTGCCTCTTGGAAGGCCGAAACCGCGTTTGCCCATTCCTGTCTATGAAATGATTGTCGCCCTCGTTCGAGCGAGGGCGACAGGGCAAAACTAGATTTCTTGAGTGCGGAGGTACGACTCATTCTCAAGAATTATGGCATTTTGTCAGCTAACCCGGGGATCGTTTTTACCAGGTCGTTGTAAATGACCATCACGGCAAACAAAACAAGAAACACAAATGCTGCCTGGTAAACCCGCTCTTTGATATTGAGGCTGATGTCTCTTCGCATCAGGCCTTCGATCAGCAGGAAGAGGATCACGCCGCCGTCCAGAATTGGAATCGGAAGCAAGTTGAAGATGCCAAGGTTCAGGCTGATCGCAGCAGTCAGGCCCATCAGCGGAGTCCAGCCCTTACGTCGAGCGGCTTCGCCTGCCGCCTGGCCAATGCGGATTGGGCCTTCAATGGACTTAGGAGAGATTTTCCCCTGCGCCATCTTCCTGACGAGTTCCAGAATCAGTAGCGCATTCTGCCGGTTTTCGTGCAGCGATAGTTGCAAGGCGTCTGAGAACGGCAGCGTCTTGACTTTCATTTCCATGCTGCCGATGCCGATGCGATACGACTTGTCGTAGAGCACTGGCTGGACAGTGAACGTCTTCTCCTGCCCATCGCGCGATACCGTGAGCGTGATTGGCTTGTCCTTCGTCACCTTCAAGGTTTCGATCATGGAGGCGAGTTCCGGCACCGGCTGGCCGTCCATAGTCAGAATCTTATCGCCCTCTTTCAACCCTGCTTTATCCGCGGGCATACCCTCGACAAGATCGGTGATGGTGACGCTTTGTTCTTTAGGAGTCCAGCCCGCGAAGCCGATCTTATCGATCCCGGTGGGTACGGGCGTAACGGTCAGATTGACTTGCTTCCCATTGCGCTCCACTTGCACATCGAGCGGCTGCCCCGGGCTCATATACTCTTTCAGCTGGATTTGCTCCCAGTTTGGATTCTGGATTCCGTCGACTTGCGTGATCCGATCTCCAGCCTGGAGTCCTGCCTTCGCTGCTGCAGTGTCTTTGAGCACCCACCCGATCACCGGTGGCTGGTCGTATACCGCGGGATATTCGTAGTGCACCATGTACACGGTGGTAAGCAGGACAATCGCGAGCAGAATGTTCATGGTTGGTCCGGCGATCGCGATCAGGAATCTGTGCCAACGCGAATGGTTCAGGAATTCGCGAGGATCGTCGGTGCGTTGATCCATGGGGTTTTCGCCGCTCATCTTGACATACCCGCCAAGAGGAATGGCGTTGATCCGGTAGTCGGTCTCGCCGCGGCGGAATCCGATCAGGCGTTTTCCGAAGCCGATGGCGAACTGCTCCACGCGTACCCCGAGCCACTTGGCCACCGCATAGTGGCCAAACTCGTGAATCAGGATCATGAAGCCAAGGACGGCAACTACGGCGACAAGAGAGGTCAAGAAGTCAGACATATTCCGGTTACGAAAACTCCAACAGGTTAGATTCCTGAATCTAGACGAAAGATGTTATCCGTGGCCTTGTCTTTGCCTGTGTCCCGATGTGCTCGCTGGCCATCCGGCGTGCTTCAGCATCCGCCTCGAGCACTTTCTTGATAGAACCCAGACCCTCGGAACTAGTTCCCGCAAGCACTGCGTCGATCACCTGCGGTATCTGGTCAAACCGTATGACCCCTTCCAGAAAAGCCGCAACTGCGATTTCATCCGCGGCGTTCAGGGCAACGGTTTTAGCGCCTCCCGCTTCCACCGCTTCGTACGCCAGACGCAGGCAAGGGAATTTTTGCAGGTCTGGCGGACTGAAGTCCAGATGACGCAAGTCACTGACCGGAAAGCGCATATCGGACTGGATCCGGTCCGGGTAAGTCAGCGCATACAGAATCGGCAGGCGCATATCCGTCACTGAAAACTGAGCAAGTATGCTGCCATCCACGAACTCGACCATTGAGTGAATCGTCGACTGAGGATGGACGATCACTTCAACTTTGGATGCTGGCATGTGGAACAGCCGACAGGCTTCGATCACCTCGAATCCCTTGTTCATCAGGGTTGCCGAATCGATCGTGATACGCCGGCCCATCTTCCACGTGGGGTGGTTCAAGGCTTGCTCCACGGTGATCGAGGCAAACTCGGACTGCGGAGTATTGCGGAATGGACCGCCAGACGCTGTGAGCCACACGCGTTCGACTTCGTCGGTCCGGCCGCCGCGCATGCACTGATGCACTGCATTGTGCTCGCTGTCGATCGGGAGCAGGGCGACATTTCTCTTGCGCGCTTCGGCTGTGATCAACTCGCCGGCGGCGACAAGGCATTCCTTATTTGCGAGTCCCAGCGTCTTGCCTGCCCGAACGGCCTCGTAGGTTGCCTCAAGGCCAGCTACACCCACGATCGCGCTGACCACAAAGTCGACGTCAGGATGGGTCGACACCCGAACCGTCCCGGCCGGGCCATAGACGACTTCGATGCCGTTCAGCCCGTCTTTCTTAAGAAGGCTTTGCAGCGCCTCAGCATCCCGTTCCGCGGCCATTGAGATCACTCGAGGACGCCATCGGCGAGCCTGTTCAAACGCAGAGTCCAGATTGCTTCCGGCAGCTAGCGCGATGATCTCAAACCGATCGGGATAGGACTCAGCCACACTCAAAGTGCTGCGCCCGATCGATCCGGTCGACCCCAAGATGGCTATGCGTTTCATAGGTAGAGTAAGTGTTGCTCCGTTACTTCGTTGTTGCGGGAGCGTAACGCTCAATCCATTGCCTTTGCTCGCTTGTTTCGGGAACGGTCACTCCTCGGGCTGCCGAGACAGCGTCAACGGCTGCACCCGGACTCATCCCCGACCTGATTAACAAAGACGCCACTACTAGTCCAGTGCGGCCGATCCCTTGCCGGCAGTGCACCAGGACATTTCTTCCCGCAGACACCTGCTCGTGCATTTTTGTAAGCAACTCATTTAGCGTTGCTTCTGACCGGGGAACGTCACGGTCCAGAATCGGGAACGGAATGAACGTTAATCCCGCACGCCGAGCCTCTCCCGTTTCTTTGAGAAGGTCGAGGTCTCGTTCTTCTTCCGCAGTCAGCAGCGACACGACTGCGTTGATACCTGCTTGCTTCCAGTTAGCAATCTCGTCGGGCAGCCAATCTCCACCACGTGGACGAGCTGACAATGCCAGTTTTCCTGACCAAGGACCGTGGACCCAATACAACTCACTTCGCATCATCACTTGTTTTGGTCCTTTTCGATGATCTCCCTTGGGAGACTGTCCACTGCAATTCCACGTTCTCGCAGAACATAAATGCGATGGTGTCCATCCAGTATAGTTCCGTCGGGGCGTGTTTTCAGGCATCCCTCCTGCTTGAGTGCAAGAGATACAACCAATTCCTCAGTTGCGAGCCGCTCAAATTGCGCGAGTTTTACCGGGTTGAGAGTACCTTCGGAATGAAGTGACTTTAGGGGAGGAACTTGTTTCGAATCAACCATTCCCGTTAATAGTTTACTGCATCACTCTCCACGCCGCCCAATACCACAACACAGGCGCTGCAAAAAGCAGCGCATCGATGCGGTCCAGCATGCCGCCGTGGCCCGGCAGAATCGCTCCAGAATCTTTCACATTTGCGCCGCGCTTGATCAGCGACTCCACCAGATCTCCTAGCTGTGCCGCGATGTTTAACACAATCGTCAAGACAATTACGGGAACCATCGCCGGTCGCTCCAGGCCAAACAATCCGTCCCGCCGCTCAATCAGCCCTGCCCGCAGGAGTAACGAACTCAGTGGCTGTGCATAGTAGAAGAGAGCGCACCCGATGGCGACGCTCGCAATTAACGAAGCCACAGCCCCTTCCCACGTTTTTTTCGGACTGATCCTCGGCGCCATTAGATGCCGCCCGATCGACTTGCCTACGAAATACGCAAAAATGTCCCCGGACCAAACCACAAAAAGCAGATAGAGCAGATAAAACGCCCCCGCCCATTGCTGGCGTAGTTGCACCAGCATGCCCATCGGCAGGGCAATGTAGGTGAAAGCAAACACAGAAGCCGCGGCTGCGGGATATCCCGTTGCCAGATCTTCGTTCCGCATCGCACGCGTCAGAAACACAAACGGAACGATCGCCGCCGCGAATCCCAGGCAATAAACGAACACTGCGGTTGAAAGCAGGGGTTTCTCATTGCCGAAGTTGAGCGCAAGCAGCGCGAAAAAAATTCCGCAGAAGATGTAAGTCAAAATCCGCAACGGCCGGACGCGGTACGATTCCGTCAGCTTAAGAAATTCGTGAATCGTAACCAGCGCGACAAATCCCGCAATGATCGCCAGCACCGGCACGGGCGCTCGCAGGATGAGCACCAGCACAATCGGAATCAGTACGACAGCGGTAGCAATACGCTTTAGCAAGGGTAGGTGACTTGTCCAGTGATGACGAAGGGCAATTATATCGGCAGGAGATTAGAACAGTGTTTTTCCTTCGTGTACCTTTTTCTCGCTCAAGCTTTTACAGCTACCGCAGGCACATGCGCTTCACCGTGATTTAATCCACCATAGCGGCGTTCCCTCTTCTGATACTCCGCGATGCCTTCAAGCAAATGCACGCCGCGAAAGTCCGGCCAAAGGGTGGAAGTCACGTAGATCTCCGCATAGGCCAGCTGCCAGAGCAGGAAGTTGCTCAGCCGCATCTCGCCGGAAGTTCTGACCACCAGATCGGGATCGGGCAGATTCCGCGTATAAAGATGCTGCGAAACAGTGTCCTCGTCGATATTCAGATGATCGACTCCACCATTTCTTGATGCCGCATCAACCATCGAGCGGAACGCGTCGACCAGTTCGCTGCGTGCGCTGTAATTCAATGCCAGCGTCAGAACCATTCCCGTGTTCGCGGCCGTAGCTTCGCGCGCCCAGCACATCCGCTCCTGCACTTCAGCCGGAAGCTGGTGCTGCCTCCCGATGTATTCCAGCCGGATATTATTTTTGTTCAGGGTAGGAACTTCCGCCTTGAGATAGCGGCTCAGCAGTCCCATCAGGAAGGAAACTTCGCTTCCCGGACGCTTCTTCCAGTTTTCTTCCGAAAATGCGTAAAGGGTCAGAGCCGGGATATGAATACGCGCTGCCGTCTCGACGGTGGAGCGCACTGAGGCGACTCCGGCGCGGTGCCCGGCGATGCGCGGCATGTGGCGCCGTTTCGCCCAGCGTCCGTTGCCGTCCATGATGATTGCTATATGTCTAGGGAGCCTTGCCGGATCCAGATGCCGATAAACTTCTGCTTCCTTGCGGTCGAGCCCCTCGGGTACTTTGTGTTGCAAAGTGGCCTCTCAACAAAAGACTAACACAGCGGGAAATGCGGCGCAACGAGAGATATGGAACCAATGCTGACTGTTTCGTTTTCGACGGTAGTGATCTCAAAAGAAACGTCTTACGGCGAGAGGCTGTCTTTGTCAACGATGTTCCGGACAGAGAGTTCGAAGCCGTGTCCATCGCTGAACAACGGTGTTCAGGTCCGAACAGCAGGCAACTTTATCGCTTCCAGAACATCAACGCAATCCACCGACAACAGCCCCTTCCAAATGGGTCGAGAATTGCAAACAACACATCTCCGAAGTTTTCATAGAGGGCTGGAGATCGAATGATTGGTCTAATCAACGACTTGCGGTACGCATTGCGACAACTGAAGAAAACGAAGATCCTGACAATCATCTGTGTGGTTACTCTCGCACTTGGCGTTGGCGCAAATACTGCCGTCTTCAGCGTGATGAACGCGGTGTTGCTAAGGTCGCTGCCCGTTGAAGACCCAGACCGGGTGGTGTACCTGAACACGTCCGGCGCGCCGCAACGTACCGGCACGATCGACTCTCACGACACTTTCTCCTATGCGGTCTACGACTCTCTTCGCAACCAGCATGGGCCTCTATCGCAGGTGATCGCGTTTGTTCCTCTCTCGGGTGGTAAGGTGGCGGTCCGCTACGGGTCTCAGCCCGAAGAAGCTGAAGGCGATATGGTCAGCGGATCGTTCTTCTCCGGTCTCGGAGTAAAGTTTGCTCGAGGGCACGGTTTCACCGCGCAGGGCGAAGCAGATCACGCCCCCATCGCTGTCATCAGCTTCAACTATTGGAATCGCCGCTTCAACCAAAGCCCGGACGTTCTGGGAAAAATTCTCTATGTGAACAGCGTGCCGGTCACGATTGTAGGCGTGTCAGCGCAAGGCTTCGAGGGGCTGGAGGCCGGCCGCTCGACTGATTTCTGGATTCCGTTGCAGAGCCAGCCTGAGCTCAATGCATGGGGCAATCCGCCGGAAGACGGCAAAACCTATATCGCAAATCCGACGTGGTGGTGTCTGCGTATCGCAGGTCGGCTCGCACCCGGAGTCGGCCGGGTTGAGGCTGCGGCGCAACTCCAGCCAACTTTCCAAACAGCCGCCTACATTGGGTTGGGTTCGCCGTTGCCCGGTGAGAAGCGACCCACAATGAGCTTGATTGAGGCAAAGAGCTTTCCCGGATACGACGCGCAATATGGCCGCCCGTTACGGATGATGATGGCGATGGTTGGCTTTGTCCTGCTGATCGCGCTGAGCAATGTCGCGATGCTGCTTATGGCGCGGAATGCGACACGTCAACGCGAATTCTCTCTGCGTGTGGCCCTTGGCTCCGGGCGTTGGGAGCTTTTTCGGCAGTTGTTGATTGAGAGTGTGTTGCTCGTCTCGGCCGGAGGAATTGCTGCGTGGCTGTTCGCGGATATTGCTACCAAGGCGCTTGCGCAGTGGGCGCAGATCGAATCGACACTCGCTCCCGACCATCGCGTGCTCGCTTTCACGTTCGTGATTTTGATTCTGGCTACCCTCCTGCTCGGAGCCGCGCCGCTCCGCATCGCAGTCGCTGCGGGACCAGGTCTCATTTTGAAGACCTCTGCGGCCACCTCGGCGACGGACCGCGGCATATCCCGCACCGGCCGGACCATTGTCGCTTTGCAAATGGCCTTGTGCGTAGTTTTGCTGGTCGGTGGAACACTTCTGGTGCGGACTCTCCGAAACCTTGAGCACACGCCCCTTGGCGTGAGGGCGGACGGTCTGGTCGTATTCGGCGTCAAGCCCCAGAATATCCATTCCATCCCGGAAAGCATTGCCTTCTATCAGAACCTTGTCCAGAAACTACGAGTGTTGCCGGGCGTCGAGTTCGCAACGGTCATGATGGAGCGTCTGGGCTCGTGGTCATCCAACAATTCGAACATGATGGTGGATGGAAAACTGCCGGAAGGCGGAACCGTGCGCAGCAACGTTGTCGGCGCCGACTTCTTTCAAACCCTGGGAGTGCCGATTCTGGAAGGGCGTGATTTTAACGATTCCGACACCGCAACATCTCCTCATGTCGGCATCATCAACGAGCTCTTCGCCCAGCGCTATCTGCCAAATCAGAATCCCTTGGGTCACACCATTGGAACTGACGACGGCAGATATCAGATGACGATCGTCGGTGTGGTCAAGAACCACAAGTATCGAAGCATCGACGAAGATCCGGTTCCCATGGCCTGGTACATGTATGCGCAAATACCGATGGTGGCGAAAATGGATGTGGAATTGAGAGTGAAAGGCGAACCGCTGGCAATTCTGCCATCGGTACACCGGTTGGTTCAGCAGATCGATCCTGACCTGCCACTGATCCAGCCGATTACCCAGCGCGCCCAGTATGAGACCACCATTTCACAGCAATTGTTGTTCGCGCGGCTTGCCGGCTTCTTCGCAATTCTGGGGGTTGTGCTCGTAGCCAGCGGATTGTACGGAACTCTGGCCTACCGCGTGAATAACCGCACAGTCGAAATCGGGTTAAGGATGGCAGTCGGCGCGCAGCGTTCCCAGGTTGTCTGGATGGTGCTCCGTGACAGTCTCGCGCTGACTGCGATTGGCGCGGCTCTGGGTGTGCCATGTGCACTTCTCACCGGCAAAGCACTGGCGTCTGTGTTGTATGGCCTGAAGTCCAACGATGTCGGAAGCATTGCCATTGCTCTTGGAGGAATTGCACTGGTCGCCATCGGGGCCAGCCTGATTCCAGCGCGACGTGCAGCAGGAATCGATCCATTGGCTGCGCTACGGTGGGAATAGACGGTTGCGCGGTCGGTGCCGCTCTTAGTTAGATTTCGCCTTCGTGAGTGTGTCTACGATATCGCGGCGGACCTCTTTTCGCCGCTCCTCCGTGTCCGACCAGGATGACATCGGCACTTTACGAGAATCGAGAAGGGCGAGTGCCTTCTCGGCGTATTGCCGAGCGAGATCTTTACGTCTATCCGCCAGGTAGGCCCCTGCGAGGTTGCCGTTGGCGTCTGCAGACTCGGGATACGCCAGAAGATTAAGCTGGAAAATCTCAATCGCACCCTTGACATCGCCGTCGCGTTGATAGTCCTCGCCGATGATGTCCACGGCGACTTCGGGCCACAACTGTACGTTGGGATCTGTTCGCCGCGCATCGATCAACTTTTGTCTCGCCTGGGCCGCAGCGCCGGGATTCCGAAGCTCATTGAGGATCTCGGCTGTCGCAAGGGAATCGGCGGGAGCGTGGCCGGGAGTTGCGACGAGGGTGGTGGTAAACCACTGCACAACGATGCCTGGCAATTCGGGATGAATGCTGAACAAGTCGGTGCCATGCCCGCCATGCGCCGGAACCTTGCTGGCGTCGGAAGTTTCATACCAGAGCCACGGCGCATCTTGAGCGGATGAGTAATGCACGAGCTTCTTGCCGGGACTGGAGGCACTCAGGTAAAGCAGCTTCATCGCATCCTGGGTCGGAGGATATTCGTCGTCATCTGAGAAAACGATCAACTCTGGCAGTTGTGCCGCCTGGTGAAGAAAGTTCATGCCATCGCGCCCAGTCTCGCCCGACATTAGGACCAGCGACTTTACTTCAGCGGGATGTCGACGCGCAGCTTCAACAGAATGTAAAACTCCCAGCCAGCCTGCTCCGCCGAGGCCGATGATGTCGCGATTTACGGCTGGCTGAGACCGCAGGAAATCCAGAGCAGTGTCTACATCGTCATACGCGCGCGAGCGTTTCTCGCCACTGCTCTCCCCAAAACCGCGCATATCGATGGTCAGAGTATTCATCCCCGCATGGGCGAGTTGCTCCGCCACAGAATCCCACGATTTGCGATCGCGATTGCTCTGATGAATTAACAGGACGCCGGGCCCAGATCTGCCCGCCGGAAAATAGCTGCCCTTCAGTAAAGTGCCGTCCGCAGCCTTCAGATCTACAGGGTGTGACGCGGGGAAGCTTTGCGCAAACGTAGCGAGACCAGACAGGCACGCCAGAAGAAAACTTGCGGCGATGATCTTCACTTGAACTCCTCAGAATCCGACTTTTTTCGAACCCGGTGACGATCGATCCCTTTCAGTGTTGTTCAAGATCATTCCGAATGACGATGCCGTCTTTCATGACGAAGCGGACGCGCTCTACTTCTGTGATATCGCTGACGGGATCTCCAGCGACGGCGATCACATCGGCGAACTTGCCTGGCTCGATTCCGCCAATACGATCCTGCCAGCCCAGCATCTCGGCAGCACTGCTGGTGACCGCACGGATAACGTCGATGGCAGGTACCCCCGCCTTGCGCAGGTTCACCAAAGCCGCGATGCTGGACTGACCGCGGGTTTCTCCCGGGTAATACCAGCACATATCGGATCCCGCGGCGAATCTCACGCCCGACTTCACCACGCGCTCGACGAGCTTTGAATAACGTTCATTGCGGCGAGCGGCAGATGCCACCTCGTTGGCATGTTTTTCTGGTGACATCACGATGCTAGGATCGGTGATCTTCAGGAAAAAACCGTCGTAAAACGTTGGGGTCAGGTCGAGAAAGATTCCTTTCTCACTCATCTGGTGAAGTTGCTGGTCTGTTACGAGGTTGCCGTGCTCGATCGAGTCTGCGCCTGCGTCAATGGCAGTTTGTATGCTGATGCTCTCCACGGCGTGAACCGCAACCTTCAGATGCAGCCGATGTGCCTCTTCGACAACCGCTGCCAATTCGGGCAAGGTCAGGTCTTCACCAGCCGTGACCTTGATCCAGTCCACGCTCTGGAATATGTTTTCCCGGACTGCCTTTCGCGCAACGTCGGGCCCGTCGATCAGTAAGAACTCCTGATGGAGAATTTCCTCGGCCAGCGCGGGATTGAGGTTCTGAAGATAGTCGCCTCTGGTGATCAGTTTTCGCCCAGATGCCAGGATTCTCGGGCCGGCGACACGCCCTGCATTTATCGCGTCGCGCAATTCGGTATCGCCATCGATACCCGAGTGCCCGAGGTTGCGAACTGTGGTTATCCCGCTCTCCAGGTCTTGGCGGGCCATCTGCGCACCCATCAGAACGCGCTTGCTCGGAGATTCCACAATGGACAGCAACAGCCCGGGCGCAAACTCTCCGTTGGAATGGCGCTGAGTCTCCGCTTCGGGCGGAACGATAACGTCGAGAAGCAGGTGCGTGTGGCTGTCAATCAATCCCGGAAGCAACGTCGCAGCGCCTAGATCGATGACACGAGTACCGCCTGGATTGCTCACCTGGAGCGCCGACCCAAGTTGTGTGATCTTGTTTCCTTCGATAAGAACGGCTGCGGGTGCAAGTACTTTCCCGGTACGAGGATCGAGCAGCCGTGCGGCCTTGACCAGGGTAAGGGGAGCGCTTGATTGAGCGGAGATTCGCACGGCCGAAATCAATGCCGCCATGCACAAGAGCAAAAAGGGGAAAGCCCTTCGCAGCCGCGCCTCTGCATTAAAATCGAGCAAATTTCGAGTCGCCATGCGCATTGTCACCGCCTACAAAGTGCGGCAATGCTACTACAACATACGTTTATATGGCAAATGAACTCGATAGCTTAGTTCAGATGAACGCGGATGCTGCGACGCTCAGTGCTTCAGGACAAAACAGCAGGCCGTGTGAGCGATAGTTCCGTAGACGCCGACTGCAACTGCCACGGTAAACAGGGCTATCAGCAGGAGGCTTGGCGCGCGGTGGGTGTCTTGTGCCTGTCCCGCCAAACGCGCTAAGCGATGACTGAGATGCGACGAGGCCGTCGCCCGGAGAAATGTCGCTTCTCGAGGAGTTGCCAGTTTGACAAGCGCCCGCACCAGAGCCTTTCCGTGCGCATGGCGGATGACCGATTCATCGCAAGAGAGCTCTCGATAGAGCGCCATCCGCGTGCCCGCAAACCAGATCAGGGGATGGAACCACAAAGCGCACAGCGACACTTCGAAGAGCAGGCGAATCAAATTGTCGCGCCTCCTCGCGTGCGTCATTTCATGAAGCAAAACCGCGTCCAACTCTTGCTGGTTAAGGATTTGGTCGATGCCGACAGGAAGCAGGATTCGCTGGCGAATGACTCCGTCGACCGCGGGTGCTGAATGCCGGCTGTCGAATGCCACGGGTATTCCAAGCCTCGTAACCCGGGAAGTCATATTTCGACTCTCACCAGAAACCAGACCCTGGCGAAATTCACTGCGGAGACGAAGGACCAGCCGGATTGCCATGGCCAGCGCGCCTGCGATCCAGACGAGAGCAAGCACGACGGCTATGCGACCTTGTGTCATCTCCCAGACGGGCCCGCCGATGGCGCCGATA
>Ga0335080_10000720_pt1 | contig 30877 bp, 26 predicted proteins | sample Lox_Sample_34_FD_206720 | JGI IMG/M metagenome (GOLD analysis project Ga0335080, IMG submission 206720) | Soil microbial communities from Loxahatchee National Wildlife Refuge, Florida, United States - Lox_Sample_3.4 | ecosystem: Environmental > Terrestrial > Soil > Wetlands | place: USA... | reverse complement strand
CGACGATGACGAGTGCGTCCGTTGTGTCCATTGGGCGCTCTTCCTTTCCGTGGTGGTCTTGTTGCTCTGGTCAAGAAGATAGAGAGGGTAAGAGCGGAATCAGAGCGGAATCCGACGAGAGGCAGAAAGCGTGGATGGAGGGTCGATTTGGGCGGATGAGCCGGGTCGGTTGGACAGCGACGGCAATTTGGTACCGTTATTCGGCCGCGAGTCAGCAAATCAACGAAATGGCGGCTACTTGCAGAGCCTGTTATTGCGGAGGTGCCGAGTCGTTGCTCCGACTTGCCGGGGCGCTCATCACCGCGACGGTCGTGGCCAGGAATTCGCCGTTCTTCAGCGAGCCTTCCACCCGGACCATGTCGCCTGCTCGAATATCGGCGAGTGTGATGGGGTCGCGGCGCTTGCGGAAAGTCGTGTTTTCGTCGGCGACGAAGCTATGGGACGCGTTATCGGGCCCGCCTTGCAGGGTGACTTTTACGTCGTTGATTACGCTGACACGTCCCATCAGCCAGGTCTTGCCGTAATTAGCCTGCATCTCGCGCATCTGCTTGGCGCGTTCGGGATCGATCTGGAAGATCACAACGGCGCCTACCGACTTGGCGTTCGCGTCCATGTCCCCGGAGGCCGCAATCGCGTCGCCCACTTTGATATCGGTTGCCTTGATCGGCTGGGGCGGGGTGAATTGCGGCTCACTATCTGGCTGACCTCGGCGTGGAACTCCACCGCCCTTCAGGAGGCGAGTATTCACGCTGAATTGGATCGTATACACGTCGCCGGACTCGGTCTTCACAGTGAAGTGGCTCGGGGCGACCTCGGTGACAGTTCCCATCACGCCATGGCCCATCATTTCGCCACCGCTCCACATACCGCGCCCACCATGCTGGCCGGAACGCTGACTCTGAACCGGCGGGTTGGTGTCCTGCACAGTGCCGGCGTCTTGCGCGAAGGTGACCACGGGCAAGGCGCCCATGGCGAGAACGATGATTGACGACGCTAGAGTACGGACTTTCATGGATGAGGAAACCCTCTGTGCGTATAGACGGATACCAGCGGAATCAGGACGACCCTGCGCCGACCCTTCTGGAGCGATGAGATGAGTCCACGTGGAGGATCATTGCTGTTTCTGCGTCTGTGACGCAAGCAATTCCTCAAAGGCTGGCAGCCCGTGCAAGGTTGCGAACTCGTTGTCCGCTATGATCTTCTTGGGACTTGTGAATCCCTCATCCAGAGCCAGTCGGAGATATTGGATCGCCTGCTGGGGCATTCCGGCTTTTACACATCCCTTGGCCATGTAGTAGTTCATCGCCCCGCGATCCGAAATCGAAGCAGGATTCTCAACACGTGGTCTCGAGGTGGTTTGGAAGATCGCTGGATCGATCTTGATGGCAACCTGATACTCTTGCCAGCCTTTCTCATACTTATGCTGCGCCAGGAGATTTGTCCCGAGATTCTTGCGAATCAATGCCGATTGTGAATCGATCTTCAGTGCCTTGCGATACATTCTCTCGGCGAGATGGTAATCCTTCAGCGCATCGTACACCGTTCCAAGGTTGTTCAGGACATTCGCGTTTTTAGGATCGAGTTTGTGGGAAGTCTTATAACAGTGCATCGCGTCGGTCAGGTCTAACATCAACTGGTAGGCGATGCCCATCTTGTTCCAAACCACGGCATCGCGCCGTGGTGTCTTCTTGTACGCCTCGATGGCAGCCTGATAGCGTTGATGAGCCATCAGGGCGTCGCCGAGTTGCTCCGGCGTCGGTTGAGGCGTCTGAGCAGCGGAAGTCGGATAGGGCGGAGAAGATGCGGCGATCGGAGACTGGGCGTGCCCCAGACCGAGGGTTCCGATCACGACCGTCATAATGATCGCGGCCCGCAGGATGCAATTTCCGAATCTGCTCATATTCCCTCCTCAGAAGGAATTGAGGTGACAAACCAACACCATGGTCTAACGAAATTAGAGCACCGATCTGTGCAGCACAGTCAAGTTGGTTCGTCACACGGATATGAGACGGACTAGGAGAAGCATCAGCCGGAGACATTTGCCTGAAGGGTCCAGTCCATCAGGCGGGAGAACCGCAGCATGAGAACAGCCACCTCGCCAAAGATGCACCTTGATCTGGCAGAACGCTTTCGAGCCGTCCGGCAGCGGACATTGGATCTGTGCAAGCCGCTCACTCCTGAGGACATGATGGTGCAGTCATGCCCGGAGGCTTCTCCAGCCAAGTGGCATTTGGCACATACGGCATGGTTCTTTGAGTCGTTCATTTTGAATGCCTTCGGGCCGGGGTATAAGCTGTACAATCCGGATTTTCCCTGGATCTTCAACAGCTATTACCGTAGTTTTGCCGAATTCCCTGAGAAGCGCCTGAGGTCGTCTTTTTCGCGGCCCGGCCTCGACCAGGTTCTGCAATACCGAAGCTACGTGGACGACCATATTGAGCGGCTGCTCGAGAAGAATCCTGAGACTGAGCTACTGACTCGAATTGAGCTCGGGGTGAACCACGAGGAACAACATCAAGAGCTGCTGCTCACCGACATTCTGCACGCGTTCTATACAAATCCGCTGCGGCCGTCTTACTGCGCCGACTCGTCTGCCCGGGATGAACAGGGAAGCTTTGGCGAGATCCGGTTCGTTGAGTTTGCCGGGGGGCTGATGGATACAGGGTTCAGGGGAATGGGCTTTTGCTACGACAATGAGCTGCCACGGCACCGAGTGTGGCTCGAGCCGTACAGGCTAGCCGACCGGCTGGTTACCAACGGAGAGTTTGCGAAGTTTATTGCCGACGATGGGTACAATCGACCGGAACTGTGGCTTTCGGCGGGTTGGGATGCGGTCCAGCAGGGTCTCTGGCGTGCGCCACTCTACTGGCGCCAGGATGATTCGGGATGGAAGCTATTCACTCTTCGCGGCGAGTTGTCGTTCGAGAATCTGCGCAATGCGCCGGTGAGCCATGTGAGCTACTTTGAAGCTGACGCGTTTGCGCGCTGGGCAGGCAAACGCCTGCCGACAGAATTTGAGTGGGAGGCAGCGGCAGAGACAGAATTAAGCCGACAGGCGATTGAAGGAAACTTGCTGGATTCGGGGAGGCTCACGCCTGCCCAGGCAGAAAAGGCTGAGGAACACCTTGTGCAGATGTGGGGCGATTGCTGGGAATGGACAGCGAGCGCCTATCTCGGTTATCCAGGATTCGAGCCGATGGCGGGATCGCTCGGCGAATATAACGGGAAGTTCATGAGCGGGCAGATGGTTCTGAGAGGAGGATCGTGCGTGACGCCCCTGGCGCATATTCGGTCGAGCTATCGCAATTTCTTTCAACCAGAAACGCGCTGGCAATTTTCCGGAATCCGATTGGCAGGCAAGTAACTCACATATAGAGGAGCGCATCCTACTAAGCTGCATGACCTCCATCCCGATTTCCCCAGCCAGTTTTCACGTTTCGGATAAGATCGCCTCGGCGGTTTATGAAGGGCTGATGTCCAGTCCCAAACGTTTACCGGCGTGGCTGTTTTACGACGCTGCCGGATCGAGATTGTTCGACCAGATCACGCGGATTCCAGAGTATTACGTCACTCGGACAGAGCGCGCGATTCTGGCTCGGCGAATGGTGGAAATTGTGAACCGCGCAGCCGGCGATCACGCCCTGCGAATCGTGGAATTGGGCGCGGGTTCGGCTGACAAGACTCGATTGTTACTGGACGCGGCAGTGGAACGGCAGGATACCGTGTTCTACGAGCCCGTGGACGTCTCAGCTAGCGCGCTGGTCGAAGCGCAGATGCGAATCGAGGACGAATTGCCTGGCGTGCTGGTGTGCCCTCGCGTGCAGGACTATACGTGCGATCTGGAACTGGATTCGACTTTGCCGAGTGAACGACGGCTGCTGATGTACATCGGGTCGAGCATCGGGAACTTTGAGCCTGGTGAGTCCCTTTTGCTGCTGGAGCGAATTCGGGCGGCTCTGGATCAGGGCGACTGCATTTTGCTCGGCGTTGACTTGGTAAAAGATGAGGCGGTCCTGCAAGCCGCTTATGACGATGCCGCCGGGGTCACTTCCGCATTCAATCGCAACATCCTGGCTCGGCTGAATCGAGAGTTGGATGCAGACTTTAACCCCGCCACATTTGAACATCGCGCAGTTTGGAACGCTACGGATGCGCGTGTGGAGATGCACCTTGTGAGCACGAAGCGCCAGGTGGTTTGGCTACCGGCCATCGATCTTAGGGTGAGTTTCGAAGCTGGCGAGGGTATTCACACCGAAAACAGCTACAAGTACCGTCCTGGAGAAGCAGAGATACTGCTGAACAAAGCGGGATTCGCGCCAGAAGCAACCTGGACGGATGAACGAGGGTGGTTTGCGGTGTGCTTGGCCCGGGTCGTCTGATGCGCCCGGTTGGGCGCACCAGTCGTGTTCGGGTTATTTCGGAGATGCGATACGCAGCAGCCGGATGTCGTGACTGTCGATTTCGATCTCCATGTTGTCTTTGAGTTCCACATCCTTGCCGGTCCAGAGATCTTTTGCATGCTGAGTGCCTTTCAGGCCGAGCTTCCCGAGATCCAGGTGGAAGGGGTGGGTTGAGACCACGTCACTGCCAACGTTCATGATGGCGATAGCCTTGGCTCCTCCCTGGAGGTCGCGCTCCCAAACCTCTACCTGGCCTCCGCTGTAGACGTAGTTGGCTTGGTGGCCGAGAGGATCCTGATTGATTGCGATGACATCGCGATTGGTCAGAATTGCTTTGATCTCAGGCTTCATGTGGGGGAGATCGTTGCCAGCAAGGAGGGGAGCGGCCAGCATGGCCCACATGGAGAAGTGAGTGCGGTTCTCCGCGAGCGATAATTTGCCGTTGCCGACTTCTAGCATGTCGGGATCGTTCCAGTGTCCGGGACCGGCGTATTGGGCGAGCCCCTTCTGCTGGCCGATGATGTCGTAAATGCTCTGCCAACGCGGCTGAATATCCCCGGTGGTGCGCCACGCGTTGCCGCCAAGCGCCGGCGCCCATTCCCAGGGCGAATCCCAGCCGTACTGGCACAGCGAGAAGAGAATCGGGCGTCCGGTGGCTTTCAAAGCTTTGGCCATCTTGTCGTAGGCAGCGATCATCAGGCGCATTTGAGCAGCCTTGTCGTTGGGCGCCTGCTTCTGCATCACGTCGGGAATGAAGCTGCACAGGTCGTACTTGAGATAGTCGATGCCCCATTCGGCATACAGCTTGGCATCCTGTTCTTCGTGGCCATAGGAGCCCGCATAGCCGGCGCAAGTCTTCGTCCCCGGGCCGGAGTAAATGCCGAGCTTCAGCCCTTTAGAGTGGACATAGTCGGCGAGGGCTTTCATGTCGGGGAATTTGGAATTGGTATGCAACACGCCGTTGGCATCCCGCTCGCCCTCCCAAGTGTCGTCGATGTTGACGTAGATGTAACCTGCGTCGCGCATGCCGTTTGCAACGATCTGGTCGGCGGAATCGCGGATGTCCTTGTCTGTGACTTTACCGGCGAAATAATTCCAGCTGTTCCATCCCATGGGGGGAGTTTGGGCAACCTGAGATGCGGCGGGCGCAGAAGAGGAAGCGGTGAATGCGGCGAAGGCCAGCAGGATAAGAGGGACCGAAGCAAAAAATCGCATTGAAATCTCCCGTGAAAACGATTACATGAGAATACTAAGCACGACCCTCCAGTTTTGACAATCGTTGAATTCAGTTGAGTGAGAGAGGCGTTTCGGGTATCGAGGGTGATCGAGGAAGGGTGAGTGCCCTAAGAAGGTCAGTCCGCGGCGCGGGCGATGGCGTAATGCGGTGTCGTCGCCATTAGTTCCTCAATGGTTTCGGTTGTGCCGATGCCGCCCCGGGCGCCGGAGCAGGTGCAATTCAATGCGGCGGCCGCACAGGCGAAATCGAGCTGCCGATGGAGCGGCCAGTTCTGGAGGAGTCCGTAAATGAATCCTGCATGGAAGATGTCGCCGGCTCCGGTTGTGTCCGTGACCGGGACGCGATAGGCGGGGTTGGCATGAAAATGCTTGCCATCCCACGCGAGGACTCCGTCAGCCCCGAGGGTTGCGGCGGTTATGGCGCAGCCGAAGCGCCGCTTGATGGTTCGAAGAGCCTGTTCAAGTTGCCGTTCACGGGTCAGGCGCGTGGGAAAATCGCGGCTTACGATGAGGTAGTCGACGTTTGCAATCAGTTCCTCGACTCCAGAGTATGTCTCATCGAGATCGGCGATTACTGGTATGCCGGCAGCGCGCGCCCATGAGGCGGCTTGGGTGGCCGCAGCAGTTTCGAAGCCATCCACATGGAGCGCCCGGGCATTCACGATCCAGTCGCGGTCGAGATCAGACGGTTGAAGGAGCAGGCGCTCATCACGCCGGCACAGCACGGTGCGCTCGCCGCCTTCGTCCACAATGATGAGCGATTGGGGGCTGGCGGCGTTGGGAACGGTGATGAGCTGCGCGTCGACGCCTGCTCGCGTGAATTCGCGGTGATGCAGCCGGCCCGCTTCATCGTCGCCAACCTTGCCGACGTAGCGTGTGCTTCGTCCCCAAGTCTGGCACGCGATGACCGTGGTAGCTGCCTGGCCACCGGGCAAAATGCTCGCGCTGCTGAATTCGGTCTTGGAGCCACGGGCGGGGAAGTGGGTGAGGGGAATCAGCGTGTCGATTGCGTTCAATCCCACGCCAACGAGGTCAACCTTTTGAGAGCCGGACACAAGCCCATTGTATAAGCGACGAATCGCGCTGCGAGTGATCGTTGCCACTCAAGCGAAGCGGGTTGCCTTCCAGAGAACCCATGCACAGACCGAGGCGGAAACAACGAGCACTGCACTCAGGATGGCGATCCAGGCGAAGTTCATGGTCAAGGCCGGTACACGGGCATTGACGCCGAGCCATATGAAGACGACGACCCCGGCGGCAAGGACCAAGTAATCCCACCATGAACGGCTTGACGTGCGAGAGTCTTCGGCTATGCCGCTGTACAACCGGATCACCCGGTCGTAGTCGAGGCCATAGCGGGCGCATTCGCGTACGAGGGCCTCGCGCATCGATGCATGTTCCTTCTCGGTTGCGACGGCGGTGGTGACAGCGAGCGCGCCAAGGATCATGACGATAGAGCCGATCAGCACAAGCAGGCGGTGGGCTGCGTCGGCCTGAGCAAGTTCGCCAAATACGAGCGCGCCCCATGCAAGTCCCCACATCTGATTGGTATTCGAAAGCGGGATGCCTCGGCCGATGCCAAGATACTTGGTCGCGAATTGCTGGAAGAGGTCGCCCACGACCCAGACGAATCCGCCAAGGAAGAGCCAGAAGAGCAGATGTCGTGTTTCGCCGGAGTGGAACACTGCGGCGTGGGTTCCCCCGTCGAGTGCGAGCACGAGTGCCAGCATCGTGCCCAGTTCCCCGATGGTGAACACGGTAACGAAGGAGAGCGGGTTCATTCCGCTGATGTAGGCCTTGCGGTAGGGAATGTACATGGTTCCCCACAACAGGCTTGCACCGACGGCGGCGAGGATGCCGCTGACTGCGCGACTGGCGTGAGGGCCGCTCGACTGAATGGTACTGAAGCCAAGCATCACGGCAGCAGCAACAATCGCGAGCGCGCCCAGGATGACCTTTGCGATGTTCTTATGGCTCGCTCCCTTCAACTCGCCGAAGAGCAAACGGCCCCAGAGGATACCGACGAGCGAATTTGTGTTCCATAGCGGAAAGGCGACTGCCAGGCCGACATCACGAATGGCGAAGACGGTGAGCGTGTTGGCGACCGCCCAGAGCATTCCGGCAAGGATTGCGATGGGGATGAGGTGCTTGTGCTCAGCGAGATCGGCGAAGACCTGACGAGTACCCTTCAAGAGCGTTGGCACTGTCCATCGTGCGGTAAACACGCCGGCAACCATGCAGAGCGAGATTGCGTAGGGTGACAAGCCGGAGTTGACGAGCTTGGTCGGGGCCTCAGCCGCGCCTAGCCAGACGCCAGCAGCGAGCCCGCAGACGACACCGATGCCATGCACCGACGGGGCAATTACGGATGAGGAGTCTGCGCGGACCGACGTCGAATTCATTCAGAACTTCCGCATTCCTTTCATTTTTTGAACGGCCCGGCCGGTTTGAGCGATACGGCGCTCGGGAGCCTCAATGTACTGCGACCAGCAGTGCCAGGCCCAAGCAAAAAACGATTGCCGGGATCAGGAAGTGGCTATCCGTGATGGTGGCCTTTGTCTTGCTCATCTGAGTGATCTTATTCGGTCCGCTGGTGATTTGAAGCTTTTTCGTTTGGTTATTTCAACGAACTCATGTCGATGACGAAGCGATACTTCACATCCTGCTTCAACATGCGTTCGAAAGCCTCGTTGATTTTCTGTATCGGAATGACCTCGACCTCGGCGGTGATGTTCTTCTGGCCGCAGTAGTCGAGCATCTGCTGGGTTTCAGGCATACCGCCGATCATGGACCCGGCGATGGAGGCGCGCCTGGAGATGAGGCTGAAGACACTAACGGCAGGAGGCTTCTCGGGCAGGCCGACGAGAGTGATCGTGCCGTCCTGCTTAAGGAGGCTGAGATACGGTTCGAGCGCGTGCGGCGCGGAGGCGGTGTCGAGGATGAAGTCGAAACTGCCGGCGTGGTTCATCATTGCGGCTTCGTCGGTAGAGACGACCACGTCGTCAGCCCCCAGTTTGATTGCGTCGTCTTTCTTCTTGAGCGAGGTCGTCAGCTGGACCGTGCGTGCTCCGAAGGAATGGGCGAATTTGAGGCCCATGTGCCCGAGTCCACCGAGACCGACAATTCCGACCTTCTTTCCGGGTCCGACCTTCCAATGGCGCAACGGCGAGTAGGTGGTGATCCCAGCGCAGAGGAGCGGCGCAACGGCAGCGAGATCGAGATTCGCTGGGACGGTATGAGCGAAGCGCTCGTCGACTACGTAGTTATTGGAGTATCCGCCCATGGTAATGGAACCGTCGACGCGATCCTTGGCTGCGTAGGTGAGGGTGGAGCCTTCCAGGCAGAAATGCTCTTCGCCACGATTGCACGGTGCGCAGTGGCGGCAGGAGTCGACGATGACGCCGATGGCGGCAGTATCACCTGCCCGGAACTTCTTCACGTCTTTTCCCAATGCGGCTACGCGGCCGACTATTTCGTGGCCAGGCACCATCGGGTAGATGGATTGACCCCATTCATTGCGGGCCATGTGCAGGTCGGAGTGGCAGACCCCGCAATAGAGGATCTCGACTGCGATTTCGGTCGGGCCTGGTTCGCGGCGATTGAAGTTGAATGGGCCGAGCGAAGACTTGGGGTCGGTCGCGGCATAGCCTTTTGATTGCGGCATCTGTGTTCCTTTCCGGAAACGAGTCTAAATCAACGCGCGTGGCGTGAAGCAGCACAGGAGCGCGATGGCTTGCAGTGCGTGGTTGGACACCTAGGTTTTCTGCGCTGACCCGACGCGAGGAATGCCCTGAAGGTCGTGGACGAATTCGATGTTTTGGAACCCGGTCTGTTTGAGGAGTAGTTCGATATTGGGCATCTGAGTGAAGCCGAACTCGAATGCGAGATAGCCGCCGGGGACCAGAGCGTCGCGTGCGGCGGGAATTAGGCAGCGATAGATTCCGAGGCCGTCTTCTCCGCCAAATAGGGCGACGGCGGGCTCGTGTTCCCGGACCTCGGCGGCGATGAGAGCGCGGTCGCTGTTGGGGATGTAGGGCGGGTTGGAGACGATGAGGTCGAACTGCTCACCGGCCACCGGTGAAAGCAGGTCACCTTCGAGGAAGCGGATACGGTAGGAAACCTGATTGCGGGTGGCGTTCTCGCGGGCGACTGTCAGTGCGGATGCGGAGATGTCGATCGCGGTAATCGATGCGTTCGGAATCTTGGTTGCCAGGGCGATGGCGATTGCGCCGGACCCTGTGCCGACGTCGAGAATTCGGAGTGGTTGATCGAGATTCGCGCTTTCGCACCCAAGCCGCAAATGCAGCGGCTTGGTTTGGGCACCCAAATTTGTTTTTGCACCTGCCGGAATTGCGAGCGCGAGGGCCTTTTCGACCAGGTGTTCGGTTTCGGGGCGCGGAATCAGGACGTCGGGCGTGACGCGGAAAGGCAGACCGTAGAATTCACACTCACCGATGAGGTACTGGATGGGTTCGCCCATGCGACGGCGTTCCAGCAAAGCCGCGTAGCCGATCGAAGAGCAGCCGGCAAATTCTTCTTCGTCGTGCGCCATCAGCCACGCTTTGTTCTTACCGACGTGATGCAAGAGGAGTGTTTCAGCGTCGCGTCGGGCACGATCTGCGTGCGGGCCGTCTGAGAGGAGGGCCTCGCCGTGTTTGAGCCATTCACGCAGTCTCATCAGGCAGCCACTGCGCCGTCGTCGCCGCCCTTTAGCTGTTCTGCCTGGTAGTGCGCGACGAGGGCGTCGACTACAGGCTGGAGGCGGCCTTCCATGATCAGGTCGAGCTGGTGGAGCGTGAGGCCGATGCGATGGTCGGTCATACGGTTCTGCGGGAAGTTGTAGGTGCGAATCTTTTCGCTGCGGTCACCTGAGCCGACCTGCGATTTGCGGGCGGCAGCGAGTTCGGCATTCTGCTTCTCCATCTCAACTTCGTACAGACGTGAGCGGAGAACGCGCATCGCCTTTTCACGGTTCTTGATCTGCGACTTCTCGTCCTGGCAGCTGACTACAGTGTTCGTCGGCAGGTGCGTGATGCGCACCGCGGAGTAAGTAGTGTTGACGGATTGTCCTCCGGGACCAGAGGAGCAGAAGGTGTCGATGCGGATGTCCTTGGCTTCAATTTTCACGTCGACTTCTTCGGCTTCGGGAAGAACGGCGACGGTGACGGCGGAGGTGTGCACGCGGCCTTGAGTTTCGGTGGCAGGGACACGCTGAACGCGATGCACGCCGCTCTCCCACTTCAGCTGCGAGTAGACGCGAGCGCCTTCGATGATGGCGATGACTTCCTTGTATCCGCCGACGCCGGATTCCGAGAGCGACATGACTTCGACCTTCCAGCGATGCTGCTCAGCGAAGCGGGTGTACATGCGGAAGATCTCGGCAGCGAAGAGGGAGGCCTCGTCGCCGCCAGTGCCGGCACGAATCTCGAGGATCACGTTCTTCTCGTCATTTGGATCTTTGGGAAGGAGAAGGATTTTAAGCTCTTCTTCAAGCGCTGCCTTGCGCGGCTCAAGAGCGGCGATCTCTTCCTCGGCCATCGCGCGCAGGTCGGGATCGGTTTCGGCAAGCATGGCGCGGGAGTCAGCGAGGCCTTTTTCGACCTGCTTCAGTTCGCGATACTTCTCCACGGGCTCTTCGATTTCGCGGAGCGCCTTCGCTGTCTTCTGGTACTTTTCGTGATCGTTCAGGACCTCGGGCAACGCGAATTGCGCCTGTAGATCGTTGTAGCGCTGATCCATTTGTTCAAGTCGGTCAAGCATTTCATGCCCTCCGTGGCCCTGGCCGGGCGCAGAGTTTTGGAAAAAGTGAATTGCTGAAATGAAAGAGTACGTGAGACTGGGTATTGGCGGCGGGCGCCGCTAGAAGAGGGTCGAAATGGGTTGATGTAGAGTCATTTCTTCCTTATTCTAACGCGCGAAGCAATCAACCGGGGAGTATGCACCGGGCATCAAGACGCCGAGAACGGGCCTTCCCCCTCTCCCGGGGGTTTGACGAGCTTCGGCCTTTGTTTTGTTTGGGTTACGGATCAGTCGATCCCGTAAATATCTCAACAAAAAGGACTTAGGCTTCAAATATTTGAAAATAATAGATTTAGGGGCACGGGTTCGAGACAGAAGAACATGTTTGCCCGCGAGCAGAAATCGAACGAAACCCTATTTTGCGACGAGAGAGGGAAATTATCTGCAAAAGTGACATTTCGGCAATCGCATGAAAACGAAATAGATGCGACAAGGTTGTTTCCAGGGGGTGGTTGACATCAATCCATCTTCAAAAGCAGCCGATGTGGTCGCAGGCGTTCATCAGCGGAACCTGCAGGTTCGAATCGTGGTCCGGGTCTGAGTAGATGGTGATGGTCGCCGCCTTGTAGTCGTCCGGCTTCGCGGTCATGATATTCGGCACGAATGTCTGCGGATTCCGGTCGTAGAGCGGGAACCATGTGCTCTGGATCTCGACCATGACCGTGTGGCCGGCCTTGAATACGTGGTCGACGTCGTGCAGGCTGAAACGGTATTCGTGAATGGAGCCGGAGCGCATGGGAATGGGCTTCTCAAAGCTCTGAAGGTACCGGCCCCGAAAGATCTCCTCGTTGATCATCAACTGATAACCGCGCATCTTTGGATCTGGATCGTTGCCCGGATACTGGTCGATCAGCTTGACTATCATGTCGTTGTCGGTGCCAGTGGTTGAGGCGAAGATGTCGGCTACTACTTCGCCGGTCATGATCAAGTCCTTCTTCAGCACAGGCAACTTCCAGACAGTCATATCTTTGCGATCGGTTACGAAGCGCTGATCTTCGGTGAGCCAATCGAACCACTGCGAGCCGGGCCCGTAGGTTGGCTGAATGGGGCGATGGCGATAGGGAACGGGATTGGCCGGGTCGCTCACGTAAGTAGCTTTTGCCGGCGCCTTGGCGTCTTCCCAACTCAGTTCTCCATCGCCTACGAGATGCAGGCTGGTCGGCTGTGCCTGTTCGGGCGGGAAATGCGAGTAGAACTTCCAGGTGTTCGATCCAGTCTGAAAGCTGGCGGTGTCCTGGAGGTCGAAGCCGGGTTCGTTTTTGAGATAATGACCGAAAAATTTTGCTTCAATCCGGCTGCGGAATTCCTTGCCGATGGGCTCGCCGTAGTTCAGGTTCCCGAGGTGCCGTGAAGACGATCCCCAATAGCCATGGCGCCAGGGGCCGAGGACGAGATAATTCTCGTGTTTCGAGTCAGGCGGTTCGAGCGTCTTGTATTCTTCCTGGGGTCCCCACATGTCTTCCTGATCGTAGTAGCCACCGACGCTGAGGGTGGGAACCGCGACGGCGTTGAGATGGTGTTGAACGCCGCGCGAGGACCATACGGTGTCGTAACTGGGATGATCGAGGAATAGCTTCCATGTGGGAAATGTCTGCTTGACACCGGATTTCTTTACGTCCTCAGCAAACGACCCGCGCTCGAGGAAGTAGTCGTAGCCATCCTTGTCCTTGCCGTAGCTGACTTCGGTGTTCTGCTTGTTCGACTCCATGCCGAAGACATAGTCGTAGCCGTAGCTCTGTCGGAATGCTCCGTTGTGAAAGAAGTCGTCACCCATCCAGACGTCGATCATGGGGGCTTGCGGCGAGACGGCCTTCACCGCCGGATGGGGATCAATGCCCGCTTCCATGGCCAAGAATCCCGGGTAACTGGTGCCAACAAAACCTGCGCAGCCATTGTTACCGGGAATGTTTTTGAGCAGCCACGCCACGGTGTCGTAGGCATCGGTACTCTCGTCGATGGCCTTAGGATCTCTGTGATCTGCCTGGGGGCGGCTCATGACGAACTCGCCTTCGCTCTTGAATCGTCCGCGGATGTCCTGATTGACATAGATGTAGCCCTCGCGGGCGAGTTCCGGCAGACCGCCGAAAAAGGACGCGCGACTGGTGTAGTCGACGCCATAGGGCGTGCGCTGAATGAGGAAGGGAAGTGGAGCTGTGATGTCGGCTGGCTTGAGGACGACGGTGTGCAGCTTGACGCCGTCGCGCATGGGAATCATGACTTCAGAGCGCTGATAGTCATGGAAGACGTGACGGACCGGGTCTCCAGTCCGCTTGTAGATCGCCTCGGGTTCGTTGGAGGCTGTGACGGTTGCGCCCCGGCCGCCGGAGTCCAAGGTGAATTTGAGGATCAGCTTTGGTCCAGGCACCGCGAATTCCGTCGCTGATTTTGGGATCAGAGTCGTCGGGACAAGACGCTCGGATTCAATGGTCAGTTTTCCATCCCGCACGTAAAAGCTGATGGGAGTGTCGGGATCATTCGGGTCGGTGTATTCACCCGATAGGGCGTCAAGCTGAGAGGTCGGGGTTGGAGTCTGCGGGGAGGGAATGGGCTTTGCGTTCGCGAGCAGGATGAAATCTGTGGTGGAGAGGAACAGGGCGAAGCACAGAGCGGCAACAGCAACTCGTGATCGAGCCAAAGCAGCAACCTCCTATGGAAGCGACTAATGTGCGTGGCCGTGGTGGCTGTGGGCGGGGCTGGACATATCTTCAATCGGCACTACGCATCCCTGCAATTCTTCGCATCCCTGATGTTCAAACTGAATTGTAGAGTGATGGATGTTGTAGTGGTCGCGAAGCACGTGATTCAGCTTTACCAGAATACATGCGCTTTCGGAAGGCGGAATGTCGGCAATGGTGACGTGACAGGCGAGTGCGCGGCTTTGTGAGCCGAGGCTCCACACGTGCAGGTCATGCACGTTGATGACACCATCCACAGCTTCCATGCCCGAACGGATCTCGTTGAGCGCAACTCCGCGCGGAGTACCTTCGAGCAGGATGTTGAGTGTCTCGCGAACAATGTCAAAGCTGGACCAGAGAATCAGGGCGGCAATCAGCAGAGATAGAACGGGATCGATCCAGCTGTGGCCCGTAATGAGGATGGCGGCGCCGCCTGCAATCACCGCGGCCGTCGATAGCGTGTCGCCAGCCATGTGCAGGAAGGCGCTGCGGAGGTTCACGTCCTTGGCTACTCCCCACAGCAATGCTGCGATCACGCCGTTCATCAGCACCCCGGCTGCGGCCACCCACATCATGAGCGTCGGTTGCACGGAGACGGGTACGCTGAGGCGATGAATCGCTTCGATTGCGATCCAGATGGAGATGACGACGAGGGTGACAGCATTGATGAAGGCTGCGAGTACGCCGGCGCGCTGGTATCCGAAGGTCTTGGAATTGTCGGCCGGACGCGTCTGAAAGTAAACGGCAACGAAGCTGAGCAGGAGAGCGAGGAAATCAGACGCGTTGTGGCCGGACTCGGAGAGCAGCGCCAGCGAATGGGCGCGGAGCCCAGCGACAAACGTCACGACCACGTAGATGAGGGTGGCGACAAGCGAGATGCGGAGTACGGATTGGGTCCTTGACGCGCCGGGAGGAGGCGCTGCGTGGACGTGCATGTGGTCAGTTTATCCGGGGCCGGGATTACACGCCAATCAGGGGATGGCCGGTGCTTCATCCGCGATCAGCCCGCAATTGGCCTAAATCTTTCCTTTTTGAATTCGTCGAGACAGGGAAGACGGGCAGGCTGCTGCGCAGTCCAGTCCATGTCTCCGAAATCACGATGCTGTTCTGGGGATTTCCGGTCTGGTATCGGACGGAGCAGGGGAAACCTGCACGCATCTGGTTTGCATCCATGATGCTGAGAAGCGAGGTAACGTCCTGAGAGCACTCATAGTCGACGCCGCTACTGCGATATTTGTATTCCAGCATGGTGAGCGGACGTCCATCTTCAGTGGTTATCTCCCGGACATCCAGCAACATGCCGTCAATAACCCGGCCGGATTGCGCCAGCATCTTGCGACGAGTGCGCTCCAGCTCCTCTTCGGTTGGCCTTTTGCGTCGAAGGTAGAGGACTGTACCCACGGTCATACCGGCGATCAGGGCGACTCCGGCTGCCGCTTCCCATGTGTTTCTGCTGAGGAGGGTCATCGCGACGGGAGGTGACATAACTCCCAGTTTGAGCATAACGCAGAGAGGGTTTTTTCGTACAACAGGGAGAGAGAAAGTGTTGATCCGAAGGTCACTGAGGTCAGCCGGTGATACTCTGCTGAGAATTTCCCGTCCATACTCGGCCGTGTTGGAGGTATCAACCGTGGAGACACGCTTTGGATCTGCTGACGAGATAAATAGGGGGCTGGCAACTGAGCGGCTGGTTCTCCGGCGGTGGCAAGATAGCGACCGCGAGCCGTTCGCGCGGATGAATGCCGATCCGCGGGTGATGGAGTTCTTTCCCACTGCGTTATCGCGGGCAGAGAGCGATGCGATGGTCGAGCGGATCGAAGCGCACTTTGCCGAGTACGGGTTCGGTCTGTGGGCAACGGAGCTGAAAGATAGCAAGGAGTTCATCGGGTACATCGGGCTGGCGGTGCCGCGGTTCGAGGCAGCTTTCACGCCGTGTGTTGAGATCGGATGGCGGTTGGCAACTGAGCACTGGGGCGGCGGATTGGCAACGGAAGGTGCGCGTGCCGTCGTGGAATGTGCATTTGGCGTGTTGGGGCTGCAAGAACTCGTATCCTTTACGACCGGAGCAAATCTGCGCTCGCGACGGGTCATGGAAAAGTTGGGGATGATCCGCAATCAGGACGAAGACTTCGATCATCCATCCCTTCCCGAGGGACACCGGTTGCGCCGGCACGTGCTTTACCGCCTGAAGCGCGAAGACTCAAAATTGGTTCTTTAGCCGCTCCGATCTCGCCTTGACCGGGCAAATCGGACCCCGTATGCTCTTGGAGCGATTGGCGCAAGTGGCAATTGAGTTGCGCCGAGGAGAACCCAGCATGAGCACCGTTGCACCAGCTACCGCTTCCGTCCACCGCTTTGCGGCACAGCCATTGCTCGTGCGCCGGGCCGCGGTACTCGGGGCGGGCACTATGGGCTCGCGGATTGCGGCACACCTGGCTAACGCGGGCATTCCATCGCTCCTGCTCGATATGGTTCCTGCGGGCGAGGGTGGCCGGAACCGGCTGGCTGATGCGGCATTGTCCAATCTGGCCAAATCCAGGCCTGCTACCTTTTACGAGCCATCGCTGGCCTCGATGATCACGATCGGGAACTTCGACGACGATCTGCCGAAGCTGAAGGATTGCGACTGGGTCATTGAGGCTGTCGCCGAGAATCTCGAGATCAAGCGCGCCTTGCTCGAGCGGGTAGTTCCGCACCTCGCTCCGCAGGCCGCCTTGAGCTCAAATACTTCGGGATTGCCAATCGGGAAGATCGCTGCGGCACTCAAGTCGCATCGGGAGCGCTTCTTCGGAACGCACTTCTTCAATCCGCCGCGCTATATGCAGTTGCTGGAGGTCATTCCGACTGCGGAAAGCGATCTGGCGGTTGTGGCGGCGTTTGCCACATTTGCCGACCGTGTCCTGGGTAAGCAGGTGGTGTTCGCCAACGACACGCCCAACTTCATCGGCAACCGGATTGGTGTCGCCGTCAGCTTCACGGCCTTCTCACTGATGATGGAGCAGGAATTGACCATCGAGGAGGTGGACGCCCTGACCGGTCCTGCGCTGGGCTTTCCGCGTACCGGCACTTTCCGGCTCGCCGATCTGGTGGGCATCGACATCCTGGCGCACGTTGCGTCGAACTTTCCCCAAGGCGTAACGCCAAGCGGTATCGGGCCAATCCTGCAGGAGATTCTGAAGCGCGGCTGGCTGGGTGATAAGGCGGGTCAGGGTTTCTACAAGAAGACACGCGGAACTGATGGCAAGGACCAGCGGATGGTGCTTGACCTGAAGACCCTGGAGTACCGGCCGTCAGAGAAGCCGAACCTGCCATCGCTGGAGATGGCGAAGAACGCAGCAACGGTGCCGGAGCGAGTGAAACTTCTTTTGGCCAACGATCCGAAGAAAGACAAGGCTGCCCGTTTTCTGTGGCCTTTTCTGGCGTCGCTCTGGAACTTCGCGGCGGAGCGAATCGGGGAGGCCGCGAACGATGCTCCGTCGATCGATGAGGCCATGCGCGCGGGATTCAACTGGGAGTTGGGGCCATTTGAGTTGTGGGATGCGGCGGGTGTTCGTGAGAGCGTTGCCCGGATGAAGGCCCTCGGCATCGAGGTGACTTCGGCAATCAAGGGGCTGCTGGATTCAGCGCCGGAGGCTGTGGCGGTTTCGTGGTACTCGCCGGATGGGCCGCAGTGCTACAACCCGACGACCGGAGCGTGGGAGATGATTCCGCAACAGCCGGGGCATGCGCGGGTGGCGGATTTCAGGCGAAGCAACGGCCTCGTCCGAAGCAATCCGGGTGCATCCCTGGTTGATGTCGGCGACGGAATCGGCTGCATCGAGCTGCACTCGCTCAAGAACGCGATCGGTAGCGACGTGGTGGCCATGATCTCGTCGGTGCTGAATCCGGGCTCAGAGGCGGTGAAGAACTTCCGTGGGTTCGTGATCAGCGGCGATCGCGATCGATTCAGCGTGGGCGCGAACCTGATGCAGCTTCTGCTGAGTGCGCAGGAGGGTGAGTGGGAGGAAGTTGAGGGAGCAATCCGTGCGTTCCAGCAGATGTGCGCCTCGGTGAAGTTCTGCCCCCGGCCGGTTGTTCTCGCTCCGTTCAATCTCACCCTGGGCGGCGGGGCCGAGATCTGTCTCCATGCCGCGCGACGGCAGCCGCATGCCGAGACATACATCGGGCTGGTCGAGACCGGAATCGGTTTGATTCCTGGCGGCGGCGGCACGAAGGAGATGCTGCTGCGTGCGGTTGATTCGGCAGCCGCTCTTGCGCCGCCTGATCCGAAGGATCCACCGTCGCGGTTCGCACAATCGGCGGAGATGAATTCGGCTCTGAAGAGGACCCTCGAGACGATTGCGATGGCCAAGGTTTCCACCTCTGCGGCGGAAGCCCGGACTCTGGGCCTGATCTCTCCTTCAGACCGCATCACGCTCAATCGCGAACGACTGCTGCTTGACGCGAAGGCGCAGGCGATCGCGCTTGCCGAGGCGGGTTACGCGGCGCCACAACCGCGAACACAGGTTCCTGCACCGGGCACCGCGACTCTCGCCGTTCTCAATACAGGCATCTTCCTGATGGGCGAAGCAGGTTTCGCGTCGGAGCACGATATGAAGGTTGCGCGATGGGTCGCCTACGTCCTCTGCGGCGGCCGCGTTACGGCCGGATCGCCCATCAGCGAGCAGTACCTGCTGGATCTCGAACGCGAGGCCTTCCTTTCTTTGTGCGGCGAGCGCAAGACGCAGGAGAGGATCGCGTATACACTTAAGACCGGCAAGCCACTGCGCAATTAGACCGGATTCAAGTCAATGCAGACACTTGCGATTCGGCGAGACGTCTCTCGGCCGAAACGATGCGGTGAGTCGGCAACTGTGGAAACCGGTGCAGAGGCTTGCGGGGCGCAATGAAACTCGCGGCTCTTATCCTGGTTTCGGCATCGCTGGCGTACTTTCACCCGGACGCATTCGCGCAGGACGCGGCGGGTGCCGGTCAGAATCCAGCGCAATCCTTTAACGAGTCCGGCAAGACGAGCGTCGATGGACGCGCGGTTTCGTATGTTATCCGCCGTTTGCCTGTGGAGTCGTTCCCGGATCTGCCGGAAGCTGTTGCTTCAGTACTGAGTGAACGCGGTTGTCTCATTCCGCAGACATACCAGGCGCATCATCCAGAGAACGTGATTCAGGGCAGCTTTGAACGGCCCGGTTCGTCAGACTGGGCGGTGCTTTGCTCGGCCCATGGCAAGGTCGAACTGCTGGTTTTTTTTGCGGAAAACCGGGGTAAGCCGGTGATGGTTGCATCCGCGGCGGAACTGGAGCGAATTCAGCGGCACGGGTCGACCGGGGTATTCGGATTCGACTGGGGCATCGATGCTGCTTCTCCGCAACGGGTTCGGGAAGCGCAGGCCGGCATGCAGCGCAAGCCGCCAATGCTTGATCACGATGCGGTGATGGATACCGTGCTGAACGAAAAGACCATTTACCGCTACTATGTGCACGGTGCGTGGACTGCTGTGGACGTGCCGCAGTGACTCTGATGGATCATGGCGTTTCGCCGATCATGAAGAAGCAGGGGCTGAAACCCGAGACTCATTGTGCTGAGTTTACGGCATGAGCAAATTCATGCCCTGATACATGACGAGGAACTGGATCAAGTTTTTCGCAGCCTCTTAAGTCGTGCCTTACGCTTCGCGCCACCGTCGATTGGTTTCTAAAAGCAGTCTTCCAAACATGACGACGCGATCAGTTCAAGCCCCGCTTTTAGTTCAGACGCTCGAAGATTCCGGCGGCACCCTGGCCGCCACCTACGCACATGGTGACCATACCGTAGCGCACATTGCGGCGTTTCATTTCCTGTAGGAGGGTTGCTGTGAGCTTGGCACCGGTACACCCCAGCGGATGACCCAAGGCGATGGCTCCGCCGTTGACGTTTGTTTTTTCGGGATCGAAACCGAGTTCGCGCATCACGGCGAGGGCCTGCGCGGCAAAGGCCTCATTGAACTCGATGAGTTCTATGTCGTTGAGAGTGAGCCCGGCTTTCTTCAGTGCCTTGGGAACGGCATAGACCGGGCCCATTCCCATCTCCTCAGGAAGGCAGCCGGCAACGGCATAGGCGACTAGGCGCGCGAGCGGCTTTACGCCAAGTTCCTGGGCACGCCCGGCCTCTATGAGCACGGCGGCCGCTGCGCCATCGGAGGTCTGCGATGAGTTTCCTGCGGTCACTGTCCCCCTTGCGTGGAAGACGGGCTTGAGCGCCGCAAGAGCCTCGGGTGTGGTGTCGGCACGCGGCCCCTCGTCGGCACGGAACACTGAGTCGGACGTCAGTGGTTTCCCGGCCTGCGGGCCAGGTTTTGCGGACCGGACCGTGATGGGCACGAGTTCCTCATCGAATTTGCCGCCTGCCTGTGCGGCCAGAGCCTTTCGGTGACTCGAAAGCGAGAAAGCGTCGGCATCTTCGCGTGAGATGTTGTAGTGCTTTGCCACGCGCTCGGCTGTCAGTCCCATGGTGAGCAGCGCCGCCGGATAATTTTCCGCCAGCCACGGATTTGGACGCGGCTTCAGTCCCCCCATGGGCAGGATGCTCATCGACTCTGCTCCACCCGCGATGACAACGCGCTGCGTACCGGAGCGGATGCGCATGTCAGCCTGTGCGATCGCCTCGAGTCCGGAGGCACACAGGCGATTCACTGTCATGCCGGGCACGTCAGTGGGAAGCTGGGCGCGGAGCGCTGTCATCCTGGCCATGTTCCAGCCCTGTTCCCCTTCCTGCTGCGCGCAACCGAGGATCACATCCTCAATTTCGGCTTTGTCCAGTCCGGTAACGCGCTCGAGGGCGTTGTTCAGCGCGGCTGCGGCCAGGTCGTCGGGTCGGGTGGTCGACAAAGCGCCCTTCGGGGCGCGACCAACCGGGGTGCGTACGGCGGTGACAAGAACAGCTTCCGGCATTCGTTTCACTCCTAATCAAGAGATGGTTCGAAGAACAGGGACGAGGCAATGTTTAGACGCTTGCAGCCGGGTCGGTCAACTGGAGCGTCGAATCAGGTACCACCGAGGAGCAGTTGCGAAGGTGCCCCTCCCCCCGGGTATTTGGCATGAAGGGTCTTTATTTTCAAGCGGTTACGGAGATTCATCGTCCTAAATATTTGGCGACAAAGGACTTAACTGCCAAATATCTCCTCCGAAAGAACTTAGCGACGGGACGGGGTGGGAAACGAGGAGGAACGGAGTTGAGTTTGCTCTTGCGATCCACGGGATCCGGCGCGCTGGTTCTAACTTCAGTTTCATTGTGTGCCGCGAAGGCAGGAAATTCTCTGCAAATTGCCGCAAGGTTTTTGATGAGTGGATTCAGCAACTTTCCGCGAGAGGGATGGACGGAGGGTTGACTGCAGATTCGAGAACTGAAGGAAACGGCCGGGATTGCTCCCGGCCGTTCTTGCTTCCGCAGCCATGCGGCCTTCCAGAAAAACCTATGCCTTTGCTGTAGAGAGAGCCTTCAGGCGGGCGTTGAGGCGGCTCTTGTAGCGGGAAACGGTGTTGGAGTGAAGAACGCCGTTCTGAACGCTTTTGTCGAGAGCGGATACGGTCTCGCGGAACTGGGCCTGGGCAGCCTTGGCATCGCCCTTGGCGATCGCTTCGCGGAGGGCGCGGAGGCTGGTACGGACACGAGTGCGGTTGGCGCGGTTGACTGCGGAACGGGACTCGGTCTGGCGGGCGCGCTTCAGCGACGATACGTGGTTTGCCATGGATCTTTCCTTCGTGTAAACCCTGATTTTTCAGGGAGAAATGATGCCGAGCCACAAGCGGCCCGGCGGTGGGGGCTTCCATCGCCCGAATGCGGGTCAGAATGCAGACACACCGCATCCCTCGCAAGTACGTAGTTTACGGGAAACCGGGTTCAGGGTCAATCGCCTCGAGTGGATCGCTTGACGGTTTAGACCTAGGCCTGGGGATGCAGGGGTATGGCCGTCGATGAATCATTTACAGTTGACATTCGATCTCTTTAGATATATCGTATGATATATCGTAATAAATCGGAGATACACAATGTTTGGAGATTTCAAGGAAACACATGAAGAGCACGGAGAGCACGGCGGTCATGAGTGCCGGCATCGCCATCGTCGCGGTTGGTGGGGTGAGCCCCGAGAACGCTGGGAAGGATTCGGCGGAGGGCGGGAGAGGTTCTTTGATAACGGACAACTTCGGCTGGTGATTCTGCAGCTGATAGCGGACAAGCCGAGCTATGGATACGAGATCATCAAAGCGATCGAGGAGCGGCTCTCGGGCGGGTACGCGCCGAGCCCCGGGGTGGTTTATCCAACACTGACACTGCTGGAAGAAGAAGGGCTGGCGGAGGTGGCTCAGCAGGAAGGAAACAAGAAGCTGTATGCCGCGACGGAGGCGGGCCGTGAGCATCTGAAGACGAATCATGCAACTGTGGAGGCAATCTTAGGACGGATGAGGGAAGCCAACCGGAGGTTTGGACGGGGACGCAATCCGCAGATCATGCGAGCGATGATGAACCTGGGACTGGCGATGAAGCTACGCGTCGAACGTGGCAATCTGAGCGCTGAACAGGTGGGCAAGATTGCCACGGCGATTGATGCGGCGGCTCGGGCGATCGAGGATGTGTAGGGTCGGCTGAAGGCGCGATGAACTGGGCAAGGTGTCTTTGTCGCCTCTATATTGCAGCTAGGAGAAGCGTGGGCAGTTGCTGGATCGGTATACTCGCATACGTTTTCCTTACGGCTGTACCAGCCTCCAACCGGCGAAGGGCTTGACGGTGGCGCAGTTTGGACCGCCGTCCTTTCCGGTGCCGGGGACGTGGGTTTCGAGGACGGCGCGGGGATTGTCGGTGATCTGATCTACGACACGTGCTGTGATGCCGCTGAGAGGGACCTTCAAACGCCGGCTCCAGGTTGTGTTGCTCTGGCCGGCAAAGGCGCCGATGCCGATGTAGACAAAGCGCTCCCCGGGCGGTCCCTGAACGAAAGGGCCGAGGAGATTGGGGGCGGCGTTGATGTGGTCGGCTTTTGCTGAAGCGGTGAACTCAAAAATCAGATTGTGGGTTCCTGATCGCTGCTTCTGGACGATTTCGTAATCGCTGCCCCGGCCCTTCTGCAAAGCGAAGTCAACGCCAGCAGGCGGTTTTTCCAGCACGATGCGAAACTTCAATTCACGTTCCATGAGCGCTCCTGGTTTTTCTGCGGTGCGTACGCGCTTCAGGAATTGTGCCTGATTTATGAGCGATGAGGAAATCGCCGGTCTTGCGCGTCGGTTTTTATGTAAAATGGGCGTCACTATGAAAGGCAATCCGACTGTCCTCGAACACCTGAACGCGGCCCTACGTGACGAACTGACTGCGATCAATCAGTATTTCCTCCACGCGGAAATGTCCGAGAACTGGGGCTACAAGAAGTACTCCAAGTACATCAAGAAGCAATCGATCGATGAGATGAAACATGCCGAGATGTTGCTGGAACGAATTCTGTTTCTGGATGGCACTCCGAAGATGGAACCGATGGGGCTGACCATTGGCAAGAGCGTCAAGGACATGATCGAGTCCGATCTTGGTCTCGAACACGGGGCAGTAGCTTCGTATAACGAATCGATTCGTGTGTGCGTGGAGCATGGCGACAACGGTTCGCGCGATCTTTTTGTGAAGCTCCTGAAGGATGAAGAAGGGCACGTGGATTGGCTGGAAGCCCAGGTCCACCAGATCAAGGAGATCGGATACGAGCGGTATCTGATTACGCAGACCGAAGAAGACTGAGGGGCGGACGCCGATTCAATTTGGGGCCCGGCGCTCGCGGCCTCTCCACTGAGCTATGATCTTTGGCGTAATTCCAGTGCTCTTCTGGAACTGATGAAGCGCGCGGCGGCGGAGTACGCGCAGTGCGGGCAGCTTGCGGGGAGGCAGAGATGCGAGTCGTTTTTCGCTTTGTGATTGCGGCTCTTTGGATGTCGGCGATTGGTCAGGCCGGTGCGCAGGGAGCGCCGGGATTTGATGGTGGAGTGACTGAGACGCTGCAAAGCATCTACATTCCACCGCTGGTGGGTGAGCCTTTCAGCGCGGTTGTCCATACGGAATGGGTGCGATTCATGCCCGGCGGGGGCTCGTACACCATGGTTAACCAGCGGAGGGTGGCGCGCGATGGTCGCGGGCGCATCTACGAAGAGCGCTGGCTGCTTGTGCCGAAGGATTCTGGTGTGCAGTCGCGGATGAATGTTGTTCAGATTGCCGATCCGAGCGAGCACACACTGTACAACTGCTTCGTGTTCGAGCGGCGGTGCACGCTGCTAAAGTTTGCCGAGCCTGCTATGAACAAGTACATGCCGCCGGTGATCCCTTCAGGGCCGCTGGAGGGCGGAAAGGGTTTTACGACGCATCTGGATCTTGGAGTACGCACAATCGCAGGGCTAGATACGACGGGAACGCGCGAGACGACGACGCTGAATCCGGGCGCCATTGGGAATGATCGTGCATTTGTGACGGTGCGGGAGTTCTGGCAGGCAACGGAAATCGGTGTGAATTTGCTTTCCACGGTGGATGGACCGCAGACAGGGCAGCAGACCTTCAGGGTTTCGGACGTGAGTCTTACCGAGCCCGATCCAGAACTTTTTCGATTGCCTGCGGGCTATGAGGTACTGGACAGGCGATTGAAACCCGGCGCTCCGATGACGCGCGCCCCGGAATGAGACAGGACTGAATCGGCCACGCTTTCGGTAGATTACCAAAGTTGTTCAGGTGCGGACACCGCCACCTTTTCCGAAGCGGACGCTTCATGTACTTTGGACTTGGCAAGTCAGAAAGCCCCACAAAAACAGGACTCCAGGATCGTGTGATGGCGACGGTGTCGCAGTCCGCGTGTGGGACCGATCTCCGATGTATTACAGGGAAACGCAGAAGCAACGGAGCAAAAAGGATGAGTACCGACGCAGGAATTTTTCAATTAGTGCCAACACGGTTGGACACATGGAAGAGCATTGCCCAGTACCTTGGACGCAGTTGCCGGACGATTCAAAGGTGGCATGAGCGGTACGGCCTGCCGATTCGCCATCTAGGGGGAGACTCAAGTTCAGTGTTCGCTTACACGGACGAACTTGATGGGTGGTTGAAGGAGAGACCCTGCGCCTCAGATTAATTACTTTCCATACAAAAGGCAGAGTTGGGAGAGCGCGGGACGTGTTATTCGCTACCCCGTGATTCCGTTGGGAAGTTTGGATGGCGGCGCCTTGTCGCAGCTTGGGTCGAGGTGTCTCTACTCGCCATGGTCATTGGACGGTGATGGTTCCTGATGCGATCAGGCCTGAAGCCGCTGAGGAGTTGCCGAGGTAGACAGTGTAGGTGCCGGTGGCGATTTTCCAGGCCGTCGAAGTCGTGTCCCAGTACGACATGGGGTGCGATGAGTCGTTCTGATCGATCTCGATCGTGACGGACTGAGAAGCTCCGGGGTCAAGCTTCACTTTCTGCCAGCCTATGAGACGTCTTTGCGGTTCATTCAGATTCGAGGGCATGCCGAGGTAGAGCTGCGCGACTTCCGCACCGGAGACACTGCCGGTGTTGGTGAGAGTGAAGGTGACCTGGAAGTTGGGATTTGATGCCGACGACAGATTGTTGACTACGGCGGGATCGGTGATGGAGAAGGTGGTGTAGGAGAGGCCGTAGCCGAAGGGGAAGAGCGGGCTGAGGCCGTTTGCATCGAACCACTTGTAGCCGACGTTATAGCCCTCGCTGAAGTTGACGTTAAATGGCGTGGAGCTGTCGGGCGGTTGCGGGGTGACGGGGCGCGGGAGCTGGGAATCGCTTGCCGGGAAGGTGAGAGGCAGCTTGCCGGAGGGGTTGACTGCGCCAAAGAGCAGATTGGCGATCGCGGGTCCGCCACTGGTGCCTGGGTACCAGGCTTCGAGTACCGCACTTACACTGCTGAGCCAGGGCATCAGGATTGGGCCACCACTTTCGATCACGACGATGGTGTGAGGATTGGCTGTGGCGACGGCGGAGACGAGCGCGTCCTGATCGATGGGAGCGGTGTTGACGAGGTCCGTGAGCTCCAGACTGGGCAGGTCCATGCCTTCACTTGTCCATTGATTTACGAAGACGATGGCTGCCTGGGAGGTGGCGGCGAGGGATGCGGCTGCGCTGATATTGGAGCCGTCGGCGTACTGGACGTTGGCATTGGGTGCCTTCGCTTTGATGGCTTGGAGTGGCGAGGAGGGATCCCAGATCTGCTGAGCCCAGCAGGGCGGGCATGGGAAGTCGGGGCGAGTGTGGATGGCGCCGCCGACGGGCTGGACCTGCGCCGAGCCTCCACCGGAGAGAACGCCGACGTCGGCATGTGAGCCGATGACCGCGATGGATGGGATGGAAGCGCTCAAGGGAAGCTGGTTGGTGGAGTTCTTCAGGAGTACTGCGCCTTGTTCTTCTGCTTCCTGGGCAACGGCTGCGTCATTGGCGGCGGGGATCGGCTGGATGGTCAGCGGATAGTCGAAGATGCCTACTTCGTACATGGCGCGGAGAATGCGATGCACCATGTTGTCGAGGCGGGATTGTGAGACTTGTCCGTTGGAGACTGCGGTTCCAAGAGACGAGAAGTACTGCTGGTTTGGCTGTTCCTGGTCGAGGCCGTTATTGGCGGCCGCGGCAGTGCTGTGAGTGGCCCACCAGTCGGACATGACAAAGCCGGGGAAGCTCCAGTCGTGCTTCAGGACGTCATTGAGCAGGTGGCTGTTCTGACAATCGTACTGGCTGTTAGTGAGGTTGTAAGAACACATCACGGACTGGACGTTCGAATCCTTGATGCCGATTTCGAATGCGAGGAGGTCGGACTCGCGGGCGGCGCGTTCGTCGATGATGACGTTGGCGGTGGTGCGTCCGGATTCCTGGTCGTTGAAAGCGAAATGCTTGATGCCTCCCATGACGTGTTGTGCCTGGATCGCATTGATGTGGGCGGCGGTAATTTTGCCGGCGAGGATGGGATCCTCGCCTTTTGTTTCGAAGGTGCGTCCATCGCGCGGGTCGCGTCCGGTGAGGTTGATGTTGCCGCCGAGGTTGACGTTGATGCCATAGGCGGCGAGCTCTGTGCCGATCACGCTGCCATACTTTGTCGCCAAGGCCAGGTCCCAACTTGCTGCGCTGGCGATGGAAGAGGGGAGAGCTGTTGCGGGGCCGCCGGAGACGTTTGCGCCGACGCTGCCGTCAGCGAAATAAAGAGCGGGAATGTTGAGTCGGGGAATAGCTGGAGTCCAGCCGCCGGCGCCGCGGGGGACGGTGTAGTTATAGTTTCCGTCGGGTGCGGTGACGCCACCCTGGACCATTTGGAGTTTTTCGCTTTGCGTCATTTGCGCGAGCAGGGCGTCGGCTTTTCCGTCGGAGGTGGTGGGGGTGGGGGTTGGAGTCGGGGTCGGCGTTGAATTAGTTGAAGAATGCCCGCCGCAGGAACTCAGCCCAAGGATGAATGAAAACAGGGCTAGAGATGTGACAAGTCGCAGTAGGAGTCGAGGCCTGAACATACGTTCCCCCGAAGGAACCGGTTGTGGGGAAGTTATCCGCCATCATAGACGTGCGGCACCGAGAAAGGGTGTGCGTTGGGGCACGTATCGAGATGGTGACTAATAGCTTCAATCTTAATGTGGGGTGGGATTGACGGATTTTTCGTCTGGCGCTACTCTCTCCCCATACATAGCCACTTGGTTGCCCGCGCCAACACGGAAGTTTTTCACATCGGCATCGATCGAGTGCGCTCCATCTTTCCTGCAGCAAATAATTGCTCGAAAATTCCACCTATTGCACCGGTGCAATCATCAAATCAACAGAAGCTTTCTGCCCCTGAGGCAGGGCTAACGGAGGCACTCTGAACGCTGATCTGGAGATCACGCCAAATCTTGAGCCCCTTTTTGGGACCCGCGATGAAAACCTCAGACTGATGGAAGATTCACTCGGTGTACGGATCGACCTCAGGTCCGACGCCGTTCACGTGGAAGGGCCAGACGAAGCGGTCGCCAGGGTCCAGCGGATTTTTGAGGACTTCGAGGCACTCCGGCGCCAGGGCATCAATCCGCACAATGGCGAATTGAATGGAATGCTGCGGCTTGTGGTCGCAGATCCGGCAATTACCCTGCGCTCGCTCGCGGACTCGGGCAAGGCACGTTCGAACGGAATCAAGCGGACGGTGCAGCCGCGTTCGCTGAACCAGCGGAAATACATCGAAGCCATCGAGCAGAACGACATGGTGTTCGGTGTGGGGCCCGCGGGCACGGGCAAAACCTATCTCGCTGTGGCGATGGCCGTGGCGGCAATGAACGCGAAGAAGGTGAGCCGGATTGTGCTGGTGAGGCCAGCGGTGGAAGCCGGCGAGCGGCTCGGATTTCTTCCGGGAACATTGCAGGAGAAGGTTGATCCATATCTTCGGCCGCTGTATGACGCGTTGTATGACCTGCTCGATCCGGAAAAGGTCGACAAGATGCTCGAGAAGAACATCATCGAAGTGGCGCCGTTGGCGTTCATGCGCGGCAGGACGCTGAACGATGCGTTCATCATCATGGATGAGGCGCAGAACACGACGATCGAGCAGATGAAAATGTTTCTGACACGCATGGGGAACAACTCTAAGGCCGTGATAACGGGCGACATCACGCAGATCGATTTGCCCAATCCGCGGAAGTCAGGGTTGCTGGACGCGATCAACATTCTCGATGGCGTGGAGGGGATTTCTTTCTGCCACTTCGCGGATTCGGATGTGGTGCGTCATGCGCTGGTGCAGCGGATTGTGCGTGCTTACGAGGCCGGCAAACCACAGCAACAGGAGTTGCCGCTGGCGATGGGCGACGTGATGGAGCCGCAGGCGGCGGAGCAGCAGGGGACGCAGCAGGGCGCGCATGCGGTGAAGCCGCAATAGCTGAGGCGTAGAACGACTTGAAAGGAGACCTCCCGAGTTCGGGAGGTCTCCTTTTAAGGATTCACTCTACGATTGGCTTTGGATCATCACTGAGTTGAGTGGACGCCCACACCGTTTCCCACGCTCGCAGTGCGAACGGAGTAGTGTTGTTCGGGCACGGCGAAGCCTGCGGTGGCGAAGGAATCCCTGATCAACGCGTTGGTATCGAAATAGACCTGCCAATAGTCCTTGTTGTTGCAGAACGGGCGAACTGCGAGGACTGGTCCAGCCAGTGTGAAGGTGAGGATCTCCACGCAGGGCTCCGGATTTGCAAGTACGTTGGGAATTTTGGCGAGTCCCGTTTTCAGAATTGCGACGGCCTTGTGCGGATCGACGCTGTGCGAGAGTTGCGCCTGCAGGTCGACACGGCGAAATGGGTTGGTCGAGAAGTTCTGGATGACATCGCCGAAGATTTTGGAATTGCCGATAAAGGTGCGGATGTTGTCAGGGGTGTTGATCGACGTAACAAACAGTCCGACCTCGTCCACCGTCCCTGTCACTCCGCCTGCCACCACAAAGTCGCCGACCTTGAAGGGCTGCAGGATGATGATGAATATGCCTGCGGCAAAATTGCTCAGCAGGCCGCTCCAGGCCATACCAATGGCGACGCCGGCGGCAGCTATCAGAGCAGCGAAGCTCGTGGTCTCGACACCGAAGAAGCCAAGGATGGCAATTACCAGGACGATGTTGAGAATGGCGGAGACGGTGTTGTTGATATAGCGGATTAGCGTAGCGTCGAGCTTTTGGCGAGCCATTCCACGGGCGATGAGCTTGACCGAAAAGCCGATGAGCCAGCGGCCGACGATCCACAGCGCCAGTGCCTCAAGAACCTTAATGCCGAGCGCAAGCAGCAACGCATATCCCTGTTGTGCGAGATGACCGAAATTGTCCATGTTCTTTTTTCCTTTTCGTGACTCGATCGTCTTTGCCGTTGCGGCGAGATTCAACTGGCAAAACTGACAGTTGCCGGAGCCAGCCGCTCTCTCTGCGTCCTGTATACTCGCGGCACAAAGGAACCGAGATGAAACGCTCTCTTACACGACGCAGTTTGCTAATTCGTTCTGCCGCTGTTGTTGCCGGCGCGCAGGCAGCAGGTGTGATCCGCCTCTGGGGCGCCGATGGCGAATCGAAGCCGGGCGTGCAGATGTACATGGTGATCGCGGAATTCAAGAAGGATCCTGCGGGCACGCTGGCGAAACTGGCCGCGATCGGCTACGGATATGTGGAAGCGTTTGCCATGGCGATTGCCAACATTGGGGAATTCAAAAGAATGGTCGGCGATGCGGGGCTTGGGTGCCCGTCAGGACATTTTGCGTTTGGGTTTGTTCCGACAGAGAGGTTACTCGACGACGCGAGTGCACTGGGAGTCCGTTACGCGGTGAGTTCGGTGATGCCGCCTGAGCAGCCGAAGATTGACGATCTGAAGAATGGCAATCTGGGCGCCATCATGGAGATGCTCAACCATCTGACGGCGGATGACTTCAAGCGGATGGCGGCGAAGGCAAATGAGATCGGCGAGAGCGCGAGGAAGCATGGCCTGGTGTTTGCGTACCATAACCACAATGTGGAGTTCCGGAAGCTGGAGGGAGGAACGACGGGGTACGAGATCCTGCTGAAGGAGACGGATCCGTCGCTGGTGAAGCTGGAGGTGGATGCGGGGTGGATGGCGGCTGGGGGAGCCGACCCGGCGGCGTTGATTGCGGCGAATGCGGAGCGGGTGAAGCTGATGCACTTCAAGGACTTCAGCACAGTCACACCGCCGATCAACGAACTGGGGCCGGAGGCTGGCTCGCACATCGTGGACCTGGGAGCAGGTGTGGCTCCGCTGAAAGCTGCATACGAGGCGGCTCGGAAAG
>Ga0335080_10000719_pt1 | contig 30917 bp, 24 predicted proteins | sample Lox_Sample_34_FD_206720 | JGI IMG/M metagenome (GOLD analysis project Ga0335080, IMG submission 206720) | Soil microbial communities from Loxahatchee National Wildlife Refuge, Florida, United States - Lox_Sample_3.4 | ecosystem: Environmental > Terrestrial > Soil > Wetlands | place: USA... | reverse complement strand
AGCCCACGGTCACGTTGCCGAAATTCAACGTTGTGGGCGAAACGGCCAGTTGCCCTTGAGCGGTTCCCGTACCGGTCAACGGAATGGTGAGGGTCGGATCGGTAGCGTCGGAAGAAACCGACACGCTCCCGCTGAATCCGCCTGCCGACGGCGGGGCAAAGATGATACTGAACGTATATTGCTGGCCAGGTGTGAGAGTGAGGGGAGGGCTGATACCGCTGATGCTGAAACCGCTGCCGTTGGGCGAAACCTGAGTGATGTTGACGTTAGAGCCGCCGGTGTTGGTGAGGGTATCAAGCAGAGTCCTGTTTTTCCCCACCTGGACGCTGCCGAAGTCGAGGCTGGTGGGGTTGGCGGCCAGGGCTCCGGGAGCGATGCCACTGCCGGATAAGGGAATGTCGAGCGCATCCTGCGAATCGCTGGTGGAGATCGACAGGCTCCCCTTGTTGTGGGCGGCGGAGTGTGGAGTGTAAGCGACGCTAAACGACGTTGCCTGGCCGGAGTCGAGGGTCAAGGGCAAGGTCAGTCCACTGACGGTGAATCCGGTTCCCGTAACCGTGGCCTGGGTGATGGTCAGACTGGAGCCGCCGGTGTTGGTCAAAGTTTCTGAACTGGTCTGCTTGTTACCCAACAGCACACTGCCAAAATTCAAGCTGGAGGGCCGCGCACTCAGGGCGCCGGGGGCCACACCTTTTCCCGAAAGCGCGATGTTGAGGGTGGAGTCGGAGGCATTGCTCGAGATCAGAAGATTACCGCTGCTTGCGCCTGCGGCTGCAGGCGTAAAGGTTACGCTGAAGGCCTGACTTTGGCCGGCGGAAAGGGTCAGGGGAAGACTGGGCCCGGTGACGGCAAAGCCCGGCCCGGAGGCCTTGGTCGCGGAGATGACAACGTTTGCTCCGCCCGAATTCCTGATCATCACCGGCTGAGTCTGGTTGCTTCCTACCTCGACGTTGCCCAATGCCAAGTTCTTAGGATTGGCACTGAGTTGGCCTTGCTGGTCGTCCGCCGACTGTTTGGTGGAGTTTCCCGTGCTCAGGCCCTGACATCCCGCCATCATGGCCATGGCGACAAACACCAACAGCACGTAACAGCAGGCAAGAGGCTTCTTCATAGAGGTTTTCAGAGTCACGTCTTCCAGTTGGCTCTCTGGAGACCAGTCTGCCTGCGGGTGGGGTAACCAGGTAAGGTCGCAAAAGGACGTAGCATCGGCCAACCGTAGACCGTACCGAGAGCGGTCCGAATCGCGGTTTTGGGCCCGGCTTTTCTGCCCGGCCCGGCGCCGATCGATGGCCCTTTGACCAGTGTCCTTCGGAGCGTTTTCAGCGCGGTGCGGGCAGGACTAGACTTGCGGGCAACATCCGGGAATAGATCCCCCGTGATCGAGTCGAGGGAGCCAATCGGAATGCTGTATCCTCACGAACGCAAGCACCGGCGTTACAAGTTGCGGTATCCCGTGCGGGTTAAGTTCCCTTGCGGGAATTCAACGGTCGAGATGGACACCTTCAGCAAGAATGTCAGCATTGGGGGAGTGCTTCTGGAGGCGGCTGCGATGATTCCACCCAGTTCCCCGGTGAGTTTCGTCATGACCGTGCGGGGCGGAAGGGTGATTCACGCGATACAACTGTCGGGAGAAGGGAAAGTAGTCCGGGTTGAACACGACCCCTCAGGGACGAGTTATGCGATTGCGGTGGAGTGCAATACTCCTATCAACCATTGGGCCGGCCGCGAGTGAATGCCACGCCTAAATACTGGACAGCGGCCTGTTTGGGTGCGCAAGACGGGCGCAAGAGTGTCGGCCGCACGGGGCGGATGAGGTCAAGACAAGGATGCAAGCAGCTGCTGTATGGCAGCGCAAAGATGTACCATGAGCTAACCTGATCGCAGAATCCAGCCAGAGAGAGGGTGGGCCCATGGCGTCCCTGAAGATTCTGGTCGTGGACGATGATCGTACCGATTCGGAACTGATGACGGAGGTCTTCACCTCGCTGCAGGCGGAGGTGCGGCCGGTGGCCGACAGCGATGAGGCCATCGCCCTGATCAACCAGGAAAGATTTGATGGAATCTTCCTCGACCTGGAGATGCCCAGCTCCCAGGGGCGCGGCCTGGCTTCCCTGATTCGTGGATCCTCCTGGAACCGGACCACGCCCATCATTGCTGTGACCAGCCGCGAGGGTAAGCAGAGCATGCAGGAGGCCTTTGCCAATGGAGCCAACTTCTTCCTGCAGAAACCGATGGACCGGCAGAAATTAGGCAACCTGTTTCGCAGCGTGCGCGGGGGCATGCTGGAGCAGCGGCGTCGCTATATTCGGGTTCCTTTACAGACCGAGGTGCTGTTCGACACCGGGTCCCGGCAGCTACGGGGTGTGAGCTGGAATATCAGCATGGGCGGTTTGCAGGTCGAAGCAGGGCTGCGCCGGGGGGACGTGGTGCGCGTGCAGTTTAGTCTCCCCGTCAGCGGGGCAGCCATCGACGCGGTGGGGACTGTGGTGTGGGCGGCGGCGGAGCGTCAGGGGATTCAGTTCACCAGGATAAGCGCCGAAAGCGAACAGAGCATTCGCCAACTGGTGGCGGAGGTGGAAGCTTGAGCCGGCTCCGTTGAAGGGCAAGGCAGCTCCGAGGGTCCATTACCTTCGTAATCGGGTGAAATTTGTACTTTCCCGTTAAACTCGCAAAAAGTTCCCAAAATGACTGGCCATCAAAATCACATTTTTCCCGCTCTGACACAGCAGCTCTCAAGCCTGGAAAAACGGGACTGGGAATTGTGGGTCATCGCATCCCTGACTTCACTGCTGGCGGGTGTAGGACTGCTAGCGCTCATCCTTCCTGCAGCGTTTCTGCGACAGGACGAAGTTCACTTTGAAATCACGGTATCGCGGCAACTGGTGGTGGGCTTTTTTGTGCTGCTCATTTTGCTCAACACTTACCTGGTGACGAGGAGACTGGAATTGCGCCGCGCGCGCCAGAGCCTGATCTCGAGCACCATGCAAACTGAGCTGGTGCGCCTGCAGTCGTTTACCGATCCGTTGACCGAGATTTACAATCGCCGTTCTTTGCAGGACATGGCCGGCCGCTTCATCAGTCATGCGCGGCGACTGGATAAGCCGCTCACCTTCATGCTGATCGACGTTGACCGGTTCAAAGAGGTGAACACGCGATTCGGACACCTGATCGGGGACTTCGTGCTGAGGGAGATCGCTGAGTTGTTGAAAGCCTCGGTGCGGGGATCGGATGCCGTGGTCCGGTACGGCGGAGATGAGTTTCTGCTGATTCTGGCGGATACCTCGGCGAGCGGAGCGCACAAAGTAGTGGAAAGGATTCACTCTTCGGTAGAAGAGTGGAACCATGCGGGCCATCTGGAGAAATTCGAGCTCAGTCTCAGCCTGGGAGTAGGAGAATGGGTTGAGGACAAGAGCCTGGACGAAGTACTAGACGCCGCAGATCAGAACATGTATTTGCGAAAGAAAGAACGGGCTGACGGGCGCGCAAACTGTATGACCTTAAGCGCGGCTCCGGGCAGCTAAGCCAAGCCACGCCAGTTACTGGCGGCTTTCTCAAACTTCCAGCCAAAAAAGAAAGGGCGGAGCATTGCTGCCCCGCCATGAAACACCCGCGAAAGCCTACTGGCCTAACAGAACGCCAACGGTAAAGCCGTCGAGGGAGGTCACCACCACATCGGGGTGGCCGTCCTTGTTCAGGTCAGTGGAGACGAGGGAGATGGCTCCATCGTGCCCGAGGTTGACCGGGGTAACCGTTTGCAGCGTTCCATCGCCGTTGCCGTAGAGAAGGCCCAGGCCGCCCTTGTGGTGGACGGACTGCGTGGCCACGGCGACGTCAGGATTCCCGTTGCCGTTGAAATCGGCGATGGTTACTGCGAAGGGACCATTTCCGGCGTTCAGAGTCGGGTAGAAGGTCGACTTGCCAAATGAACCGTCGCCATTTCCCAGGAAAACATAAACGCCCTGGGTACCGGCGGAGGCAACCACCAGATCAGGCTTGTTGTCGTGATTGAGATCTCCGATGGCGGCGGTGGAGGGCTCAGAGCCGACTTTGTAACGCAATGGCTTCTGGAAGGTGCCGTCACCATTGTTGAGCAAGATACTCACGGCCCCCTTGAAGCCGGTGACGATGAGGTCGAAATGGCCATCCCCATTCAGATCGGCGGCAGTGATACCCGTGGCGTAAAGCGGAGCGCCGTAGCCCTTGGGCGGCTGCAGAGTCCCATCGCCATTGCCAAGGAATACCTGGACGAAGCTCTTGGAGTAGTTAGTCACGGCGACGTCAGCCTTGCCGTCTCCGTTAAAATCGGCCACGACTACGGCCTGCGAACCCGTGCCCAGGCGGTAGGTGGCGGAATGATGAAAAGAACCGTCTCCATTGCCCAGAAACAGAGACAGGTGAGCGGGTTCTCCCGCTTTGATCACAGCCAGGTCAGGAATCGTATCTCCGTTGAAGTCGCCGACCGAGAGGGCGACCGAACCGGAACCAAGGCGAATCAGATGATAGGGCTTCAGGAAAGTTCCGTCCCCCTTACCCAGCAAGACCGCGACACTTTTGCCGTTATATTGGCCGACGGCGAAATCAGGAAAGCCGTCATGATTGAAGTCTGCCCATACTCCGCTTTTCAGGTTGGCATTCTTGGCACCGACCCGATAGTAGACCGGCGATTGAAACTGCTGAGCCGCGGCGCCCAATGGCAGCGCGAGCAGGGAGAGCAATGCAAGCAAAATCAGGCGTTTTGTTTGAAGCATGATTGAACTCCTGGAACAAAAGTGTGACTGAGCCGTCCTTGTGAGGCTGCTGGTTGAAGACCCAGTCGCTGCGGCACATATGGCCCGCAGTTTGGAAAGGCAATGAGGCGCGCTGGAAAATTATCGGTTGAATTGGCGCGACCGTCAATTGTGAAAGACTTTGCAACTTCACGACAAAACCGGTAATGGGCGCGGGCGGGCGCGGCGACGGCACGGGTGGCTAATCTAGGCGTGAACCGGAACTTCGACCGTGACTTCGGTGCCCTGGCCGATCTTCGACTGGATGGAGACGGACCCGTTGACCAGGTGTGCTCGTTCCTTCATCCCCACAAGCCCGATGCTGGCGCCGCGCTCGAGGCGATCGGGGGCGAGTCCAACACCTTCGTCTCTTACCGAGAGGCGCAGAAGGTTGTTCGCACCTTCGAGTGTCACGAAGACGCTGCGGGCCTGAGAGTGCTTGGATACGTTGCGCAAGCACTCCTGAAAGATGTGGTAAAGGCTGCTGGCGACTTCTCTGGGCAGGGAGTTGGGGACGTTTTGACTGGTGAAGTGGGCGGCGATGCCGGAGCGTTCGGCAAACTCGTCGCAGTACTGCTCGAGGGCGGCCTCCAATCCAATGTCGTCGAGCACCGATGGATGCAACTGATGCGAGATCCTGCGTACGCTGTCGGCCACCTCGACCGCTCGCGCCTGCAAGGGGCGGAGGTCTTCCTTGAGTTCCTGTTCCACGGCTTTGGAAGTCAGCTTTCCAATATCCATGGCCAGGTAAGCCAATTTCTGACTGAGATCATCGTGCAGGTCGCGGGCGATGCGCCGGCGTTCTTCATCCTGCGCGGTCATGAGGCGACCGGCAAGAACGCGCAAGTCCTGTTGCTGATGTTGGATTGCCAACTCGTCGGCCCGGCGCCGGGAGATGTCGTTGACAAAGGCAACCCCTAGGGTTCCGCGCGCGGACTCGATGTAACTCAAGCTGATTTCCGCATAGAATTCCGCGCCGTCTTTCCTTCGCGCCTGCAAGTCGAGTCCGAGGCCCATGGGCCGGCTCTGGGGATTGTTGAAGTAACGGGTGCGGTGCTCCACGTGCGACCCGCGCAACTTCTCCGGGATGAGTAACTCGATGGATTGCCCTACCAGTTCGTCCGTGGCATAGCCAAACAGTTTTTCCGTGGCCGGGTTGGCCATGACGATCTTGCCCCGCTGATCGACAATCACGATGGCCTGAGTAGCCGCCTGAAAGAGAGCATGGGCGCGCGATTCGCTCTCGTGCTGATGCTGCCTGGCCGCGTCCCGCTGTCGCAGGGCGCGGCGCACGTCCAGGGGCGCAGAAAGCAGGGCGAGCAAAGCGAGAAGCGAAGCGCCGATGATTGCGATGAAGCCCTCGCGCAGATGGGCCTGGCGGGTCTGCTTTCGCGCCTGCAACAATTCGTATTCGTCGTTTTCAATCTCCTGGCTCGCAATTTGAATCTGGTTCATCACTTTCAGCCCCTGCCCGGAGAAGACCACCCGTTCGGCAGATTCAAATCCTGATTCCTTGCGCTGCCGCAGGCCTTCGTCGAGAACCGACATCCTTTGCGCGATCAGGTCTTCGAGGGCCAGGACGCGCCGCTGCTGGGTGGGATTGTCGCTGATCAGCTGCCGCAGGCGGGAAAGGGTTCGAGGAATGTCTTGCGAGACGGCGGCGAAAGCGTTGAGATACGCATCCTGGCTGGTGATGATGTACCCGCGTTCGGCAGACTGCGCGTCCTTCACCTCGGACAGAAGTTGCTGATTGGTGCTGATCACGACGCGGGTGTGGTCGACCCAATCGTCAGAGACGTCCACCTGCCGCAAAATCCAGCCGCCGATGAGAGCGATGGCGACCAGCATGCCCAGTCCCACGGCCGCCCAAAAGAATGCGCGCTTTTCCAACTGGTCGATCCGTGCCTGAGCGGATCGCGGCGAAGTATCTACGGTCTGCAAACCCGCACCTCCCCAGGAATTGGCAGGTTTTCCGCAAAATAATACACTCTTACCGAGCCTGCGACTATGAAAGCCCGGATACTGCTGGGTGACGATCATGCGTTGATTCTGGATGGAATTCGGGCCGCCCTGCAGGTGCAGTATGAAATCGTGGGCCTGGCCAAAGATGGACGGGCGCTGGTGCAGGCGGCGGAGAAGCTGAAGCCCGATGTCGTGATTCTGGATATCAGCATGCCATTGCTGAACGGCTTCGAAGCCGCCAAGCAGATCAGGGAAGCGCTGCCTTCGGCCAAGCTTATCTTCCTCAGCCAACATCTCAATCCGGCCTACCTGAAGCATGCCCTCAAGTTGGGAGCCTCGGGATACGTTCTGAAGTCGGGGGCAACCGAGGAACTGCAAGGGGCGCTGCAGGCGGTGCTTCGGGGAAAGACCTACATCACGCCTGCCTTCGGGGAAGAAACCATAGCGCGGCTGTGGAATCGGTCAGGGGAAATCAACAACGAGTCCGAGGAGCTGACGGACCGGCAGCGGGAAATTCTGCAATTGATCATCGAAGGCCGCGGAAATAAAGAGATAGCCGACATCATTCACGTTTCCGTGAAGACGGTGGAGTTTCATCGTGCCCGCATCATGGTGAAGCTGGGAGTCAAGACCGTGGCAGAGCTTACGAAAGTTGCTCTGCAGCAAGGACTTATTCCGGGGTAAGAAAACTAGGGTTAACCCTAGTCGTAGACCCGCGGGAACCCGCCTAATCTGCTCATGTGAACCCGTGCGAAATTGAAGTTTCCTCGTCCGATCCCGGTACCGCAGGAGATACCTTGAGCCGCAAGCGCATTGTTCTGGCTGACGATCATCTCGAGATGCTCGAGGAAGTCCGAACCTTGTTGGGCCGCGACTATGAGGTGGTTGCTGCAGTAGAAAACGGCGAGGAACTGGTGAGAGCAGCCAAAGAGTTCAAGCCCGATCTCATCGTTTCCGACATCAGCATGCCGGAAATGACAGGTTTCGAAGCAGCCGCCAAGATCCGGGAGGCGGGTTTGTCTTCGAGGATCATCTTCCTTACGGTTCAATCATCGCCCGCCTATGTCAAGAAAGCGCGGGCCCTGGGAGCCAGCGGTTACGTGCTGAAGATTTATACCGCCGAGCAGCTCCCCGACGCGGTTTCCACCGTGCTGACGGGGCACTCCTACGTTTCTCCTCAATTGAACGTGGTCGGCTGGAGCTAAGACTTTTCTTTCCCCCTAAGGCAGACCCGTCCCAAGGGACGGGTCTGCCTGCTTGTTTGGATTCAGAGCGTTGGGACGAGGAAAAACTAGGGATTTACCTAGTGGGAGCGCGAGTCGGGAAAGCCTAGATTGGCTGCATAGTCTGGTGGGGTAAGAAAAATCCTTCGCAGGGAGATGAAATATGGCGAGCCCAATGATCAACACCGCGCCCGGAACCCAACTGCCGTGCTTTGCGCCCGCAGCCGAAAAGAGAGTGGTTGGCCACTCGCCCTACGGCTTACCGATCACGGATAACTGTCTTCGCTGCAAACTGCGTAACAGCAGTTTCTTCTGCTGCCTGTCGCAGGCCTCGATCGAGGCAGTGGATCGGGTGAAGCATGCTACTTGTTTTCCGGAAGGAGCGGTGGTGTTCCTGGAAGGCCAGGAAGCGGGAGGCGTGTACATTCTCTGCCAAGGCCGGGCAAAGCTGATGACGACCAATGCGGACGGGAAGAGCCTGATTCTGAAAATTGCCGAGCCCGGTGAGATTCTTGGCCTGCATTCCGCGGTAACCGGGAGGCCACATGAGCTGACGGTCGAGACCCTGCAGCCCTCCCAACTGACGTTCATTCGCCGGGACGACTTTCTGCGCCTGATGAGCGAGCATGGCGATGCCTGCCTGGCGGCGGCCGAGCACCTGGCCCGGGATTGCCAATCGGCTTACAACACGATTCGTTCGATCGGCTTGTGCCATTCGGTGCAGGAAAAGCTGGCGCGGCTGCTGCTGCAGTGGTCGACGGGGGCGCGCGTCTCGGAGGGCGTCATTCGTCTGAAGCTGGCCCTGACGCATGAAGAGATGGCGCAGCTGATCGGCACTTCGCGAGAAACGGTGACCCGTACGCTGAGCGAGTTCAAGAAGCAGCGGCTGCTGGAACTGACCGGATCGACGCTTACCATCCGGAACCGGGCGGCGCTGGAGAAAATGGTTGCCGTCTAGACCGCAACAACAGGCGAAAACTGGAGGAACGCCCATGATGCCACATCGTTTTCCACAGCAATCGAGCACGGTCGCCGCTGGAACCGTTTGTCCCGGGCCAAACTGCGGCGCGCTGGTGATCAGCCATGGCTTACCCGAAAAGAGCGATGCTTCGGCGGAAGGAGCCTGGAACTGGGAATTTGTCTGCCCGGTGTGCGGATTGGAGTTCGCCGAGGCGGGAAGCGACCTGGTGTTCCAATCGGTGCCGACAAACTGGCTGTTCGCCGAAGTCTGCCGCGCGTAAGAGCGATGGCAGTGACAGTGTTCAGATAGAAGCAACCCTCCCCAACTCTTGCCAGCTTGCGAGGTGGCCACTATGCTAGAGGACGCAAGCACCACAAAGCTGAACCAAGCCTCTTCCGTTCGATCCAACACTCATGTCGAAAGCCCTGCCTCTCCCCAAAGACCGCGATACCCGGAAACGATCGCCGAGCGATCCCCAGCACCTGGTGATCCGCCGCTCCAACATTGACTCGGAAGGCTGCTACACGACCAAGCCCATCAAGCGGGGAGAATTTGTCGTGGAATACCAGGGGCGGCGGCTGACGATTGCCGAGGGAGACGCGCTCTATGACAAGCATCCCCGGACTTACCTGTTCGGACTGACCGACGGCAAGCATGTGATCGACGGCGAGGGAGTGGCTGCGTTCATTAACCATTCGTGCGATCCCAATTGCGAAGTGGACGAAGTAGACGGCCGGGTGCTGATCAGCGCGATTCGAGACATCGGGGCCGGAGAGGAGCTTGCGTACGACTATAACCTGTACGACGGCGACCTGGACGATCCCTCACCCTGCTGGTGCGGAGCCGGCAACTGCCGCGGCAGCATGTACTCGGAAGAGGAACTGGCCCGGCGGGTGAAGGCCTTGCGGCGAAGAAAAGGAAAGAAGCAGAGACAAGGCCGGCAGGGGACGCCAAGGGGTCCGCGGAGATAACGAGCGCGCCTACTGCCCACCGGACGACGATGGATTGGAGCCGGGCCCGGAGCGATGGTCGACATCGACATTGTGAACCGCGGATGCGTTCCAGCCACCGCCCAATGCCTTGATCAAGAGGACACTATCCAACATGCGACGGCCGGAGATCTGCACAGCGGCGCGTTCGTCGGCCAGAGCGATGGTCTGTGCCGTGGTGACTTCCAGGTAACTGGTGACCCCGCCTTTATAGCGATTCTCGGAGAGAGCCAGGGAATGCTGCGCCGCCTGGACGGCGATCGCCTGAGTGTCCGCTTCCTGCTCGAGCAGCCGCAACCCCGCCAGATTGTCTTCGACTTCCTGGTAGGCGGTCAGCACATTCTGGCGATAATTGGCGACGGTCTGGTCATAGGCAGCCCGAGCCTGATCGTTGGCAGCGCGCCGCCGGCCTAGGTCGAAAACGGTGAGCACGGCGGACGCTCCGACGGAAACAAAGGCGCTGGGATTGGTCAGCCAATTGGTGGCAGTGGTGCTCTCGAAGCCGGTACCGGGGTTGAGGTTAAACAGGGGGAAGTAAGCGGCCCGGGCGACGCCGATCCTGGCATTGGCAGCGGCCATCTGCCGCTCTGACTCGGCAATATCGGGGCGGCGCTCCAGCAATTGCGAGGGCAAACCGGGAGGAATCACCGGCGGGGCAGATGCCAAGGGGACATACGACAAGGCAAAGCTCGAAGCCGGAACGCCGACGAGCACCGCGATGGCGTGTTCGAATTGCGCGCGCGAGGAGCGAACATCGATGGACTGGGCGCGGGCGGTTTCCAACTGGGTTTGCGCCTGGGCCACATCGACCAGAGAGGCGACCCCGCCCTGATAGCGATTCTCGTTCAGGTCATAAGCTTTCTGATAACTGGCGACGGTGGAATCAAGCAATTGGGCTTCGGCGTCCAGTTCACGGGCAGAGAAATAGTCGATGGCCAGTTCGGCGTGCAGGCTGAGACTGACCAGTTCGACGTCGGCGAAGCTAGCCTGGGCATCCGCCCGCGCGGCCTCAACCGAGCGCCTCACCCTGCCCCAGACGTCAGGTTCATAGGACATGTCGAGCGGAAGAATGAGGTCGTTGGTGGTCACGCCTCCACTGAACTGTGCCAGGGGCCGATTCTTGGAGAGACGCTCACGGGTTGCCGAGACGCCGGCAGTGAGTGTCGGAAACAGATCAGCGCGGTTGGAGCGAACGGCCGCGCGAGCCTGGTCAAACTGCGCCTGGGCTGCCTTGAGGTTCTGATTGGAGACGTCGATTTTCGCTTCCAGGGCGTTGAGTTGCGGGTCCTGATAGACCTCCCACCACTTTCCGCGAAGCGCCTGGTCGGAAGGCTGAGCCGTTTTCCAATTGGGAGTTTCCTTGTATTGAGGTGGAACGGGGGCCGAGGCACGCGAGTAGCGTGGGCCCACGGCACAGCCGGACAGCAGGATCATTGCGCTGAACAGAGCGGCAGCGAGAGACAGATCCGCGGGCCTCCGTGCCGGCAGGCTGCTTCTCACGGCTGGGCTCCGGTTCCACCCTGTGGAGCGATGCGAACTCTGTCTCCGGAGACGACGGAATCGGGCGGATTGATGATCACCGATTCATCTCCAGTCAGACCGGAGACGACCTCGACCTCAGAGCCAAAGTCGCGGCCCAGGGTGATGGGTTTGAGATCGACGCGCTGCCCGTCGGCCACTTCGGCTATTCGGAGGCCTTCGGAGCGGAACAGCAGCGTATTCACAGGAAGGACAAAGGAAGCGACGGGGCTGGGCAGCTTCAAATAGACTTCGGCATAGGCGCCGCTCAACAGAGTTCCAGTGGGATTATTGACCTGAATCTCCACGAGCAGGGTCCGCGTGGCCTGGTCGATGGCATTGGCGGTGCGGACCAGCGTGCCCTGAAAGCGCCGTCCCGGGAACTCGGCCAGGGTCAAGTCAGCGGCGAGTCCCGGCTTGGTGGCATGGGAGTAAACTTCGGGCACGTTGACATAGACGCGCAGCTTATCGGGCTGGGCAATGTGGAAGAGCTCGGTGCGGCTTCCGCCGCTGCTTCCGGAATCGATGAGGGCACCGATGTCAGTGTTGCGGGCGGTAATGACCCCGTCGAAGGGGGCATAGATTTTCTCGAACGATTGCAGTTCCTGCAGGCGGCGGACGTTGGCCTCGGCAGCCTGGGCGCCGGCTTTTTGGGCGGCGAAATTGCCGGCCGCGTTGTCGGCCTCCTGCTTGGAGACCGAGTCGCTCTTCAGCAGGCCTTCGTAGCGATTGGCGGTTATCTCGGCGAGATGAAGGTTGGCTTGAGCAGTTGCCAGGTCAGCGCGCGCCTGACGGAGTTGCTGGTCTACCTCGGGAGTCTCAATTTCCGCGAGGAGCTGGCCGGATTTGACATGGGCGCCGATATCCGCATACCAGCGCTTCAGATATCCGTTAGTGCGGGCATAGATGGGAGCGTCGCTGTAGGCCTGGACGTTTGCGGGCAAGACGATATCCTGCACCGGGGCACTGCGGACAGGATGCACCACAGAGACGGTTGCGACGGCCATTTCGTCCGTCTCGCGGACGAGGTTGGCCTCGGCGCGGCGGCGGGGCAGGATCACCGACATCACAATGGCCGCCACGGCAGCAACCAGAAGCAGGGCGACCCACCACTTCCTCAGCGGTGGGGTGGATTCGTCTGCCGTACTCCCGACCGGACGATCGTGCACTGCCGCTCCGGTGGCTGCCGGCCGTTCGAACTCGTGTTCAACCTTCATAAAGCTCCATTTTCTCGCACCGATTCCTCCCCTTGTCAGTGCTTTGCCCCAAGTTTTGATGCGCGCATCCTGCGGCCATGCAGCAGGCTGAAGAAAATAGGCACAAAAAACAGGGTCGCGATTGTGGCGAACAGCAAGCCGCCAATGACCGCCCGGCCGAGGGGCGCGTTTTGTTCACCGCCCTCGCCCAGTCCCAGCGCCATGGGCACCATACCAATGATCATAGCTAATGCGGTCATAAGCACAGGCCGGAAGCGGGTGAAGCCGGCATCGAGGGCGGCTGCGATCGCATCCTTGCCTTCGAGCAGCTGTTCTTTGGCAAAGCTGACGACCAGGATACTGTTCGCGGTCGCTACGCCCATGCACATGATCGAACCTGTAAGGGCGGGAACGCTGACCGTGGTGCGGGTCACGAAGAGCATCCATGCGATGCCCGCCAGAGCGGCCGGGAGGGCGGAAATGATGATGAAGGGATCGAGCCAGGACTGAAAGTTCACCACAATCAGCAGGTACACCAGCACGATAGAGAAGACCAACCCGCTCAACAACCCGGTGTAGGAAGAACGCATGGTTTCAATCTGCCCGCGAACAATCAGCTGCGATCCGCGAGGCAGCTCCTCGTGGCTATCTGTGGCGATGCGATTGATCTCCCGGGCCACGCTCCCCAGATCCCTCCCCTGCACCGAGCCATAAATGTCAACCACCGGGGAAATATCATAGTGCGAGACGGTTGCCATACCCGCTCCGCGCTGAATGGAGGCCACGGTGGCGAGGATTCCGGAGCGGGAATTGCCGGGGCCGGTGATAGGGACGTTTTCCAGGTCCTGCAGGGTCTGAATACGATATTGCGGCGTCTGGGTGGCGATGTTGTATTCCACGCCATTTTGCGGATTGAGCCAGAATTCGGGGGTGGTCTGGAAACTGCCGCTCAGAGAGATGAGCAGGTTGTTGGCGACATCACGCTCGGTGAAGCCGATCTGTCCGGCGCGGGTGCGATCGACCTGGACGTGGAGATAGGGTTGGTCAAAGGGTTGCTGGATGCGCAAGTCCACCGCGCCGGGAATGCGCTTGAGGCGTTGCAGGACTTTGTCGGCGAACTCGCGGTTGGCGCCCAGGTCGTTCCCGACCACCTGAATATCGATGGGCGAGGGCAAACCGAAGTTCAAAATCTGGCTCACGATATCAGCCGGCAGGAAGGAAAAAGTAGTGCCGGGAAACTCTCTGGGTAACTTCAGGCGCAGATTATGAACGTAGGTTTCGGTGGGCGAGTGGTCGCGTTTGAGGCTTACCAGAATGTCGGCGTCAGCGCCTCCCACCGGGGCCGAAGTGCTGTACGAGAGGTTGATGCTGCTGTAGGGAAGGCCGATGTTGTCGATGACGCTGTCGATCTGTTCGGCGGGAATCTGCCGGCGGATGTTTTGCTCGACCAGTTGGCAGAGACGCGCGGTTTCTTCGATGCGGGTTCCGGTAGGGGCGCGAAGATGGAGTTTGAACTGTCCGCTGTCCACCGTGGGGAAAAAGTCCTGACCCAGCCAGGGGATCAGAGCAATCAGGGACAGCAGGCAGAGGGATAAGAAGCTGAGGAGAAAAATTCGCTGCCTGGCAAGGCAGCGCTGCAGCCACCCGTGGTAGCGTTCGCGGAAGCGCTCAAACGCCTCTTCAAAGCGCATCTGCATTCTTACCAGGGGATTGCGGCTTCGAGCGGCTGCGCCGGCTTCTTCCGCATCGCCCCGCAGAAGAAATTTCGCCATGGTCGGTACCAGGGTGCGGGACAGGAGATACGACGCCAGCATGGCGAAGACGACCGCCTCGGCAAGGGGCACAAACAGATAGCGCGCCACACCGGTAAGGAAAAACATGGGCACGAAGACGATGCAGATACAGAGTGTAGAGACGAATGCGGGCACGGCAATCTGCTGGGCGCCATCGAGAATGGCGTGTTCGACCTCTTTGCCCTGCGCCAGGTTACGGTTGATGTTCTCGATTTCGACGGTGGCATCGTCTACGAGAATGCCCACGGCCAAGGCGAGACCACCGAGGGTCATGATGTTGATGGTTTCGCCCAGCGCGCTCATGACGATGACGGAAGTCAGAATGGAAAGCGGAATGGAGACGGCAATGATCACCGTACTGCGCCAGTTGCCGAGGAAGAGCAGGATCATCAAGCCGGTCAGGCAGGCAGCGATAACAGCCTCTTTCACGACTCCGTTGATGGAGGCGCGGACGAAAAGGGATTGATCGGCCAGGGGCTTGATTTCGAGTTCCTGCGGCAGGCCGGCCTGGATTTGCGGGAGCAGTGACTTGATACCCGCGACGATATCCAGGGTGGAGGCGTTGCCAGTTTTCAACACCGTGAGAAGGGAGGCCCGCTGCCCGTTCACATGGACGATGTTGGTTTGCGGGGGGAAGCCGTCGCGCACATTGGCAACATCGCGCAGATAGATCGTTGTGCTGCCCACGGTCTTAACCGGAAGCTGGTTGAGCTCGTCGACCGTCTCCGGGCTGCCATTAATGTCGACGTTGTATTCGAATGTGCCGATTTTGGAGGTGCCGGAGGGCAAAATCAGATTCTGGGTGCTGATGGCATTGACCACATCGAGAGGAGACAAGCCTTTCGACTGGAGCGCGGTGGTGTTCAGGTCAACCTGCACCTGCCGCAATCTGCCGCCGTAGGGCCAGGGAATACCTACGCCGGGAACAGTAATGAGGCGGGTGCGGATGAAGTTGGTGCCGTAGTCAAACAGCTGCTGCTCAGAGAGCGTCTTGCCAGAAAGAGCCAACTGGAGGATGGGCACGCTCGAGGCGTTATAACTGATGACCAGAGGGGGCGTTGTGCCCGCAGGCAACTGCCGGAGCTGGGTTTGCGAAATGGCGGTTACCTGGGCGATGGCGCGTTCGATGTTGGCGTTGGGCTGAAAGAAGATCTTTACCACGGCGATGCCGGGCAGAGACTGCGACTCGATATGCTGAATATTGTCCACAGTCGTGGTCAGGGCGCGTTCGGTGAGACTGACGATCCGGTCGGACATCTGCTGGGGATTGAAGCCCTGGTAGTTCCAGAGAACGCTGACCACGGGAATATCAATGTTGGGGAAAATATCGGTGGGAGTTCGCAGAATTACGATCGGCCCGAGGATCAGCAGCAGCAGGGCTACGACAATAAAGGTATAGGGCCGTCTTAGGGCAAGTCGGACAATCCACATATTTGTTTTGGAGCCGTTACAACTGTAGCGTTACCGCGATCAAGCTTAACCGCAAGAAACACAGCCTCAAGAATGGCCAGGCAGTGCTTATCCTATTTGATTGAGTCGCTTAGGTGGAGATGCAGAGATTGTTTGTAAAGAATTGTATTGGCCGGCGTGCGGCCTCGATCGCAACTTGCCAACCAGTCTGCGCCGACGCCGCCAGGTCCCAGCCGTTGTCTGACGATTACAACCCGAATGGCGAACGAAGCCATCTGTGAGTCGGTGGCCGCGTCGAGCGGTCAAAAATCGGGGTTTTGGGGTCACGGATGACTCAGAACAGCATGGGCGGGGGCGGAACTGAACCAAGAATCCAAAGCGGCATCTCGTCGAAATCGAACGGGCCGAATCGTCCTGATTGCAGTAGTTGTGGTGGTGACCGTGGCCGGAGTCTCGGCTGCCATCGCGTTGCACTACGCTAACCCTCACATACGAAAACTCGCGGTGGAGCTGCTGCGGGAAAAGTTTCATGCCGACGTCCAGTTAGCGAGTCTCGAGGTATCGATCTATCCAGTCTTGCGAGTGCATGGCTCGGGCCTGTCGCTGCGCCAGGCCGACAACCCAGACGCGCCGCCGCTGTTCGCGGTGCGGGATTTCTCCGCCGAGGCGGCTCCCCTCAGCCTTTTCAAGAAGCCATTGCGAATCAGTCAAGTCCAACTTCGCGGGCTGGCCATCACGATTGCACCCCGGCAGGGAGGGGGCAAGCACTTCGACTGGTCGAAGGTAAAGGACATGCCGGTGCTGATTGACCGTCTGACGTCGGAGGACGCGACCCTGGAGATCATTCCGAAAAAGGCCAACAAACCGCATCACGTTTACGAAATCCACCGCCTGGTGATGAGGCAGGTCGGTCTGCATCACCCGGCATCCTTCACCACCGAACTGATGAACGCGACGCCGCCGGGGCTGATCCACGCGCAGGGCGACTTCGGCCCGTGGAACGCCGATGACCCCGGGCTGACGCCGCTTTCCGCCGAGTACACCTTCAAGAACGCGGACCTCGGTGTGTTCAGGGGGATCAGCGGAATCCTTTCCTCGGACGGATGGTTCGGAGGCGTATTGAACGAAATTACGGTGGGTGGGGAAACTGATGTGCCGGACTTCACCGTGAGGGTAAGCGGACACCCGGTGCACCTGCATACCATGTTCAGCGCCACCGTCGACGGCACCAACGGCAACACGCTGCTGCATCCCGTGGAGGCACGATTCCTGAACTCAGTCATCATCGCCAATGGCGAGGTGGTGAAGCAGTCCGGAGCGCAGGGACGCAGCGTGCTGCTGGATGTAACGGCGGACGACGCCCGGCTCGAAGACCTGATGCAACTGGCGGTGAAGGCAGACAAACCGATCATGACCGGCAAGATAAAGCTTCACACTAAGTTCGATCTGCCGCCCGGTCACCAGGACATCATGGAGAAGTTGCGGCTGGAGGGAAGGTTTGACGTGAGCGGCGGGCAGTTCACCAGCCCGGCGACCACTGAAAAGATCGAAAGCCTCAGCCGCAGGGGCTTGGGCAAGCCCAAGGACGAGAATGCAGGCAGCGCGGTTTCCAATCTGAGGGGGAATTTCGGACTGCGGGATTCCGTTTTGAGCCTCAATCAACTGACTTTTGCGTTAGAAGGGGCAGACGTGAAACTTGATGGAACCTACGGTCTGACGAGCGAGGAACTGGACTTTCACGGAAAACTGTTCCTGCGGGCCAAGCTTTCGCAGACGATGACCGGCTTCAAATCATTTCTGCTGAAGCCCTTCGATCCATTCTTCCGCAAGAACAACCTGACCGAGATTCCCATCAAGGTCACAGGAACGCGCAAGCAGCCCTCGTTTGGGCCGGACTTTCATCATCATCAGAGCCAGAGCCAGACGAGCGCCGCCAAGCAGGGGCGTTGAGCTGAGCGAAGGGGGCGGTTGCTGGAAGGGGCAACCTAGTTCGGTTTGCGGGTTTTTCCGTCAGACAGGTAACGCAGGAGGGCGGCATCGGTCGCGTACTTGAACTTTTCCGCTGCGGCGATTCCGGGAGTGAGCAAGATATCTTCCGATGGTTTTTCGTGGAGGTTTTCGCGCTTGCCTGGGTCCTCAGATTCGCTGGTAATCACCTGCGTGTAGAACCAGAGGAAGTGCCGCATCTGGTCGAGGGCGGACTTCAGCACCTGCAACGATTCGATTTCGGGGACTTCACTCAAAGCTTCCATCAACTCCGGATCTCCTGGGGCCTGCATGGCAGCGCAGTTTAACCCGCGCTGGATGATGCGCAGGTCTTCGGTCACGCGGAGAATCCGGATGTGAATATCGTCGAGGAAATCGCCCGTGTCCATGTTCGTTTGCTGCCCCCAGCAAAGACACCTCAACATCTCACCCCGAGTGTATGGCGAACAGATGTCCCACGTGCATGCGCTTTCGTAATTCCGCGAATTACGCTGATCGGACGATGCTGACCGGCTGAATTGCGGTCAGGCGGCGGGATTGGAGGAGACTAAGGGGGCAACGTCGGACCCGCGTATTTGCTGGACTTCAACCACCAGGACGCCCTGAGCGGGATTTTCCACCGCCTGCACGAGGGCCCGGACCATCTGCCCAAGAGTAACCAATCCCAGGCGCAGCGCGCCTTCCCGGGTGGCCGACAGGCGCTCCATGACCCAGTACACCGGTAACAGCGCGTAGGGCCAGCGATGGCCAGGACCAAGCACGTACCAGGGCCGCAGGATGGTGGCGTTCATGCCACTCTGGCGGATCAGGGCCTCGCACTCGGTTCGCACGGCGATGTATGCCTTCATCATGGGGGCGGGATGAGCCACGCTGAGATAAACGAAGTGTTGTACGCCCGCCTCGGCCGCGGCTTGTATGGCGCCCACTGCTGAAGCGCGGTCCACATTGCGAAACTGCGCCGCCTTGGCCGGACTGGGATGGGCAACTCCGACCAAGTGGACGAAGGTATCGGCCGGCTGGATTTGTTTGCTGTAGGAAGCAGCATCCAAGGCGTTGCCCAGCACGGTGGTGCACGCAGGTGGAAGCTTTCTCTCCGACCCGACCCGCGCCAGCGCGCGCAGGGCATGGCCTCGCTGCAACAGCTCCGTGATAAGAGGCCGGCCCATATACCCGGTTCCACCAGTGACAAACAAGCTGTGTTTCTGCATTCGGATCTCTCCTCTTTTGAGTACGCGATGGGCGGCAGGCCTGGATTTCCGCAACCTGGGTTTTTCATTTTCAGCTGGCCGGGACGGCTGCCTCCGGAGTTGCAGGAAACTCTCCCTCCGAACGCGCGATCACTACGGTCGCCAGGCAGTTGCCGATGACATTGACCGCGGTGCGCCCCATATCCATGAGCTGATCGATCCCAAGCAGAATGAAAATGGGTTCGGTAGGCAAGCCGACCGTGCCGGCCGTGGCCAGGAGAATCACGATCGCGGCGCGGGAAACGCCGGCTACGCCTTTGCTGGTGAGCATCAATACCAGCATGATAAAAAGCTGCCTGCCGAAACTCAGATGCATACCCGAAGCCTGGGCGACAAACATCATTGCCAACGATAGATAGAGAGTAGAGCCCACGAGATTGAAGCTGTACCCGGTGGGCATGACGAAGGCTACGACCGGACGGGGCACGCCAAGACTTTCCATTTTCTCCATGGCGATGGGCAAGGCAGCCTCGGAGCTGGCGGTGCCGAAGGCAATCGAAGTGGGCTCGGCAACGGCGCGAATGAATCGCCGGATTGGCACCCGGGCAAAAAGCGCAACCGGCAGCAGGACAACGAGGAGAACAAGCGCCAGGGAAATGTAGAGCGTGAGCAACAACTTGAGGAGGTTGCCGAGGATACCAACTCCGGTGGAAGCGACTGTGTAAGCGATGGCGCCCATCACCCCCAAGGGAGCAAACCACATGACGATGTTGGTGAACTTGAACATGACATCGGTCAGGCTCTCCGCCAGCGCCAACATGGGGCGGCGCCGGGACTCGTTCACGAGGGCGAGCGCGATGCCGAACAGCAAACTGAAAATGACAACTTGCAGCACCTGATTTTCGGCTACGGACTTGGCAATGTTTTCGGGGAAAACATGCAGAATGGTTTCACTGACGCTGAGGTGCTCGACCTTCACGGGTTCAGCGGCAGGAGCGGAAATCTGCGCGCCCTCGCCCGCTTTACTGAGACTGATGGCCGCAAGCCCGATAAACAGCGCCGCGGTCGTGACCAGTTCGAAGTAGATGATTGCCTTGACGCCCATGCGCCCGACCTTCTTCAGGTCGGAGTGCCCGGCAATGCCGCTGACCAGCGTGCCGAAAAGCAAGGGCGCAATGATGACTTTGATCAGGCGCAGAAAGATCTGAGCCAGCAGGCGCAGGGTAAGCGCAAAGGCGGGGAAGTCATGACCAATCTCGGCCCCGGCCAGCATGGCGATCACAATCCAGGTTGTCAGGGACGGACGCAGGCAGCCATAGGCGAGGACAATGGCCAGCGCGAGCCAGCGGGCAAATGCGGCGAGAGACAGGGACGCGAGGCCGACGGAAAAAATTCCCGCCGAAGAGAGCGCAGGAACTGAGAGCAAGCAGATCAAGCCCAGTACGGCCGCGGTCCGCCACATGGGCTGATACATTATCAGAAACTATTTGCCTAGCTCATTTTTCCTGGCTGAAGCAGCCATGTTCGGACGGTTGCGCAAAGCCGGGGAAAGTTCCATATAATCCGCCTTCAGCCCGGGAGGTGCGCTTGTCAACGCGATGGCGGATGCAATCGTTTGTGGCTTTGCTGGTGCTGTGCCTACCGATCTTTGCCCAGCGGGATCCGGTTCTTCCACAGATCAACCTGCCCCACGCTTATTACTACCGGGAAATGTACCTGCCGCAGCTTACGACCGGGCCGAGTTCGGCGGCATGGCTGCCGGATTCGCGTTCCCTGGTGTACTCCATGGCGGGCTCGCTCTGGCGCCAGAAGCTGGACTCGAATGAGGCGGAACAGCTCACGGCGGGGCCGGGATACGACTACCAGCCCGATTGCGCTTCCGGGGGCCGGTGGGTTGTCTATGCTTCGTACAGCAGAGACGCCATCGAGTTGTGGGCTTTGGACCTGGCGAGCAAGGAAACACGGCAACTGACTTCGGGCGGGGCGGTGAACGTAGAACCGCGCTTCTCGCCAGACGGCCGACGTATCGCCTATGTCTCCACGGCCTACAACGGGCATTTCCACATCTTCGCGGGCGATTTCAGCGATGGCGCGCTCACCAACGTGCAGCGTCTGACAGGCGAGACGCGAAGCGACGTGCCCCGCTATTACTACAGCCGTTTCGATCACGAGATCAGCCCGGCCTGGTCGCCGGACGGTTCGGAACTGATGTTCGTTTCCAATCGCGGCCGCATCTACGGCACCGGAGGTTTCTGGCGGATGAAGGCGCAGCCGGGCGCCGAAGCGCACGAGATCCACTATGAAGAGACGACCTGGAAGGCGCGGCCAGATTTCTCGCCCGACGGGAAGCGGATTGTCTACGCGTCTTACCTTGGCCAGCAGTGGCATCAGCTTTGGGTTATGCCGTCGCAGGGCGGAGACGCTTTCCCGATTGCCTACAACAACAAGAAAACGCCGTTGGTCGATGCTGGCTTCGACATGACGAATCCGCGCTGGTCGCCCGATGGCCGGCGCATCGCGTTCATCTCGAACCAGTGCGCCAACACCTGCCTGATGATCGAGGAGATTCCCGGGGGAACGATCACCGCCGTTCATCCCTACGATCGTCGTTATCAGAAGCCGATGGGTAGCATCTCGATCAGCGTATTCGGACGGGACGGCAGGCCAACGCCGGCGCGGATTTCCGTCACCGGGGAGGATGGGCACGCTTATGCGCCGAGCAACGCATGGATGCACGCGGACGATAGCTTCGTGCGCTCCGAGCGGCCCTTCGAAGCGCACTACTTCCATGCCAACGGCAGCGCGCTGCTGGACGTGCCGGCGGGGGAAACGACGTTGGAAGTGATGAAGGGACTGAGATACGGCTTTGCAAGACGGATGGTGCGGGTCGAGGCCAACCGGCGGACCGATATCTCGATTCGCCTGAGTTCTGTCGAAATTCCGGCCGCAGCGGAGTCGCACTGGGTGAGCGGCGACGTACATGTGCACATGAATTACGGCGGGGCCTACCGAAACACGCCCAAGAACCTTGTCGCGCAGGCGGCCGCGGAGGACTTGTCGATCGTGGAGAATCTGATCGTCAACAAAGAGGGCCGAGTGCCGGATATGGCATACTTTCCGACGTACGACGGGGGCCGGCGCGATGCCGCATCCACCGACTCGACGCTGCTGGTTCACGGGCAGGAGTTTCACACCAGCTACTGGGGGCATCTAGGCCTGCTGAATCTCACGCGCAATTTTCTGTTGCCAGGGTATGCGGGCTATCCGGGAACGGCGGCCGCGAGTCTGTTTCCTGCCAATGCCGAGGTCGCGGATATGGCACACGAGCAGCAGGCCGTGGTTGGCTATGTTCACCCTTACGATTCCGTTCCTGATCCGGCCAACGATAGTTCGCTGACTCACGAACTGCCGGTTGACGTGGCCCTGGGGAAGGTGGATTACATCGAGGTGGTGGGATTCAGCGACCACAAGTCCACCGCCGATGTGTGGTACCGGCTGTTGAATCTGGGCTTCCGGCTGCCGGCAGCGGCCGGCACCGATGCCATGGCCAACTTTGCATCACTGCGCGGGCCAGTGGGACTGAATCGTGTGTATGCCGAGGTGCCACGCGGACCGCTCGACATCATAGCCTGGCTGAATTCGCTGAAGCATGGACACACCTTCGCCACCAACGGGCCGCTGCTGGCTTTTGTGATGGACGGCTTGACTCCCGGAGAGGACCTGAAACTTCCGGCAGGCGAGAGCAAAGTGAAGTTCAGGGCCTGGATGCATTCGATTGTTCCCGTCGATCACCTGGAGTTAGTCTGCAACGGCAAGGTTGCGCGTGTTCTCCCCTTGAGCGGGGACCGCGAGCATGCGGATATTGAGGATACCCTGCCTTTGGCAAGGGGCGGATGGTGTCTGCTTCGGGCCTGGAGCGACAATTCCGAAAATCCCGTGCTCGACATCTATCCTTATGCAACCACCAGTCCTATCTATGTAAGAGTGGCCGATTCATCCCCAAGAGCCAGCGAGGATGCAGCGTACTTCGTCGCCTGGATCGAGCGCCTGAAGGAAAATGCGCGGGCGAGTTCGGACTGGAATACTGAGGCTGAGAAGACGACCGTGCTGGATTTGCTGGAACGCGCCCGTTCGGTTTATGCAAATCTTCTTAAATGAATCAGCGCGAGTTGGGTCTTACGCGGGTTCGATTGAGGTTAAGGGGAGCGTAGCTCCCCTTAAGCCTGAGGACTTTGAGCGCGCTCCAACTCCAGCAGCGACTCTTTCCGATCCATGCCCCAGCGATATCCGCCCACCTGGCCGTCCTGCCGCACTACACGATGGCAGGGGATAGCGATCGCCACGGGATTGGTTGCGCAGGCCCGGGCCACTGCCCGGGAAGCGGACGGCCGGGCGATGCCCTTGGCCACGGCGGCGTAGGATCGTACCTCGCCGAAAGGGATCTTCTGCAAATAGGACCACACCCGGCGCTGGAATGCGGTCGCCTGTATATCGAGCGGCAGGGCGGAGGTCAGCGTCTGCCCGCGCATCTGACGAAGCAGATCGTCCTTCCAACCGCGCAAAGCCTCGTCGTCCCGGCGCCGCAGGGCGAACGGGAATTCGTGTCTCAGGCCCTGTTCGAGTTCGGCATCGGTGTCGGCAAACTGGATGGCACAGATGCCTTTCCCGGTGGCCGCCACCAGCATGCGCCCGAGCGGCGAATCGGTGCAGGTGAAGCGGATGGGGGCGGCGACGGCGCCCCGGCGGTACTTATCGGGGGTCATGCCGAGTTGGGAGGCGGTGCGTTCGTAGAGGCGGCTGCTGGAACTGTATCCGGCGTCGTACATCGCGCGGGTCACGGAGTGACCGGCGCGCAGATTGCTCTTCAGCTGGTTCATGCGGCAGGAATCGGCGTATTCGCGCGGAGTGATGCCCAATACCGCTTTGAACTTGCGCTGCAGGTGAAACGGGCTGTGCTGAAACTCCGTCCCCAGGCGATCGAGCGTCATGGGTTCATCCAGGTGCTGCTCGATATAGCGGCACACCGCCTTCACCATCTGCATCTGCCGATTGCCACCGCTGCTTCTCGGACGGCAACGCAGGCAGGCGCGATAGCCGGCTTTTTCGGCCTGCTCCGGCTTCTGGAAAAAAGCCACATTCTCCCGGCGCGGCCGGCGCGAGGGACAGGAAGGCCGGCAGTACACGCCGGTCGAGGAAACGGCAAAGACGAAGTTTCCGTCCTGGGTGGCGTCGCGCGCCAGAACCGCCTCCCACCACTGGCCTTGTTTGCCGTTTGACATCCCGGTCGATTCCGTCTCGCTTAGTATCGCATTGGTTGTCATAATGTCAGAGCTTAGAGGGATTGGCCGGCAACGGACCATCCGCTTCTTGCGGCCAAAGCGAAATTCGTTGCTTATGACGGCGAACCCTGGGATAACGGCATACGGGCCAGCAGGTTTGGCGTTGCTTTGCTCTATCATGATGATCGGGAACCGAGTCCCGATGCAGGCGAAAGCAGCAATTTCGGATGCCGTCGCCATTCATATCGACCATGACATAGCTCTCGACGCCCGAAATTCTGCGCCGGAGTGGAAGAAAGCCAGCCCCGTCACCTTCGAGCTCGATTGGCAGGGGCGGAATCAAGACCCGGGGCGCCTGACCGAAGTACGGCTTTTGTGGTCGGCGAAAACGCTTTATCTTCGATTCGAATGCCGCTATCGAGAACTTTTTCTGTTCGACGGCTCCGATCCTAACGGCCGGCGGGATCACCTTTGGGACCGCGATGTGGCGGAAGCCTTCCTACAACCGGATCCCGCCCGGCCATTCTTTTACAAAGAATTTGAAGTGAGCCCGAACGGCATGTGGATCGACCTGGACATTTTTCCCGGCGGCCGCTCGGATCTCAACAGCGGTGTGCAACGCTCGGTCTTTCTGGACGAGCGGTCACAGATGTGGACAGCGGAGCTGGCGATACCGATGAAGTCTCTGACGGCTCACCTTGACCCGGGCCGGAGGTGGCGCTGCAATTTCTTTCGCGTAGAAGGGCGAAGAGAGCCGCGCTCCTATATGGCCTGGCGGTCTACCGGCACTCCGCAGCCAGACTTTCACGTTCCGGCCAGGTTCGGTGACCTACGGTTTGAAAAGTAGGCAAGAGGTGCCAGGCGGCGAGTTCATTTTGCGGTGGCGAACTCGGACGGCAAAGGATTATCGGGCCGTTCGACGTCCCAGAGAATGCTAAGCACCCACCAGCGTTTGCCGTCGTTCAGTAATTGAATGCTGTTGATGCCGCGCTCAAAGGGTTTGTGGTTGGGGGCGTGGCGCGATTCGTAGCTGCTGAAAACCTGGGCAATGTTTCCGAAGACTTGGGTCTGGTTGACAATCGCCTTCTCATAAAACGGCTGGTGCTTGAATAGGTCACCGGCGAGGTGGATAAACTCATCTTCGCTAAGCGGGGTCACGGTGACGCTGCCATCCGGATTCCTGTTCAGCGTTGTGAACCGCGCCTGGGGCGCAAACAGGGAACGAAAGCGGTTCCAGTTCCGATCTCCGGCGGGGCCGGAGATGACGTCGTAAATCGCCACCAGCAGCGCATCCAGCGATTTGACATCATCGGCGCGCGGAGGCGGCACCTGGGAAGCCAGGTCGGGCAGAGCTTGTGTTTGCTGCGGCTGCGACTTTTCAGGGGAAGACGCGGCAGGCTGACTTGCAGTCTGGGCAAGGGCTGCGGCCGACCAGAATACGACTGCCAAGAGAAAGTTCACGGTGCTGACTCCTGGGAGCTTGCCGCAAGATTCTACCGCACGCGCCCAGGGAAATCGGCAGCCGACGAGATGGAAACAAAGGCGCCAAGCCACTGGCCCGGTTTCCCGGCGCGGACTTCAACGAGGCAGGGGATCGCTCAGATCGGCCAGCGCGTAGCCCAGAACAACCATGACGGCCGCGTTCTCGCGCAGTTCCTGCGGGACGATCTTATCGAGAGTGTCGGCGGGGGTGTGGTGATAGTTGAAGTAGGTCCGGCCATCCTGCAGGATGCCAAAGGCGGGCACTCCCAGTTTAGCCAGTGGCGCGATGTCGGATCCCGGGCTGTAATCAGTTCGCTGAATCAGGTTGGCGCCAAAACTCTGCAAAACTTCCTGTATTGGAGCCAGCAATGCAACCGCCTGTGAGCTGGCCTTGGCATGAAGGCCCAAGGGATGTCCGGCGCCCAGGTCGCTTTCAACGGCAGCGACATGATTGGCGATCTCCGCCTTATGAGCCGCAGGATAGGCATCGTGCCCGTGGCCGCCGTTTTCTTCGTCCATCCACGCCACCACCCGGATTGTCCTCCTGGGATGCAGTCCGAGGCGTTGCACCAGTTCTGCGGTCTCCATGGCGACAGCCACGCCCGCGGCGTCGTCGATGGCGCCCGTACCGAGATCCCAGGAATCGAGGTGGCCGGAAACGATGACCAGTTGCTCAGGATGCTCAGAGCCCTTGAGATCGGCGACGACGTTGTGGCTGAGCACCTCCGGTCCGTCGCGCGAGGTGAGGAGGAGATGCATGCGCACGCGTCCCTGGGCGGCGAGGCGGGCGATGAGGCCGGCATCTTCGCCGGAGACGGCTGCCATAGGAATTCCGGCGGCCAGGGCCCAGCCGGTGTGGGGGATTCGGTAGTCGGCGCCGCCCACGGAACGCACAAGGGCTGCGATGGCTCCCATCTCCGCAGCCGCCTTCGCTCCGTGAACACGATATTCGACCGCTTCGCCGTAGGCATCGCTCCAGAAACCCGCGGCGGCCTTCTGCTTGTCGAACAGTTCATTGAACAAAACAATCTTGCCCTGCACTTTGTCGCGAGCCAGGGTTTTCAATTCATCGAAGTCGCTGACGGCCACAACCTCGGAGGCGATACCTTCCGGCGGAGTTGGCACGCTCCCGCCCAGGGCCGTAAGCACGATCTTCTGCGTGACGCCGGGAACGTGGCCGGGATAGTCGACCAATTCAGCCGTCTCCACGCCGCGAATCCAGCGCGAGACTTTCACATCTTCGAGATGAACATCGAGACCGAGCTTCCGTAGCTGGCCGGCAACATAGTCGACTGCGGCCTCGGCCTGCGGCGAGCCAGACGGACGGGGACCGATATTGTCGGCCAAGTACGCCACCTCGCGGTAGGCATAGTCGTCGGAGAGAGCGGCGTCGCGCAGAGCGGCAAGATTCTTCTTGAGCAGCGCACCGAACGGGGGAGCCGGAGCCGGGTTCTGGCCGCGGGCCGGAGATGGACAAGAAATGAGAGTGCCCAGCAGAAGGGTCAAGAGTGAATGGCGCATGTCGGAGGTAAGTGTATGTGTGGGCCGGACAGACGGGAAGAGGCGATCCAGTTTCCGGAGCAAAAAAAAAGCGGCCCCATTTCTGGGGCCACTATTCAAAAGAGGCAAGAAGGAAGGATTGTCAGGGAAGGCGATGCAAGGCGCCGCTTCGCCAGCCGAAGCGGTTCGATTTGAAATGTCGAGAACAGAGAGTGAAGGTCATTCGTCAGCGGCCTCTTTTCTTGAGGGGAGAAGGAGCACTTGCCGCGCCAAAGGGCGGGGGCGTGGCCAGCGGCGTGTGCGATCCATAAATTCATAATAGAATCTTATACTTACGATGATCGGCTGGGGCGACAGTGACCGGGGTGGGAAAGCTGCGAGGGGAAAGAAATGAATATTCCTGCACATTCGCTGCAGGCCAGTTCGCCAACGGGGGGTATCAACGGACAGTAACGGTTACGCTCTAGGAGCTTCCCGCGACGGTTCGCAGCTTGGCCGGCAGAAAGTGATACGGGGGCCATGGGCCACTGATGGCTAACTCACAGTTCTTGAGCTGTTTGGCGGCGCTGCTATAGCGGTTCTGGTACTTCTCGACGGACTTCGAATCGATCAGGTGAGCGATATCGATGAGCATTCCGTCGGTGTTGACTCGCTTGCAGCTGATCTCCTCTTCGAGAGGATTGAACATTTTGTGGACCTGCACGGACAAGGCCCGGGCCTTGGTCTGGCGCTCACGGTCTTTGGAGGCCTTTTCTCTGAGCTTTACGAGGTACTCGCCGCCCACGGTATCGGGCAGTTCAACGTCGACCATAGCCTCACGCAGGGAGCCATCGCGGACAATCAGCTTCAGGTGCATTTCGGCCTTTCCCCGCAACCTGGCGACGCTCTGTCCGAATGCGCGGCGATTGGTGCGGACGGCCTGACGGAGGGCGTCGTCAGTGTCGAAGATCGTTCCGAAACGGAAAGGGAGTACGGTGCCGCTGCGGAAGCACATGCTTACGACGCGGGCGTGCTCGAGGACGTTTTTTTCCTCCAGACATCCGCCGTCGGCGTTGCGAGCATACTCGCTGACCACCACGGCGAACTCTCCGCTGGGGTAACTCAAGACGGCAGCGCCATTCACGCCTTGAATCCCTTCAAGCAGAAAGGGGCGGCGGGTGCGTGTTCCGTTGAAGAAAAACTGCTGCTCAGTGAGGCAATATGCGTACCACGCCATACCGGTCTCTCCGTACCTAGTCCGGGCGAAAGTCTCCGCCGCGAGACGAGACAGTTAGTTACGGCTCTTGAACCTTTGGAAGAAAGGGCGGTACTACGACGAGAACGAACACCTACTACCGTGTTCAGGGTACATATTACTTCGGTACCCAGGAAAAATGCAACCAATTTGTGGCATGGGGCATCGAGCGCTGACGAAATGATCCCGGCGGGAAGTCATTGTGACTGTTAGTCATGTGGCAAGGAAAGGGCGATGTAGCCAGACTCATCGCTGAAGGGGAACGTTATTTCCTGTTCTTCTCTCCGTTTTTGGCGGAGTTGTGTTCTTCCAGAGCCTGGGTGGTGACCCGGAGCATTTCATCCCATGGGGCGGGCTTGCCGGTCCAGATTTCAAACTGACGGGCGGCCTGCTGCACGAACATTTCGATTCCGGGAATGACTTCCGCACCCGCGGCCCGGGCCAGCTTCATGAGGCGCGTCTCCGGCGGGTCGTAGATCATGTCAAAGAGATAGCGAGTCTTGATCTCATGTTCGTTCAGAGGCGATTCCCGCGTGTTGCCCATACCCAGGGGCGTGGCATTGATAATAACGTCGAAGCTCAGCTTCTTGAGATCGGCACGTTTGACGGTACGAGCCCGCGCCGAGCGGGCCAGCTTCCTGGCCGCCGCGGGGGTCCGGTTCAAGATGTAAACCTCGGCGCCGCGCTCCTTGAGCCCGAAGACAGCGGCGCGAGCGGCTCCACCCGCACCCAAAACCAGGACCTTGGCGTGTTCGAGGGATAAGCGCTGCTGCAGGGGGCGGACCACACCGGTCGTGTCCGTATTGAAGCCGTAAAGCTTGCCATCCTGGGCGCGCACTACGGTATTGCAGGCGCCGATCTTCGTGGTCTGCGAGTCGGTGTTGTCGAGGTATTTGAGGATTGATTCTTTGTATGGCATGGTGATGGAGAGGCCGTGAATGGGGATCTCGCGCACGCATGCCAGTAGGTCTTTGAGGGTCTTGGCGTGGAGGGCTACGTAAACGCCGTTGACGGTCTCGCGCCGCATGGCCGCATTCATGATGGCGGGCGACAGGGAATGGGCTACGGGGTCGCCCACGACGCCGTAAACCCGGGTAGCGGGATCGACCTGCTCGATGCGGTAGGTGTTGCGCAGTTCCTGAGCGGTGACCTGACCGGGCGCGGTCTTTTCATGATCGCTGACCGCGCCAAAGGTAAAAGCGCTTCCCGCCCTGACACCGAGGACACGGCTGATGATGCCCTGTTCGCCCATGCACAGTCCGATCAGGGAATGCTGATCACTGTGCTTCTGGAGGAACTTCATCATGGTGAGGTTGTCCTGGAGGGTGGCGGCCGTGCTCACCATCTTGTAGTAATCGGCGGAAATCGCCACCATCCTGGACATAGTCTCTTCCAAGTTCTTGGTGGCCCGGAAGTCATGGTAGGAGAGAATCACCGCTGCCTGAGAGCGCAACTTTTCAAGTTGCTGGGGCTTAACCCGAGCGGCGGTCTGGAGCTCGACGTCAACCAGCTGGCAACCGGCTGCCGCCGCCTTCCCGAGAATGTCCAATTGCGAGACAATCGACCCGCGAAAGTGGCCTCCGCTGGTAGCTCGGCGACAGGTGGCGATGGCGGTAACGTGGGGATGATACTCGACAAATTGCTTAATCTTGGGCAGCGCCAAAGCGGGGCGTGGAAGGTAGTCTAACCTGAACTCCAGGAAGGGGTTGCTGTAGACCACTGCCTCGGCCTTTTCGATCATCTGGGCGACGTCTGAACCAGTGACGGCGACACAAACCCGGGGTAGCCTCAAGGGCCGGAGACGGTGAATGTAGTTGTTCGATGCCGCTGTCATCTTGCTTCTGAGGTGGCGCGATATTACAGGCACGTAATTGCAGATGCAACAACGGATTACGTTTTTTGCAGCAGGAAACTTTTTAACGTACCGCGCATGACACCAGCGTAACCTTGACCCGGCTTACTGCGGTTGTTACTGTCCAAAGCTGGAAGCCCTTTCATTTTCAGCACTTATGACGAGGCGCGAGCATCCCCGGCTGGCGGCCCGGAGGTAAAATGAAGAAAACAGGTTTGTTGCTGATTCTATGCCTGACAGTGGTTGCATCGGCGCAACAGTCAGATTCGACGACGCCTTCGACGCCCGCCGAGCAAAACGCTCCGGAAAAGACCGTTGGCACGAATGCGAGCTTCCCGACCGAGCAGGTACAGAAGCCGACCTATGCGGACCTGGCTTGCGCCGGATTCATCAGTAAACAGCTGCTGCCCAACGCGAATTTTGTCGCCGGCGGGCTGCAGACGCCCAACACCACCAAGTTTGTGAACAATGACATCGTGTATCTTACCGGATCAGGCTACCAAGCCGGGCAGCGATACACGATCATACGGGAGTTGCGCGACCCCAACCGTTTCGAGATGTTCGCCGGCCAATTCGCCA
>Ga0335080_10000718_pt1 | contig 30951 bp, 30 predicted proteins | sample Lox_Sample_34_FD_206720 | JGI IMG/M metagenome (GOLD analysis project Ga0335080, IMG submission 206720) | Soil microbial communities from Loxahatchee National Wildlife Refuge, Florida, United States - Lox_Sample_3.4 | ecosystem: Environmental > Terrestrial > Soil > Wetlands | place: USA... | reverse complement strand
CCTCCGGCGAGGGGGGCGGGGATCCCGGCAGGTCTAGTGATCGGACGACCCGACTTCCCGGTCTGAGGATCCCGCCCGCCGCATCTCCATGGTGTACAGGTGGACGATCTTGCCGGTCTGCGGATCCATCTCCGGGCTGATGCGGTAGCTGTCCCGGCGGCTGGTATATCCCTGGGACTCAAGGTCGAGGACCCGCCGGTGGAAGACGTCGGCGTCCCACTCCCGCACTAGAATCACGTCCGGCATGCCAGCGGCGAGTGTAGCAGACCGTGGGCGGCCCGGCATGGGACACTCGGCGCATCGCCGACTGTCCCGATTGGAATTACTTTGGTTACTTGGGAGTGTTCCCTTTGGGGGCTACCATGCAAGTTATGGAGCTGAAGTGCCTCCTGCTGTGCCGCGAGGCGGACACGGTGCGCGTGTTTCGCCGCGCCCTCGATGATCTGGAAATCGTGCCGGAGGTCTCGAGCGCGGCAACGGCCGCTTTGGATCTGCTCGACACCGCCAAGTATGACGCGATCATCGTCGATTGCGACGATGTGGCCGGCGGCACCGAGGTGCTGAGCGGAATCCAGCAGTCGCCCTCCAACAAGCGCGCGATCGCGGTGGCCGTGATCAACGGCACTACCAGCATGCGCTCCGCTTTTGAAATGGGCGCTCACTTCGCCCTCGAGAAGCCGGTTTCCCTCGAGCGGGCCGCGCGCGCGCTGCGCGCCGCACACGGCTTTATGGTGACGGAGCAGCGCCGCTACTTCCGCCACTCGGTGGACTCGCAGGCTACGTTGAGTTTCGGCGTCGTCAAGGACCTGGGGTGCAAGGTCACCAACATCAGCGACGGCGGCATGGCGGTCGCGCTGGCGGAGCAGATCAGCGCCAGTTGGATGGTGGACGTGCGCTTCCAGCTCCCCGGCATCGCCGACATGCTGGAGGCGAAAGGCGAGTTTGCCTGGTCGGACGGCGAGGGCCACGCCGGCATCCGCTTTGTCTATGTCTCCATCGACACCAAACGCTGGTTGAACAAGTGGCTCTCCGAGCGGCTGGACGAAACTGAACCGACCGGTTCCGGAAAGCACGGCCACCGTCGCCCCGCGGCGGTTTAACTCGGCTGGGCGCTTGTCCGTGCCCACAGCCAGTTCAGCAACGCGATCAGCATAGTTGCAGCGATGATCTCCATTTCGGCGCGTCCCATGTGACTCGCCAGCACCAGCGCGAACGCCATCCCCAGCACGCTGAACAGGGGTTTTGCCGGCAGCGGAAAACGCGCCGCGTGGGGCTGCTTGCGATCCAGCACCAGCATGGCGGCGCAGACGGCGCCGTAGGCGAACAGTCGCGCCACCGCGGACAGCACCACGTTCCAGCGGAAGTCTCCGATCACCGAGAGCACCCATACCAGCACCGCAAATACGACGATAGAAAAGTACGGTGTATGGAACTGCGGGTGCACTGCCCGAAAGATGCCCGGGAAGTCGCGCTGCTCGGCCAGGGCAAAAGTCAGGCGCGGCGTGTTGAGCATGTTGGCGCTGAGATATCCGTAGAGCGAAATGAGCGCCCCCAGGCTGATGAACCGCGCTCCGGCTGTTCCCAGGAATGCGCGGGCAGCGGCCGCCAGCGGGCGATCGCTTTGCGCCGGATCGGCCAGCGCGCCTTGCACCACGATCTGCACCAGCGTGAACAATGCCACGCAGACGGCCAGCGAGACCAGCAAAGCGAAGGGCGCATCGCGGCGCGGATCTTTCGCTTCCGCGAGCGGGACCATCGCGCCTTCGAAGCCGCCGTAGGCGAAGATCAGCACCAGCGTTGCCTGTAGCCAGTCGCCCGCTGTGGGATGAATCGCGATCGCCGGCGATGCAGACCCGCGCAGCAGAATGAAGGCTCCGCCGGCTACAACGAAGAGTCCGAGCGGCACCAGCTTGGCGACGGTGAACACGTTGCTCGTGCGCGCGCCGGACTTCACGCCGCGATAGTTGATCGCTGCCAGCACTCCCAGCAGCAATGCCAGAACCGCCGCGCGCGCGACCGGCTGCTTGGCGCCAGGCCAGAACTCGGCCAGGTAGATGACGAACAGGTTCGCGCCCGCCGCGCAAGCGCTCAGCCGCACCAGCCAGAGGAGCCATCCCATCTCGATGCCGATAAAACGCCCGAAGGCCGTGCGCGCATACAGGTAAGGTCCGCCTGCTTCGGTGAAGCGCGAAGCGACCTCGGCAAAGCACGCCATGGTGACGCCAATTCCGGCGCCTGCCAGCAAGTAAGCCCACGGCCCACCGTTGCCCACAATCTTCCAAACGAGCGACGGCAGTCCGAAGATGCCACTGCCGATGATGGAGTTGATCACCAGCGCCACCAGGGTCCAGCGCCCCATGGCGCGCATTAGTCGAGGTTGCGGAGGATCGGGCATGGGCGGAACGCGCACGCTACACGACTCGGGCAGCGATGGCAACAGTGCTACACTCACCCTATGCTGGCCGCCTGCGCGGTGCGCGCGGAGGATAGCCGAGGCCGGCGCTACGCCGAGCCGCCGCATCCGTATCGCGACGACTTTCAGCGCGACCGCGATCGCGTCATACACTCCCGCGCCTTTCGGCGTCTCGAGAACAAGACCCAGGTCTTTACCCGCCGCTACTCCGACCACTTTCGCAACCGGTTGACGCATACCATCGAAGTAGCGCAGGTCGCGCGCACGCTGGGCGCGGCTCTGGGGTTGAACGTCGATTTGGTGGAATGTCTGGCGCTGGTGCACGACATCGGGCATCCGCCCTTTGGCCATGCAGGCGAAAAGGCGCTTGACACCGCCATGCGCGCCCACGGGTCGTTCTTCGACCACAACCTGCACGCGCTGCGCATCGTGGAGGATTTTGAGTTGCGCTACGCCGACTTCCGCGGGCTGAACCTGACGTTCGAAGTGCGGGAAGGCATCATCAAGCACTCGCGCGACTACTCGGCGCTGCAATTTCCCGAGCTGGCAGAATATGTGCTCGACCAGCGCCCGCCGCTTGAGGCCCAGCTTATCGATCTTGCCGACGAGATCGCCTATCACACCGCCGATCTCGACGACGGCGCCGAGGCGCGCATCCTCAGCCTGGACGACATCCGCGCCGGAGTGCCGGTGTTCGAGAGGTTCTATCGCCAGGCCGAAGCGCGCCATCCCGACGCGCTTCCCAAGCTCAAGTTCAACGAGGCGGTGCGCGGAGTGCTGAACCTGTTGGTTACTGATTTGATCGAGAGCACGGTGGCGGGCGTTCGCTCTGCCGCCATCACCAGCCTCGAAGACGTGAGGCGGCATCGCGAACGATTAGTAACGTTCAGCGCCGAGGTCGAGCGGCAACGCGACCTGCTCCGCCAGTTTCTCTACGATCGCCTTTACTTCAGTCCCAGCCTAAGGCCCGAGAAAGAAACCGCCGAGCGCACCGTGCGCGAGCTGTTCGACTACTGGACGAGCCATCCCCAGGCCCTGCCTGCCAGCTACCAGGAAAAGACCCGCCATGAGCCGTTGCCGCGCGTGGTGTGCGACTATATTGCCGGCATGACCGACAACTTCATCCAGCAACAGCACGCGGCCCTGTGCGGCGGCAAGGCGATGACACGCTGATGGCAAGATCTAGCCCTAGCCGCTGACGGCACGGACTCCCAGACGTTCGCGCAGCCTGCGCCCTCCATCCAGGGTGACGCGCAGTGCGCGGCTGCCGCGGCGCGGCGCGATCCACTTCAACTCGCGGAGCTTGGCCAGCAGCGCGGCGCCCAGTTCGCCGGCAATGTGGTGCCGGCGCTCCGTCCAGTCGAGGCACTGGCGCGCAAAGCGCGAATGCTTCAACTGGCTCTCGGGCACGGAAACGCCGAATGCCTCGAACCATTCGCGCCCGCGTTTTGTCAGGGTGTAGTTGCGGGGCTTACAGGGCAGAAGCAGTTCGCGCTGCACGAGGCTATCGGCAATCTCGACCGCCAGCCGCCCGGCAAGATGCGAATAGCAGGTGCGCGCGTAAGCCAGTGTGCCATCCGGAATGTGGGCCGCGAGGCTGCCCCCAGAGCTGCCGTTCGGCCGCGGTGTGATTGCCAGCAGCGCCTCGATGGCCTGCGCCACTTCCGTTCCCGCGAGCCGATAGTAACGGTGCCTTCCCTGCTGCTCGACGGCGAGGATGTTGCCCTCCACCAGCTTCGATAGATGGCTGCTGGCGGTTTGCGGCGCCACATTGGCGATGAGCGCCAATTGCCCGGCCGGCAGCGACAAGCCATCGAGCAGCGCCAGCAACATCGACGCCCGCGCTGAGTCGCTCAGCAGCGCCGCCGTGTCGGCAAAATCCCTGTTCATGCGAATAGTCTACGTCCTGGCCGTACATAACGCTTCCATGATCATCGAAGCATTCTGCTGTTTCGCGGCCGTATGGTAGTCGGTATGGAGGGGGGAAATGATCACGCTCTCGATTCGCTACACGCTTGATCCCAACAAGATCGCCGACTTCAGGGCCTACGTGCAGGCGGAGCTGTATCCGATCCGGCGCAGCGGCGGAAACAAGGTCGAGTACTTCCTGCCTACCGATTTTGCCGGTTCCACCAACGAAGCCGTGGGGCTGATCGACTTCTCAACCCTGGCCGACTACGAGCGCTATCGCCGTGCGCTGGCAAACGATCCTGAACACAAGAAGAACGCTGCACGATTGGTGGAGAGCGGCGTGATCGTGAATATAAATCGATCCATCATTCAGCGTTTCGAACACGACTGAATACAGGGCGAACCTGCAAAATTGCGGTCGCATCGAATTGAGTCTCGACCCAAAAGGAGGCAGGCAGTGAAGGAAGCAACGCTCGTTCAAGGCGCAGAGCCGGTTGCGATCCCCGGGTACGACTACGGACGTCCATCGGCCGCGCACTCGCCGCTTTCACTCGAAGAGCTGCGCCAGCTTGAGCAGACCGTCGGCTGGTCGGAGCAGGATGCGCGCGTGCTCCGCCATCATGAGCAATTCTTCCGCGAACACGCCGAGGAGATGGTCGATTCCTGGCGCGCGGCGATCGGCTCGCAGCCTCACCTGGTGAAGTGGTTCTTCGGGCCTGACGGCAAGCGCGACGCCGAATACGCCGCCAAGGTTAAGAAGCGTTTCGTGCAGTGGGTCATCGACGTGAGCGTTCGGGCGCACGATCAGGCATGGCTCGATTATCAGGAAGAGATCGGTTTGCGCCACACTCCCGACAAGAAAAATCAGACCGACGGCGCCCACACCCTACCGCGGGTTCCACTGCGTTACCTCTTCGGCTTTATCCCGGTTGTGACCCTCGGCACCCGCCGTTTCTTCCTGAACCTGGGACTTTCTGCTGAGGAGTTGCAAAAACTAGAGGACGCCTGGGCCAAAGCAGTGCTTTTGCACGTTACCTTGTGGAGCAGACCCTACGCGAAGGATGGGCTCTGGTGAGGACCCAGCTGCTGCCCGTACATCCTCGCGCCGCAAACGCCGGGCGCAACAAGTCGCTGACCCTGGCGGCGATGAGCCTCGGCTTCGTGGTGGTGCAACTCGATGTTTCGATTGTGAATGTCGCCTTGCAAAGCATCAGCGCCTCTGGGCTGCGGTCTGGCCCTGCAGATTCGGCCTGAGGAAAGCTGTTCCCAGCTCCAGGCTTCGGATCGGCGCCAAGCGGCCTGATTGTCTGTGCGGGCCGAGTCGGTGGCCGGTTTTGCGGGTTAGAATCAGGATATGTTGCGGTGCTTCGTCTGTGTCATTCTGCTGCTGGCGGGCTGCTTGTGGGCGCAATCCAAGGAGCAAGCAAAAGCACCGGCCACAGAGCCGGCTCCGCAATCGGCTCAAAACGAGGATTTCCGCCCCATCATCTCCCGCTTCCCTCTGCAGCCGGATTCGGTGGTCACGCTGGACCAGTTCGACGGCAGGGTACCGTCTCAGACCAAGTGCGACTCCGATGGAAATGTCTATGGAGGTTTTGCCGCCGGGCCGGCGAGTTCCATTACACGCATTTCTGCAGATAAAAACCAGCCTGTCACCTTTTCGCTCAGCGCGGTGCCCGATCTGGCAGCGCCGAATGCACCCTCTCCGGTTCTCTCGGAGTTTGCCGTTGGCACTGACGGGAGCGTGTATTTTCTGATCCTGATTCGAAAACAGGACTCCAACTCAGGTGGCGCTTCCGGAAGCTCGCGGAGAATGGATCCCAGCAACTTCGAATATCGCGTGGTGAGCTTCAACTCTGACGGCAAGTACCACTCGCAATTCAAGCTCGACCAGGGGCTCGCACCAAATCGCATCGCCGTGTTCAGCTCCGGCGACCTCATGCTGGCCGGCAGCGAGCCCGATCCGGAAGATGAAGACACGCGCATCCCGTTTGCCGGGGTTTTCGATTCCAGCGGGCGCTTTATGAAGGAAATTGAGATGCCGCGGGATTTGCGCTCGCCGGATGGCCCTCAGAGTCAGCCTGCCGCCGGCGGCTGGAATCGCAGAGGTTCGTTTGCCGTGCGGGGAAACGCGCAGGGGGCGAATGACGGCAACGTCTATCTGCTGCCGAATGCCGCCGGAGCGCCGGTCTACGTGCTGTCGCCGGGGGGAGAAATTGTGCGCACCATCAAGCTGGAATCGTCCGCCAACGAGCGCCTCGGCATGAGCGTCGCCGCCGGCCGGCTGATCTCCTGGTCGCAGCACGTCGATAATCGCAGGCCGCAGCGCCTGACTTCTCCGCCGCCGTCAGGGCAAGCGGCATCGCCGCCCGCCGTGGGAGCCGACGACTCCCTTTTCCGCATTTTCAACCTGCAAAGCGGAGAACTCGCCGCCGAATACACCGCTTCGCCGGACCTGGGTACGTTCGCCTGCTACAGTTCCGGCGAATTTACCTTTTTGCGTCTGGACCAGGCGCATCATCTGCAGGTAGTCACAGCCAGCCCACACTGAGATCACAGAGACGCAGTCCGGTACGCTCTGGTGCGCTGATCGAACCCACATCTGCCAAAGGCGGGCAGATGTGAGGCACCATGCACCGTCAGTTTTGGCCGTATGTCACCCGGTAGATCGCGCCGTTGGTGTCGTCGCTGATATACATCGATCCGTCGGCGCCGATCGCGATTCCCACGGGGCGTCCCGCAGGCTTCGTGGCCTTGGTTGCGCCGCGAGGCATCCACCCGGTGATGAAATCTTCCACTCCTTGGGGCTGCGTCTCGTCCTTGAGCTTGATGCGCACCACTTTGTAGCCTGTGGGAACGCTGCGATTCCATGATCCGTGATAAGCCACAAACAGGTCTCCTTGATACGCCTTGGGGAACATCGTGCCGTTGTAGAAGGCGAGGCCCAGCGGCGCGGAGTGCGCCTGCAGATTGACTTTGGGCAGGACGACATTCGTGCAATGCACGGGCGCGTCTTTCGAAAACTTGGTGTCGGCGACGCGGTCGCCGTAGCACCACGGCCAGCCGAAATCGCCGCCGCTCTTGCCCAGGTCGAGAATTTCGTCCGGCGGAAGCTCGTCGCCGAGCCAGTCGCGGCCATTGTCGGTCGCCCAGATGGTTTGTGTCATCGTGTTGTAAGCCAGACCAACGGCGTTGCGAATGCCGTGCGCGAAGATGCGCTCGCCGGAGCCGTCGTCGTTCATCTCCATGACCGCAGCGCGGTGGGGATCCGTCTCGATGCACACGTTGCAACTCGATCCCGCCGACACATAGAGCTTTCCATTGGCGAAGAGAATTGTCCGGGTCATGTGCCCGCCGCCGCTGGAGGGCAAGTCGGCGATGTGCCGGGGGTTCGAAGCGCGCAGATTGGCCTCGTCCCAGTCGTAGCGCACGATCTTGCCGATCTCAGCGATGTAGAGCCCGCCGTTATGGAATGCAATACCGTGTGGGCCGTTCAGGTCTTTGAGGACGGTGACGACTCTCTCGGCCTCCCCGGTGTGCTTCGGGTCGGGTATTGCGAGCACGGTTCCCTCGCTGGTTGCTGTCGTTACCAGAACACCACCCGGGCTGAACGCCAGCATGCGCGGAGATTGCTCCGTGTCCGCGAAGATCGTTATGTGGAACCCGGCGGGAAGATGAAGCTTGCCGGTCTCCATCTGCGCGGCAGAAGCCAGCGAGAACGACAGAATCAGCAGAAGGCCAATCTTGCGCATAGAGCAGGCAGGATGCGGGGGAGGGGATGCAGGATTCAGGAAGCAGGAGGATGGAACAATACAGAACGCACGATGTAGGAGAACATTCAACGCCAGCACTTCCTACTTGCTGCCTCCTACCCGCTGCCTCCTGCCTCTAGTCAAAATTACCCGTCTCACCCCTTTCCTACCTATGCCAGCCCTCAGGCAGCGCTACACCCAACTAAAAGCAAAGGACTTAGGAGGTAAATTGCAGGCCTAAGTTTGGCCCTCTACATGATTAACAACCGGGTGAGCGCGACCTGCTCCCAGGATCAGGCGTGCGGGTTTCGGTGGTGAGCTCCAAGCTCCGATGCTCCCCCATTACTTCGGAGGATTTGATCATGAAAAGCAAGTTCCTGTGGACGCTGCCGCTGGCTGCGGCTCTGGCTGTGCCCGGCTTCGCGCAGCAGGCGTCTTCAAGCAGTTCCAATCAGACCACACAAACCGATCAGAGCGCGATGCCCGCGTCGCAGGGCACGGACCAGAGCTCGCAGAGCCCCAACGGCCATCAGCCGCTGACCTACGAACGGCATGAAGGTTTCTGGGGACATCTGAATCCCTTTGCCCGCAAGAAGTACGTCCAGAAGCAGTTGGACCCGGTGCGCGGCCGCCTGAATGAGCTGGATGAGATCACGGCGCAGAACGCCAAGGCCATTAAAGACGTCGACGCGCGCGCCCAGGAAGGCATTCGCATCGCGTCGCTGAAGGCCAACGAAGCCGACATGCATGCCGTTGATGCCGGCAATCGCGCTCAGCTCGCCAATCAGACCGCCCAACAGGCGACCACCAGGCTCAACTCGGTCGAGCAGGTGGTGAACAACATCGACCAGTATCAGCCCGTGACCCAGGCTGAGATCCACTTTAAGTCCGGGCAAATGACGCTGAGCTCGAAGGCCAAGCAGGCACTCGACGAACTGGCCGAGCCGCTGAAAGACCAGAAGGGATACATCGTCGAAGTGCAGGGCTTCTCGCCGGGCAGCGGCCAGCAGTCCGTGATCAACTCGCAGGCGATGGCGCAGTCGGTGGTGCGGTACCTGGTGATCAAGCATGACATTCCGGTCTACCGCATCTATACCATCGGCATGGGCAACGCTCCCGCGCCGGCTTCGGCCGACGGCACACCCGCGAAGCGGACTCGCGGCGGACGCGTCGAAATCGCGCTGCTGAAGAATGGCGCCGGCGACTTGGCTAACCCCGAGCAAGCCGCTCCGACGGGCTCAAACCAGATGAATCAGACGCCCACGCAGCCCTCCCCCGAAACCAATCAGCAACCCGAAGTGCAGAAGTGAAGTAAGGTTTGTCTTACGCAGCCTCCCGGTAGCGACACCGGGAGGCTTTTTTGTTCTAGATCGATCGTTCCATCCTGAGCCGTGCGAGATGGGACCGGCGTGAGGGAAGGACCTTTTCGACGCTCCTCGTGTTAGGCTGGCCTTATGGCTGGTTCTGAGACTCTCTACTACTCCCGCATCGACTCTCCCGCCGGCCACCTGCTCCTGGTGGTTTCCACGCGCGGGCTGGTCGCTCTCGAATTTCGCGGAGGGAAGATTCGAGAAGGCTGGATCGAATCGTCCGAGAAAACAGCCCCTTACGCTCGCCAGCTCGAGGAATATTTCGCAGGTCGCCGCCGCTGCTTCGATCTGCCGCTCGACATCCGCGGAACCGACTTCCAGAAGCGCTGCTGGCAGGAATTGTTGAAGATTCCGTACGGCGAGACGCGTTCCTATGCCGCCGTGGCGCGCGCTATGGGCAATCCGACGGCAGTGCGCGCCGTGGGACTCGCCAATGGGCAGAATCCCATTGCCATCATCGTCCCGTGCCATCGCGTGATCGGCTCGGATGGCTCGCTTACCGGCTACGGAGGCGGCCTCGAAAACAAGCGCAAGCTGCTGGAGCTGGAAGGGGCACTGAGCGGGTCGTTAGGTTAAGGGTTATATTCGCTTTTTGTTCGCTGCCAAACCGTGTGTTAGAGTATACTTACTTCCACCAGTCATCCTACTCCTGACCCAACCAGCCAACGGAGTGTAGGCTATCGCGTTGTTTCCAAGTTCTGAGAGGTCATTTATGGCTGACGAAAAAGCACGTGCAGTCGAGTTGGCGGTTTCGCAGATCGAGAAGCAGTTCGGTAAGGGCTCCATCATGCGCCTGGGGTCGAAGGAAGCCATCGTTCCTATATCGGTGATTCCCACCGGGGCGCTGTCGTTCGACGCCGCGCTCGGCGTAGGCGGCTTCCCCCGCGGACGCGTGGTCGAAGTGTTCGGGCCGGAGTCCTCCGGCAAGACCACCATCACGCTGCAGGTAATCGCGGAAGCCCAGAAGACGGGCGGCATGGCGGCGTTCGTGGACGCCGAGCACGCGCTCGATCCCGCTTACGCCAAGCGGCTGGGCGTTGATGTGGACAACCTGCTGGTCTCGCAGCCTGATTACGGCGAGCAGGCACTGGAGATCGCCGAGGCGCTGGTGCGTTCGGGCGCCATCGACGTGCTGGTGGTCGACTCCGTAGCGGCGCTGGTCCCCAAGGCCGAGCTCGACGGCGAAATGGGCGACAGCCACGTTGGCCTGCAGGCACGGCTGATGTCGCAGGCGCTGCGCAAGCTGACTGGCATCGTCTCCAAGTCGCGCACCTGCCTGATCTTCATCAACCAGATCCGCGAAAAGATCGGCGTGATGTTCGGCAACCCCGAAACCACCACGGGCGGGCGGGCGCTGAAGTTCTACTCGACGGTGCGCATCGATATCCGCCGCATCGGCGCCATCAAGGAAGGCGAAACCGTCGTCGGCTCGCGCACGCGCGTCAAAGTTGTGAAGAACAAAGTCGCCGCGCCCTTCCGCGAGGCCGAGTTCGACCTGATGTACGGTGAAGGCATCAGCCGCGAAGGCGACCTGATTGACCTCGCGGTGACGCACGAGATTATCGAGAAGTCAGGATCGTGGTTCAGCTACAAGAGCGAGCGCATCGGCCAGGGCCGCGAAAACGCCCGCCAGTTCCTGAAAGACAATCGTGACATCTACCGCAAGATCGAAGACGAAGTGCGCAAGAAGCTGGGCATGGCGACGCCCGGCTCGGAAAAGACCGTGCAGATGCCGGCGCCTGCGCCCGCCGACGGCCACGCCGCCAGGATGCCGGTGGGTGCGGGAAGAAGGTAACAGAGCGGTCGAATGCCGACAACCCTGAGGGAGAAGGGCTATCGGTTCTTCTTTTTCAGCAACGAAAATCAGGAACCGCCGCATACGCACGTACAGCAGGCGGAGCGTTATGCAAAGTTCTGGCTGCGGCCCGTCCGGCTAGCTAAGAACAAAGGTTTCAGGCGAAGCGAAATCACAGAACTCGGTAGAATAGTGAGGGCAAGGAAGGGTCTGCTCCTTAAGGCTTGGCATGGCTACCTTGGCAAATAGATTTCGACCGCTGGCCTCGGCAGTCGCCTTCACCGATGGCCGAATGATCGTAAAGCTGGCTGACGGCCGTGAGCTTTCCGTCCCGCTGGAGTGCTTCCCCAGGCTGCGGCGCGCTTCGATGCGAGAACGAAGAAAGTGGGAGCTGATCGGTGGTGGTCTGGGCATTCACTGGCCGCTTATCGATGAGGACATCTCGGTCGAAAACCTGCTTGCGCCCCGTCCATCCCGTCGCCGCAAGGCGCCTGCACGCTGAACCTTCCCTCGCTCCTTTCGATTGCCACCCCCACGCACTCCGGCATAGAATCCCCCTGCCATTGACTCCAGCACGCACGGCGAGGGGCCTTGAAGGGCGTCATTGCCATCTATCCCGGCTCGTTCGATCCGCCCACCAACGGGCATCTCGACCTGATCGAGCGCGGAAGCAATATCTTCGATAAGCTGATCGTATCGGTGGTGCGCAACCCCGAGAAAGACCCGCCGCTGTTCAGCGTGGAAGAGCGCAAAGAGATGCTGACGGCGCTGGTGCGCCCGTGGAAAAATGTAGTTATCGATTCGTTTGAGGGTCTGCTCGTGGATTACGCCCGGCGGCTGAAGGCGCAGGCGCTGATCCGCGGCATTCGCGCCATCAGCGACTACGAATACGAGTTGCAAATGGCGCTGATGAACCGCAAACTGGAACCGGAGCTGGAGACCGTTTTCATGTTGCCGGCGGAGAAATATTCCTATCTCAGCTCGCGGCTCATCAAAGGCGTGTTCCGGCTGGGCGGCTCGGTCCGCGGGCTGGTACCGCCGTTGGTGGAGCAGAAGCTGCACCACAAAGTTAATGGCTCGCGGCCCAGGCTGGTCAGAAGAGGGAAACAGGCATGAGCACCGTTGCAGAAGCACGCAGGACGCTTACCGACCGCATTCAGCGCATCGAGGTTTCGGCCACCCTGGCGGTGGTGAATGAAGCGGAGAAGCTACGCGCCGCCGGCATCGACGTGGTTGATTTCGGCGCGGGCGAGCCGCACTTCTCGACGCCGCAGCATATTAAAGATGCGGCCATCCTCGCCATCCAGCAGAATTTCACCAAGTACACGTCGGTCGGCGGCACGGCGGAGCTGCGCGACGCGATCGTGCACCGCCACAACGTCGACTTCGATTCCGACTACCGCCGCGAAGAAGCCATTGCCTCGACGGGCGGCAAGCACGCCCTGTTCAACGCCATTCAGGTGCTGGTCGATCACGGCGATGAAGTCATCCTGCCGGTGCCGTACTGGGTTTCCTTCAAGGACATGATCCGCTACTCGGGCGGAGAGCCGGCGCTGGTGCAGGCCGACGAAGAGCATGGCTTTGCGCTCACCGCGGCGATGATCGAGCGCGCCATCACGCCGCGCACCAAGCTCATCATTCTGAATTCGCCCTCGAATCCTTCGGGCGCGGTGATGAGCCCCGACGACATGAGCGCGATCGTTCGCCTTGCCCATGAGCGCGGGATTTACGTGATCTCCGATGAGTGCTACGTCTATCTGAACTTCACCGGAAAACGCTTTTCGGCGGGTGTGCTGCGCGACGCCAAGGAGCACCTAGTCATCATCGGCTCGCTGTCAAAGACCTACGCAATGACGGGCTGGCGGCTGGGATACGCCATGGGCCCGGCGCCGATCATCGCCGCCATGAGCAAGCTGCAGAGTCAGCAGACTTCGAATCCCACTTCCATCGTGCAGAAGGCGGCCGTGGCCGCGCTCAAAGGCCCGCAAGAATGCGTCGACGAAATGCTGGCCGAGTACATCTCACTGCGTGATCACGTGCTCGCCGGACTGCAGACCGTCCCCGGCCTGCGCTGCGTGAAGCCGCAGGGCGCGTTCTACGTGTATCCGAACATCTCGAACTTTCTCGGGCGCAAGGGGATCAATTCCGCGGCCGATGTCGCCGGAGGGCTTCTGCGCGACGCACACGTGGCGGTGGTGCCGGGCGAAGGCTTTGGGACACACGAGCATATTCGCATCTCGTATGCCACCTCGCGCAAGGAACTGGACCGCGGCATCGAGCGCATGCGCCGCTTCTTCGCCGCTCTGTAATGTCCGATCTTTATCCATTGTTACTGCGGCCTGAGTTTGTGGAACGCCCCTGGGGCGCGCGCGACCTCGCGCCTATCTATCCCCAGCGTCGCTGCGAAAGACCGGTTGGAGAAGTCTGGCTTACGGGTGATGGCAATCGCGTGGCCAATGGCCCGCTCGCCGGACGAACTCTCGGCGAGCTCTGTCGACAGTACGGCCGTGCCCTGGTGGGCGAGTCGGCGCGCGAGACCGGACGCTTCCCACTGCTGATCAAATTTCTTTTCCCGCGCGAAAAACTTTCGGTGCAGGTCCATCCCGATGACGAAACCGCTCGCCGTGCGGGCGAGGCCTGTGGCAAAACCGAGTGCTGGTACGTGTTGCAGGCTGATCCAGGAACACAGGTGGCACTGGGATTGAAGCCTGGGGTGACGCGCGAGCAGCTTGCGCAGGCAATTCGTGAAGTTCGGGCAGAAGAATTGCTGAACTGGATCGATATTTGCGCCGGCGAGATGATCTACGTCGATGCCGGGACGGTTCATACCATTGGCCCGGGATCGATTTTGGTCGAGACGCAGCAGAATTCCGACACGACCTACCGGCTGTATGATTACGGCCGTCCACGCGAAATCCACATCGAACAAGGCCTGGCGGCAACGAAAGAGAGTACGCGGGCGGCAAAGGTGCAGCACGATGGCGCGACGCTGGTAGCTTCTCCGTGTTTCGTGGTGGAAAAATTTGCCTTGAGCGAGACGCGCTGCTTCGAGGCCGCGGGCTCGCCGCAGATTTTCGTCGCGCTTAAAGGTTCAGCAGGGGTCGAGGGTGCTTCGTCCATTGCATTCGATCGCGGGCAGGTGCTAGTGGTTCCGGCGGGGATTAAGAACGTTCGGGTTCGCCCGAACGATGGGCTTGAAATGTTGCGCATGACTTTACCCTCTTAGAGCCGTGAAAACCAACTTCTATCCCGTAATCCTCGCCGGTGGCCGCGGCACACGCTTTTGGCCGCGCAGCCGCCGCACCACGGCCAAACAAATCCTCGCGCTTGAAGGCAAGAAGACGATGATCCAGCAGACGGTCTCGCGCCTGCTGCCGCTCGCGCCCGCGCGCCGCTTCTGGATCATCACCAACCCCGAACTGCGCGGCGAGATTCGCCGCCAGCTCCCCAAGCTTTCGGAGCGCCAGATCATCGCGGAGCCGGTCGCGCGCAACACTGCGCCGGCGATCGGATTGGCCGCGTACATTTTGCTTCGCTCCGATCCCAGTGCGGCGATCGGGCTCTTCCCCGCCGATCACGTAATCTCGGACGAGAAGGCATTCCGCAGGACAGTCGAGCAGGCAGTTGCCATCGCCGCGAGCGGCGAAAACATGGTGGTAATGGGCATCGAGCCGACGCGTCCCGAGACCGGCTATGGCTACATCGAGGCCGGCGGACGCGCCCCGGGCGGCGGCTATCGCGTGAGGCGCTTTACCGAGAAGCCGAACCTGGAGAAGGCCGCCGAGTTCGTCGAAGCCGGGAATTACTATTGGAACAGCGGCATGTTCGTGTGGAGCGCGCGCACGCTGGCGAATGCGCTGGCCGAGCACTTCTCCGAGAGTGCGCCTCACCTCGAAAAAATCGCCGCCGCCTTCGGCACGCGTGGCTTCGACAAGGTCTTCGCGCGCGAGTATGCCAAGTGCGAAAACATCAGCGTGGACTATGCGCTGCTCGAGCCGCGCTCGGCCAAGGGTGAGCACCACTCGAACCTGTTCGCCATCCCGGCCGACTTCGGATGGAATGATCTCGGATCCTGGGCAGCTCTCTACGAGCATCACGCGCTGGCCAAGGGTACGGCGACGAGCGATGGCAACGTGATCGAAGGCGCGGGCACGTACGCCCTCGAAGCCACAGGCAACTACGTCTATGCGCCGCGAAAGTTCGTAGCCACTGTGGGAGTGAATGACCTGGTTGTCGTCGAAACAGATGACGCTCTGCTGATCACTACCCGCGAGCGCGCGCAGGATGTGGGTAAGGTTGTGAAGCATCTGGACGAGAAGAAGATGACGAAATTGTTGTGAAAAGTCGCTAGTCGCTACTCATTGGCATTGGCGGCGGTTCTTGCTCGCGACTTGCGACTAACGACTAGCGACTGGTCTTTATGCCTCCCGAGATCAAATTCGGCACCGACGGCTGGCGTGGGGTCATCGCCGAGGACTTCACCTTCGAAAACGTATGCCGTGTGGGCGGAGCCATCGCTTCCTACGTGCTGAAGTGCGAAGACGCGAAGAATGGACTGCTCGTCGCCTACGACACGCGCTTCTTGTCGAACCGCTTTGCCGAGGCGATCAGCGAGGTGCTCGCGGCCGCCGGTATTCCTGTCCGGCTGGCGAACGATTACACGCCCACGCCTGCGCTCTCGTACGCCGTGAAAAGCGTCGGCGCCGCGGGTGGCGTCATGATTACTTCGAGCCACAATCCCTGGCAGTGGAATGGGGTGAAGTTTAAGGCGACGTTCGGCGGGTCGGCCACGCCGGCGATCATCCAGCGGATCGAAGCGGAACTAGGCACGATGCCACGTGGCAACAAGGCCACCATTGAGCCGACCGACTTCAAGAAGCCCTATGTCGCCGCCATCACCAAGTTCGCCGATCTGGACGCCATCGCGGGCGCCGGCTTCAAGTTCGGCATCGATTGCATGTACGGCGCCGGACGCAACGTGCTGGCCGGCATCTTCGCCGAGCGCGGCATCAAGCACGTGCAGATTCGCGCCAACGTCGATCCCATGTTTCCGGGTATCAATCCGGAGCCCATCGAGCCGCACGTGGCCGAGGCACAGAAGATGGTAGTGCGCGAGGAGTGCCACGCCGGATTCATAACCGATGGCGATGCCGACCGCATCGGCGCGGTCGCCGAAGACGGCAGCTTCGTGGACGCGCACAAGTGCTACGCCGTCCTGCTGCGCTGGCTGCTGGAGCGCAAGAAGTGGCCGGGCGTGATCACGCGCGCCTTCAACACCACGCGTATGCTGGATCGCATCGCGGCCAAGCACGGGCGCGAACTCATTGAGCACGGCATCGGCTTTAAATATGTTTGCGACGTGGTGCTCAGCGGGCGCGAGGTGCTGGTGGGCGGCGAAGAGTCAGGCGGCATCGGCATTCCGCGGCACCTTCCGGAGCGCGACGGCATCCTGAATTCTCTGCTGCTGGCGAATGTGATGGCCGACGAAAAGAAGACCATGGGCGAACTCGTCGCCAGCCTGCAGCGCGATTTCGGCGCGCACTACTATGGCCGCCGCGACCTGCACATCCCAGAAGAGCTGAAGCAGGCCGCGCTGCGCCGAGCGGCCAACGGGCTCGATCACATCGGGCGCCACAAAGTCGTGCGCACGCAGGACCTCGACGGCATCAAATTCTTTCTCGACGCGCCCACCAACGGCAACGGCGCTGAAGCCTGGATCCTGATGCGCGCCTCCGGCACCGAGCCGCTGATGCGCCTTTACTCCGAGGCCGCGAGCTCGGAACTCGTGAACGAGATTCTGAAGGCTTCAGAGGAGTTTGTGCTGGCGAGCCGTTGAGTCATTGGGCGATTGAGTCATTGAGTCATTAGGGTCATGCCGATCGCTTTTAATGGCTCGGACTCAATCGCCCAGCAGCGTAGTCGTCCAATGGCTCAATCCTCTTCTCTCCACTTCTGATAAATTTGAGCAGGAGACAGTCTGATTTCTTCCGCTGTTGCCAATCCGAGCCACCTTTCTGATTCGCCCGAAGTGCGCCGCTACAATCGCATTCGGCGGCGGCTGAGCATCGGCGATTGTGTGCTCGGTCTCGTGCTGCTGATCGTGCTGCTGGTCACCGGCTGGACCGCCCGCCTGCGCGACATCGCCTATCTTGGCACCGGCCAAATCTACGTACTGGCGCTGTTTTTGTACGTGTTCCTGCTGACCGTGCTGAACAAGCTGATCGGCCTGCCGCTCGATTACTACGGATTCCGCATGGAACATCGCTTTCAGCTCTCCAATCAGACACCGCGGTCGTGGGTGCGCGACCAGGTGAAGGGATGGCTTGTTGGGCTGGTGATCGGCGGACTGCTGGCCGAGCTCGTCTATGGCATCATGCGCGTCTCACCGCGCTTCTGGTGGCTGATCGCATGGGGAGCGTTTATCGTTCTGTTTGTTTTCTTCGCAGAGATCGCACCGGTAGTGCTTTTCCCGATGTTCTACAAGTTCAAGCCGCTGGAGAACGACGAACTGAAGCAGCGCCTGGTGCGGCTGAGCGAGCGCGCCGGCACGCGCGTGAAGGGCGTCTACGAATGGAAGCTTTCGGAGAAGAGCCGCAAAGCCAATGCCGCGCTCGCCGGGCTTGGAGCCACACGCCGCATCATTCTTGCCGATACTCTGCTCGAGAAATACACCGATGACGAGATCGAGGCCATTCTCGCGCACGAACTCGGCCACCACGTTCATCGCCACATTCCCAAGAGCATCCTGCTGCAGGCCGGCATCACGTTCGTCGGCTTCTGGCTTGCCAATCAGATCCTGCACTACGCCATGGAGCGGCTGCACCTGTTTGAGCAGCTCTCCGACTTCGCCAATCTGCCGCTGCTGATGCTGGTTTCGGTGGTGCTGTCGCTGCTGTTGGCGCCGCTGCTCCACGCCTATTCGCGTTCGAACGAACGGCAGGCCGACCGCTACTCCTACACCGCGATTCCGTCGATCGCGCCCTTTATCTCCGGCATGAACAAACTGGCGGACCAGAACCTTGCGGAGCGCGAGCCTTCGCGGCTGGTCGAGGTTCTCTTTCACTCTCATCCCCCGATTGCCAAGCGGATTCAGGCGGCGGAAGCGTGGGCGCGGGGGCGGTCGGCGGTCGCCAGTCGCCAGTCGCCAGCCTGAGCGCATCAGCGTTTCAGCAGGATCGCCTCTACTCGCCGCAAATCATCTTCGGTGTCTACGCCGATCGTGTCATAGGGCGTTTCGGCGACGTAGATCGGGATGCCATTCTCCAGAAACCGCAACTGCTCCAGGCGCTCGCTGCGTTCAAGGGATGACTCGGGCAGAGCGCAGAAGCGGTCGAGCGCCGGTTTGCGGTAGGCATAGAAGCCAAGATGTTTGAAGTAGCGCGGCTGGCCGGAGTGGTCGCGATCGTACGGGATCGTTGCGCGGGAGAAGTACAGGGCGCGTCCTGCCGAGTCGTTAACAACTTTGACAGCATTGGGGTTTTCGATGTCCGCAGCCGCTGCCGGCGTTTTGATGGTTGAAACCAGCACCGACGGATCTTTCATAGGAGCAAGCAGCGCCTCCAGATGCTCGGGCCGTGCTAGCGGCTCATCCCCCTGGACATTGACGTAGACGTCAGCCGGCACCGAGCAGGCGACTTCGTAAACACGGTCGGTGCCCGAGCGGCGCGCCGCAGCGGTAAGCCGCGCGATCCAGCCGCTTCGGCGGCAGATCTCCATTACTTCTTCCGAATCGGTTGCGACGATGACTTCCTCAACCAGCGGGGACGACCGCGCCGCTTCGCACACCCACGCCAGCATGGGACGGCCGGCGATCTCGCGCAGGACTTTTCGCGGCAGCCGGGTTGAACCCAGCCGGGCCGGAATGACGGCAATGGCGCGCATGGGAAGGGGTCATTGTAGAGGAGTTGTGAGTCATTAGTCGCGAGTTTAAGAGCCGGGACAACCGCTCGCGACTTGCGACTTACGACTCACGGCCACTAGAATGACAAGCAGTTGTTTACCTCGAGCCTTGGCGGCGTAGCTCAGTGGTAGAGCAGCGGTCTCATAATCCGCGTGTCGGCAGTTCGACTCTGCCCGCCGCCACCAGTCTTTTCCTTTTCGGGATTTTGCTCCTTACTCTCTCCGCACTTGCTCAGGACGCTCCTGTCTCGCTGATGAGGCGGCCCGGACAACTGGTCGACGTCCCCACCTTGACGGTGACAGTAGCCGCGCAGAGGTGCAGAGACTGGGCGTGGGCGGCGGCGCTGGACACCGTGCTCGGTGTGCAAGGGGTGAAGCGCGGGCAGAAGTATTGGATCAGCAAGCTGCACGGCGGCGAGCTCTGCGACGATGATTTCAATCGCTTCGAAGACCTTCCCCGGCTGATCGAAGGCGAATATGCACGCGAGGACGGCAGCAAAGTTCGTGTCTCGGCAGGCTACACGATTGGGGCGCCGACGAATGTGGATAATCTCATCGTCTCGCTGCAGCATGGGCGCCCGCTGATTCTGTTCTGGAAAGCGCACGCCTACGTGCTCGCCGGGATGGTGTACGACGAATATGTCGCTCCCAGCGGACAGCGCATCTTCGAGGTACGCGAGATGAAGCTGCGCGATCCCTACCTTTCCGGCGGCAAGCAGTTCCTCACGTTCGTGAAGGGCACCGACGATGCCAACGACATCAATGGTTTGATGCAGGTGACGGTCACGCCCGCTGATCAGCAGCCCTGGCAGCGCTAGACGCCGCACAGCGCGGATCGCTCACTCCATTATCAACAGCGCTGCCATGGTCTCCACGCCGTCCCACAGATTCTGCAGGCGAAGATTCTCGTTGGCGGCGTGCTGGTTGTCGTCGTAGTTGGCTATGGGCACGGTGATGGTGCGGGTCCGGGCGGCGCGCTCCATGGCTCCTAGCGGCACGCTGCCGCCCATGGTTGGCAGAAGCACCACTTCGCCGCGCGCGCTCTCCACAGCGCGAATCACCCGCTGGGCAATCGGCAAATCCATGGGCGTGCGAACGGCGTTGTAACTTGCCTGGTCGCGAACAACGAACGCGACCTTGGGATGCGCGGTCAGAATTTCCTTTGTCGGCTCACTCTCCGCCACGAAATAGCCGCGCGAGCGAATGTAGTCGATCACGCGCTGCTGCTGCTCGTGCCAGTCGATGCCGACCACCAGCCGCAGGTCCAGATCGGCGGTGGCAGTCGGCGGAATCACGTTCGCAGAGCGGGCGCCGGTCTGGGCGGAGGAAATTCCATTAATATTCAGCGAGGGCTGGTTGATCAGCTCCAGCAGGTGCTTGCCCGAGCCCTCGACGTGCCCGAGCCAGAAGGCGCTCATCAGCATCTGGTCATTCACCGGAGCCCGCGCCAGGGCGTCGCGTTCCACCTGGCTGAGCGGCGCAATGCCATCGTAGAAGTGCGGCACCAGCACGTGGCCGTCTTCGTCTTTCATTCCCGCAAGCAATTGCGCCAGCATCATCGCCGGATTCGGCGCCCAGTTTCCGTAGTGGCCGCTGTGCAAGCCGACGTGCGGGCCATAAACCGTGATGCGCAAGTGTGAGTCGCCGCGCGCCCCGAAGACGACGGTCTGCTTTCCGCTCTGATCGAGTGGCCCATCGCAAACGAGCCAGACGTCGCCGTGAATCAGGTCGCGGTTTGCCTGCAGAATCTGCTCCAAGTGCGGCGAGCCCGCTTCTTCCTCACCCTCCCAGACAAAGCGAATGTTCGCCCGCAAAGGAATTCCTGCCGCACGCAAAGCATCAAGCGCCGTTAGCTGCGCGAAGATCGCCGCTTTGTCGTCCCCAGCCGAGCGCGCGTAAATGCGTTGCTCGCCGTTGACCTCGCGCAGCACCGGCGTGAAAGGCGCGCCATTTTCCCAGTCGGATGGCGTGACTGGCTGGCCGTCGTAGTGTGCGTAAAAGACGATTGTGTACTGCGCGCCCGGTACCGTGATCTGCCCGTAAACCACCGGCGGCGCGCCAGGAAGCGTCAGCAGGCGAGCCTCTACACTCCGCTTCTCCAGCATCTCGACGAGCAGATCCGCATTGCGCTTCAGGTTGACAGGATCGGCAGCAACGTTCGGTATCGAGAGAAAACTGCTGAATTGTTTAACCAGTTCCGGCCGATAGGCGCTGGTGTACTGGCGCGCCGCCTCCGCAGGCGTTTGCCCGAGCGCCGGCGTGAAGCACAAGGCGATCCAGCACAGGATGTCAAATCTCTTGAGCATTCTTGAACTATGCCTTTCTGTCTACTTTCCAATGCAGAAGCTGCTGAAGATCAGGTTCAAGATATCGTCGGTAGTGGTCGCACCGGTGATGCCATCGAGCGGGTGCAGTGCCGCATAGAGATCGAGCAGCAGCATCTCGTGCGGCACATTCTGCTCGAGGGCACGGCGGCCGGCGTCGAGCCCGGCGATCGCTTCGCGCACCAACCCCTGATGGCGCACGTTGGTGAGGAAGCCGCTTTCGCGTTGTCCAGCCGCGTCGCCGGCAACGTGCAGCAGAATCGCGCGGCGCAACTCATCAATGCCCTCTCCGGTAACCGCAGATGTGCGCACATTGCCGTTCCCCTCGACACATGCGATAAGAGACTCGCGACACGCGAGGTCCACTTTGTTCGCGACCACGATGTGCGGCCGCGTGCCGACCCTTTCGACCAGACGCCGATCTTCCTCGTCCGCGGGTTGCGACAGGTCGGTGACGATGAGCACCAGCTCGGCATCGGCCAGCGCTTCATACGACTTCTTGATTCCAATGCTCTCAGCCTCGTCGTAGGCGGCGCGAATGCCCGCGGTATCGACTAGCTTCACCGGAATTCCGCCGAGCGAGACGGTTTCGCTCACCAGGTCGCGCGTGGTACCGGGCGTGGCCGTGACGATGGCTCGCTCGCGCTCCACCAGGCGATTGAAGAGGCTCGATTTGCCGACATTCGGCCGTCCGACGATGGCGAGAGTCATCCCTTCGACCACTACTTTGCCGTAGGCGAACGAGGCTTCGAGCGCAGCAAGCGGCTCGCGAATGGCGGAGATGCGGCTGGTGATCTCTTCGCTCGCGGCCACGGGCACGTCGTCCTCGGCGAAGTCGATTCCAGCTTCTAGCACGGCAATCAACTCCACCAGCTTTTGCTTGATGGGTTGCAGCCGGTGCGAGAGCGCGCCTTCAAGCTGCTGCGCTGCGACCTTCGCTTGATAGAGCGTTTGCGATTCGATCAGGTCGCGAACCGCTTCGGCCTGCGTCAGATCGAGGCGGCCATTCAGGAAGGCGCGCATGGTGAACTCGCCCGGTTCAGCGACGCGCGCGCCGGCGGCCACGGCGAGCTCCACGACGTGCCTCAAGACAACCGGCGCGCCATGGGCGGAAATCTCAATGATGTCGTCGGTGGTGTAGGAGTGGGACTGGGCAAAAAATGTGACGACCACCTCGTCAATGCGCTCGCCGCTGCCCGGTTCGATCAGCTCGCCAAAAACGGCGCGCCCCGGATCCAGATCGTCTTTCAGCCGGAGCAAGGGTGCAGCAATGTTTTTTGCCTCAGGACCGGCCAGGCGCACCACGCCGATGCCGCCCCGGCCGGGCGGAGTGGAAATGGCCACGATGGTGTCATCGAGTTCCACGGGATGATTCTAGCTGACGATCAAATCCAGGCGAGCTGCGCTCGCCCGCCCAGCCCAGGCGGCCGGGCCTGCATGTTACAATATCGTGTTACGATATAACTGCTTGCCAAGACCGACCGACAAACCTCCTGTCCCTGAAGCCAACGCCGCTGGCGGCGACCTCGCCAAGGCTGCCACCACGCCGGGGGTTCCGGTCGATGCCGCGATGGCGCCGGCGCTGGCGGCGGCTCGCGCCCCGGTGCAAGCGCCGATCGTCAATCGCCGCGTCGTCTTCATCAGCCTGATGGCAATCGTGATCGCGGGCGCCGCGGGGCTGGTGGCGCAAGCGCTCACGTGCCTGATCGGCTTCATTACCAATCTGTCGTTCTACGGGCGGCTTTCGACCCAGTTCAGCTCGCCGGCCTACAACCACCTGGGAGCGTGGGTCATCGTTGTGCCGGTGATCGGCGGTGTGATCGTAGGCCTCATGGCGCGTTATGGCTCAGAAGCCATCCGCGGACACGGCATTCCCGAAGCCATGGAGCAGGTGCTTTTCGGGCGGAGCCGGATTCCTCCGCGGGTCACGTTTCTTAAGCCGTTCTCGGCAGCGATCGCCATCGGCACCGGCGGGCCGTTCGGCGCCGAAGGACCGATCATCGCGACCGGGGGAGCGCTTGGGTCGCTGGTGGGTCAGTTGCTCACCACCACCGCGGACGAGCGCAAGACGCTGCTGGCCGCCGGCGCCGCCGCAGGCATGACGGCCACCTTCGGCAGCCCGGTTTCCGGCGTGCTGCTGGCCATTGAGCTGTTACTCTTCGAATACCGGCCACGCTCGATCATTCCGGTCTCGCTGGCATGCGCAACGGCCCAGGGCGTGCGCATCGCATTTGCCGGAACTCAGCCCATTTTCGCCATGCCCGAGGTGGTTCACCCGGGAGGCGTTGCGCTCGCGATGTACATCGCGTTGGGAGCGATTGTCGGTGTGGCCGCGGTGTGGGCCACTCGAGCCGTGTATGCGGTGGAAGACGGGTTCGATCGCTTGCCCTTGCACTGGATGTGGTGGCCGGCGCTGGGCGCGATCGCCGTCGGCGTAATCGGCTATTTCGCCCCGCACACCATGGGCGTCGGCTACGACAATATCGAAAACATCGTTTCCGGTATCATCGTTGGGCGGGCGCTGGTGATCCTGTTTGTGCTGAAGTTTGTCTCCTGGGCAATCGCCCTGGGCAGCGGCACTTCCGGCGGCACGCTGGCGCCTCTCTTCACTATTGGCGGTGGACTCGGAGCGGTGCTTGGCGCAGGGGCTGCGCACCTCCTGCCCGGCGTTGGGATTGATCCGCGGGTTGCAGCGCTAGTGGGCATGGCGGCAATGTTTGCCGGCGCCTCGCGGGCCCTGCTGGCATCGGTGGTATTCGCCTTTGAGACCACGCGTCAGCCGCTGAGCTTGCTGCCGCTGCTGGGCGGCTGCACCGCCGCGTATCTGATTTCTGCGCTGATGATGCGCCACACCATCATGACCGAGAAGATTGCCCGCCGCGGCGCGCGGGTCCTTTCCGAATACGCAACCGATTATCTTGACCAGGTGCTGGTGCGCGATGCGGCTTCGCGCCAGGTGGTAGCGCTGGCGGCCGACGATACTCTCGACAGCGTGCGGGCACGGTTTTCCTCGCACACGAACGGCACCGGGCACCAGGGATTTCCCGTGCACGACCGCAACGGCGATCTGGTGGGCGTGCTGACGCGCCGCGACGTCTTCAACACGGATGAACCGGAGACGAATCAGCTCTGGCGGCTGATCAAGCGCCCGCCCGCAATCGTCTTCGAAGACAACTCGCTGCGCGAGGCCGCCGACCACATGGTGAGCGAGCAAGTCGGCCGCCTGGCAGTAGTAGCCCGCGAGAATCCGCGCAAGGTGACCGGCTGGCTCACGCGCAGCGATCTGCTCACCGCTCATCGGCAGCGTCTGGAAGACGCATCCCTCAGCGAGCGCGCGCTTGGGGTCCGCACGGTGCGCCTGGATCGAGGACCCGCCGCAACAGCCTGAGCGCCTCTCCGGTAGCTGCTTTGTTTTCAACCATCACCGAACCGCATCGCTAGCCCCAAAATTCTCATCTAACCTAATAACGGATAAATAACTTAGTGAAGGGACAAGATTATGAAAGGCAAAATGCTGGCATCACTTGCAGCGGTGCTTCTGACCGGGCTGCTGGCATTGCCGGTCAAGGCAGATGTGGCTTCACGGGGCGTCCCGGGAGCCTTGAACTATGTGGAAGGCCAGGCTTCCATGGGAACGCAGTCGCTGACCCAGAAGTCGGTGGGCTCGTCCATCCTGGAGCCGAATGAGACGCTCACCACCGCGCCCGCCGGAAAGGCTGAAATTCTGCTTACTCCTGGCGTTTTTTTGCGGCTTGGCGGCAATGGCGCGGTAAAGATGATTTCGCCCAGCCTCACCAACACGCAAGTAGAAATCCAACGCGGCGAGGCGCAGGTTGAGGTTGATCAACTCTACAAGCAGAACAACCTCCAGGTGCTGGAAGACGGCGCGACCATCCAGATGGAAAAGAATGGCGTTTACGACTTCAACGCTGATCAGCGCGTGGTGCGGGTACTCGACGGCGAGGCGAAGCTGCGTGAGGGCGACACGGCGATTAAGATCAAGGGCGGGCACGAAGTCCTGCTGAACGGCGCAGCGCTGAAATCGCAGAAGTTCGATAAGAACCAATTCACCGCTACGGATGACCTGTATCGCTGGAGCAGCCTGCGCTCGGCTTACCTGGCGCAAGCCAATGCTGATCAGGCGCGCACCTACATCGTGAACGGCGGATTCGGTCCCGGCTGGTATGGCGCGGGATGGTATTGGGATCCGTGGTTTAGCGCCTATACGTTCATTCCGGGCGATGGATTCCTGTACAGCCCGTTTGGCTGGGGATTCTACTCACCGTACTGGGCGTATCGGCTGCCGGCGGCCTACGGGGGCTATCACACCTTCGGCTATGCCGGCTGGGGTCCTGGACCGCATTACGGTCCGTGGTACCACGGCGTCACGCCTGTTGGACCAGGACACGGCTGGGCTGGCTATCCGCATGGAGAAATGCATGCCGGAGGCTGGGCTGGCCAAGGCTGGGCCGGCGGTGGTGCCCGCGGAGGCTGGGGAGGCGCTGGCCGCGGTGGTTGGCGCTAACGGCGGTCACTTCCCCCGCAGAGGCTTGGCGTTCTTGGGGAGCACGACCACTGAGCGCTGCGGACCTTCGCCCGTGCTCTCGGTTTTGAGCTCAGGGTGGTCCCGCAGCGCGAGGTGGACGATGCGCCTCTCGCGCGCCGTCATCGGGGCAAACTGATACGGAACGCCGTTCTTCAAAACTTTCTCCGCCGCTACGCTCGCCGCAAGACGCAATTCTTCCAAACGCATGGCGCGGTGGTTCATGCAATCGAAGACCACCTTGTCGTGCTCTTCTGATTCCAGGCGCAGCGTTTTCTGCGCAATGTGCTCGAAAGAGCGCAGCAACTCGGCAGCGCGCTCCAGCAGCAGCGGCGAGTCCGGACCGGAAAACGTCACCATGATCTCCGGGCGCTCCCAGTCACGGTCCTCGACCGGAGGGTCCACGGTGATGCGGTACTTGAGCAGGAAGCCGCCGGCACTGAGCAGATCGCGCAGCAACTGGTCGATGCGCTTGGCGGCGGCAACTTTGTCTTCGAGCGGCATTGGTCAAATTATACGGACTAGCTGACTCCAGACCTTGACTACTGCTTGTGCCTTCGTCGTGCCTGTTTTTCCATGTGCTCGCGCATTTCCCGGCCGAACCTTGTGCGATTCACCACGACCTGCTGCACCATGCCGATCACGTTGCCCAGCACCCAGTACACGCACAAGCCCGCTGAAAGCGACCAACTGATTACGCCAAGGAAGATCGGCATCGTGATCGACATCATTTTTTGCTGAACCGGATCCATGCCGCCGGCCGGCGTCATACGTTGCAAAAGGTACATGCTGATGATGATGCCAATCGGCAGGATGTGATAAGGATCGGGCGAGGACAAATCGCTGATCCACAGAAACGACGCCTGCCGCAGTTCGATACCGACGCCGAGCATGGAGTAAAACGCGATCAGGAACGGCATCTGCAGGGCCATGGGAATGCAGCCCCCGACCGGGTTTGCACCCTCTTTCTTGTAGAGCGCCGAAATTTCCGTGTTCATCTCCTGGCGCCGCGGGTCGGAGAGCTTGTACTTCTTATATTTCTCCTGGATGGCCTTGATTTGCGGCGCAATCTTGGCCATCTTGAGCGAGGACTTCATGCTTGACCACTTCAACGGGAACACGGCGACGTTGATGATCAGCGTCAGGATGACGATCGCCCATCCCCAGTTCGCCACCCAATGATCGTGCGTCCAGACAAGCCACTGGAAAAGGGGCTTGGCGATGAAGCCCAGATACTTACCAAAGTCCACCAGCCCTTCGAGGTTCGGCCCTTCGGCGGATGAACGTGCTGCAGGTGCAAGCCGGGCCAGTTCGTCCTTGCTCAAGGAAGAATGAACTGACTTGATGACATCAAGCGCCTTGGGCCCGACAAAAATGCGCTCCTCGGTCGGCCCATACATATTTCCGACCGCCGCGCCCACCACCGTCACCTTGCTTACCTTGGTAGGATCGGGCTTCTCCAGGTTTTGCGGGATCTCGAGCGGCTCCTGCAGAGTAACCATGGACGCTTCTTCCGGCCGGCTGGGCAAGAAGACCGCGGCGAAGTACTGGTCCACGGCGCCCGCCCAATGGAACGGGCCGCGAACCGTGTTGCCGCCGCTTATCTTCTTGATAGCAAGCCGCTCGAGCGTGTCGCCGTACTGGTAGTCGACGCGCCCGGCCGCGTAGGAAGAGGGTCCGGTCTGGTCGCCGAAGCCCGCTGGCCACGCCGGGAAGGCCGGCACCGCGCGGCCGTTCACATAGACCGACGTCTCGGCCTTGACCACATAGGAGTGGTCGAAGCCGAAAGTCTTGTGAACGATGGTTCCACCATCGGAGTACTCGAAGGTCAGCGAGGCGGGCGGGTGCAATTCGCCACTGGCGCTGGAAACATAAAGCACGCTGTTCAGCTTGTTGCGAAAACCCTCGTCATAGCTCCACAGGGAAAGCGGGTAGCCGTATTTGGAAGCCGCGAGGGTATTGACCAGCTCCAGCGGATTTCCCTTGTCGTCCCGGTATTTCTTCAGGATCCACGACTTCACCTGCGCGCCACGGTTGGTGAAGGTGATCTTGTATAGATCGTTCTCGACAATCGTGTCGCTCTCGCTGGCTGCGGCTTTCGCTGGCTGGGAGACAGGTGCAGCGGAAGTTGAAGGCGCGGGTGGCTGCACAGGAGCGGCAACGGGTTGCGCTGCAGTGGCGGGCGCCGGCGCCTGCTGCTTGGTGTAACGGCTGATAAAGGGCTGCATCGCCAGCAGAATGAGCATGGTGAGCGCAAAGGCGAGCAACATGCGCTTCTCGCTGCCTGGCTCGTGCTGAGGGCTCTGGAATTCGGTCAACTTGTGCTCTTGTAGTTGTTGGTTGTCAGTTGCCGGGTGTCAGTAGCAAGCTGAGGCATGCTGGTAACTGATAACTTGCAACTGATAACTGGATCGTACCCGCCTTGCGCGAACGGATGGCATCGTGCCAGCCGCCACAGTGTCTTCACGCCGCCGCGAATGACGCCGTATTGCGCCACGGCTTCCATGGCATACTCCGAGCAGCTCGGGACATACCGGCAGGCGGGGCCGAACAGCGGCGAGATCAGCCACTTATAGGCGCGAAGAATCGTCAGCACGATCCAGTTCATTTCTCAAGACTCTCAACCACGGAGCGTACTCTTCCGAGGATGCGCGCCACCTCGCTGCAAAGCTCGCCGAAGTCCGCCGTCAGCGCCGACTTCTTGGGATGGATCACCACATCCACCCCACGGCCCGCTTCGCCAAGACTCAGCCGCACTGCCTCGCGCATGCGCCGGCGGATGCGGTTCCGCTCCACCGCACCTCCGAAAGCCCGCGGGACCGTAAAACCCACGCGCGTCCCGCCGCCATCCCGGCGCAGGAAGAACACCGTCAGGTGCGCGGAAAACAGTCGCCGGCCGTTGCGATACACCTGGTCAAAATCGGCGTGCTTGCGAAGCCGCGCCTCCCGCGAAAATCGCCCAGATACACGCTTCCCCTGAGTGTCGCTACTTAACTTCGGGTGCGCCATGAGGAGAACCACTTACTCGCGGAAACCGGGCTTCACGGAAACACGCTTGCGTCCTTTAGCGCGGCGCCGCGCCAGCACCTTCCGCCCGCCCTGGGTGCGCATCCGCACGCGGAAGCCGTGCGTCTTGGAGCGTCGGCGGCGATTAGGCTGGAATTCGCGTTTAGGCATGAATGATGGCGCTCCTCAAAAATTCTTATGCGAGAACGAAACGGCAGTATAAATGACGCATTGCTCCGGCGGCAAACGGCGGACGGCGTCAGTCAATGGACGCTTGCTGCGTTCATGCAAATGGAGCTTCACTTCTTCGGCGGCTCAACCGCACCTGGCTTTCCGGTTTCGATGTAATTCTTGAGCCGCGTGATCTGTTCGGTCAGCACTGAATTTACCGGAGTCGCCAGCGCCGCCATGCCCTGAGTGCTGTATCCGACAACCGTGTAGGTCAACTCGATGCTGGTGCTTTCCCCTGCAGATTTCAAGGCAAACGTCATGGTTGCGGCAGTCGCCATGCCCTGCAGCGGTCCCAGACCGCCGGACATTCGGAGCAACTTCCCCGGGGCCGCGAAAATAACCTCCATGTGCCGCGCGCCGCCTCCGCCAGACAGCTTTTCGCAGAAGCAGCCCAGCGGCCGGTCATCGATGGAGAGATTGCGTGCGTCGCCTGAAAAAGTATGCGCGGGATTCCACCAATCGCCGACGTTGTGAACCAGCCGACTGTACACGTCAGCAGGCGGCGCCTGGATCTGGGCAGTAATTTTCACCGTGAAGCCGCCGGCCTCCGAATCGGCGACCTCGGCAGAGGAGAACGCGGTCAGCACAAACACCACGAGAGCAATTACATTTTTGGCACGCATGCTAGCTCCTGACGATTGCGGAAAACTTTGTCTCGTCCATTAATGGGAAAGAGGCAATCCCTCGAGCGTTGTCACCCGGCCCACCGGATACAGCCCCAGTTCGCGGTCCCACCACGGCGAACGCTGGTAAAAGAAATTCAGGCGCGCGCTGGAATCGGCGGCGAACTGTTTGTCGGTCGCGACGCGCTGCTCGAACTCCTCGCGCAGCTTCGGATCCTTCGCCATCATCTCGCGAGCCAGTTGTTCCAAGACGTATGCTTCTCCAAATTCCTTTTGCTCAAAGATAGCGTCGAAGTAGCCCCAGGCAACGGCTGAGTCGGGAGCTTCCGGCTGCAGCCACTCCACCGCCACTTTGGCGGCGCGCTGATCCATCGGAACAACTACCGAGCCAGCAGGAAACGAAAGCTTCTCGTGTACCGGCGAGCACCGGCCGGTAAACGGCTGGGCGGCAAAGTCTGGAGAGAACATTACGTGATGCCCCTCAAATGTCTTCTCATTCCATTTGAGCTGGGTACATCGGTAGGTCTCGACCTCGCCGCTCCAGGTTGCGGCGGTTCGCCACAATTGCAGTCCTTGCGCTTCGAGCACCTCAATCACGCGCGTCCACTGCGCGGGGACGATGTAGGCGCGCGGCGGCGCGACCGCCAGAATGGTCTCCAGCCGCGCCGGTCGCGGAATGGTCAAGTCCAGCGGCTCGTGGGTGTACTTCATCCAGACTTGCCCGGAGACTCCGCTCAATTCCCGCGTGTAGTTGAACGTGCGATATAGAAAGGGCACGGTTTCTTTGCTGGGAACCTCGCGGAGCGGAAACCTCGAGCTCGGATCAAAGCGCTTGCCGGCGACGACTACTGCTTCATCCGCTTCACGGTTCAGGCGTACCAGAGTCTCGGCGTCGCGGTTCATCACTTCAAGCAGCGCGCGCAAAATCTCGTAGTTGCCGGTGACGCGCGTTTTGTAGTCCTTGAGCATGTGCATCTCGACCAGCATTCCCGGACGGTTCTGCAGCACTACGTAACCATCCGCAAAGCGCGGGAGGCTCGGGAAACGCTCGATGCCCTTGGTGGGATCGGAATCGTCCTTCAGG
>Ga0335080_10000717_pt1 | contig 31003 bp, 29 predicted proteins | sample Lox_Sample_34_FD_206720 | JGI IMG/M metagenome (GOLD analysis project Ga0335080, IMG submission 206720) | Soil microbial communities from Loxahatchee National Wildlife Refuge, Florida, United States - Lox_Sample_3.4 | ecosystem: Environmental > Terrestrial > Soil > Wetlands | place: USA... | reverse complement strand
AGCTGGCCAAGATGTATGAAGGCAAAATCATCACCAACGACTTCAATCTGAACAAAGTCGCGCAACTTCAGGGAGTTGAGGTTCTGAACATCAACGAACTGGCGAATTCGCTGAAGCCAATCGTGCTGCCCGGTGAGACTATGCGCGTCTTCATCCTCAAAGAAGGGAAGGAATACAACCAGGGCGTCGCTTATCTGGATGATGGGACGATGGTCGTGGTCGACAACGCGCGCAAGATGATTGGGAAAACGATTGACGTTTCCGTGACCTCGGTGCTGCAAACGACCGCGGGTAAGATGATATTTGGCAAATGGGATGAACGCGCCGCCTATTCCCGGCAGGTAGTTCCTGTTCCAGCAAGTCCGACTGCGGTTCCAGTCGTGCCCACAACGGGCACCGTAGTTACGAGCCCAACGGTGGATACAAAGACTGGACCGGCTTGAGGCCGAGTTGCTGACGCAGCTGTTTAGTTATAAGCACATTCTTAAATGCATCATCTGCCATTTGAATAAGCCGCTATCGCGCCCGTATACTTACAGCCCGCCATGAAGGTCCTCGTTATCATTCCTGCCGCCGGTCTTGGGACGCGCATGGCGCCTGTGTCGACCGCCAAGGATCCAAGACCGCATCCTTCCAAGCAATTTACCGAACTGGCCGGAACGCCGATCCTGGTCCACACGCTGCGCAGGTTTGCAGCGGTGAACGAGGTTAGCGAGATCTGGATTGCCTTGCGCGAAAATGAAATCGAAGGCTTCCGCGAGCGGCTGCGGCACGAGTTGGCCGAGCTGCTGAAGAAGAAGATTGAGCTGGTCGCAGGGGGCGAGCATCGGCAGCAATCGGTTGAGCATGCGCTGAATGCGATTACAGCCGCGCCTGATGACATCGTGCTAGTGCATGACGCGGTGCGTCCGTTGGTTACCAGCGAGATCATCTATGAAGTGATCGAAGCCGTGAAGAAGTACGGCGCTGCCATTGCCGGCCTTCCTGCAGTCGATACGGTGAAACAGGTGGAGCGCACCGCGGAAGGCGCGATCATTAAAGCCACGATTCCCCGCGCCAGCGTAGTTCTGGCACAAACTCCGCAGGGATTCCGCTACAAGGTGATCAAGAAGATCTTCGACGAGGCCACCGCCGATGGATTCATGGGAACCGATGAAGCATCGCTGGCCGAGCGAGCTGGTTGCGAAGTCGCGGTGGTGATGGGCTCGCCAAGGAATATCAAGATTACAAATCCCGGAGATATGGAACTAGCGGCGTTCTATCTGAACCATTGAGGCCCACGCCGACTACGATATGCCAACAACGAACAATCAGAAACAAACGATCCGAATTGGCCACGGGTTCGACTCGCATGAGTTTCGGCCCGGCATACCGCTCAAGATCGGCGGTATTGCCCTTGAGCACGATAAGGGCCTCGGCGGCCACTCTGATGGAGACGTTCTGCTGCATGCGATCACGGACGCACTGCTAGGCGCCATTGCTGCACCCGACATCGGAGCGCTGTTCCCACCTTCTGACTCGAAGTGGAAGGGCGCGGACTCGGTCATCTTTCTGCAAGAGGCACTGAAGAGAGTACGCGACGGCGGATATGTGGTCGCCAACGTTGATGCCAGCCTCATCCTGACTGCTCCGAAGATCGGTCCGCACGCCGCAGCGATTCGCATGCGGGTAGCGGAGTTACTTGGCATTCGATCGGACTGCGTTGGCCTCAAGGCGAAGACCCCGGAAGGGTTGGGCACAGACGGAACCGCGATTGCCCACGTCGTATTGCTACTGGAGAGAACGCATAGGCAAGGACGCCTTGACAGAAGCAGAAGACCATGATCACGCGCAATTTCGTCGCTGCCCTCATACTGCCCACTGTCGCCATGGTAGCGCCAGAAGCCCAGAAATCCGGAACCCAGACTTATTCGAACGTGGGGTACAACAAGGAGGGTGGCGACCTACTCGGGTTCGAACTGAAACTGACGACGGATGGCAGTCAAGCTAAGGGAGAGTTGAAGATCTAGGAAGGAGGCTGCGCCGCGCCAATCCCACTGTCTGGCTCCGTGAGTGGAACAAAACTGGTTCTTGCGGGTGCGAGCGAAGGGTACGGAAAGGTCGACCTGTTCGGTTTTGTTCGAGATGGTGCGCTGGACGCAACGATTCGGTTGGAAAAAGGAGAAGGGGAAAAAGCTCGCACTGCTAATCGCTATCCCCTGCGCACCTGCGACTCCTGGATCAGTGCGCGGAACAGCGATCTAGAACTCTCTTCTTCCCCAATCGACCGCTCCGGGTGCCACTGCACCGCGAGGACAAAATGATCGGGCAAAGTACCTTCCAACGCTTCAATGATTCCATCATTCGGGCAGCGAGCGACGATGAGGAGCCCTTCTCCAATCGTGCCAGCGGATTGATGATGCGAAGAGTTTACCGGCACGACTAGCGCATTGCCCTCAGGGGCTAAAGCCCCGCCTCTTTCCCGACTCTCATCGGCACGGCTTAACCCGTGCCCTTCCCGGTTCTGGTGATCCCCGACAATTTGCGCGAGCTTCGAACTCGGATTGATCGAAACCGTGTGGGCGACCGCCACACTCCTTCCCGCTCGGTGGTTTACCTTCGTGCGAGTTTCTTTCGGGAGGAACTCCGGGATGTGCTGGATCAACGAGCCTCCTCGAAAAACGTTCATGCTCTGCAGGCCGTAACAGATACCGAGCACGGGTTTGCCTTGTGCATAGGCATGTTCCAGCAGGAAGTCATCCACCTCTTCACGGCGAAGGTCGGCGGCGGCAGTGTGCGCTGACTTTTCTTGTCGAAATCTCATCGGGTCGATATCTGCCTTGCTGCCGGGCAGAAGCACGCCATGGCAGCTTTCTGCCAAGGACCGCAGTGCTGCGGGTGTAAGGTCGAACGGAATACGAACTGGTTCTCCACCGGCGAGCGATACGGCGCGCTCGTATTGGGGAATAGCGCGCTCGCTGTATTCGCGATCGGTCGAGTGCGGCCGAGGGATGGCAATGCGAGGAGGCATTCGCTAGCCCATTTTCTCGATCGCTGAGAGCGCCTTGATCTGTCGATAGTGGCGGATTTCCATGACCAGGGATAGCACAAGTATGATCGCGCCGGCTACGCAGGCGATAGGGAGAGCAATCATGCGGTAGGCGATTCGCATGTCGGGATGGATTCCGCGCAGGGAGGACATGATCATCGTTCCGAAAATGCCAACCGGCAAGCTCACGGCGAAAGAGATTGCCGCACCAATGAAGGTTGCGAGAAGGACGCGCAGCGGGATGCCATACCAATGGGGCGAACGGCGTGCTTGCGACCTGGACACCTGCGCCTCCTTAAGCCCGGCGCTTGTAGAGGATTGCAAATTCGAATCCGCTGTTCGGGGGGAATAGTTCGGCAACCTTGCGCAGGCGTTCTGCCAAAGCCGAAGGCGCGAGCAGTGGATAATCGCGCTCACGCAGATCGTAGTAATCGACGTCGAGATACAGCGAGAGCAGATAAATCGAAATCGTGTCGGAAAAAGTGGCGTCCAGATACTCGTTCTTATAGCGCTCCGCGTCTGGTCCGTTTGCAGTGGCTAGCTTGCGGGTTTCCCAGGCATCGAGCGATGTTTCGCCCCGAACTCCGCCCTCGACCTGGCTCCAAGCCAGCTCGGCGAACTCGCGCGATACACCGGCGCGCTCGACCAGCGCGTGCCCTACGTTGATGTAGAACTCGAATGCCACCGAGAACTTGTCGTCCATCAGGCGGGTGGAGATGAAGACGCATTGCGAATCGCCGAGGTTCAGATTGCGGTGACAGACCGCGTTCTCGCTGAGCGCGACATCGTAACGATCAGCAATGAGTGTTTCGTCGCCTTGGCTCACCGTGAGCGGAACGAAGTAATAGGCTTTACGCTCGAGGGCTGTGGCGATGCGCGTGGGAACCGTGGCAACCATGCGTTCCAGGTCAAAAGAGTTAACGGCGATCTCGCCGGCACTGGCATAACAGACACCATTCGGAGCCTGCGAAACCGGGGTCTGCCGGACGACATCTGCTGGGTTGCGGGTGATTGCTGGAGCGGCCTGAGACATCCAACTTATTCTACACACAAGCACGCTTAGGACACCGTTTGAGCCTTCGATCCAGGCTCAGTTGCACTCAGGATTTCACTATGCTTAGAGAATTCCTGCCGGTCGGACGGCAACCGGGGGACAGAATCGCGCGATCTGCGTCGCAGTCGCGGGACAGCCGAGGCGGCTGTCCCTACGTAGGCTCGACCCTTGGACTCTGCTTACTTGCTTGAGAGTACAAACTCAACGCTCGCGGCGCTGTTTGCGCTCACCGTCACCGATTTCTCCCAAGTCTTTGGCGGGTCGAAAACCGGCCGCTGGACGCTGTGCTCTGTCAGTACATCGTAGGCCTGTTCCTTGCCGGTCAATTTCCAACCCTCGTGCCAAGCAACGATCTGGTACGTGCCGGGCGGGACGTTGGTGAATTGGAAGCGTCCGCTCTCGTCGGTCACCGCGTAGTACGGGTGTGGCACGACGAACATTTCCGCGTTCATCCAGACGTGGCCGCCGTTGCAGCGCAGATTGACCAGGCCGGGACTCTGCACGGTACGCGAAGTCACACGACCGGGAAAAGGAAAAGGAAGATTAAAGGTCGCTGCGCCATCCATGTGAATCGTGTGCAGGGTGGCATCGGAGCTCATCATGTCGACGGTACCGCCCTGGGGTACAAGGAGAACATGCGGGATGTACCGGCATCTCTTCTGGTCCAGGTGGCGGCGTTGCTCGGGTAGGTCCATCGCTTTCCCGGCAGAGATATTCTTCAAATAGACTACGGTGTTAGCTACTCCACCCTGCGGGCCAACGATCAGACGTTCCAGGTCGGTGGTCTTTTGGGAGTCGGGATCGCAGATCTGCGTATCTTTCGTGATCGGGAATTCCGCCGCACGCGGAACTGGTCCGGACCACTTGACAGTGCCGGAGATCGTGCCTCCGTCGCTAACGGTGATGACTTTGTATTCCTGAGCGATCGCCGCCGTAACGGCGAACATCAAACAGAAAAACGTATTGTATGCAATTGTCCGGCGCATACTCTTCCCCTTGTCGCTCGAGTTCAGCCAAGCCGGCCCCTCGAGTTGAGATTTGGCCGTGCTCCTGCTCACATTGCCTTACTTCCCAACTTGTGGGACTCAAGCTGCACAGGGGCCCAACATCAGGTGCAGCCTATGTGATTGCAGGACTTACTGTTTCCAACGGGGAGGCCGTCTTGCCCGTCCAACGGGTGATGGCGGTTTGTGATTGAAATCACATTAAGGTTGCGCCTTGTACAAAAATCAGTCGAGATTACCAAGGTGGTAGTACGAGAGGGGGCGCCCTGGCCGGTTCGAACGGAACGCGGAGCGCCTTCGTCTGGAACAGGCATTTCAGGCGGGAAAGCCCTTACAATCATTCGTCCATGAATGTGACCGTACGATCGTTCGCGAAGATTAACCTAGGCCTACGCATCGGCCCGGCACGGGGGGATGGCTTTCACGAGCTCCTGACCGTATACCAGACGATCGGTCTGCATGACGTACTCCACGTGAATGTAGGTCGCGGCAGCGGGATTGAGATTCGGTGTGCCGATCCCCGGGTTCCGCACGATGAATCGAACACCTGTTTTCGTATTGCGGATCGTGCGATGGCCGCGTTGGGTGCCAAGGGGCGCGTTGTCATCGAGATCGAGAAGCACTTGCCGGTGCAGGGAGGGCTGGGCGGTGCTTCGGCCAACGCAGTGGCGACCTTGGTAGGTCTGGAGCGAGCGCTGCGGAAAAAGCTGCTCCAGCCGGAGAGGCTGCAAATCGCCGCTGAGATCGGATCGGACCTGCCGCTATTTCTGGTTGGCGGTACGGTTTTGGGCGTGGGACGAGGGGAGATGGCTTTCCCGCTACCGGACTTTCCGGCGACGCCATGTGTGGTGGTGACTCCCGAGATTGGAGTCTCGACTCCGAAGGCGTTTGCGGAGTGGGATCAGAGGATGGAAGCTTCCAGTCCAAAATTGACGCGATCTGGTGGGTCCGATAGAATGGGTGAGCTTAGTTGCAGCTTATCGGCGTGGCTGAGCGAGATGTACTCCAGTGCTCCCTCGAGTTTCACGGAAAGAGGGGGCCGGGCCGGGAACCCGCTTCTCCGGCTTGACCGGGCTGGGATCAAGAACGACTTCGAGCAAGTCGTATTTCCGGAGTATCCCAAGCTAGGCGAGTCTAAAGGCGCGTTGTTACGCGCGGGCGCGAAGTATGCGTCACTCTCGGGTTCCGGGTCGGCGCTGTATGGATTGTTTGCGTCGCGACAGGCGGCGGTTTCGGCGGCCACTAGGCTTCGAAGGTCCGGCTGGGCGGCACAGGCAACGACTACGCTTACTCGGGCGGTTTACTGGCGGCGACTGTACGGGACTTAAGGTTTGTGGTCGGGGCGCTCGCCCTTTGGGCCTCGCAGGACGGACGAAGGCGTCCGTCCCGACATGATTCGGTGGGCTTTGGCGGGGTGAATTTTTGATTGTTGAAATCGTGTTGTTGAATGAGAATAGAGTCCCCCGCTTGGGGGTTCAATCGACAATCACCTTCATCAATCAACAATGGGTTACTGGGCCGTCGACTAATGGTAGGTCAAGTGCCTTTGGAGCACTTTGTCTAGGTTCGAATCCTAGCGGCCCAGCCAAGAACGCAGTTCTCAGTAGAACTGGCCACGAGCGCAAATGCTGAGAACTGGGAACTGAGAACTCAAATGGCCACTTTAGTCACGCCGACCGGCAAAGCTGAGAAAGTTGAGAAGAAGAGTCCGCCAGTGCCCGAGGAGAAACCGGAACGGAAACCGCGGCCGCGGACGGACGACAAGTTCAAGATTTTCAGCGGCACCGCGAATGAGGCTTTGGCCGATGAAGTCTGCCACTTTCTCGGTATGCAACGCGGCCAGGCGCAGGTGACGCGGTTTGCCGATGGCGAGTGCTACGTTCAGATCCAGGAGAACGTGCGCGGGGCCGACGTTTTCGTGATGCAGCCGACCTGCCGGGCAACAGACCCGCACACTGGCCGGACGGCGAGCGTCGATGAGCACTTGATCGAGCTGATGCTGATCATCGATGCGCTGAAACGCGCATCGGCCCGGCGGATCACTGCGGTGATTCCGTACTTCGGGTATGCGAGGCAGGACCGCAAAGATAAGCCGCGGAGTCCGATCTCGTCGAAACTGGTGGCCGATCTTCTGACGACGGCAGGGGCGCACCGGGCACTGATTGTGGATTTGCATACGCCGCAGTTGCAGGGATTTTTTAACATCCCGGTGGATCATCTGTTCGCTTCGCCGGTGCTGGTGGATCATTTCCGCAAGCTGGCGTTACCGAACCTGACGGTGGTTTCACCGGATGCGGGCGGCGTAGAGCGTGCGCGCTTCTTCGCCAAGAAAGTGGACGCAGCGCTGGCGATCGTCGACAAGCGGCGCGTCGAAATGAATGTGGCCGAGATCATGAACGTGATCGGCGACGTTCACGGACGGACCTGCTTGATCATCGACGATTTGATCGACACAGCGGGAACGCTGGTAAAGACCGCGGCAGCGCTGATGGAAAACGGCGCGACTTGTGTGTACGCGTGCGCGTCGCATGCGGTGCTGTCGGGCCCGGCGGTGACGAACATACAGAATTCGGTGATCAAGGAAGTTGTGGTGACGAATACGATCCCGCTGAATGTTGAAGCCGAGGCGGCGAGAACGGAAAAGGGCGGAAAGATTCACGTTCTTTCGATCGCGGGACTGATTGGCCGTGCGATTCAGGCTAATCACGAAGAGACTTCGGTAAGTAAGTTGTTCACGTAATGCGTGGCTAGCTATTGCTTCGCGTTCTCTGCGGCCGTTCTCGGCGAACTCTGCGGTAAAGCATTACCGCTGAGCGTGCAGACGGGCGCGGAGATGGCTGAGACTACAAAGGCAATTAAGGAACATTTTTATGGCGACTGCATTGGAAACCAACGTATTAGAAGCGCAGCCCAGGAAGCCGGGCACGAAAAACGAAGCCCGGCGCGTGCGGCGCGACGGGAAGATTCCGGCCGTGGTGTACGGAGCGGGCAAGGATTCGCTGCCAGTCAGCGTCGATCCCCGCGTGGTAACACGGATCCTGAACTCGGAGACCGGCCACAACACGATTTTCGATCTGACGCTCGATGGCGAGAAGACAAAGGCTATGATCGTCGACTGGCAGTACGAGCCCATCAAAGGGCGGCTGCTGCACATCGACCTGAAGCGCATCGCTCTGGACAAAGTGCTGAGGGTTAGCGTGCCCATCGAACTGATGGGCGAAGCAGAAGGGGTCAAGACGCAGGGCGGCATCCTCGAGCAGATGCTCCGCGAAGTCGAGATCGAGTGCTTGCCGGCAGATATCCCGAGCCACATCGATGTGGATGTGAGCCACCTGACATTCGGCAAAGTGCTGCGCGTTTCGGACCTGCCACACTCGGTCAAGATCAAATTCCTGACCGACGAGAATCAGCCAGTGGCGCACGTGACCTCGGTGAAGGAAGAAGTGACGGTCACGCCTGAGGCGGCGGCAGCGGAAGCGGCTGCTGCTCCGGCTGAGCCCGAGGTCATCAAGAAGGGCAAGCAGGAGACTGAGGAAGAGGGCGCCGAGGCTGCTCCAGAGAAAGCTGAGAAGAAAGAAAAGAAGTAACGTAGCTGAGCTGCGCTCGGCGGACCGGCGAGGCGCCTGTCCCCATATGCTCTTTCTAACTGCCGTACGGATGGTGGCGTGAAACTGATCGTGGGTCTCGGCAATCCCGGAATCGAATATCAGTTCACGCCGCATAACCTGGGGTTCCTGGCGATTGATCGGATTGCGGGGAACCTGGGAGTGGAAGTGAGGAACCGGCAGTGCCGGGCCTTGACGGCACGGACGGTGATCGCCGATCACATGGTGCTGCTGGCCAAGCCCGAAACGTTCATGAATCTGAGCGGGCTGGCGGTCCGAGAATTGTTGCGCGAGTACGAGGCAAGTCCGGAATCAGACCTGGTCGTCATCCAGGACGAGCTGGACTTCCCGCTGGGAACGCTGCGGATTCATACCCGCCGTAGTTCGGCCGGGCACAACGGCATCGAGTCGATCATCGGTGCGCTTGGTACGCAGGATTTTCTTAGGATCCGGATTGGTGTCGCCCCGGATCGGAAAGTCGAAGACGGCGCAGCGTACCTGCTGGCTCCGATGAAGAAGAAAGAACTGGAAATTGTCGATGGAATGCTCGATACCGCAGCCGAAGCTGTGAAGGCGATTTTGAAAGATGGTCCGGCCGCAGCGATGAACAGATTCAATCGCAAGGAGACGGACGAGAAAGATTAGCCACGGATCCACACGGACCCACACGGATTAAGAAAAGTTCATTGCGTATCCGTGGAAATCAGTGAAATCCGCGGCCGAGTTTGGAGAACAGAATGAATCGTACCTATGAGCTGATGTTCATCGTCCGACCCGATATGACGGACGAGGATCTGGACAAACTGATATCGACGCTGCAGTCGGCCGTGCCGGCATCGCTTGGCACCGTAAAGAGTGTTGAGAAAATGGGTAAGCGACGGCTGGCCTACACTGTGCGGCGCTTCAATGACGGCATTTATGTGTTGATGATCGTCGAGGGTGGCGGAGCGGCGATTCACGAACTGGAGCGTCGTTTGCGCGTGACTGAGCCGGTCATCAAGTTCCTCACCGTACGGGTTGACGAGGAGCAGAAACGCCTGGAGAAGATCAAGAAGCTCCGTGACGCGAAAAAGAAGGTCAGCGGACAACCGGCCCCGAGCGCAGAAGAGGGCGCGGCGGTTCCGGCGGCGGAGACTCCAGCTAGCGCATAACCGCGAGTGGTCAGTGGCCGGTGGTCAGTGACTAGTTGCGGAGAACGTTGAGATTTTTTGCTGGCCACTGATCACTGGCCACTGAGTTCAGAGGAGAGTTATGGCAGACGAGACGAGAGCACCAGAACCAGCGGCGTCGAGTGAAAGGCCGCGGAGTGAAGGCGGAAGGCCGGGCGGAGACCGTCCGCGATTCGGCGGTCCGGGACGTGGTCCGGGCGGGCCGGGGCGTGAAGGCGGCCCCGGCGGACGCAAGTTCTTCCGGCGTAAGAAGGTCTGCAAGTTCTGCGTCGAGAAGATCGAAGACATCAACTATAAGGACTACCGGCTGCTCGGGCAGTTTGTAGCCGAGAGCGGCAAAATCGTGCCGCGCCGTTTGACGGGCGTATGTGCGCCGCACCAGCACCGGCTGTCATCGGCAATCAAGCAGGCGCGCAATATTGCCCTGCTGCCGTTTGCGGGAAGAGCGAGTTAAAGAGGCTTTCAGCTGTCAGCCGTCAGCGCTCAGCTTTGTTGTGCTGAGGCGAGGAGTTTGGCTGAAAGCTCAAAAGATTGGAGCCATCATGGAAGTCATTCTCAAAGAAGACGTTGCGAAATTGGGGTCGCGTGGCGACGTGGTGAAGGTCGCCGAAGGGTACGGGCGGAATTTCCTTCTGCCTCGCAAGCTGGCTATTGAGGCCAATGAGGGCAACAAGGCCGTCATCGCGCAGATGAAGGCTGCCTCAGTGCGACGTTCAGCCAAGGAAAAGGCTCAGGCCGAGGAACTCGCGAAGCAGTTCGATGGCGTGTCGGTTACGTTCACACGCAAGTCGGGCGAGCATGATCAGCTGTTCGGATCCGTCACTTCGAGCGACCTGGCCGACGGATTGGCCAAGAAGGGCTTTAATGTCGATCGCCGCAAGATCCAACTGCACGAACCGCTGAAGACCTTGGGCGAGTTCACCGTTCCGGTGAAGCTGCACAAGGACGTGACCGCGCATTTGAAGGTCGTGATCGAGAAGGAAGCGGCGGCAGAGTAGCGGAAAGATTCCGGCCCGGGTCGCTCGCCCGGGGTGTTTGATTCGTGCCAGGCCAACTCTTCACGACGAGCGACTTTAGCGATCGGCGTCGTGGTTGTGCTTTTCCTCGCCTAGTTTCCCTGGCAACAGGCCGCGTTGACCCCATCAGACTATCGAGGAAACTCGGCCGGAGTTCCATCCTTCATTCACCGCCGAAAATACCCGTGCTGGAGTTTGGATTCTCGGGCGCTGCAGCAGTTGACGGCGGAGATGCGGTATTCGCGAAGCTCCGACGGGCCTCTACATACCTCGGATTGCCAGGAAGTTAGCGAACCGCCTCAATCCCGGGGCATTTTTTGTGCCAAAGGATGAGAACTGTATTGTTCGGAGGCTGTTTTGTCTTCCCTGGGCGATTCCTAAATGGTTCTTGCAGAACCACCTAGATGCTCCACAAAATCCCTGTAAGCCCTATAATTTCTGCTCACGGTTCTGAGAACTCTCCGTCTATTCCTGTGCAAGCCCGGGAGACATTAAAGCCGGGCCGTAGAGGAAGCAGCGGAAAATGCCGGCCGGTGTATGGGCAGTACCATTTTCGGTTGGCGGACGGGCCCACTCGAAACAGAGTGAGTTAAGAGAGAGAGTCAGCGGTAACCAGAACCCCACGCGGGGTTACATGGCTGGGCTAGATCGCCAAGCGCAAGATCGGCGCATCGACGACACGATGTTGATCCGGGAGGCACAGCGCGGAAACCGCGCCGCCTTCGAGGAACTTGTGCGCCATTACGATCAGGCCGTGTTGCGACTGGCCCTGCATCTTACCGGAACTGAACACGACGCCCAGGACGTGTATCAGGACGCCTTTCTCAAGGCGTACAAGAATATCGGCAGCTTCCGGTTCGAATGTTCCTTCTATACATGGATCTACCGGATCGTGACGAACCTGTGTCTCGATCACCTGCGCAAGAAAAACGTGCGCAAGGAAGACGCGCCAGTCGCCAAAGATCCTGACGGCGGTGAATATGACCTGCTCGATCAGGTGGCCGATGGGCGCGCCGGAGCGAATCCGGAGCGCGATTTGATGCGGCGGCAACTGGGTGCGCGGATCGCCGGAGCTCTCGAGAAACTCACGCCACGCGAGCGGATGGTGTTCGAGTTGAAGCATTATCACGGGATGAAGCTGAGAACCGTGGGTGAGATCTTGCATACGACGGAAGAGACCGCCAAGAATACCCTCTTCCGGGCCACGCAGAAGTTGCGAGGTGCGCTGGCGGATATGAGGTGATCGTGTAGGGACCGACGCATTCGTCCGTCCCGCCGAGCGAAGCCCGGCGTTCGAGAGACTGGTTGAAGGTGAGCTTATGAAGTGTGAATGGGTTCGAGAAAATATCGTGCTTCACGTTTATGGCGAACTGGCCGATGATGCCCGCCATGAACTGGAGCAGCACATCGCCCGATGCGCGGATTGCGCACTCGAGTTGAGGGCAGAGCAGAACTTTCACGAACTGCTCTCGAAGGATCGCGCCGAGGAGCCCTCGCCGAACCTGCTGGCGTCCTCGCGAATGCGGCTGCAGGAGTCGCTGGAGACCGCCCAACAAGGGCGCTGGTGGCACCGCCTGGCATTTGATCCCGCACACTGGCTGAGGCAAATCCGGTTCTCTCCGGCACTGGCTTCGGCCATTTTAATTGTCGGATTTGCGGGCGGAATGTTGACCGCCTATCGTGTCATCCCGCGCAGTGGACAGGGCCAGTTAGTCGGGCAGAACCAGCAACAGGAAGCGCCAACTCAAGCCGCCATTACAGGCATCGATTCCATTACCCCAGTTCCCGGAACGAACGAAGTCACCATCAAGTACAACACCGTTTCCTCGCAACAGTACCAGGGCCCGGTCAACGATCAACAAGTCCAGCAGCTTTTGCTCTATGCCGCCCGCAACAATTTCAACTCTGGCGTGCGCGTGGATTCCGTGGACCTGCTGGCGCAGCGTTCCAGTGACTTACAGGTGCGCGAGGCATTAATCTACGCGTTGCAAAACGACACCAATCCAGGCGTACGGCTGAAGTCTCTGGATGCGCTGGGCAATTACGTCAAAACTGATACCAACGTGCGCGACGCCGTTTTGCGTGCGCTGGTCAACGATTCGAATCAAGGTGTGAGGATCGAAGCGCTGCGCCTGATCGAGCCGGTGAAGGCCGATGGTAGCGTACGCGGAGTTCTGATGGCACTCGCGAGCAAAGATGAGAGCACATACATCAAGTCCCAGGCAAGGACGATCCTCGCGCAGCTGCCGGAGATCGATTAAGAAGCGGTGCGTTCGGTCGTAGGTCTCAGGCGTGAGGGAGAATTCAAGGTCTGGATCTAAACCCGAGACCTGAATTTCAAGTCGTCTTATAGAGACGCAGAAGTGAGGTGGTTCATTTGAAGAAAGCGCCACAAGTCGTAGGGCTGGCGGTTGTGCTGGCCCTGACTGCGCCGCTGAGCTTTGTATCAAGCCAGGCGCAGGAAACAAAGATGTCCCGCGAAGGCGGATTCTGGGCACAGGAAGTAACGGGATCGCTGGCTACGGTGAAGAACTTGAGAGTCAAGGTAGACATGGGCTCGGTGGTGGTGCGGGGCGGGCAACAGCAAGGTATCAATTATGTCGTTCATACGCGATTTGGAAATTCTTCTGAGCAGGACGCCCGCAAGCAGTTCGAACAGTACAAAGTCACTGCGTACGTAAAAGGCGATACTGCCTGGATCACTGGAGACTGGCAGGGAGGACATCACCCGCGGCATTTCTCCGGCGAATTTTCGGTGATGGTTCCTCGCGAGATGGCGCTGGTGAAACTGGAAACTGAGGGCGGCAATGTTGACGCGACCAGTTTGTCTGGCCGTGTGGAGGCGAGCACCGGCGGAGGCAGCATCAAAGTGGACGACATCGGCGGAGGCGTGGCAGCCGATACAGGCGGTGGCTCAATTGAGGTTGGATCTGTCAGTGGAGATTTGGGCCTGCATACCGGTGGGGGATCCATCGAGGTTCGGCAGGCCAACGGGAAGGTGACAGCTGAAACCGGCGGCGGCAGCGTAGAGATTCAATCGTGCGCACAGGGCGCGGTGATTGAGACCGGCGGCAGCAGCATCTCCGTGCGGAATTGCAATGGCAAGGTGAGGGCATCGACTGGTGGTGGCAGCGTCGATCTCAGCGATATCGGTGGTCCCGTCGAGATTGAGACCGGAGGAGGCAGCATTCGGCTCACCTCGGCCAAAGGACATGTTCATGCCGAAACCGGCGGTGGGGGGATCGAGCTCTATGGCGTTCCCTCGGCTTCGGCCCAGACGGGCGCTGGCGGAATCACCGTCAAGATGGTGAATACCGGCGGAGAACGACGGGATTCGGATCTGGAGACTGGAGCTGGCGACATTACCGTCTACATCGCGCCAGATGTTGCGATCAATGTTCGTGCCAGCGTCGACATGGGCAATGGACATCGCATCTCGTCTGATTTTCCCGATATTCATATCAGCAGCGAGGGCGGAGATTGGGGCCCGAAGACCCTCATGGCGGAAGGGAAGCTCAATGGCGGCGGCCCCTGGCTGAAGGTTCATACATCGACGGGCGATATCTGCCTGAAGAAAGCAGGTCACTGAGCGCCCATTGCGACGAGATAGCTCCTGTAGTACAGGTATTCGGCTAGTCGCTGAGAGAAGCAACAGACAGGTTTGAATCGAGGAGTGAAGATGCGCAGATACCTTGTGTACAGCGTCCTTTGTTTGCCGTTGCTTCTCGGGTTGTCCAATGCCTCGCAGGAAGGGTCGCTTGATCAGAACGCGTCTCAACCTTGGGTATTCTCGAGCGAAGACAGCGGCACCAATTCTTATCTGGGTGTCGATATCGCCGATGTCACCAAAGAGCGCTTGGACGCCCTCAAGCTGAAAGAGGAAAAGGGTGTCGAGGTCACGATGGTCGACCAGGATGCTCCTGCAGGCAAGGCGGGGATCAAGGAGCATGACGTCATCCTGAGCATGAATGGGACCCCCATTGAGAGTGGTGCCCAGCTGCGCCGGATGATTCATGAGACTCCCCCTGGCCGTACGGTCACACTGGGCCTGAGCCGAGACGGCCAGTCGCTGGAGTTGAAGGTACCGCTCGCCGACAAGCACAAAGAGATGGCTTCGTGGCCGAAGCCGGGTGACATGCACGTGAATATTCCTCCCATTCATGTGCCCGACATCGACATCCCAGCAATGAACATGGTGGTGGTGACTTCGTCCGCGCGCAGCGGTTTGATGGTCGAGAACATCACCCCTCAACTGGGAGAGTTCTTCGGCGTGAAAGACGGCAATGGCGTGCTGGTGCGCTCGGTGGAGAAAGGCAGCCGCGCTGAGAAGGCTGGATTCCGTGCTGGAGACGTGATCGTAAAGGTGAATAATCAGCCGGTCCATGACACCAGCGACTTCTCTCATGCGGTCAAGTCCCGTAGCGGCAACACCGTTCCAGTTGGTGTCATGCGCGACAAGAAGGAACAGACGCTTAACCTGACGCTGCCGGCGAAAAAGGAACAGAGTGACCTGCTGGACGAAGAGGGATTTGAGTTGGGTCCGCTGATCGAGGCTGAATCCGAGCTCAAGATTAGCGAGTTGCGCGACCAACTGGCGCAGCTGCGGCCGCAGATGGAGCTCGCCGTTGAGAATTCGCGCCGCGCCGCCGAGCAGTTCAAAGGAGAGCTCTGCAGCGAGCAGAGGGAACTCCGCAGGCAAGCTGAAAGGCAGAAGCAGCAGATCGAGAGAGAAATGCGGAAGCTGGAACGGGAACTGCAGCACATGCGGGTAGATCTGATCTAGTCAGGCTGCCGCCCGCCCCAAAAGAAAGGTCTATCCAAGACAATTACTTGCCGTTTGAGGCCGCATTTGCGGAATTGGTAACGCAGACGCGATTCCGCCCCGCTTGCTTCGCGAGATACAGTCCACTGTCTGCCGCCCTCACCAATTCGTCACGATTTCTGCCGTGGAGCGGAAAGGCAGCCACACCCGCACTGATCGTGATGGCTCGCGGCACACCCGGGAACTGCCACTTTTCAATGGTCTTGCGGAGCTTATCGGCGACGGCAAATGCCTGCTCGACATTGGTCTGCGTCAACAGAAGTGCGAACTCCTCACCGCCGTAACGGCACACAATGTCAATCTTGCGCAGCTGCTGGTGGAAGATCGACGAAACCTGGCGCAGCACTTCGTCGCCCAGCAGGTGCCCGAATTCATCATTCAACCGCTTGAACTGGTCGATATCGGCCATAATGACGGCGATTTCGGTGCCGTAGCGGCGCGCTCGCTCGACTTCTTCCATGATGCGAAGTTCGAAAAAACGACGATTGAAGATGCCGGTAAGGCCGTCGAGATAGGCAAGTTGCTTCACCCGCTCAACATAGTGGGCGTTTTGAATAGAGTTGGCGCAGATATCCGCGACGGACTCGAGCGACTGCAACTCGCTTTTGTGGAAGGCATTCAACTTCGAGCTATGCAGTGTAAGCACGCCCAGCGTGTGACCGAAGGAAATCAATGGAATGCTCATGCGGGAAGCCGATTCCTTAAACAGCCGAAAGAACTCGGGGGCCGCAGTCAAATCTGTTTCGATGACGGTGCCGCTGCAGTCTATGACCTCTGACCATGGATGCTGCGTGGCGGGGAAGCGCCCGCCCGGAGGAAAGCATGGCGTCAGCGCTCCGTGAAAGGCTCGCATGACCAGATCGCCTTCTTCACGCAGAAGCAGAGAAACCTGCGACACCTGAAAGGCCTGCTGAATGACCGAACACACGCGCGCGAGCAGGTCCTCAAGCTCCATGACCGCGGTGCTCTGTTGCGCAATTATGTTGATGGCCTCGAGTTGTCGCGCGCGCTTGCGTTCCAGGGAGTAGAGCCGGGCATTCTCGAGGGCGATCGAAGCTTGTGTCGAAAACAGGGTCATCAACTCGATGGTTTCAGGTTCGAAGTGATTCAACTGATCGCTCTGGCAATCCAGCACCCCGACGACTTCGTCGCGAACCATGAGAGGAATTGCGAGTTCAGAGCGGGTCGATTGCGCCGCACAGAAATAGCGTGGATCCTGATTCACATCGGGAGAGTAGACAGGCTGCTTCCTGGAAACGGCGGCTCCGGTGATCCCCTGATCGGCCGCCAGGCGAATCTGGTCCTTGCCCTCATCCCATCCCACTTGCGACCGGACATACAACTGCTGCGTCTCCTTATCCAGCAGGAGAATCGCAACGTTCCGCAGGTGAAAATAGTCGTGTGCGATCGCCAGGATCCGTTTCAGGACCTCATCAAGGTCGAAGGTCGACAGAACAGCCTGGCCCGCGTCGTATAGGACCGCGATTTTTGGCATTCCAAGCGGATTTTATCTTTACTGCAGGTAACAGCCGAGGTTCCGAAAGTAACAAAAACTCCAAATCACCGCCATTTGCGCGCGGTTCGGATCAAGCCGTAGGCCACAAGGCAGAACCAGAAATCGAGCAGCATTCCCAAGTCAGGACGGAAGATTCGATGCCGGGCTGCCTGGGGCAGCGACGGCGCCACGAGAAAGTAGACGACGTTTCCCAGGACAACCGCTGCCAGCGCTTGAAGAAGGTTCACGACCACTGATGGTTTAGACACCCGCGTGCTCCCTCCGGTTTCCCGAAAAATCCGCTGAAAATGGCTTCAGGTCCCCGGCTGAACCAAGGACGAACCAAAACCACACTCCTGCTACCATTTGTGCTGGAGCCCGTCCCCGCGTTCACGAGGGTGGGCCTTTCTACGATTCGTCGCATGCTAGAGTTTGCCACCCCGGTTCAATACGTGAAGGGCGTTGGACCCCGCATCGCTGAGGTTTTGGCGGCCAAGGGACTTCATACCGTCGGCGATCTGCTCCATTATCTTCCTTTCCGCTATGAAGACCGCCTGAACCCACGCGGGATTTCCGAATTGCGGCCGGGAGAGATGGCCAGCGTCGTCGCCGAAGTGCGTAATTCGGGATTGTTCCGAACCCGCAGCATGCCAATCTTTCAGCTCACGGTAGGGCAAGGACGCTCGCGATTGCGCTGCCTCTGGTTCAATGCAACGTTCTTGCAAGACAAATTCAAGCCCGGGCAGATGATTGCTCTGTACGGCAAGGTGGAGGCGGATCAGCGAAGCAGGGAACTGCAGATCATCCAGCCGCAGTTCGAAATTCTGGGCGATTCGGCCGATTCCGGCCCCGACGGGACGGACAAGAAGGCTGCAGCATCGCTGGAGGTCGGCCGGATCGTTCCCATCTACGAGGCGGTGGGGAAGCTCACCGCGAAGTGGCTTCGGCGAATCATTCGTACCGCGCTCGAGAATCTCACGCCCGATTTGCCCGACCCGATCCCTCCCGCGGTTCGGTCGCACTTGGGACTGGTTTCTCCCCGCGCGGCTTTCTGGAATGTGCATTGGCCCGAGCCGGGAGAGAGTCTTGCTGACCTGCAGTCTTCCCGCACGCCGGCCCATATCCGGATGATCTTTGATGAACTATTTTTCGTGGAGCTCGGGCTAGAGTTGAAACGGCGTCAATTGAAGGCGGAAACAGGGATCGCGTTTCAACTCGATGAGCGGGTGCGCGCGGCCATCAAAAAGATCCTGCCTTTTCACCCGACTGCTGCCCAGAAACGTGTTTTGAAAGAAATTGCCGAAGATATGCAGAAGCCCTATCCCATGCGGCGTTTGCTGCAGGGCGATGTGGGATCGGGCAAGACGATCGTCGGCTTTGAGGCAGCCATCATCGCGATTGAGAACGGCTATCAGGTGGCGCTGATGGCGCCGACTGAAATCCTGGCGCAGCAGCATTACTTTTCCGCACGCAGAATTCTGGAGAACGCCGGTTACCGCATCGTTCTCTTGACGGGATCGCTAGAAGCAGACCGCAAACGCGAAATCCGGCGCCACATTGCTCAAGGCAATGCTCAACTGGTCATCGGCACCCACGCCTTGCTCGAGGAAAATGTCGAGTTCGGCAACCCGGGACTGGTGATCGTCGACGAGCAACATCGTTTCGGAGTGATGCAGCGTTTGAAGCTGATGCGGAAGTCGGGAGAAGGCCGCGCAAATTATGCAGGGACATCTACGCCCGATCGTCCGGCCGAGCCAAGTTCGGTTGCTGCCGAGCCCGATGTGCTCGTCATGACTGCCACTCCCATTCCGCGCACCCTCGCGCTCACCCTGTACGGTGATCTCGATCTGAGTGTTCTAGATGAACTCCCGCCGGGACGCACTCCAATCATCACGAGGCAGGTCACCGATGATCAGTCTCCCAAGGTCTGGGACTTTGTTCGAAAGCAAGTTGCTGCCGGGTATCAGGCCTACATCGTGTATCCCGTGATTGCCGAAAACGAAGAGAGCGAATTGAAGGCCGCGATCAAGATGTATCGGGACCTGAGCGGACATGTCTTCGCGGATCTAAAAGTCGGGTTACTGCACGGGCGTTTGGAAGCCGATCTGAAAGATCAGGTCATGCGTATGTTCCAGAAGGGCGATCTGCAAATCCTGGTTGCGACCACCGTGATCGAAGTCGGCGTAGATGTCCCCAATGCAACCGTGATGGTGATCGAGCATGCCGAGCGTTTCGGGCTGGCACAGTTGCATCAACTGCGCGGACGCATCGGGCGTGGCGCGGCGAAATCCTATTGCGTGCTGATGACCGGAGGCAAAGTAACGGAGGAAGGCCAACGCAGGCTCCAGGCCATGGTCGACACGAATGACGGATTCAAGATCGCTGAACTTGATCTCGAGCTTCGTGGGCCTGGAGAATTCTTCGGCACGCGTCAGGCAGGTATGCCGGATTTTCGGGTCGCCAACATCATCCGTGATGCTCAACTACTGGAAGCCGCCAAGCGGGAAGCGGCTGCGGTTCTAGCCGGTCCCAACGCGGAAATTTCCTCCGAGGAAGTTAGCCGCGCCCTCGTGGAAATGAGGTCGCGCTGGCAGCATACATACGGACTGGTCGAAGTGGGCTGAGCAGGACACTAAAGTAACAATTGTGCGTAGAGTCACGGCCGAGCACGCCTCTCGGTTGCAATCTAGACAAGAGGCTTCAATATGGCGGAATGTGAAAGGCCGAAAAAGTGTCCGTTCTTCATCGGGCAGATATCAACTATGCCAAGCGTGGCCGATTTGTTGAAGACAAACTACTGCTTCGGTGACAAGACACTGTGTGCTCGCTATCAACTGGCTCGTGCGGGGATAGCGGTTCCCCTCGACCTGCTCCCCAATGACACTGAGCGAGTTCGTCAGATCCTGGCCAGCGGCTAGTGATCAACCGATGTCCCGGTTGGACAGGCTCGTATCGTATGCCTAACTCCAGTTGGTCGAGTGCCACACTTCGTCCAAAATCCTCCACTAACATTCTCAATCCAGATTTCTGAGACCGTTCCCCCGCGTGCCGCGAGGATAGGGTGAGGCTGAAGCGTTAAACCGATAACAGATTATCCTCTCGTGGAGAACTCTGACAGCTGTCCGGATGCCACGCTGTTGAGCCCTGCTTTCCTTTGCGGAATCTTGCGAACTGATAAAATCAAATCAATGGCTGGGGTCTCCCAACTGATTCAGATTGAGCTCGCTCCTCCGCCGCGCGTGCCCAAACCACAGTGGTTGCGGGCGAAGGCTCCGGTCGGAGACAACTTCCACAATCTGAAGAAGCTTGCTCGCGGATTGGGCCTGCATACGGTTTGCGAGTCGGCGCAGTGTCCGAACATCGGCGAATGCTGGAACCACAAGACAGCGACATTCATGCTGCTCGGCGACATCTGCACGCGCCGTTGTGGTTTTTGTGCCGTGCCCAAGGGCCGACCCGAGCCGATCGACTGGGACGAACCGCGTCGGGTTGCCGAGGCCGTTGTGACGTTGGGCCTGAAACATGCGGTCGTTACCAGCGTAAACCGTGATGACGACAACATCGGAAGCGCCAGGATTTTTGCCGAGACGATCCGTGCCATTCGAGAATTGTCCCCGGAGTGTCGCATCGAAGTGCTGATCCCGGATTTCCAGGGCCTGGAGGAGTCGCTTCGTATCGTGCTGGACGCCCAGCCGGACGTTCTGAACCACAACACCGAAAGCGTGCCGCGAATCTACCGGGCAGTGCGCTCAGGCGCGCGATATGAACGCACGCTGACTCTGCTGGAAAAGGCCAAGAAGTTTTCGCCAGGTATAGTCACCAAGAGCGGCGTGATGGTCGGCTTGGGCGAGTCGACCGAGGAACTGGTGGAAGTTTTCCGCGATCTCGGAACGCGCGGCGTAGACATACTCACGATCGGACAGTACCTGCGCCCCTCAAAAGATCATCTTCCGATCGCACGGTTTTACACGCCCGACGAGTTTGTGTACTTGCGCAGAGAAGCTCTCCGCTTCGGATTCCGCCACGTCGAGTCTGGACCGATGGTGCGTTCCAGCTATCACGCCCACGAGCAAGCGGACGCTACTGCGTCACCGCGGGCGGTGTCTTAGCTTGCGGCCGACGCCTTGCGCGCCGGCCACCTTCCTAAGCTCGGATCACAGGTACAGTATCTCAATCGAGAAACTCGCCAAAGGGAGGCGCACTGCCCGATGGTGATCACCCTGCTTCTCGTCGTGTTTGGGTTCTGTGCGGGGTTACTAGGCGCGCTGACCGGCATCGGTGGTGGCGTTCTGCTAACCCCAATTCTTGCTCTTCACTTCGGCATCCCGATCCGACAAGCCATCGGCACCAGCCTCGTAGCGGTCATTACTACATCTGCTGCAAGTTCTTCCGTTCACCTGCAGCGACACACGACCGACATTCGCCTGGGAATGACACTCGAATTGGCCACGTCCTTCGGCGCTGCCGTTATGGCGTACCTGGTCGGCTATTTCAATCGCAGCGTGCTCGAAGGCCTGTTTGCGGCGTTTCTCCTTTACAGCTCCATCATGATCCTGAGCAAGCACGGCAAGATCAGCGCGGACGAAGACTCAACGCCGGCGTTGAACGGCGACGGCGTCATTCCTCCGTATGAACCGCAAAGATATCCCCTCGGTCTGGGAGCCTCTTTGATGGCTGGCGCTCTCTCCGGGCTCTTGGGAATCGGCGGTGGACCGATCAAGGTTCCCGTCATGTTTATCTTCATGAACGTGCCCCTGATGGTGGCGACGGCGACGTCGAATTTCATGATCGGTGTGACCGCGGCGGCAAGCGCTATCGTCTACTATCGCCGCGGAGACATTCAGCCCCAGATCGCCGCGCCGCTTGCTGTCGGGGTGTTCATCGGATCTCTGCTCGGAGCCCGCCTCGCCCCGCGCGTTCATACCAAAATCGTCGTGTACCTGCTCGTCGGCGTGATGCTGTATCTCGCCGTTCACCTGACGCTCCATCTTGTGCGGGGAATGCTATGAGCCAACTTCGCGAACCCGCGTTCGACAGGACTGTGGCAGTGGTGCTCCGCACGGGGGCGTTTGGTTGCTTCTTCATCATGCTGGCCGGGTTGATGGTCAGGGCGTTTATCAAAGGCATCGTCCCACTTGAGATCGAACGGACGGGTGTGCTCCTGATGCTGGCAACACCAGTCGTGCGTGTAATTGTTGCGTGCTTCCTCTTCTTCCGCGAGAAAGACTACCGCCATGGCTATATCTCGTTGGGGGTGCTCGTGATTCTGATGTTGGGAGCGATGTTCGGGATTGGAGAGCACTGAGCGAGCGTGAAGATCAGAAGACGTGCAGTTTGATGCTGAGGTATTTTTTGGGATTTTCGCGAATTGCCTTGATCAGATTCCGCGTCTCAACCAGCATTTCATTGCTGTTGTTATAGAGCGTGTCGTCCTTGAACAGTTTACCCGCAGTCCCCTCACCGGCCTCCAGGCGCGTCGTCAGCTCCGATAATTTCGTGATCGTGTTGTCGAGTTTCTTGGCGAGTTCCTCATCCTTCGATAGCTTGCCGATCGTCCCCTTGCCGGCGTTGATGTCCTCGGCGATTTTCTTGATGTTCGCAATCGTGTCGTTCGCGTTGTTATACAGCGCAGGATCTTTGAGGAATTTTCCCGCCGTCCCCTTCCCCTGCTGCATCTCGTCGATGATGACATCAATTTTATTGAGCGTAGCGAGGAACTGGTCGTACGCATCATTGCGGCTGATCAGTCGCCCAAGGCTGCCTTCACCGTTGCCAATGTTTTCGACGATCTTCTGAAACTCCGCCACCGTGTCTGAGAAGCGGTTGTAGAGCGTTGGATCGTAGATGAGTTTGCCGAGCGATCCCTTGCCACTCTCCGCGAACGCCAGGATGCGGTCCGCGCGCTTCAGCAGGGCATCCAGATTCTGCAAAGTGCTCTGGCTGGCGCGGACAACCTGATTGAAATCCGGATGCACCTGCGTGGGAATTGTGTCTCCATCCTGCAGAGCGGGAGCTATCGCTTGCGAACTATCAATGTCCAGATAGGTTTCTCCGAGAACCCCCGCTGTTTCCAGAGAAACTACCGAGTCCCGCCGAAGCGAGTCATGATATTTTGTGCTGATTTTGGTCGTGACTTCGACCGGGGTGAGTTGCTTGTCTTTGGAACTCACAATGCTGATCCTGGCCACATTTCCGATGTCTACGCCACTCAGTCGCACGGGGGCCCCGACGCGCAAACCCTCGGCATTGTCGAAGTAGCATTTGACGGTAATACGACGCGTAAACAGCCCGGCGGTCCCGGACATCAGGAAGAGCAGCAGTCCCAGCGTACCACTGGCGATAATGACGGTAATTCCGACGCGCAGTTCCGACCACTTGAGCTGCTTCTGGCTAGGCAAATCGTTCCCTCATAACGCCAGTTGGGATGGGATGCAAACGCTGCCCGCAACGGCTCAGATTTCGCGTACTCCTCGCTGCACGCCCACTGAGCATGATAGCAAAATCATCAGCGTCCTCAGGCCGCTTTCGAGTGGAGTGCGGGCAACAAGAACAGGGCTAGTACATAGGCGGCGGCCCCACAGGCCAGAGTTACCGTGAGTCCAAACTGGATGGCAACGACCATCGCCAGCACCGATCCGAGCACGCTGGCGGCGGCATTCATCGCCCATGCCCATTCCACGGCGTTCTCAAGCGGCCCGGCTTCCTCAGACTTTAGCGCCGCTGTTGCGGCAAGAGCACGCAAGCCCGTAGGAAACGGCATACCCATCAGGAATCCCAAGGGGATCAGGAGAATGCCGCTGACCAGCAGGCGGAATTCAAAGTTCAAGCCCACCCATGCCGCCAGCCTGCCGGGCAGGAGAAAGACATAGAGCAGCAATACGCCGAATACCAGTAGAAGAGGAATCCAGCCCATCTCTGATCGTGGCAGGCACCGGCGGGAAAACAGGCTTCCCGCCCCGCTCGAGAGCATCAACAGAAAAATCACTACCGTCAGTGCATAGGTGGGATGTCCCAGGAATAATACGAAACGCTGGATAAACGCTATCTCGACGAGTATGTAAGCCAACCCGACCGCGATGAAATATGGCAATGCGACCGACGACCGGCGCGTGCGCGCGCCACGCAGCACGAGCGGCAGCACCAGGAAACTGAACACCGCAGCCACAGAGATGACGAGCACGAGAAGTAAAATCAGAACTCCAAGATTGACCTTCCAATCGATCCCATGACGCAGGCTGGCATCGCCAAGGATCTGGCCGGGTTTGAGCGTGAAAAAGAAGAATGGCGCATTATCCGTTACCGGCGTCACGTTGTATGCGTAACTGTGCGCAAACCCGTGTGGATCGTTGCTGCCGATCAACGCGGAGAACGGATTCTGCCCCGTAGCAGTTGGCAGAAAGAGCGGATCAAGTTCCGAATACCGTTCACAGTGCGCGGCTACGGCATCCTCCTCTGCCGAGGTGAAAGGCGTCTTTTTGGCGAGCACGACGACCGGAATGCCATCTTCATCCAGCGACCCCAACGATGCCACGATGAAATTGCGGGCGGGATTTGAAACGCCCAGGCGGTGCAGTGCTTCCATCGCAACCGCAACGACGCGCAACGCCTCGCGGGGATGGCGGAACTCCCAACGTGTAATGGCGATCATTCCATCGGGCTTGAGATGGTCGAAATACTCGCGGAAGGCTTCCACCGTGTACAGATTGTTCTCGCTCAAGGCGAACGCTCCTGCAGCGGTGGACGCCCATGTGTCGACCAGCGTCATCTGAACCACATCGAAGCGTTGCGGCGTAGCGCGCAGGAACGAGCGTCCATCCGTGACCTGGATGTGAACATCAGGCCGCTCATAGAGATGTTGAGAATAATCCGCATAGCGGCCGCGCATGATCGTGGTCGCGATAATGGGATTGATCTCGATCCCGGTGACGCTGTTGCTTCCATTGGCGACGGCACGGAGCACATCGACACCGCCTCCTGGCCCGATAATTGCGAAGTCTCCGTGGGGCCTCAAGACGTTGGCCAGCGCAGGCGGGGCCGCCATCAAATTTTTTTCCCAGTCTGTACCATGCCATTGCGTCAGGTCTGCGTTCATGATGTAGGTGGAGGCATCGGCATCGATCACGATAGCCTTCGCGTAACCCTGGCGGTCCACTTCCACGCGCGAGAGTGCATTCCAGCGCGCAAACTCGACCCACGCGGGATTTCGAAACATTCCTTTCGCGTAAACGACGTCAATCAGCCGTCCTGAGTAATTCGCAGCCGTGATCGCCACCAAGGCCAGCGCAAGGAAGCCGGCATTCCGGCGGGAAGACGGGGCCCCAGCCCAGATCATGCCCGCCGCTCCGAGCGCGATGCCCGCCACCAGAATCGCGTTCGGTCCGCCCAGCCAGTTCAGGAGCGGGACCACGGCCAGGCAAGCCAGCGCCCCTCCGCACAGGTCCGCTCCATAGAGCCGGGGAATGCGTTTCGTCTCGCGAGCAAAGACCACGGAGAAAAGCAGTCCAGTCAGAAAAAATGGCACTGCTGCAGCAAGATAGAGTGCCGTCAGTCGAAGAAAGTTCTTCCCCGAAACATCCAGAGCCACCGGCACGTGCAAGACGATCTCCAGCACCACCACAATCAGCACGGCATTAGCCATGCAAATCTGCGAGGCCAGTTCCCGCGTTCCGATCTTCGCCAACCGGCTCTTCCATAGGTACGCGAACACTCCTCCAGCGCCGAGGCCCAGCAGTGCGATCGAGATGGCCAGAAAAGCAAAGTGATAAAAGAGCACCACCGAGAACAGCCGGGTTAGTGCCAATTCCAGCAGCAATGCCGCGAAGCTTGTCAGCGCGAGCCCGGAAACGAGTGTTCTTTCGGGCATTTCGATTTCGGTGGCAATTGGCGTTGGAACGGATGCTATTACGGGCATAAGGGGGATGAAGCGGACAGTCTAGCAGATGGCTGGCACATGCCCATGCAGGGCTGGCGGCCGCCAAAACCGGGAATTCACAGAACCTTAATTCTGCTGTTACCAACGCGTAACAGACGGCGCATACCTTTCTTTCGTCTGCCCGCCCACAAGAAGAAACAGATTTGATTGGCGACTCGTGTCGATGTTCAGGCGGGGAGGTCTGGAGATTGCCGAAAAAGAGCCGCTGATTTCCCGCTGTCGGAAAAGCTGTGTTGAGGAGATATGACACCTATGACAAAAAGAGCGGTAGTTTTGTGCCTGCTGTTGGCAGGAAGTATGTTCGCGCAGGAAGGCTCTGTTCCCAAGGGCGTTGCCCGGCTGGACCACGTCTTCGTCATCCTGATGGAGAACCACGGGTACAGCCAGATCTTTGGAAACCCGAGTGCGCCGTTCGCCAACCAGTATGCAAAATCAGCCAATTCCGCGAATAACTATTTCGCGATCGGGCACCCCAGTTCCACCAACTATCTGGAGATCGTGGGTGGATCGAATTTCGGCGTGCGCAGCGACAATGGTCCCGCCTGGCACGATGGCACCTGCACTCCCAATATCGTGCCCCCTGGCTATACCACCACTGACTTTCCAGCCAGTCCCGACGTTTGTCCCATCGCGGGCGAAGGCATGGACGCAGGCACGCCAGCCGTTGATCTAACCAATGAGTGTCCCGATCCGGCAACGGCCGATCCATGCCCCCCAGGCTTGGTCGACATTGACGGCAGTTCTCTTCCTGCGGCCCACACCGTCGGCAAGATGATTGGAGATCAGTTGGCTGAACATGGCCGCCGCTGGAAGAGCTATCAGGAGAGCCTGACCCCCACGGGAGCCGACGGCATCGATTACAGCGACGGCTACTTCACGGACGTCACGCCCCCTCCCGCCTCCATCGGTGGTGCCGGTGCCCTTCTGAAACTGTATGCCGCCAAGCACAACCCATTTGTGTACTTCAAGAGCGTGCAGGAAGGCTCTAATCGCCACAACAGTTTGGCCAACGTTGTCGGGTTTGAGGGTAGGGGCGGCCTTTACGACGACTTGGCTTCCGGCCACATCCCGGACTTGGCGTTCATTGCCCCGAATCAATGCAACGACCAGCACGGACGCGGCAATGGAGGCTCACAGTGTGCCTTTGATCCGGTCACCGACGGCTCTCAGGCCGGACTAAACCCCGCCCTGATTTATGTCGGCGATCTCACCCTGAGAACCTTGGTGGCGGCGATCCACCGTTCTCCGGTGTGGAAGCAAGGCCACAACGCGATCGTTACGGTCTGGGATGAAAACGACTACAGTTTCGTTCCCAACCTGAATCAGGTTGTAGCCATCGTGGACACAAACTTCGGACCACATGGCGTTCAGAGCAACAAGTACTACACTCACTTCTCGTTACTCCGCACGCTCGAGGGAGCCTTCCGGCTGCCCTGCCTGAATCATGCGTGCGATTCTTCGAGCAAGGTGATGTCAGACCTGTTCGGGGAAGATCGCGACTAATCGTCCCCGTCAACCGTCGTGTCGCCCCATTTCTCCAACGGCTTGAGCCGTGAGAAATGGGGCTTTCACTTGGGCCATTGCAGACCACGTGAGGATAGCCGCCTCGGCTGTCCCGATCAGAAGCTCGACCCTGACCCTATTTCGGATACCACTCCAGCAATCGAACCTCAATCCCGCTTCCTTCCAGTGCCTTCTGAAACACAGTCAGATCCGATCCGCGGTAGTGATAAGGAATCACGATCTTTGGGTGGAACGCCTTGACCGCCTCCGCCGCTTCCTCGGGAGGCATCGTGTAAGGCAGATTCATGCACACGAACGCGACATCGATGTTTTTGAGCGCGCGCATTTCCGGCACGCCCTCGGTGTCGCCAGAGAAGTAGAACCGCTTTCCTCCATAGGCAAGGACATAACCGTTGCCGCGGCCTTTGTCGTGAAAGAGCTTGCCGGGTGCGGGGCCGCGCTTGAGGTTGTAGGCAGGGATGGCCTCGATCGTCCATCCTTGCCAGCTTTTCGTTTCACCGTTGGCGATCGCCTTCGCCGTCGTGACCGTCTGCACAACTGCCGGCGCCGCGAAAATTTCCGTTTCGGGTTTGCTGATCTCTTTGATCGAATCGGGATCCATGTGGTCGCCATGGATGTCGGTGATCAGGATCAGGTCCGCCTTCGGAAGCCCCGCAAATTTCACCGGCTTGGCAGGGTCCAAATAGATGACCTTGCCACCGCCTTCAATCAGCGTGCTGGCATGGTTGAGCGGAGTAATCTTGACGGGCCCGGCCGAACTGGGAAAGATCTGTGGCTCAGCAGCCGCATGGGTCAAGGCAGTCATACCAAGCATGGATACCAGCGTACAACAGAGCGTGAATAGCGCTTCTTTCATTCAAGCCTCGCGTGATGGGAGTTGCGTCCAACACTATACCGAATCTGAATCATGTCGGCGGGCGGCGAGGGTGAGTCTGTCGGAAGAAGTGGTCAGGGCTTACAGTACGTGGCCGTGTCGGACGCCGAAACGAAGCTGATATTGGTTCCAGCCGGAACGATGAACTCGCTCTCACCGAACCTTACGAAATCGTCGCTGTCCTGTTTCTCGGCCCAATCGAACGTATAGCCCAGATACGTCCAAGGAAACTGGTCCTTTGTGGCGTGCGTTTCGTAATACGTGTTGAGCAGGCGATAACGCATCTTCAGGATTTCGAGTTGGTATGGATCGGTGGTCGCAACGTCGTCGCGCATCTGGCTTGGGCTTCGGCCGGGTTCGGAATCGCATCCTTCCGTGGAAATTGATGAGTCGGCGCACGGACGAAAGATGCGCGAAAGCGAGCCATCCTTGCTGCCCACCGCTAATTCTACAAACTCATTCTTTCCAGACAATGGCCTCAATCCGAGGCGCTGCTCCAGGCGACGCGTGAGCTGCACTGGATCAGATCCATGAGATTTCACATATTCGCGACAAAAGTTCTGCAATTCTGGCGCCTTCGTGACCCAGATGTCCCAATCCTTCGCGGCGGTTCCATTTTTGAAACTGGGAACATACTCGTCGCGTGTCCAGGTAACCAGCGTGACTGGGTCCGTCTTGATGGATGCAAGCTTCTGGGAATGGAGAGCGAACTGAGGTTGCTGGGTTTGGCGTATAGCGCGCGCAAAGTTCTCCTGGGGAGTATGCGACTCGACTACTGAGAACTTTCCCAGCAAGGCCAGAACTATTACCACAATGACAGGCATCACCAACATCGCAGCCGCGATCACAAACGAGGACCTCTCATTTTCCCGAGAGCGTATAGCTGCTGGCTGAGTACTGGTTTCGTTGTTAGACTGCATACATCAACTTTTCAAAAACCGCCGTCGAGTAAAGACCCGCTACTTCGTCGCTCCTGTCGGAATCGTCGTAGCGGCCGCTTGGCTGGTGCCCGACGTTTGCGTAGTTGGAGGGAGATTCGTGAGCTTGTCCTTCGTGGCTTGAGCCTTGTCGCTCTTGAATAGTGTTTCGAAGACCTCTCCGAGTTTCATGGTGGCCGACTTCGAAAACATACCTACCAAGGCCGCCGTCGCGACCACGCCGAAGGGATTCAGATCCGAAGTTTTGGCGTTAGTTCCCGTGGCAATCGCAATCACCCCACCGCGCAAAGCGGTATAGAAGACCACAGCTAGCCCAGCCCCGATGAATGGCCGGAGATAATACCACCAGGCCCAGTTGTTCTTGATGGTGCGATTGCCTACATAGTCGGAAAACGACTGCGAAGTGTGAAGGAATGTACCCAGGCAGCCTGCCAGCATCACTAGCCAGAGCAGGTCGAGTTCACGATTGACGATTCCCATCTTGGTTTCCACGTAGGGCCGGTTCACGGTGTCTTCAATAGTGCGTTTCCTTTCCAGATCCTGCTGCGCAAAAAGAACAGACTGTCTAACCCGGTCCCGCGTCTCCGCAGTGATGATCGGACTCGTGGTCATTGTCCCGGAGTTGGCGGGCGCAGGGTCCTGGGATTTCCGCTCCTGTTGAGCCCACATTGCCTCGGTTTTATCCAGATCGTCGTTCTTCTGCCGCAACCTGTCTTCCGCTTCTATGCGATCCGCTTTGGCCACCTCGGCGCCGGGCAAGGCGGGCGGCCAAAGCCCAATAATGAAAAATACGAGGGTGAAAACCAGGAGCAGGTAGGCGGCAAGAAACTGCACGCCTCGGCCCGTCCATGGGGGAGAAGTCAGGTTGACGGTTGCGGTGGCCTGCTTCCCCGTGGTCTCACTGGCCACGGTGATACTGACCGTCGCGGTGTCCGGCACCTCCGCTGGGGCTGTGTAGAGACCGTGGTCGTCCAGAGTACCGAATGGCGGACTTAGCACCCATTTGACCAGCGGAGCCGGTGGCGAGGTCGCCGGTTCGTTATCGACGGGAGGCTGCGGCGGGGCGTGAACTCCTGCTACGATCGCGACGAATTGCTGCTGTTGATTGGGCTTCAATTCAACTTTCACGGGGATGATCGACATCGCATCCGCCGTCAGGCAGATGGTGGCACTTCCGGAAGCGTCTGAGCTGTTGGCAATGATCGAGACCATCTGCGAACTGGCACCCAAGGGAGCGATGTATGTGGCCGATGGAGATCCGATCGCGGGCGCGGTTTGAGTGGTACCAGCCGCTGGCACGTTTGGTGAGAGTGGGGCTTTCGGGAACGACAGAGATCCAATCGCCGGACTGAGATCCCAGGAAACAGCAACGGCATTTTCCTTCTCATCCACAGCTTCAAACGTGGCGGCCTGGCCGGAAGTCAGCTTTGCCACCGGCTGGCGCCGGATTGAATAATCTGTGACTTCCGGCGAGGAGCGCATTATCGTTCCGAAGAGCACGACCGCAGCTACGACCCCTCTCTTTATTCGTGCGCATGCCGC